>Ga0209118_1001115_pt1 | contig 13061 bp, 14 predicted proteins | sample BlaSpr_A8_Ref_M1_FD_187988 | JGI IMG/M metagenome (GOLD analysis project Ga0209118, IMG submission 187988) | Forest soil microbial communities from Thunder Bay, Ontario, Canada - Black Spruce, Ontario site 2_A8_Ref_M1 (SPAdes) (version 2) | ecosystem: Environmental > Terrestrial > Soil > Boreal...
ATCGCTCGGCGGTCAGAGACCGCCGCTACAAAAGCTCCGGCTGCGATCCAGCGGGCGGCTTGAGTCCGAGCTTGCGATACGCGTTCGGCATCGCCACCCGGCCTTGCGGCGTCCGCTTGATGTAACCTTCCATGATCAAATACGGCTCGTTCACTTCCTCAAGCGTGCCCGCTTCCTCGCCCACCGCGACCGCGAGCGAGCTCAAGCCCACCGGGCCGCCGTTGAATTTGTGGATCAACGTCTCAATGATCCGCTTGTCCCATTGATCGAAACCGTCGCGGTCGATCTCGAGCATGGTGAGCGCGCGGTCGGCCAGCTCCGCGGTGATTTTTCCATCCGCTTTCACCTGCACGTAATCACGCACCCAGCGGAGCAGATTGTTCGCGGTCCGCGGCGTGCCGCGAGTGCGCGCCGCGATCTCCGCCGCGCCGGCGCTGTCGATCTCCACGCCGAGCAACCCGGCGCTGCGCGTGATGATCTTGTGCATCTCCTCGGCGCTGTAGTAATCGAGTCGCGCGCTCATTCCGAAACGCGAACGCAACGGCGCGCTCACCATCCCCGCGCGCGTCGTCGCGCCAATGAGCGTGAATTTCGGCAATTGCAGGCGGAGACTGCGCGCCTGCGGTCCCTGGTCGATGATGATGTCGAGCCGGTAATCCTCCATCGCGGGATAAAGATATTCTTCGATCGTCGGCTGGAGCCGATGGATTTCGTCGATGAAAAGCACGTCACCTCTTTCGAGGCTCGTAAGCAAACCGGCCAGCTCCCCGGCCTTCTCGATCACGGGCCCGCTCGTGTTTTTCACGTTCACGCCCATCGCGTTCGCGATGATGTTGGCCAGCGTCGTTTTGCCCAACCCCGGCGGGCCGCTCAGCAAAATATGTTCGAGAACGTCACCGCGTTTTTTCGCCGCGGCCACAAGGAGCTCGAGACGTTCGCAGACTTTCACCTGGCCGGTGAACTCGCTGAACATCGGCGGCCGCAGCGAAACTTCGAAAGCGGGATCAGGCTCGGGCGGTTTCATCAAGTCTCTTCTGTAGCCGCCGCCCTGTGGGCGGCGCAGGGTCGGTGGTAACACGGTAATTCGCTTCGCACAGCGAAGCGGCTACAGAAAGCGGAACCGTCGTTCACGCCGCGTCCTCCACCTTCTTCGTCATGACCAACTCGGTCCCGCGCGCTTTCAAGATATAATCGACCTTGTCAAACGCATGCCGAATCAAGTGCATTCCGAGGCCGCCCGGCTTGATCAAGTCGTGGGCACGGCCTTCCATCCGGTGGCGTTCCGTTTGTTTGCCGTAATCCCGCACCCGCACCCGAATGCAATTGCGCAGACCCTCGAGCGAAAGCGAAATCAATTGATCGTCTCGCAAATGATAAGCGTGGCGAATAATGTTCGTGCAGGCCTCGTCTACTCCCAACACCATGAAGGTGCGTTCCTTTTCCGAAAACGGATACGCGTCGAGAAATTTCCTCACGAATTTCCGCATGGGCGCGAGATTGCCGGTGTGGCTGGAAAACTCGACCTTCTTTTTTTTCATCAAACGAAATGCAGGCTGAACAAATGACGCAGTCCATTCAAGTGCAGAACCGAAAACTCGGTGGACAGCCGGCGCAAGCATAGCTCTCTTTCGCCATGTGGAAATTACTGCCGGCCCTGCTTCTCCTGGCCGCGCCCGCTTTGGCCCAGGAAAACCCGAGCGCGTATGAAGCCTTGCGCGTCATCGGCACACAACTCAATCGCGACCTCGTCACCCGGGTCATTTCCGTCACGGGCACCGACGGGGATCCGCAACCGCGCACCTGGAAGATCCTGGTGGCGGACCGGCGCGCGCCGAATCGGGTGCGGGAGATCATCGTCGAAGGCGACCAGATCGTTTCCCAGCGCGATCCGAATCGTTCGGTCGCCGGTTCGACGGAAGGCGCCACGATCAACACCGCACGGCTCAATCTCGATTCGACCGGCGCTTACACGGTGGCGAGCCACACCGCGGAAACATCGCACGTTACATTCACGTTCGTGAGTTACACCCTGCGAACGGACGAGCGCGGCAACCCGGTCTGGATCGTCACGCTGGAAGACCGATCGAGGAAGCCGCTCGGGACCATTCACATCAAGGCGAACGACGGGCGAGTGACGCGCGTCGAGGGGATGTATCAGGGGCGGAACATGGACCAGGTCGAGGATGAGCGCGATCGAGTCCAGAAGTCGGGCACGGATGAAAATGAGGATCCCGACGAGAATATCGTGAAGAGGAAAATCAAAAAGCTCTTCTACAAAACGAGGGATGACGCGCGCCGGATGTTCGAGCGAGTGCGCCGCTCCTTTTCCGATTTCTTCAATCGCCGTTAGCGGGAAAGCCTGCCAAATTGCAGGCATGGAATCGAAAAATATCTGGCCCGCGCTTCCGTTCCAGGAATGGAAAGAGACCTCCGAAACCCTCCACATGTGGACGCAGATCGTCGGGAAGGTCCGGCTGGCGCTCACTCCCTGGACGAATCATTCCTGGCACGTCACGCTTTATCTCACCGCGCGTGGCCTCACGACTTCGCCGATCCCATTCGGCGCGCGCGTCTTTGAAATCCGATTCGATTTCGTCTCGCACGAGCTGCGGGTGATCGCGGACGACGGCGGGCTCAAGATAATTCCGCTCGCGCCGCAGAGCGTGGCGCAATTTTACCGCGCGGTCATGGGCGCTCTACGCGAGCTGGGCATCGAGGCGCACTTCTCCACGACCCCGAACGAAGTGCAGGACGCGATTCCGTTCGAGCAGGACGACAAACACGCCGCTTACGATCGCGAATACGCGAACCGTTTCTGGCGCGCGCTTCTGCAAAGCGACCGCCTCTTCAAGGAATTCCGCGCGGAATTTTGCGGCAAATGCAGCCCGGTCCATTTTTTCTGGGGCAGCTTCGATCTCGCCGTGACGCGCTTCTCCGGCCGGCCCGCGCCGCCGCATCCCGGCGGTGTGCCGCACCTGCCCGATTCGGTTGCGCGCGAAGCCTACTCGCATGAAGTAAGCAGCCTCGGATTCTGGCCCGGCAACGCGATGATGCCGGAACCGATTTATTATTCCTACGCGTATCCGGAACCGAAAGGATTCTCGGACGCCAAAGTGAATCCGGCGGCGGCGAGTTACAACCCGCAACTGAAAGAATTCGTGCTCCCGTACGAGGCGGTTCGCACTGCGGACGCGCCGGACGAAACGCTCCTGGCTTTTGCGCGGAGCACCTACGATGCGGCTTCCACTCTCGGCGGCTGGGACCGGGCGGCCCTCGTTGAGGTCAAACCCGACTTGCATTCGCATCGGCGAACCTCGTAAGTTCGCGCGATGATTTCGATCGACGAAGCGGTCGCGGAACGGGGCGCGTGGCGGCAAGTGCCCCAAGGCTGGCGGCAACTCTATGGCGACTTCGAGCGGCTCGGCGTCAGCATCGAATGGCACGATTTCCGGACGGAGCGTCCGCTCGATTGGGGACGGAGCTTTCACCCGCGCAGCGTCGAGTTTTGTCTCAACGTGGATGGCCGCGGCGCGGTCGGCGCCCGGTCCCAAACTGATTACGTCGCCGGCACCGCCGGTTTTTATGCGCCGGCGGACCAGGCGTTGCCGGCCTCACGCGAAGCGCGCGATCATCACCAATTCGTGACGCTCGAATTCTCGCGCGCGCATTTGCAGGAACAACTGGCGGAGTGCGAAGCGGATCTGGACGCGCAGCTTCGCGCGGCGGTTTTTCCGGAGCGCGAGCGTTCGATTGTCTCAGCCGTCCAGCCAATGTCGCTCGCGCAACAAAATCTCGTCACGAGCCTGCTGCATCCGCCCGTGGCAAAAGCGGCCCAGAGCCTTTGGTATCAAAGCAAGGCGCTCGAATTGATGGCGCATTTCCTGTTCACGCCGAAAGATCCCGAATTTTTTTGCATGCGGCAAAAGCGCGTCGCCCGCGACCGGGTCGCGCGGACGAAGGAGTTGCTCGCCCGCGATCTCGTCCAACCGCCCACGCTCGAAATGCTGGGACGCGAAGTCGGGTGCAGTCCGTTTTATCTCAGCAGGATTTTTTCGAAGGAAGTCGGCCTCACCATTCCGCAGTTCCTGCGCAAGCTCCGGATGGAACGCGCGGCCGAGCTTTTGCGCGGCGGAAAACATAACGTCACAGAAGCCGCCACCGAAGTGGGCTATGCGAGCCTGAGCCATTTCAGCAAAGCGTTTTGCGAAACGATCGGCTGCTGTCCGGTGCTTTATCCGATGGCGAAAAACGTCATTTCCCTGCGCTGATTCCGCTCGCCGCTAGCGCCGCGAATCCAAAATCCAAAATCTAAAATCCGAAATCGACAGATGTCGCCCATTCTCTTTTGGCTCTTCGCTTTCGTGATGCTGGTTTTCGGCGCGGCCGTTGTGATCAATCGCAACCCCATCGCCAGCGCGCTCAGCCTCGTCGTTTGCTTCATGGGTCTTTCGGCGCTGTTCATGTCGCTCGACGCTTTTTTCATCGGCATTATTCAGGTGCTCGTCTACGCCGGCGCGGTCATGGTGCTTTTTCTTTTCATCATCATGCTGCTCGATCTGCGCGCGGAAGTGCGCCGCAAAATCAATCTCGTCGCCTTCGTCGGCGGGCTGGCGGTCGCGCTCGCGCTCTTCGTCCAAATCTATTCTGTCGTGGGGCAGTTGGGCGCGGCGAAACAGGGTTTCCCTCCGCTCCGCGCGGCGAAGATGGACGATGTTCACAATGTCGGCCTTCTTCTTTTCACCAATTACAATCTGCCGTTTCAAATCATCGGCGTGCTGGTCCTGGTTGCGACGATCGGGGTCGTGGTCCTGAGTAAACGCGAGCTGCGCTGAGCATGGTGACGCTGGGCCAATATCTGATCGTCAGCGGTTTGCTTTTCACGATCGGTTTCGCCGGCGTGCTCTTGCGCCGGAACATCATCATTATTTTCATGTCGCTCGAGCTGATGCTGAACGCCGCCAATCTTTCGCTCGTCGCCTTTTCGCGCTTCCGTCTCGGCGCCAACGGATTGCCGAACTACAACGCGCAGGTTTTCGTTTTTTTCATCATCACCGTCGCGGCTGCTGAAGTCGCGGTGGGTCTCGCCATCATCGTGGCGCTTTATCGCGCCCGTCAGACCACTCACGTCGAGGATGTCAACAGTCTGAAGTTCTAACCATGGGTAACGGCATTCCGCAAACGTGGCACAGGCATCTTGCCTGTTTCCTTGCTTTACCGCAGGCGAAATGCCTGTTTGCCCAACAGGCTGGAAGCCTGTGCCACGACCGATGACCAGCAGCCTGCCCTGGTATATTTTGCTCCTGCCGCTGCTCGCCGCGGCGGCGATCGCTTTGCTGACGCGATCGTGGCCGCGCCTCAGCAGTTTCATTTCGGTCGCGGCAGTGCTCGGCAGTTTTGTTTGCAGTTGTTTCGTTTTCGTCCAGCCGGACATCCGCGCCCTCGAGCTGACCCCCTGGATCGACGTCCGGCCTCTCCTCTACGTTCCTCTGGGATTCGTCCTCGATGAGCTGAGCAAAACGATGCTCGTGCTCGTCTCCGGCATCGGCGCGCTCATCCACATCTACTCGTTAGGCTACATGCGCGATGACGAGGGCAAGTCCCGCTACTTCGCGTCGCTCTCGTTCTTCATGTTCTCGATGCTCGGCATCGTCCTCGCGAACAATTTCGTGATGATGTTCATCTTCTGGGAACTGGTCGGCGTCAGTTCCTACCTGCTGATCGGCCATTGGTTCGAGCGCGACACCGCCGCCGAGGCGGCGAAGAAAGCATTCCTCACCAATCGCATCGGCGACTTCGGATTCATGCTCGGAATCCTGATGGCCTGGACGGCGACCGGCACCGTTGTCTTTTCCGAAATGAGCCAGCAGCTCGGCCGCATCACGAGTTATCCGGGCTATCTCACCGTCTCGGCGCTGCTGATTTTTTGCGGCGCGGTGGGAAAATCCGCGCAATTTCCGCTCCACGTCTGGCTGCCCGACGCGATGGAAGGCCCGACGCCAATCTCCGCGTTGATCCACGCCGCGACGATGGTGGCGGCCGGTGTTTACATGTTGGTCCGCGTCGGCTTTCTCGTTCAGGCGTCACCGCCGGCGCTTTCGGTCATCGCGTGGATCGGCACGATCACCGCCGTGATGGCCGCGCTCATCGCGACACAACAAAACGACATCAAACGCATCCTCGCGTACTCGACCCTCTCGCAGCTCGGCTACATGATCATGGCCGTGGGACTCGCGTCAGGCGAAGCAGCGATGTTCCATTTGTTCACGCACGCGTTCTTCAAAGCGCTCCTCTTCCTCGGCGCCGGCTCGATCATCGTCATGCTTCATCATGAGCAAAACATCTGGAAAATGGGCGGGCTTGCCGGCCGTCTCGGGATTACCTTTCTCACTTTCATGGTCGGGACGCTCGCGTTGATCGGGTTCCCTCCTTTCAGCGGCTTCTTCAGCAAAGACGCGATCCTCGCGCTCGCTCATGAAAAAAATCCGGCAATTTTTTGGCTCGCACTGTTCACGGCATTTCTCACCGCGTTCTACATGTTGCGCCTCGTGGTCGTGGTCTTTTTCGGGCGGCCGCGCAGCGATCACGCGCGCGCGGGGCGGGAAGCGCCGTGGATCATGATTGGGCCATTGATCCTTCTGGCCCTGCCGGCTTTTGCGTCAGGTTTTAGTTTCTTCGCGAGAATCTTTGTTCGATTACCCGGCGAACAGGAAGCCGGCTGGCTGGTTCCCGGCATGGCGCTCGGCGCGACGCTCACCGGCATCATCCTCGCCATCATTCTTTACCGCGGCCGGGAAGCGGATCCGGTGAATTTCGCGCCGTTCCGAAACCGTTTTTATTTTGATGAGATCTACACTTTCCTGATCGCGGCCACCCAAGGCGCGCTCTCGAAAATCTCCGCGTTCCTAGATCGCTGGATTCTCGATGCCGGTCTCGTGCGCGGCGCGAGCACGGCCACCTGGGGCGTGGGCTCGCTCCTTCGGCTCCTCCAAGTCGGAAACCTTCAGGCGTATTCGTTCCTCTTCGGATTGGGAATCGTTCTCTTGATTTACTTCACGCTTTTCCGATGATCCTGCCCTTCATCGTCTTTTGTCCGATTGTGGCCGCGCTCGCCATTTTGTGCGGCGCTCCCGCCCGTCGCACGGCGCTTTGGGCCGCGGGCTTTACCCTCGCCGCGACCTTGCTCACCTATTTTGAATTCGACGCCGGCCGGCGCGGCTTCGATTTCGTCGTCTCTTATCCGATCAGCGAAGCGTGGCGGCTCAACTTCACCCTCGGCATCGATGGTTTGAGTCTCATCATGCTGCTGCTCACGGCGATCGTTACGTTTGCCGCGATCTGGTTCACCGGGCCAATCGCCACGCACGAACACGCATTCCACGCCTGTCTTCTCCTTATCGCGGGCGGCGCGCTCGGCGCGTTTGCTTCGCTCGATCTCTTTTTCTTCTACGCCTTTCACGAGCTGGCGCTGATTCCCACTTTTCTCCTCATCGGAATTTGGGGCAGCGGCAATCGTCACGCGGCCGCCTGGAAAATCACGATCTATCTCGCCACCGGCAGCTTCATTCTTTTGCTCGGTTTGATCATGCTTTATCGAAGCGTTCCGGAAGCGGCGCGCAGCTTCGATATTCGCGCGCTCCAAAAAGCCGCGGCGCTCGGAATGATTCCAGCGGATGCGCAGAGCAGCATCTTCCTCGTCCTCCTGATCGGCTTTGGAATTCTCGTTTCGCTTTTCCCGTTTCACACCTGGGCTCCGGAAGCCTATGCCTCCGCCCCGGCGCCCGCCGCGATGTTGCACGCCGGCGTTCTCAAGAAATTCGGCCTTTACGGATTGCTTCGCGTGGCGCTCCCGCTTCTGCCGCAAGGCGCGCAGCAATGGACCACGCTTTTGCTGGTGCTCCTGCTCGGCAACATCATTTACATCGGGCTGGTCACGATCGCGCAGAAGCGTCTCGATTGGATGCTCGGTTATTCGAGCGTGATGCACATGGGTTATATTTTTCTCGGGATCGCCAGCGGCACTCTGCTCGGAACGAACGGTGCCGCGGTCCTGATTTTCGCGCACGGAATCTCGATCGCGTTGCTCTTCGGCCTCGCCGGAGAAATCCGCCAGCGCACCGGCACGTTGTTGCTGAGCGATCTCGGCGGGCTCGGAAAAATTATGCCGCGGGCCGGATTCGTTTTTGGTCTGGCCGCGTTCGCTTCGATCGGGCTTCCCGGGTTCGCGAATTTTGCCGGCGAAGTAATGGTGCTCTTCGGCGCGTTCCGTAACGGCGCCGAGCCGTATCGCTTTCACATCTTCCAGGTCGCGACCGTCCTCGCGCTCTGGGGTGTCGTGATCTCAGCCGTCTACATGCTCCGGGCCTATCGCCAGGTTTTCATGGGAACCATGCCTGAACGCTGGAGCGGCGTCACCGATCTGCGACGAAGCCTGCACGTGCCGATCGGTCTATTGATCGCCGTGACGCTCTGGTTCGGTTTCTTCCCGCAATCCTTCGTGCGCATCGTTTCGCCAACTTTCCGGACCTACTTTGCCCCGAAATGATGACAATCAGCGCACCAACGCTCGAAATCGCGGTGCTCGTCCTGGGCGTGCTCATTCTTCTCGTCGAAGCGTTCGCCGAGAAGATCGACAAACGCACGCTCGCTTTCACCGCCATGCTCGGTCTCGGCGCGATCCTCGTGACCAGCTTCTTTCTCGCCCCTGTTTCCGGCAACGGCGGCCTCTGGAATTTTTACACGGCCGATCCGCTCGCGATCTTTTTCAAACGTTTCGCTCTCGTCACGACCATCCTCGTCCTGGTCATGATGATCGATTACGCACCGGTCGTTAGGCAATCAGTCCACGGCACGACCCATCAATCCGGGCTCGGAGAATTTTTCGCGCTCCCGATCTTCACCTGCGCCGGCCTGATGTGGATGGCGTCGGCGATCGACTTCGTCATGATCTTCGTTTCGCTCGAGCTGGTGACGGTTTCGTTCTACGTCCTGGTCAGCTTTACCCGGCGCAATCCCGCCACGCTCGAAGCCGGCGTGAAATACCTGATCCTGAGCGCGCTCTCGACTGGGTTTTTGGTTTACGGCATCACCTGGATTTTCGGCGTCACCGGCGAAACAAATCTCGCGCGCGTCACGGCGATGCTGGCCGATCCCGCCATCGAAAGCGGCCCCGCGCTTTTCGGCATGGTGCTGGTGCTGGTCGCGCTCGGATTCAAGATCGCCGCCGTGCCATTCCAAATGTGGGTGCCGGATGTCTATCAAGGCGCGCCCACGCCGGTGACCGCGTTTCTTTCCGTCGGCTCGAAGGCCGCCGGTTTCGTCGTTCTTCTGCGCGTCCTCCAGCCCTTTTTCATGATGCCGCAGATGGCGAAGGCGCTCACCATCATCGCGCTCCTTACGCTGCTTTACGGAAACCTCGCTGCGCTTCCGCAAACGAATTTGAAACGTCTGCTCGCGTATTCGAGCATCGCGCACGCCGGATATTTGCTCATCGGCGTGGTCTCCTTCGCTGGCGAAGCAGTTTCTTATTATCTCGTCGCCTATCTCCTCATGACGCTGCTCAGCTTCGCCGTCCTCGTGGTGGTGGCGAATCAGACCGGCGACAACATTGCAGACTTTAGCGGCCTGGCGAAGCGGTCCCCGTTTCTCGCTTTCGCCATGCTCGTCGCGATGGCTTCACTCGCCGGCGTTCCGTTCACTGCCGGTTTCCTGGGCAAGTTCTACATTTTCGACGCGGCACTGCGGCATCATCAAACCGCGCTCGTCGTCGTTGGTGTGATCACCGTCGCGTGCGGGTTTTATTATTACCTCAAGGTCGTGCGCGCGATGTATTGGGAGGGCTCGCCGCTTGATGTTCCCGTGCCGGTGAGCCGCTTATCGCGCGTGGCAATGACGGCAATGATTGCGGCGATCGTCGTGCTCGGCGTATACCCGCAGCCGATTCTGAACGCGTTGAAGTAGCGGAACATGGGCTTTCAGCCCGTGCGCCCAGCGGACATGATGTCCGCTGTCAATAAGATCATCGGGCTGAAAGCCCGCTGGGCACACAGGCAAGATGCCTATGTTCCGTCAGTCAATCGCTCAGCTCGACGTTCCAATACGCCAGATCCACGAAATGCCGCCAGCTCTCGTGGTGCTGCGACGTGAATGTCACGTGCACGAACGGCCGCCACTTCGGACGTTTCGGCCGGCGAATCAGGGTCATGTGCGCTTCGTGCGGCAGGCGATTCCCCTTCCGCGTGTTACATGGGATGCACGAGCAAACGACATTTTCCCAAGTCGTCAGGCCGCCCTTATCCCGCGGCAAGACGTGATCGAGATTCAGCTCGGTCCGCTCGAAAACTTCGCCGCAATACTGGCAGGTGTTTTTGTCCCGTTCGAAAACATTGTGCCGGGTGAACTTCACTTCCTTCTTCGGCAACCGATCGAAGAGCAACAGCACAATGACGCGCGGGACTCGGATCTTCCACGAAATGGTCGTCACCACTTCATGGTCCGGCGCGGTCGCGGAAAAGTCCCGCCAACTGGCAAAATCGTGGGTCAGGAAATTATTCGCCACATCCGACGAGACGACCTGCGCATGACCCTGATAGAGGAGCGTAAAAGCACGCCGCGCCGAGCAAATATTGACCGCCTGCCATAAGCGGTTGAGCACCAACACCTGACTGTTCAGTAGCGTATGCACGAGGGCCTAAATTGCGGCGACGGTATCACCCACTATTTTTCCTGTCAATGCGGGCGAATCGGTACCCGTCATTCCCGAGCGTAGCGTAGCGGAGCCGAGGAATCCCGTGAAGTAAACTGGCGGTAGCGCCACGGGGTCCCTCGACTTCGCTCGGGATGACCGAAACTGCACCAGCACTAAACCGTCATTCCGCGTGATTGTAATTAGCGCGGCTTTGAGGGATAAACTGAGGGCGATGCAGTCGAGCGAAAAAAGAATCGTCTAGCTGCCGCGCGCAGAATAGCTGCGCGCACGTACCGCTTTTCCGAATGACGATGTTCGCTCCAGCGTGTAATGTCCCAGCAATGGAGTCAACGGAGCTAAAAAAGATTGCGGAGAGCCAGCCGTTTCGCCCTTTTGGTGTTCGTCTTTCGAACGGCGTTCAGTACTTCTTCAACGAGCCTCATCAGTTCGGTGCGCCGAAGGACTTTCGCGAGATCTTCTTTTTTGGCGAGAATGACTGGGTGCTCATCGACAGCGAGAACATCGTCGAGGTATTCCGAAAGTAGCTGCTGGAATTTAGCCGCAGATCATTAACGCCGAGAGGAGCGGTCGCGCTTTACAAAATCCCCCGGCGCGCGCTTCTGGTCTTCGGGCGCCGCGCCGGCGGCGTTGCTCAGGGCCTGCTCCTCCGAGGAAAGGAATTCCTTGAACCGGCTCTTGTCGATCGCCTTCATGAACGCTTCGTGCGGGGACACCGCGCCGCTCTTGAGCAAGGCGAAAATGGCGTCGTCCATGAATTGCATCCCCTGCCCTTTCCCAGCCACGATCACATCCTGCAATTTTTGCGTGGCCCCTTCGCGGATGATGGCGGAGACCGCGGAGCTCGCAATCAGGATTTCGTTCACGGCGAGCCGGCCGGAGCCGTCCGCTTTCTTCAGGAGCAATTGCGCCAGCACACCGCGCAATGAATTCGCCAGCATCGCACGCGCCTGCGCCTGCTTGTTCGCCAGGAAAACGTCGACCATGCGATCGATCGTCTTGCGTGCGTTGTTCGTGTGCAACGTTCCGAAAACCAGGAGGCCGGTTTCCGCCGCCGTCAGGGCGAGCGAGATCGTTTCCAGATCGCGCATTTCGCCCACGAGAACGATGTCGGCATCTTCGCGCAATGCCGCTTTGAGCGCGATCGGGAACGAAACGGAATCGACTGGCACCTCGCGCTGCGTGATGATGCTGCGCTTGTTTCCGTGCACGAACTCGATCGGTTCTTCGATCGTGACGATGTGCCGGGAAAGATTTTCATTTATGTAATCGATCAACGCCGCCAGCGTCGTCGACTTGCCGGAACCCGTCGGCCCGGTCACCAGCACCAGGCCGCCACGGAGATGACCGAACTCTTTCACGATGGGCGGAATCCCGAGTTGTTCGAGGCTTGCGATTTTCGTCGGGATCAAACGAAAGACGGCGCCGTAGCCATTCGCCTGCTTAAGAAAATTGCAGCGGAAGCGCGACCGCTCATCCATCTCGTACGCAAAATCGAGATCGCCACGATCTTCGAAAATCTCCCAGCTCTGCGGCCCGCAAATCTCGCTTAACATCCGGGCCGCTTCCTCCCGCTCGATCAGAGTGTCGCGGATCGGCCTCACGTCTCCGTGCTTGCGCATCTTCGGCGGCTGCCCTTCGCCGATGTGCAAATCGGAGCCGCCTTGCTCGACGATCACGGAGAGAAATTGGTCGATATAGGACATTTTTTAACCGCGGATTACGCGGATGGCACGGATGGAAGAATTAGCATTTAAGATCAGGGGTATCGGACTCTTCAATGTTCTCTCGACGCACGACGCGTTTCCAATCCAAGCGTGCGTTCTTGAAGTTGAGTAAGAGCGCGAGTTCCAGTCCTGTGATGTTCAGGTATCCGATCATTTGCGCGGTATGCGTCTCTGTGAACGCCACGACGACTTTCGGGTCCACGATGACGGAGCTATCGACGGTGAGATCAGGCAGGAGATTCCCGATCAGTTCGCCGCGATAAAAGACGGGAAATGAAGGTTGCACCGCCACGACATGTCCATGGCGACGCAATTCGATGATCATGGCGCGCTCGTAAAGCTTCTCATCGAGTCCCGGATTCAATTCGTTAAGCACCTCCATCGCAATCCCGATGATCGCGCCACTCAGTTGCTCATGAATAATCTTCCCCATCCGAGTCATCCGCGTAATCCGCGGTTAAGAATTTTTTGAAATGTGTTGCCGCATCCCCTGCTTTTGTTCCGCGCGGGCGTAGGCCTCCTCGGCGGTGATCGCCCCGCGGTCGCACAAGGCCATCAGAGCATCGTCCATCAGCTGCATCCCCTGTTTCTTGCCGGTCTGAATGATGCCGGGCAGCATGAACGTCTTCGCT
>Ga0209118_1001116_pt1 | contig 13058 bp, 9 predicted proteins | sample BlaSpr_A8_Ref_M1_FD_187988 | JGI IMG/M metagenome (GOLD analysis project Ga0209118, IMG submission 187988) | Forest soil microbial communities from Thunder Bay, Ontario, Canada - Black Spruce, Ontario site 2_A8_Ref_M1 (SPAdes) (version 2) | ecosystem: Environmental > Terrestrial > Soil > Boreal...
CCTTGGTCGTGCCCAGTGCGGCCAGATAGTTGTTGCTGCTAAGCGCGTTGCGCACGTCGGTCGCGGTGACGCCATAGGCGGCGAGGCGCGTCGGATCGAGCCAGGCACGCAGCGCGAAGGTCCGGGCGCCCAGAATCTCGGCCGTCTGCACGCCTTCGACCGAATCGAGCTTGGGCTTGACGACCCGGACCAGGTAATCGGTGACGTTGTTATTGGGGAGGACGTCGCTGAAGAAGCCCATATACATGGCGTCGATCGTCTGCCCGACCTGGACCGTCAGCACTGGCTGTTGCGCCTCCGGCGGCAACTGGTTGCGCACCGAGTTGACCTGGGTGTTGATTTCGGTCAGCGCGCGGTTGGCGTCGTAGTTCAGTCGCAAGGTCGCGGTGATCGCCGATACGCCCGAGACACTCGTCGACGACATGTAGTCGATGCCCTGCGCCTGCGCGATTGCGCTTTCCAGCGGCTGGGTGATGAACCCGGCGACGGTTTGCGCGTCGGCGCCGTAGTAGGTGGTGCTGATGGTCACGACCGCATTCTGGGTCTTGGGGTATTGGCGAACGGCCAGGCTCGTCAGCGAGCGCACGCCGAGCACCAGGATCAAGAGGCTGATGGTCATCGCAAGCACGGGCTTGCGAATGAAGAGGTCGGTGAAGTTCATGTGCGCTGACTCATTGTTCCTGCGGCTTCGGGTTGGGGCTGTTCGATGGCTGCACCTTGTTGTCGACGATCAGCGGCGTGCCGCTCTTGAGCTTGACCTGGCCGCTGGTCACCACCTCGGTTCCGGGCTCGATGCCTTTCAGGATGGCTACCTGATCGCCGCGCGTCGGGCCGGTGGTGACGAACACCTGCTGCGCGAGCAAGCGCGCGTTGCCCTTTTCGTCCTTGTCTTCCTTCTTGTCCGATGGCTTCACCACGAATACCGTGTCGCCGTAGGGATTGAAGGTGATTGCGGTCTGGGGAAGCGTGACATAGCGGCTCTCCTCGCCCGAGTTCACCCGGACATTGGCGAACATTCCGGGCAGCAGCTGTCGCTTGGGATTGGGGATCGTCGCCTCGACCTGCACGTTGCGGGTGTTGGTATCGATCTTGGGGTTGATCGCATTGATCTTCCCGGTGAAGGGGACGTCCTTGTAGGTGTCGGTCGTCAGCGTCACGGTCTGGCCGATCGCGACCTGCGGCAACTGCTGCTGCGGCAGATAGAAGTCCACGTAAATGGGATCGATGGTCTGCAAGGTGACCAGCTTGTCGGCTGGGTTCAGGTATTGGCCGGGATTGACGATGCTGATGCCGAGCTTGCCGGCGAACGGTGCGCGCAAGGTCTTCTTCTCCACCACCGCCTGCTGCTGCGCCACCTGCGCCCGCTTGCTCTTCAGGTCGCCGGCGTCGGTATCGACCTGTGCCTTGCTGATGACTTCCGCCGCCAATTGCGCCTTGTCGCGCTCGTAGACCGTCGACGCAAGCTCGGCCGCCGCTTCCAGCGAGTGAAGCTGCGCGATGTCCGAGTCGGCGTTCAATTGCGCAAGCACCTGACCGGCCTTGACCTCGTCTCCGGACTTGAAGTTGATGCTGCGGACCAGACCTGCGACCTCGGTCGTGACGTCCACGCCGCGTACCGCGCGCAGCGTCCCTACCGCGTTCAGCTGCGGCTGCCAAACCTGATATTCGGCCTTCATGGCACTGACCGTCGCCGGAGGCTGCGGGCCCTTGCCCATATATTTCTGCATCATGTAACCCTTGAAGAAATTGAACCCCACCAGCCCTCCGATGAGCAGGCCGACGGCGATCAGCATGATGGTCATGCGCTTTTTCATTTCATTGGTCCTGTTCTAGGAATTCGATTGCTCAACCGCGAAGCGCTATTGAACTTGGGAATCAGAGCTTGCCGCGGCCTGCGGGTCGCGATTCCACCAACCGCCGCCAAGCGCCTGGAACAGTGCCGCCGTGTCGGCATAGCGGGCCGACTGCGCGGCGACGAGGTTGAGCCGTTCCTGCTGATACTGCTGCTGGGCGATCAGCAGGGCGATGATGCTGCTGCCGCCGAGTTGATATTGACGCGTGGTGAGATTCAGGGTCTCGCGGGCGAACGCGGTCGCGTCGGCTTGCGCCTTGAGCGCGCGAGCGTCAGCCTCCAGGGCGCGCAGCGCGTCGGCGACGTTTTGAAACGCCAGCAGCACCGTCTGCCGATATTGCGCATCGGCCTGTTCGTAAGCCGCGACCGCGGCTCGGCGGCGCGCCTCGAGCTCACCGCCATGGAACAGCGGCTGCAGCAGGCCCGCGCCGATGCTCCATACGGCCGGACCCGCGAAAAGACTGTGCAATTGCACCGACTGCGCGCCGAAGCTGCCGCTCAGGTTGATTTTCGGATACTCGTTTGCGGTCGCGACGCCGATCTGCGCGCTCGCCTGATGCAGCAGCGCTTCGGCCGCCTGCACGTCGGGACGCTGCCGGGTCAGCGCCGAGGGAACGCTGATCGGCAGCTCCTGCGGCAGGACGACGGCGTCGAGATCGAATTCGGGCAGCGTCGCTTCGCTGGGCAGCTTGCCTGACAGGACCGCAAGCTGGTGGCGCGTTTTCGCGAGGTCGCGCTCCAGCGGCGGCACCAGTGCACGCGTCTGCTCGACCTGGGTGCGCTGCGTCGTCAGCGTCAGTCGCGCCACCGCGCCGAGCTGGAACTGCTTTTCGATCAACTCGACCTGCTTTAGCTCGGCGGCGAGGATTTCCTGCGTCGCCTTGAGTTGCGCGCGCAACTGCGCCTCGCGAATCGCGGTGGTGACGACATTCGCGGTCAAGCTGAGCCTCGCGCCCTCGAACTGAAAGCGCTGATAATCGACCAGCGCCTCGAAGCCTTCGAGCTCGCGACGGTTGCCGCCAAAGGCGTCGAGCGCGTAGGAAACGTTCACCGAGGCGTTATAGAGATTGAAGATACTGGCAGGCACTCCGGGCTGGCCAAACGACGCGCCGGTGATTTTTTGGCGAGTGGCGGAGAGGTTGCCGTCGACCTGCGGAAACAAAAGCGCACCCCTTTCCGCGGCCAGATTCTCACGCGCCTGCGAGAGCGTTGCCTGGGCCGCGGCGAGCGTCGGGTTATCCGCCAGCGCGTCGCGGACGAGCCGGTCCAGCGGGTCGGAGTTGAACAGCGTCCACCACTGCGCGGAGAGGTCCCGGTCCGGAACGAAGCGCTGCGCTTCGCCGCCTCTGCCCGGCGCAGCCGCAGTCTGCTCGGGCATCGGTGTCTCGGTGTAGCGGCCGGTCGCGGGCGGTTCCGGCCGGCGGAAATCGGGGCCGACCATGCAGCCCGCGAGCGTCAAGCCGAGGGCCAGTGCAAGCGTTGCACTGCGAAAGGTGATCACTTCGTCATGCTCCGTCTTTGTGCGCGAGATTGACCGCTGCGCTACGGCGCGCGTCGCGATAGAACCGCAGGGCGACGAGATCGATTGCGATTGCGATACCGAGATCCCGTTACGTGATGTTATGGGACCGGCAGGGGAATTTTAACACGATCACGCGCGCGTCCGGCTCGCGGACGCGCGTCGTGAATGGACCGGAGAACTTGTAGACGCCGTGTTGGCGGAGGCGCGCGCGGGCGCCGCCGAACCTGCGACGTGAGCGCCGATGCCCAGCAGGGCCAGCGCACCGGAAAGGACGATGACCAATGCGTCGCCGTCCACTGCATCGCCGCCGGCCAGAATCGGAGTCACGATCGACGTACCGAGGAGCGCGCCGCCCAGGAGGCTCCCGACATGACGCAGTCCGGCGCTTCTCTTTTTGTTGGCCCGCGCCTTTGCCACAGCCGGTGCCGCGTTCATCGCGATGCAGCTTGCGGCTGTTCAACGTGCCTGCGATTCCGCAACGCACATGGCGCGCGCGGAAGACAAAAGCATCGGGCTCGCATTCTTCAAGCGGCTTCGGCCAGGACCGGTACCGATGCTCCAGACGCGATCACGCGCACGACAGCGTCCGCCTGCGCTTTCGCCGACGTCACTGCATTTCGCACTGCATCGTCGCCCATCGCGACACCCTCGATGCGAATGACCTCGACATCGGTCATGCCGATAAAACCCAGCACCGTGCGCAAATAGGGCTCCTGAAAGTCGTATGGCTTCATCGGTCCCTCGGAATAGACACCGCCACGGGCAAGCACCAGGACTGTTTTCTTACCCTGGACCAGCCCCATCGGTCCCTTGTCGGAATACGAAAACGTCACCCCCGGCCGTACGATTTGATCGATCCACTTTTTCACCGATGCGGAGATGCCGAAGTTATGCATCGGTGTCGCGAGAACGACGACGTCGGCGGCGATCAGCTCCGCGACCAAGACGTCCGACAGCGCGAGGGCCTCTGTTTCGGCGGCGCTGCGCTTGTCAGGGGCGAGCACCCGGCCGGTCACGAAACCTTCATCCACGTCGGGCAAGGCTTCCTTGGCTAAGTTCCGAACGACGACCTTGGCGGACGGATAGCGCGATTTCAGATCGTCGACGACCCGGCGGCCGATTTGGTGGGAGTAGGAGGCACGGTCGCGTGGGCTACCGAGAATCAGCAAAATGTTTTTCATGATGCATTCCTTTCATGACGTAACGGTTACCAAAGAGTCGGGGCGAACGGGGTAATGCATAGCGCATGTTCGTGGTCGCGGCGCTTACATTCATTACTGCATAATTCATATGTGTAACAATTGGTTAAAAAAACTACTTGATAGCGCTGAGCGCGCGCGCGAGCTCGCCGCGGTCTATGCCCGACAGGGTTTTCGCGAACTGGCGCTTGACTTCGTCCACCAGCTTGGCGCCAGCGGCTTGGCGCTCGATTCCCAAAGGAGTGGCCGCCGCCATCACGCCACGGCGATCGGAAGGATGGTCGACGCGGCGGACCAGCCCATCGGATTCGAGGCGGTCGACCAGCTGCGTAATGTTGGAACGAACGCACGTCATCTTGGCGGCACACTCGGAGAGGCTCAGCGGCTCGCCGGCGCGAACGAGGAAGGTCAACGCGCCAAATTTGGCCAACGACAGCCCCACGGTCCCCAGTGCATCCTCGAGCCGCTTCTCGACGGTTCCCGCCGCGTGCATCAGCAGGAACATGGTTTCGTCGGCAGCGGCCGGCACCTCACGAAGGTGGGAGGCTTTTTTGTTCATAGGTGAATAATACAGCCACAAGCGACCTTTGTCAAACCTCCCCCGGGCAGCGCTCACTTGCCTTATTTGCCGGGGTCGCGGACCTCGGGGAATTTGTCGAACTCGACGTTATAGAGAATCCCGTTCAGCTTTTCGACCCGCCGGATGTACACCGTCTGCACGATGTCGCGGGTCTCGGGGTCGATCACGATGGGGCCTCGCGGACTCATCAGCTTCATACCCTTGAACGCGCTCAGGAGCTTGTCGGCATCAGTCGAGCCTTGCGTTTTTTTTAGCGCTTCCGCGATTGCCGCCATGCCATCGTAGCCGGCACAGGCCATGAAGTTGGGGCGCAACCGCGTGCCGTTGATCTCCGCGTATGACTTCAGAAACGCCTTGTTCTCCGGCGAATCGTGCGCCGCCGAATAGTGGAAGCTGGTGACGATTCCCATCGTGCCGTCGCCCATCGCCTGCAAGGTGCCGTCATCGGTCAAGTCGCCGGTGGCGATGATCTTGATGCCCGCGGCCTTGAGCCCGCGTTCCTCGTAGCCCTTGATGAAGGCGATGGTCTGGCTTCCCGGAGGCAGGAAGACGAACACCGCCTCGGGTTTGGCGTCCTTGACGCGCTGGATGAACGGAGCGAAATCCGGATTCGCGAGAGGCGTTCTCACGCTTTCGACGATCTCCCCGCCGGCGGCTTTGAATGCCTTGATAAACGCTGCCTCGGCGTCCTGGCCCGGGCCGAAATCGGAAACCAGGGTGAATACCCGCTTGATGCCGTTCTTCGCCGCCCACTGCGCCATCGGCTGGGTGTCCTGAGGCAGCGTATGCGACACCCGTACGATGTACGGTGAGCGGGTGGTGATCACCGACGTGGCGGCATTCATGATCACCATCGGTTTCTTCGCTTCGGTGGCGACCGGAGCGACGGCCAAGGCGTTGGGTGTCAAGCCGAAGCCGGCGAGAATGTCGACGTTGTCGCGGGTCACCGTTTCCTGCGCCAGGCGCTTGGCTATGTCGGGCGCCGCGCCAGTCGTGTCCTTCACCACGATCTCGATCTTCTTGCCTCCGAAGACGTCGCCGTTCTGCGCCAGATAGGTTTTCATTCCGCCCAGGATCTGCGAACCGTAATCGGCGAAGGGACCCGAGAATTCGGCGATGACGCCGATCTTCACCGTCGCCTGGCCGCAGACCGGGCCGCTCGCGAAAAGCACTACGCTCGCCGCGCAAACCCATCGGCTCCATCGGGCCCTTTGCGTGTGTCCCTTCATCGCTTACTCCTCCTCATGGATTCGCTTTTTCTAACTGATTTTTGCTACCGGTGCTTCCTCGCGCCATAACCCCAGCGCTTTTTGCACCGGACGGTCCGAAAAGCTGAACAACACCGCGTCCTGGTCGGTCTGATGCGACACCTCGCACCACGACGGCACCACGAAAATGTCGTGTGGCGCCCACTCGAAGGTTGTGCCTCCCACCACGCTGCGGCCGCTTCCTTCGACGATGCAATACACGGTCCCGTCCGTCGCGCGATACGGCGCACCCTCGAAACCGGCGGGCAATAACTGGATAAAGGTGCCGATGGTTGGCATCGGATAGCCGCCGGTCGCGGGATTCGCGTATTGCATCTTCAGCCCATGCGACGGATGCGGATCCCCGTGACGGCGAAGCTGCTCCAGCGCCTCGCGGCTGCGCGCATAAGGGTAGCTGAACACCGGCGTGGTGCGGGAACCGGCAGTGTTCTCGAGCGGCAGCATGTTGGCGCCATAGCGCGCCAGGGCATCGCCTTCGGGCCGGGTGACCGGCTGCACCTCCTCCGGATAGCGCTCGGCGAAGCCCGCGTCGAAAAACGCTACTAACGGAATATCGAGGCCGTCGAGCCAGATGACGGGTTGCTTGCCCGGATTGCCGTGGTCGTGGAACGTCCACGACGGCGTGATGATGAAGTCACCCGGATGCATGGTGGTCCGCTCACCGTCGACGGCGGTATATGCGCCTTCGCCTTCGACGACAAAGCGCAACGCAGACTGGCTGTGACGGTGACTCGGCGCAACCTCGCCGGGCAGGATCAGCTGCAGGCCGGCGTACAGGCTGTGGGTGATCGACGACGCGCCGCGCAGACCCGGGTTCTCCATCACCAGCACGCGCCGCTCCGCTTCGCGGGCTGTGATGAGGCGGCCGGCCTCCATCAGGTACGGGCGCATCTGCTCGTAGCGCCACAGCGCAGGCACGCAGGGCGTGGCCGGTGTCGGCGGCACCAGGTTGCCGAGAGCCTCCCACAGAGGAGTCAGGCTGTCCTGGTCGATGCGCTCGTAAAACGCCTTGCGCTCGTCAGTCACGTTGGGTTGGGCGAACAGCATGATGTCATTCCTCCATCGCAAATCTTATCCGAATCGGTCGCCCTGCTTGTCGATCGTTCACCAAATTTCCGGGTGCCCGCGAAAAAGCGGTCGCATCAATCGGTAAGGCAGCGGTCCGGCTTCCAGCCGTACAGCCATTCGAGCGCGTCATAGAATCGCTCCGCGGTGCGGCCTTTCCACAAGTCGTTGCGCACCAGCCGTTCGACACCCTTGGCGTGGTAGATGCGTCCCATCTCGCGCGTCATCAGCAACACTCGCGCGGTCCGGGTGACGCGTGAGCGCTGGTAGCGCTCGAAGGCCGCGGCGAGATCGCCGTTGCTGGCACGCACCGCTCGGCCGAGCGTGACGCTGTCCTCGAGCGCCATGCACGCCCCCTGAGCGAGGTATTGCAGCATCGGATGCGCCGCGTCGCCCAAGAGGGTCGCGCGGCCGAAGGTCCATTGCGCGATCGGCTCGCGATCGGCGGTGGCCCATCGCCTCCAGCTCTTGGGCAGCGAGAGCAGCTGGCGCGCCCGAGCCACGATCCCGGTGAAGTAGGACAGCACTTCTTCGCGACTGCCTTCGGTGATGCTCCAGGTTTCGGTCTGACGACTGTGAAAGGTGACGACGACGTTGTACTGCGCTCCGCCGCGCAGCGGGTAATGCACCAGGTGACAATTGGGGCCGCACCACACGACCGGGGCGTTCTCCTTCAGATCCTCCGGAAAGTCCGCTTCGTCGACCACTGCCCGGTAGACGACGTGGCCGGATACCCGCGCGTTGTCGCCGACGTATTGTTGACGCACGGTCGACTTGCCGCCATCGCATCCGATGACCGCGTCGGCCTCGAACGAGCGCCCGCCCTGGTCGATGACGGCCACGCGGTCGCCGGTTTGCTCGATCCGCTCGACGCGGGTGGAAGTCTCGAGCTCGATCTGGCCATTCTCCTGCACGCCTTCCAACAGCGACAGGTGGATGTCGGCGCGGTGGATGACGGCGTACGGATTGCCGAAGCGGGCGCGAAACGCGTCGCCGAGCGGCACGTTTGCGATCTCGCTGCCGTCGACCGCGTCGCGCAGCATCAGGCATTCGGTGTAGACCGCGCGATTACGGGCACGCTCGCCGATGCCTAGGGCATCGAAGGCAGAAAAGGCGTTGGGTCCCAATTGAACGCCGGCGCCGATCTCGCCGAGCTCCTGCGCCTGCTCGAGCACCTTGACGCGCACGCCCTCCTGAGCCAGAGCGAGCGCCGCTGCCAGGCCGCCAATGCCGCCGCCACACACCAGGACCGACGGCGTCGACGAAGAAGCGCGGGCAGAAGCATTCACTTAAGCGTCCTATTGCGATCGAATGCGTTGCTTGGCGGACGGAATAGCGTTTCGCGGCAGCATCTCACAATCGAAGGCGGCAGCAAAGACGCGTGACGCGTACGCGACCTTCAGACCAAATCACTGTTCCTTCATATTGGTAACTGAGCGGGAATCCATTGGCTTTTGCAGGTCAAAATGGATCCCCGCCTTCGCGGGGATGACGGAAGTCTTGCTGATGCCGTCAGGGCTTGGACTAAAGCGCTGCTCGGCGCGGCATCTCCCGCCGCGACGCAATTGAAACAGACGCGTATGGCACTGTTCACTGAAAACAATGCGACATAGGTCGTGCAGCAACGCAATGTTCTGGCACGACTTCACTGCGACGAGTATCAAGGTTACCTTTTCAGCAGGCCGATTCGCGAATCACTGCATCCGATTGTTGGAAACGTCGGCGCGGATCGCCGGTCCTGCGGTGGCGTCCTGTGAGCAGTAGAGGTTAGAGGACATAGCCGGGGCACATTGGACGCGATGTCCGCGCTCCATTCATCCAGCTCTGCAGCTTTTCGGTCATTGCGATGAAGTCGTATCGCCGAGCTCGCTTGCGGAAGGCGCAAGCTCCTCGATCCGGCGCAGCGCGTCGCGACTTGATTCAGCCATAGGGCTTACTCGCCATCCTCACCGGGTTCGCGCAAGGCCGCTGTGCGGTTCAGGCATAACTATTGCAGTATTCAAGTCGGGTTCACATCTTTGAGGGAGACACTTTGTCTATTTATCGCAAATTCGATGCAATGCGCTTGCCATCAAACGATCTCTATGCGCACACAGGGCCTTCATCGGAGCGGCTCGAGAGCCCGGTCACGCCCCCGCAACGTCCATCGCATGGGGAGGAGCAGGAGCGTAAGAGCCATCGTAAGGCAGCGCCGGCAAACGTGCCGCTCCCTCGTACCCTGAATTGGGTCGAAGAACTTCCTTCCAGTGTCAAACCGACTGCCCTTCTACGTCAGTATGCTCGGATTGCCAATGTTTTTGCGGCAACTTGGAATGACCCGAAGGCTCTGAGTTCATACATGAACTGTCTATTAAGAGACGACCGCGGAAACCGCAAAGGCTTACCACCCGAAATCCTTCGCGAGATACTGGCATTGCGGGAATACCACGCCACGGTCAACGCGGAACACTCGTCAAGCTGGGCGGTCCTCCGCAAGCGCGGATAGCGAGCCATCGAGTCTTGCTCTCCTAGAGGGCCGCGGTTCGAGATCGGCCGCCGGAGCCTGTGAACATCGCAGAGTGTTTGGAAGTCACCGAGAGCCACGCCGGTTTCTTCATCCGAATACCGTCTCGATGGTTGAGTCGGTTGAATTACTGTAATGACACGTGCGATCGCATGTTGTCGGGATCGGAAAATTCGTAAGCTGTGGGTCGATGCGTCTGGATTGACTCAACTTACCCTGCCGACACTAGTGGATCGCTTTTTGATGGTCGAAGATTGGGCGCAAGCAGCGAGTGAGATGGTTATTGTGGCGATGATATGGCCTCCGAAATCGATTCATCCTCAGAAATTCGGAATAAGGGTTGCCGCGGACTTGGGCTTGAGGGGCGATGTGTTTACTTCAAAGGATGAGGCAATGGCTTGGCTGCTGGCGCAGACTGACACCCATACACGCGCACCACGCGCCTAAGTCGTCGCGCGCCATTGCTCGAACGAAACGAATGAATCCGTAACCCCGGCGTAACCCGGTAGTGTCGGTGTTAGCGATCGCTATCGCAAAGAACCACCTGTAACGGGTGGGCCCGGCTGGACTCGAACCAGCGACCAAAGGATTATGAGTCCTCTGCTCTAACCAACTGAGCTACAGGCCCGCACGCGGATTCGGCGCCGATTATAGCGGACCGGCGACAGGTCGTCGGCTCGCGTTGCGGTAGACTCGATGACGTGATTGACACGATGCGCACGACGCGATGGGCAGCTCGCGTCAGCTTCCGGCCATGGCGATCGATCCCGATCCTTCGAAGCTCGAAACGACGCTGACGCTGCGCGATGGTCGGCGCGTTCGAGTGCGGTCGATCCGCCCAGCGGATGCAAGCATGGACCGTGCGTTCTTCGCGGGCCTGTCCGAGCAGAGCCGCTACATGCGTTTCATGCAGCATCTGGCGGAGCTCACGCCGCGGCTGGTGCGGCAATTCACGCAGATCGACGACACGCGGGAGATGGCGCTGGTCGCGCTGGACGATGCCTCCGGAGACGAAGCGATCGTCGGGATCGCGCGCTATGTCGCCGAAACCGAACGGGAAGGCGAACGCGCTGAATTCGCCATCGTCATCGCCGACAGCTGGCAACGAAACGGGCTCGGCCGCGCTTTGATGGAACTGTTGATCGACGGGGCGCGGCGGCGCGGCCTGCGCATACTGGTCGGAAGCATTCTCGCGGTGAACACGCCGATGCGTGCGCTCGCCACTGCGGTGGGCTTTGCTTTGCATACCGACCCCAACGATGTGAGGCACGCGATCGCCACGCTCGAGCTCGGGCCGGGCTGAGACACAATTCCGAAGCGAGTGCCTCGCTTTGGCGCCTTTAGTGCGCTAAAGAAGGCCCAAAAGAAAAACGCCGCGGCTGCGGCGTTTTCTTAGTGCTGAAATCGCGTCACTTTTTTTAGCCCTCACCCTCGATGAAGCTGCGCAGCTTCTCCGACCGCGAAGGATGACGCAATTTGCGCAGTGCCTTGGCTTCGATCTGCCGGATCCGTTCGCGCGTGACGTCGAACTGCTTGCCGACTTCCTCCAGCGTGTGGTCGGTGTTCATCTCGATCCCGAAGCGCATCCGCAGCACCTTGGCCTCGCGTGGCGTCAGCGTATCCAGCACGTCCTTGCATACGTCGCGAAGGCTGGCGTTGACCGCGGCGTCGATCGGCGCGACCGTGCTTGCGTCCTCGATAAAGTCGCCCAGATGCGAATCGTCGTCGTCGCCGATCGGCGTCTCCATCGAAATCGGCTCTTTGCTGATCTTCAGGATCTTCCGGATTTTTTCCTCCGGCATTTCCATCTTCTCGGCAAGGAGCGCCGGATCGGGCTCCTGCCCGGTCTCCTGCAGGATCTGGCGCGAGATCCGGTTCATCTTGTTGATCGTCTCGATCATGTGAACGGGAATACGGATCGTGCGTGCCTGATCGGCGATCGAGCGCGTGATCGCCTGCCGGATCCACCACGTCGCGTAGGTCGAGAACTTGTATCCGCGGCGGTATTCGAACTTGTCCACGGCCTTCATCAGGCCGATGTTGCCTTCCTGGATCAGGTCGAGAAACTGCAGACCGCGGTTGGTGTACTTCTTGGCGATCGAGATCACCAGCCGCAGATTGGCCTCGGTCATCTCGCGCTTGGCCTTGCGTGCCTTGGCTTCGCCGGTCGACATCTGCTTGTTGATCTCCTTCAAGTCCTTCAAGGGGATCATCACCCGCTTTTGCAGATCGAGAAGCTTGTGCTGCTGCTCGACGATCGCCTGCCGGAAGCGGGTCAGCGTCTCGCTATAAGGGTGGTGCCCGGCGATCTCGCGGTCGATCCAGCGGAGGCTCGTTTCATGCTCGGGGAATTTCTTGATGAACTCGGGCCGCGGCATCCCGCCCTTGTTGACCACCAGGTCCTGAATCTTGCGCTCGGTCTGACGGATATTGTCGACCTCGCAGCGCACGCTGTCGCAAAGCCGCTCGACCTGGCGCGCGCCGAAACGGATCTGCATCAGCTCGGCGGAAATCTTCTTCTGCAGCTCGAGGTATTTTGGCGCCTTGTGGCCTTCCTTTTGCAGAATGGCCAGCATGCGCGTGTAGAGACGTCGAATCACCGCGAAGCGCTCGAGTCCCGCAACCTTGAGGCGCTCGAGGTTTTCCGCGGCGATCGCTCCGCTGTTGTCTTCGCCTTCCTCGCCTTCCTCTTCATCCTCTTCGATCGTTGCGAGGGTCTCGGTGAAGTCCATCAGTCCGTCGACGACGTCGTCGATCTTGAGCTCGTCGCGCTCGATCTTGGCGGCGAGGTCGAGAATCTGAGCGACGGTCATCGGACAGGCGGAAATCGCCATGATCATGTACTTCAGGCCTTCCTCGATCCGCTTGGCGATTTCGATCTCGCCTTCGCGGGTAAGGAGCTCGACCGAACCCATTTCTCGCATGTACATACGCACCGGGTCGGTAGTGCGGCCGAATTCCGAGTCCAGCGTGGAGGCTGCGGCCTCGGCGGCTTCCTCGTCCACGTCGTCAGCGGCGGCGGTAGGTGCCGCCTCGGACATCAGCAGCGTTTCGGCATCGGGGGCCTCG
>Ga0209118_1001117_pt1 | contig 13048 bp, 8 predicted proteins | sample BlaSpr_A8_Ref_M1_FD_187988 | JGI IMG/M metagenome (GOLD analysis project Ga0209118, IMG submission 187988) | Forest soil microbial communities from Thunder Bay, Ontario, Canada - Black Spruce, Ontario site 2_A8_Ref_M1 (SPAdes) (version 2) | ecosystem: Environmental > Terrestrial > Soil > Boreal...
CAGCCAGTGCCAGCGGGTCAGCCTGAGATCCACGCTGGGTGCCGCCCGTGACGAGCTCAAACAAACCCGCCAGCGCGAGTACTATCGCGACCAGGTCAAGGGCGGCCGTCCATCGGCCCGACCGGATCGTTCGCGACGATCGCAGCTGCTCGGAGAGAGGTCGGGTCATGAGCTCGCGCGCTCCGACTATCGCGGCCACTGCGGCTGCGGCGTATGCGGTCGCCAGTGCAAGGACCGTTGCAACGTCGGGCGCCACGGAAGTCTCTGGACCAAACAGGGATCCGACCAGCGCCCGCACCATCAGCCAGGCGAGCAGCAAGCCGAAAGGAACCGCGAGGGTGATCAAGGCGAGCGGCTCGAGTAAACCGACTGCCAGCACGCCCCGAAACCGGAATCATGAAGCTTGGCCAACGCCACCTCTGCCTCCCTGGTTTCGCTGCTTCGGGACACGATTCCGTAGAGCACAAGGAGGGCGAGTAGTGAGAGTTGAAGACCGGTGGCAGCCGCGATTTGAACCATGAGCTGATCGTCTCCGGAGACGCGAGCCAAGATCGCGGTCAGGCCGGTAGATAGAACTACGTTGTCTTGCGTTCCGATTGCTTTGTTGTAGTCGCCGAGGGCCGTTGACAACGCTGGAATGTCTGGCTGAGCGACTCGGCGAGTCAAGAGTGGAATCTCGCTTGTGACTGTGGGTGCGGTTTCGGATGCCGGCAGCGCGTCCGTAGTTGCGGGCGTTACAAAGAGGGCATCCAGAAAGAAAGGAGTTTCGCCCGTTAGGGTCGTTATGCTGGGCGCGAAATTGAAAAAGGGAACGTTCCACCAGTAAGGCGCAGTGCTGTCACCCGGTACGTAAATCCCGGCAACTGTGAGCGTTAGCGCCGGCTTTCCCGCCAGCTGGAAGACGATTGTGCCGTTCAGGCCGACATGCAGTTGGATCGAGGTGCGATCGCTCAAGGCGACCTCGCCGCGGGAAGAGGGGCAGCCACCAGCGCTGAAAGCCAGATGGGCACAAGCCTGGTCACGCGATACGAGCTGCACCTGGTAGCTGTCAGGGGCGGCGGGAAGCGAGCCAGATATTTGGGTCGTTGTGATTGGGCTGCCAAACCAGCGCGCCAGACCGTAAGTGCGCAGCCTTGAAGCGGCGTCCTGTACTCGCTGGACCGGCGGTGAGGGCTCGGTGCCGAAGACTCTGAGGTTCGAGGTCAGCGTAAGTCCTTTCTCTGGAGTCGAAGCCGCCGACAGGACTGAGCGCAGAGCCGAGTCTTCGGCTGATCCGAGATAAAGCGGACTTCCGGCTGCCGAAGCAAACGAGGCGACGGCGACCAAGAACGTAGCGATGGAAATACCTGCCCGCCAGCGGATCGCCGCCACCAAGATCCGGAACCGATTGGCGCGAGCGTCCATTTAGGCAGCTTGAATTATGGCCGCCCGAAACTACTCCCTCGACCAGATAGGAGTCTGTGCGGCGGACCCGGGATCAGTTGACCGCAGGTGCTGGCAGCAACATCGGGTTCGTTCCAACTGGCATCGCCTGCAGGTTGATGGTGCTGAGCTGTTGCTGACCGTGGGCGCTCCAGGACAGGCGGAATGTCCAGCAGCCTGGCTTTGGTAAATCCACGACGCTGGCATTTGCATCACCCGGACTGGTCAGGACCGGTTGGGACTCGCCCAACGGACGAGCTTCGATTGCTATGTCGGTGTTTCCGGTTGGGTAGTCCCCTTTACTTACCCAGCCAACCTTGTTGTAAGAGCCGTCCACTCGGGGACCGCTTCCCGCCACCAGCACAGTCGAGAAAAGGAAGGCCACTGTGGTGTCCTGTGACCCGAAGGCCCACGGCACGGGCCACGGTGTTAGCTTGGCAAAACCAGTTTGTGCCCAGACTGGTGGCTCGGCATCGGTCAGCACTGTGCCTGCGCAGCCGCCGGCGAAAGTCCGGATGGGAACGCTCGAGCTGGTCTTTACCTGTACTGCTTGGGAAGACGCGCAGCCGCCGACCAGAATGATGAGCAGAGCGGCGGCGCTACAGGCACATTGAGACCTGGCTCTGGGATCCATAACCTCGGTACACCGCCCAGCCCCCCGAGGTTCCCGATCGGGAGATAACGGGTGCCAACGGTTTTGACGGCTTTTCCAGGGTCTTTTCTCCCGGCAGGGCCCATTTGCATTTCTGGGGAATTGGGTTCATTGTGGGGTGCACCGCACTGCTCCTCGAAGTCGCAGCGAGCCCCCGCTCATTGAGTGACTTCTTAGGGGTAATGCCGGGGGTCGGGGCGCACGCTCCAGCGTGCATACGTCGAGACCTTGCGGACTTGTCCGATAGGCCGTTATGAAGGGTCAGGCGTATTGGCAGCACAAATGATGAGGAGAGAAATGAAACGTCTTTTGTTTGTGATCGGCACGATGATCGCCGTCGGCCTGATGGGATCCACGTCCGCTTTCGCCAGTGGCGGTCCGGCGATGGACCTCAGCCCGCTTCATTGCGGAGCCGGCCCACGCGTCGTTAACGTCACCCAGCACATCGTCAATGACGCCGACTCCGGCCTGGCCGGTTACTGGGCGTTCGACGCGTACACGCGCCATATCCAGGTGTGGCAGACAGCCCCGGGTACCTTCTGCGCGATCGTGAGCTACGACGGCACGTTCTCGACCGTCGCCGGCCACAGCCCACAGAACACGGGTACGGTTGCCGCCGGCGTACATGGCAACTTCAGGGGCGGCTACGTGGCTAACTTCAGCGCCACTTTCGCGCCGTCGAGGCACACTTCGGGAAGCCTGGGCACGTTCAACTACGCATGCGTCCTGTCCGCCGACCACACAGTCGCCACCTGCCCCGGCTACCAAGACTGGACAACGTTCTTCTTCAGCACCGCGATCGCATTTAATGAGGATCCGTGGGGCTGGATCTACACGACCGAGGCGAACGGCACCTGGGTCAACGCCAGCACCGGCAACCACGGAGACATCACCGGCGTTCCCCCGAGCGACAACAACGGTGGTGACAACAACGGCGGTGACAACAACGGCGACCAGAACGGCGGCGACCAGAACGGTGATAACCAAAACGGCAACCACTAGTTGTAGAACCCCGTAGTGCTCGCGACAGCCGGCAGGGGACGGCGTAAGCCCGTCCCCTGCCACACCACTCGCATTCAGCGCGGTTGGGAAGGGTCAGGCGTCTCGCCGTGACTCTCGGGTTGAAGCTCCCCCTCTCAAAAGTGTGGCGGAGAGGGAGAGATTTGCACTCTCGATCGGCCAGTGACCCTTAACGGTTTCGAGACCCCGGGTAGCGATTTGTATTCGAAACGGCCCGCGCGGAGCGCAAACGCAGCGGTCTAGAAACCGTAGTAATGGGTCCCGGCCGTTGCCGACCACCTTAAACCGCCAGACATTACGGGGCAAGACCCTGCTTCGCTGCGTGCCACTCCTCCGACGTCGGCGCTACCAACAAAGTGGAATCTGGAGGCCTCACGGTCCCGAGATGTCGGATCTAGGTCAGTGTTCTGCAGGTTAGGCCGCCGAGCTGAACGGCGCCTGGTCTGCACTCTCCCAACCGGATTGGGCCAGGTCGGCAGCGACCGCACCTTGGCTCACAGCGGCCGACGCAATTTCGCCAGCTGTGATCGCCACTGAGCGACTCCCTTCTGCGATGTGCTCGATCGCCGTGACGACCCGCTCTGTCGAGCTACGCTGTTGCTGGGTGGCGAGTTGGACTTGACTGCTCACCTCAACCATCGCGTGCATCATCGCCAGCCCACGCTCCATCTGCTTCACACCCGTCTCCAACGCCATCACGGTTTCGCTGCTCTGTGCTTGGGCGCCTTCGACGAGCTTCTCGATCTGAGCGGCGCTAGCTTTGCTGCGTTCGGCCAGGCGCCGGACTTCATCGGCAACCACCGCGAAGCCGCGCCCAGCGTCCCCTGCACGTGCCGCCTCGATAGCAGCGTTAAGGGCGAGCAGGTTCGTCTGGTCGGCGATATCGTCCATCAGGGCGAGGATGCCCTGGATCTCATTAACACGCGCCGCAAGAGCCATGGTGCGATCACCCGACGCCTTGAGCTCTGTTTGAGCTAGCTCGAGGTTGGAGCGAACCTCGCCCGCCTGCACGGCGACTCGGTCGACAGCGTCGGCAATCGAAGTGCTGGTGCGAGCCAACTCTTCCATGTTGGCCGATGTCTGCGTGGCGGCCGTGGTCTGCTCGAGGGTCGCGGATGCGAGTTGCTCGGCGGCCGCCGAGAGCTTGGACGCCGAATCCGCCACTTCTCCCCGGAGACGAAACAGCATATGGCGCAACGACCGATCGAGTTCGAGCTTCTGAAGTTCAGCCGCCTCGATGACCTTCCAGCCCGCCAGAAGGGCCACCGCTTCAGCAAGCACGAAACCGGCATGGATGAGTGCCCACTGCCAGGGGTGAGCGATGGCGTCCGGGTTGTTATAGGTAGCGTGGGGAAACAAGGTACCGATCACGCCGTGGTCGAGGGCCACATAAAGGATGGCGAGCAGGAACGGAATCCAGTCCTGATAGAGGGAGATCACGGCCAGCATCACGAAGAAGTGGAAGTGGGCTTCGATATAGCCGCCTGAGAACTGAACGATTACCGCTGAGGTCGTGATCAGAGCCAAGGTTGCGATTGCCGCGCGAAAACGGGGCGCCAGCACCTCGATCATGGCTACCCGACCGAGCGCTGCGATAAGCAGGCATTCCAACACGACGGACGGTGGGTACACCTGACGGGCTAGACCAAAGAGCAGAGTGCCAGCCGCCTGGGCCCATATGAGGTAAACGATCCAGCGGTGCCGACGCTCGAATTCGGTATAAGGAAGGTCCGCGCCGGTGGGCAGGAACGCCATCACCCTGGTCACCATCGCGCCCATGGTCGAAGGCGTCGAGCTCTTCGGTGACGCAAGCTGCACAATGTTCCTCATAGGTCGATCCGGCGAGGGCGCGTCTTGAGGAGCAGCACGACAAGGCCTGCCACCGCCAGCACCTCGGCTGTCTTTGCGACCACGTCAATAACGCCTACCGACTCGACTGACCGCGATTCAGAGCCAAGCGGGATGCCCACAGTTCGCGTGAGCAAGTACAGTCCCAGGATGCTCACGTTGCCAACGGCTCCGATGCCATACATGAGCCGCCGAAAGCGGTCGACGTCGCCTGGCATGTACCGAGGATCAATCGCATCGGTAATAAGGGCCAGCCCGAATCCTATGAGGCAAATTGACGTCACCAGGAAGAAAACACCGTAGCCCCACCATTCTTGAAAGTGTTCTTGGGTGACGAGCCCGTGCGCGCTTCCGGAAGCAATGACGCAAGCACCGACGAGCTTCTCGATTCGGCGTCGTCCAAGCCACGTCGGGCCGTCGGAACGGCTTACACCAAGCCCGTGATCCAAAGGTCGCGGAGGCGGCCGCTGTACCGGCTGAGACAGACGTGAAGCGTCTCGTGTCACGAAGGAACCAGAAATCGCTCGTGGTTCACTCCAGAGACAGCAGATCCGCTGGCGCAGAACTCTCGGCTGTTGGCCAAGGCCCTCCATTCCACGTGAACGTGCTGATCGACCCTGCCCAACGCCTCGACAGATACGGCTGGTCTAGAAAAACGTCGCTGGCCCAAGTCATGGTCGAGGTATACGCGAGGAGGCTCTCGGCGTCCTCCTCAAAATGCCGGGGCTCATCCCCAGCCCAATGCACGGGCCGTGAAGTGCCGCGACATCGGCCACATTCAGTGGGCGCTTTTGTCTGCCGCGGTCGGTAATTTTCCACAGCCTTGCAGCCTCATTGGGACCTGACAGTGCGGGCCCTGAAAACACGAAAACCCGGTCCCAAGGACCAGGTTTCGAATAAAGGCCACCGCTCGAAGGCCCTCCAGAAAGCGTGGCGGGGCATCGTTAGCGCTTTTCGAACTATGCTGACCGAACCGTCCACTGTGCGCAGGTTCACCTTGTTGGAACCGCTGGCTCCGTGACACCGAGCCCGGCATCAGCTGGCGACCTGGTGGACCCGGACATACTCAACTCGAACCCGGGCGAGTTCAGAGGGTCGGGGTTACGCGTTGAGCGGATTGGCAACGCTGCGATCTCTCGGACACGTTGACACATACCGGAGTCAGGTGATCACCGCAGCTGTCTTCATCAAAACGCCGCGCTCGATTACTAGCAGCTACTGGGCGGTGTAGCTCATGAACGAAGTGGCAGTGGACTCGTTGCAGATCACCGCCACCTGCCCGCCCCCGCTCGCAGTCACGGTCGCGCTCGCTCGTGCACCGTTGGGCAGCCCGCCCGCCGGCTGGTAAAGACCCCAAAAAGCGTTGGGCTGCAGGAGCAGGCTGTCCGGCGTACCCATTTGGGTCCCCGCCGCCGCGTCGTAGTAGGTGACGGTGACCGTGGTCGGGCTCGAGCCCGTGTTCATGATCCCCTCCCCGGTGCTCCAGCCGTCGGGGCCCCCGCTCTCGACCAGGGGCAGGTGCAGGCTTGAGCTGCCCGCGGCGAAGGTGTTGTAGGCGGTCGACTCCTGGACCGCAGGGTTGGCCGAGGGGGCGACCTCGTTGACGATGGCGGCGATCGCCACTGTGCTCGTGATCCTGGCCGTGTAGGCGCCGTCCACGGGAATGTCGGTGCCCTGGTAGACGCCCAAGTAGCCGTTGGCCGCGATGGCGTGGCTGGTCGTGGTCGGTGCGCCCGCGCCGTTGTAGTAGGTGATAGTGACTGTGCCGGCCGTGCCGGTGGTGTTCTGGATCCCGGTCCCAGTCTTGTAGCCGCCGTAGGCGTTGCGCAGGGCGGCGGGAGCGAACAGGGTTGTGCCTCCCGAAGGCACCGCGTTGTAGGAGCTGAACTGACCTCCCGGTCCAGTTTCGTTGACCACCGCGGCCAGATTGCCTCCTGAGCTGGAGATGGTCGCTGTGCCGGCAAAGCCCGTGGGCAGCGCCAGGGACGAATCACCCGAGTACAGGGCAATGTAGGCACCCGCTGCCGCGCCGACGGTCTGGGTCTTGATCACCGCGCCGCTCGCGTCGCGGTAATTGACGGCGATGGTCACCGCGGCGGTGGCCAGGTTGACCAGCCCGATCCCGGTCGTGTACCCGCCGTAGGCCTGGTTCGCAATCGTGGGCGCATAGAGCGTCGTCCCGACCCCGCTATCAAGAGCGATCCCGGTGTAACTGCTCGCGTCCGCATTGGTCGACGCGAATTCGTTGACGAACGCCGCTATCGGTTGGCTGCCCGAAATGACCGCCGAGCCCGCCCCGCCGCCTGGGAACGAATGACCGTTGTTCTGCGGCACGATCCAGACCGCGTTCGGTGCCAGGGTATCGACAAGGTCTCCAACCCCTACCCGATTGCCGGCCTGGTCGTAGTAGTCGATCCGCACCGTCGCGAAATCGTGACCGATATTCTCGACGTATACCGTCGTCAAGTAGCCGCCGTAGGCGCCGTTGCTGAGCGCGGGCAGCACCGCTAAACCAACGGTGACTATCGCCGTGAATGGCAGCACGGCGATCGCGCTCCCGAAGTCGCTCACCGTCACTGTGCCCGACCAGGTCCCCGCCTGGTAGATGTGTCCGGTAACAGGTGTGACATCGAAGCCACCGGAGCCATTGGCGCTTACCCTTCCCGGTCCGACGGTACCATCGCCCCAGTTGATCGTGGCCGTGTAGTCGCGGACGTTGCCGTTGGGGTCAGTATCGACAAACGAGTCAACTGTTGAGCTGAACGGGACTCCCGCGGCAGCGGCGATTGAATGCACAGGAGTAGGCTCGCTGAACGCGACGTCGTCCATTGCCACCAGGTTCGTTGTCGGCGGGTTGTCGTTGCCGCCGGATGTGACCGTAGTCCCATCGAACTTAAAGATCAAGTCCGAGCCAATCGTGATCACGACCTTGGTGATTACCGGCACGGTGAACAAGGCGCCGAGGAACTCAGCGGTTCCGGTGGTAGCGCTCGCAGGAACGAACTCCGCAGCTAGCAGCACTGAGCCGTCGTAGAAGGCGATTGCCGACGTATTGGGGACTCGGTTGTTCAGGAAGACGGCACCGAACCCACGGACGGCCTGGGGAATGGGCGGACCTGCCGACGAGGGAGTCACGAAATCAACCTCGGTCGCGTTGCCATTGAAAGGCGCGAACACATTGGCCGGGCTGAAGGCCGGAAAGCGTGCAGGGCTGGCGACGTTTGGGTTGACGTCCGTGTAGCCGTCATTCGATACCGCGACCTGGCCGGGCAGGAAAGCCCCCGTGCCCTGGAAGCGATTAGCGGCGAGGGCGACCGTGTGGTTCAGGGTTATGGTCGTGGCAGCCGGGTCGGTCCCGTTGAGCTGGACTCCGTCCCAAGTAATGCTCCGGAACCCGCTCGCGTGCTCGGGAGGGCCCGCGCCATTGTCGACTCCGCCGATGGCCGCTTCAAACGCAGCCATCGCTGTGTGTGCACCCCCGCTCGTATTGGTCCCTCCGGTCCCACTGAAGATCGCTGGCGCCGCGCCCGGAAAGGGGGCCGCCAGCGGGGCGTCGGCGACCTGTGCTCCGGTTTGCCGGCTGTCGGTGTTGGCTGGGTTGGCTAACTCCGTGATGGTCAGGGCCACGGTGAACGTGGCCATCGGCGGCGACCCGGACGCGGACTCTTCCGGGAAGGTGTGTGAATCGGTGACCGTGTAATTGGTCCCGCCTGCGCCTCCGACCTGGGTAACGATGAGGTTGGGGTCGAAGCCAGGGCCGCCCTGGTTGGTCGACGCGGTGGTGCCATCGCCGTAGTTGACGGCAACGTTGATGAGGGCCGGCCTCAAGGCGTTGGTGTCGGTGAAGACGGCGTTGAGAGAGGGACTCGTGACCGCGCCCTCGACGGCCATGGGAAGCACAGTGCTGATCGCGCTCGGGCCCTGGATCGCCGTGATGGTCACCGTACCCGACGCGCCCACTGAGGGTGCCTCTGCAACCAAGGCTGCCTCTATCAGCGCCAGCACCGCCGCAACTGCTCCGACCCGACGCAGCAGCGATCCGTGGCTTCCCACGGCTATCCCTCGGGCCCGCTTGGACAGCCTCATCAATTCCCTGTGCGAGCATCCTGCCTATTAGAGGCCTTGTCAACGTCCGCTTTGACTGATCCAGCCGTGTCTGACGTGCCCTATGCCTGATTGTCAACTGACCCACTGAAGCCTGCAATCCGTAGAAGGAGCCATAACGCTTACAGCAGCTCGGCCCGCCTCCTCGCTAGCGCGTTACGAGCAGCCCGTCTGCAGCGCCGGTGCATCGTCCTCATGCTGTCTCCAAGAGCAGGTTTCGCTCTGGCAGTTTCCGCTATACGGGCATCGATGTAACGCCAATCGAGTTTGTCCCAATTCGTCAACGCAACGGCGAGCAGGCTCGAAAAATGCTGGTCGCGAACGTTCATTGTGGACGTCGACTGACCAAGGCGATCCAGGTAAAGGTCGTCTATCCCGATGACCTTGACGACTACCTCGCCGACCTTAAGGTCAAAGGTCCTACGAACTTCAATGCTCGCGTCATGCGGAAACTCAGTGGCTATTGGAAGGTCCTTCCTGACCCAGTGTCGACCCTCTTTCTCGAAACCAAGCTTGCGAAACGCATCTTGATCAGACGTCGACGGTCCGGGAATGAGATCTAGGTCAGTCGGATGGTATTCGTCGCCTGTCCAGTACTCCTCGGCTGTTCCGCCCACAACAATGGGAGGCGGACTCATCACTGTTGATATGGCCGCCGCCACCAACAGCCTCTGATCGAGCGGTCGCTTCGTCTTCGGAACCTGGCGAAGCAGCTCCTCAGCCTGAGCAAGCCGGCGAGCTTCAACCACGTCCAGAGGCTGTCTTGGCCTTCGTTCGCCGCCGCAATGTCATCAAGTAGCGGCGCTCAGGCTCTACGTTCAGGCCGCGTGCTCGCTTCTCTTCCAGCCTCTCCCATGGATCGAACGCATCTTCACCAAGAACGTCACGAACCAGGCGACCCTTTTGGCGTTGAGTCAGAGATTTCTGACCCTCCCCCAACGTAATTATCAGTGGATATCCGGTTGCGGTCGCCCATCGATCGGCAAAAGGCAAAGAGGGAACTACGCCCCCGGTCTCAACCCTGGCGACTGCAGGTTGGGTCGTCCCCATGACTTTGGCAAGGGCGGCCTGAGTTAGGCCAGCCTTAAGTCGCCGAGCCCGAAGCTCTACTGCCAACTGTGCAGGACTCATTGCGAATTGCAATATACCAGATTCGGTATATTGTCGAACCTAAACTCGGGATAGCGAACTGTATTCGAAATGGTCGGCGCGGACCGAAAACGCAACGGTCTGAAACCCGTCGGAGCGGATCGCCGGACCGTTGCTGTCAGCGTCCGTCGTCCCGGGTGCCTTTTCCAGACGAAGGCATCGAGCGGTTGCGAATCGCCGAAGACTCGGACCGAGTTGCGGAAACCGGACCTCGCGCCTGATCGACCGGGGATCGCCGGGGCCTCACGGTCCCGAACCGTAGCCATAGCATGTCCTTGACTATCCCCCCGCCTCCGCCAATGCCCCGCTGAGCTCGATTGCCGCTCCATTGGTGTCCTGACGTGACCCGCTAGAACCGTCCGGTGCCGGGAATGCGTGATCCGGCTGTGATCCGGCGCGAGTCCAGATCAGCCCCTCAAAGCCGAGTACCCCAGCCCACTCCCGGATCGAGGAGTGCCGTCCACAGCCACGTGTTGAAATGCCTCCAACTGGATATACAGTCACGGCGAACTCGAAATCCAACATGGGGCTCTTCTATTGGATGATTCCGGCGGGCAATGTCTTGACGTATGCAACTCCGCTCGCGCCCTTCCAGACGCGTTGGATGAGATCACTCGCCGTCTCAGACCCTCCGTGAACGGCTGCTTCGGTTCAATCGCCGGCGCCACTTCTGCAGAAAAGGAGTGCGCAAAATTTGAAATGCAGCAAAACACCGAATGTTGCTGACAGCGGCCCAATCCGAGTGCCACATTCCTCGACGTGCACCGCGCCAAAGAAACTCGGGCTCAGAGCCTCGATCAGCGCGCGTGCCGCAGGCTTCAGGCGAGGTCCCTGGCAACCTTCGCTCGCCAGTGATGGATAAAGCTTCCCGGCCGCTCAAGGATGAGGACATTGGAACCAGCCATTGGGAGGACGCCCGCCAATGGATGAGCATTTATGCCGATCTCCTCGAATTCAGGCAGGGAATCCTCGATCGGGTCAGGCGCCATCTAAGCAAGCTTGAGCCGGTCGTGCAGAGGGCGGCGGAGGCCGACCTCACGATCATCGAGAGCCAGATGGAGGCCTATCAGACACGGCTCGAGCGTTGGTCACAACGCGTCTAGGATCTCCACGGCGTCTGGCTGGAACCAGCACGGCGACTCCGCGCCCCTTCCCTATAGGTTCCCACGCGGCCCGGCGTGGAAGGTAAGGCCGCCCTCAGGACTGCTGTCGACCACCACCGTATCGCCGCGTGAGATTCGGCCCCGGAGCAGCTCCTCGGAGAGCTGATCTTCGATGCGACTCGTGATCACACGCCGCAGCGGGCGAGCGCCATACATCCGGTCGTAACCTTCCTTGGCAAGAAGGTCCTTGGCGGCGTCAGTGACCTGGATTTTTATCTGCAGCTCATTTAGATGCTTGCTCAGCCGCTGCAGCTGAAGATCGACGATCTGCCGGATCTGCCCGGTCGTCAGGCTCTTGAATACGACCACCGCGTCGACGCGGTTGAGAAACTCAGGGCGGAACATTCGCTTCAATTCCTCGTCGATCTTTTCTTTCGTGTTCTTGTGGCGTCGCTCGACCTCATCGGACTCGTCCACGACCGCGGGCTGGAATCCGAGTGCGGTGCCGGCCTGGTTGACGTCGCGGATGCCCAGGTTGGAAGTCATGATGATCACGGTGTTTGCAAAGTTGACGACCTTGCCCTTCGCGTCGCTTAGGCGGCCGTCCTCGAGGATTTGCAGCAGCATATTGTAGACCTCGGGGTGCGCCTTCTCGATCTCGTCGAAGAGGATCACGGAGTAGGGCCGGCGGCGTACAGCCTCGGTCAGTTGGCCGCCATCGTGGTAGCCCACGTAGCCGGGAGGCGAGCCAACCAGCCGTGCGGTGGTGTGGCGCTCCATGAACTCGGACATATCGAGCTTGATCAGCGCCTCCTCGGAACCGAACATGTACTCCGCGAGCGCGCGCGCCAGCTCGGTCTTGCCAACGCCCGTGGGTCCTAGAAAGATGAATGAGCCGATCGGCCTTCTGGGATCTTTGAGGCCTGCGCGGGCGCGACGCACGGCCTGAGAGACGGTGAGCAGCGCCTCGTCCTGGCCGACCATCCGCTTGTGCAGCTCCTCCTCCATGCGGAGCAGCCGCGAGGTCTCTTCCTCGACCAGCCGGGAGACCGGGACACCGGTCCAGGCGGCAACGATCTGGGCGATGTCCTCCTCGCCCACTTCGGGCACGGTCTCGCCCAGCTTGTCACGCCAGGCGGACTCTTTCGTCGCGTACTTCTCCTTGAGCTTGTTCGCCTTGTCGCCCATCGCGGCCGCGGCCTCGTAGTCCAGGTGGGCACTGGCCTCCTCCTTCTCGGCTTGGAGTTTCTTGATCTCCTTCTGGAGGTCCTTGAGCTCGTCGGGGGTCGTGGTCAGCTTCAGGCGCACGCGGGCAGACCCCTCGTCGATCAGGTCGATCGCCTTGTCGGGGAGGGCGCGGTCGCTGACGTAGCGGTCGCTCATAACGGCCGCGGCCCTGATGGCGGCGTCAGTGATGGTGACCCGGTGGTGCTTCTCGTAGAGTGACTTGACGCCCTGCAGGATGTCGATCGTCTCCAGCATGGTGGGCTGGTCGACGAACACGGGCTGGAAGCGCCGCTCCAATGCGGCGTCCTTCTCAATGTACTTGCGATACTCGTTGAGCGTGGTCGCCCCGATGCACTGGATCTCGCCCCGGGCGAGAGCCGGCTTCAGGATGTTGGCGGCGTCGATCGCGCCCTCGGCGGCGCCAGCACCGACCAGGGTGTGAAGCTCGTCGATGAAGAGGACGACCTCACGGGAGGAGCGGATCTCGTCGAGGATCCTCTTCAGGCGCTCCTCGAACTCACCG
>Ga0209118_1001118_pt1 | contig 13034 bp, 11 predicted proteins | sample BlaSpr_A8_Ref_M1_FD_187988 | JGI IMG/M metagenome (GOLD analysis project Ga0209118, IMG submission 187988) | Forest soil microbial communities from Thunder Bay, Ontario, Canada - Black Spruce, Ontario site 2_A8_Ref_M1 (SPAdes) (version 2) | ecosystem: Environmental > Terrestrial > Soil > Boreal...
CTGGTCTTGACCCAGGGCTTGACGCGTAAGCCGCGCTCGACCGCCTTCTTTGCCAGCAAGCCCGCGCCCAGCATGAGCGAGGGATTCGAAGTGTTGGTGCAACTGGTTATGGCGGCAATGACCACCGCGCCGCTCGAAAGATCAAACGAGTCCCCGTTGTTCCGGACGGCAACGTGCTTGGCCGTCGTTCCTTCAATGACTTTCGTGAAAGAAGCCTTGGCCTGCCGCAGCGCGACGCGATCCTGCGGACGCTTTGGGCCAGCGACAGTGGGTTCGACGGTTCCAAGATCCAAGTCCAGCGTGTCGTTGAAGAGTGGCGGAGGTGTCTGATCGGTGCGAAAGAGCATCTGCTCTTTGCAGTAGGCTTCGACCAGAGCGATCTGTTCATCCGAACGCGCGGTAAATTGCAGATATGCGAGTGTCTCCGCGTCAACGGGGAAGAAGCCCATGGTCGCGCCATACTCGGGGGCCATGTTGGCGATGGTGGCACGGTCGGGAACGCTCAGCGTGGAGAGGCCGGAACCGAAGAATTCCACGAACTTTCCGACCACACCTTTCTTGCGCAACATTTCCGTAACAGTCAAAACGAGATCCGTCGCGGTCGCACCTTCGCTCAAGCGACCGTGCAGACGGAAACCAACGACTTCCGGAATGAGCATCGAAGAGGGCTGGCCGAGCATCGCTGCCTCTGCCTCGATCCCGCCGACGCCCCAGCCGAACACGCCCAGCGCATTGATCATCGTGGTGTGCGAATCCGTGCCCACCACCGAATCCGGATAGGCTTCAAACCGGTTGCCGTAAGGCATGGCACAGACCACCCGCGCTAGGTATTCCAGGTTCACCTGGTGGCAGATGCCGGTGTCTGGCGGAACGACTTTGAAATTCTGAAACGCCGTCTGTCCCCAGCGCAGAAAAGCGTAGCGCTCGACGTTACGCTGAAATTCCAACTCTGCGTTCAAGCCGAAGGCGTTGACGTTTCCAAAATTATCGACCTGCACGGAATGGTCGATCACCAGCTCGGCAGGGAAGAGCGGATTGATTCGCTTTGGATTGCCGCCCATGCGTTGCACGGCTTCGCGCATCGTTGCGAGATCGACTATCGCGGGCACCCCCGTGAAGTCCTGTAAGAGGACGCGTGCGGGCATGAACGCAATCTCTTTTTCCGCGGCACCGGGCCGCCAGCTCGCCAGCGCGCGGATGTCCTCGGCGTGGACGAAGCGGCCATCCTCGCAACGCACGAGATTCTCCAGAAGAATGCGCAGCGAAAAGGGAAGCTTCGCCAGGTCGGCGACGCCCTGCTTTTCAAGAAATTCGAGGCGGTGAATGTCGAAGGTCTGAGCGCCAACGTTCAGTTTGTCGCGTGTGCGGAAAGAATTGCCCGCGTTGATGGCCATTCTTACATTCCTTTCGCTGTGTTGCGCAGCACCTTATGATAACCGAAATTGAATCCACGCGCCGCGCAGCTATACTGGTATGGCCGTGAACATCGTTCTCATTTCGACGTACGAGTTGGGGAGGCAGCCCTTCGGGCTGGCGTCGCCTGCGGCATGGCTGCGGAAACGCGGCCACCGAGTAGCAGCGCTCGACCTTGCCCGGCAGTCGCTGGATGAGGCGGCCATTGGCGATGCCGAGCTGATCGCCATTTATTTGCCTATGCATACGGCCACGCGGCTGGCGGCGCAACTCATTCCCCTGCTGCGGAATCAGAATCCAAGCGCTCATCTCTGTTGTTACGGCCTTTACGCTCCCATGAACGTAGACTATCTTCGGGCGCTCGGTGTATCTACGATTCTCGGCGGCGAGTTCGAAGAAGGACTCGTGCAACTGGCGGAGCACCTTGACACCAACGGGAATCAAGCAACTGAGCAGACCGCGGAGTCCATAATCTCCATGTCCCGATTGCAGTTCGAGGTGCCCGATCGATCGGGTATGCCTGCGTTGGAGAAGTATGCGCATCTCATCGTTCCCGGAGAGGGGTTCCGGATTGTTGGTTCGACGGAAGCGAGCCGCGGCTGCAAGCATCTTTGCCGGCATTGCCCGATCGTGCCCGTTTATAACGGAGTGTTTCGAATCGTTGCCCGGGACGTGGTCCTCGAAGACGTTCGCCGCCAGGTAGCCTCCGGAGCGCAGCACATTACTTTCGGAGATCCGGATTTCTTTAACGGCATCCGTCACGCCATGGAACTCGCAGAGGTGTTTCATCGGGACTTTCCGGCCGTGACGTACGACGTGACCATCAAGATCGAACACTTGCTCAAATATCGGAGCCACTTGCCCGTGCTTCGCGATACCGGCTGTCTCTTTGTCATCAGCGCGGTCGAATCCGTGGATGATGCCATGCTGGGCTTATTGGACAAGGGACACACGCGGGAAGATTTTCTCCACGTCATAAAAACGTTCCGTGAGCTGGGCTTGACGCTTCATCCGACTTTCGTGCCCTTCACGCCCTGGACGACAGTAGATGGCTACCTGGATTTGCTGCGAGTGATCGAGCAACAGGGAGTGATCGAAAATGTCGCGCCTATTCAGCTTGGCATTCGTTTGCTTATCCCGGAAGGCTCGCGAATGCTGGAATTGGAAGAAGTGCGTTGCCTGGTCGGGTCATTCGATCCGCAGTCACTGGCGTACCCGTGGAAAAACGCCGACTCGTGCCTGGACGCTCTCAGCGAAACTGTGCAGGAGATCGCCGCCGCGGCGGATCGGCAAAAAGAATCGCGGCCGGCCACATTCGAACGCATCTGGAAAGCTGCGCACGCCGCAGCCGGTTTGCCCGCCCCGCAGATCAACAGTTCGGCACGCTCCCAGGCCGGCATCCCGTTCCTCAGCGAACCTTGGTATTGCTGCGCCGAACCGACCCGGGACCAGTTGGTCTCCATCGGTGCCCAGAAGCCGCTAGTGAAAAATGCCGTGGCAAGCGCTGATGGCTTTGTTTGATCACGGCATAGATATGTTTCACGAATGACGAACCATTCCAAACGATTGCTGCTCTTCACGGCAAAACTGGGTTACCAGACGCGAAGTTTTGAAGATGCTGCGCGCAAGCTGGGTGTTCAGCTTGTTTACGTCACCGATCGATGCCACCAGTTGGAAGATCCCTGGGGCGATCAAGCCATTGCCGTGCATTTTGAAACGCCGGAGGTGGCTGCTTACACAGTGATGGAAGCGCTTCGCGGCCAGGATGTCAGCGGGATTCTTGCTCTCGGCGACCGGCCCGCTGCCGCTGCCGCCTACGCCGCGCGTGGTTTGGGAGTCCGTTACAACCATCCCGCAGCAGTGGAGGCCTGCCGGAGCAAGCTGCGCATGAAAGAAGTCTTTCGAAATGCTGGACTGAGTGTGTCGTGGTTTCGAAGTCTTCCGATCGATCCTACTCCCGAGCCGGTGTTGCTGGGTATCTCTTATCCCTGTGTGCTGAAACCGCTTTCGCTTTCGGCGAGTCAGGGCGTCGTGCGGGCAAACAATCGTGAGGAATTTCTCTCCGCGGCCGCGCGTGTCCGGCGGTTGCTCAAGTCCCCGGAGATTCTTGCCACTCGCGAGGCAAGTCTCGATCAAATGCTTGTGGAAGGTTACATACCGGGGAGGGAAGTCGCGATCGAAGGGCTTCTCACAGATGGCGTCCTAAGTGTGCTGGCGATCTTCGATAAGCCTGATCCGCTGGAAGGCCCCTACTTCGAAGAGACGATTTACGTCACACCATCGCGGTTTCCTGAACCCGTTCAGCACTCCATCGAGAAGTGCGCGAGAGATGCGGTGCGAGCGTTGGGTCTGTCGCATGGACCAATCCACGCGGAGTTTCGAATCAACGAAGCTGGCGTGTGGCCGTTGGAAGTTGCGCCTCGGCCGATCGGCGGTCTTTGCGCCCGATCTTTGCGATTCTCTTTTGATGGGGCAAGTGAACCCATCGGGCTCGAAGAGCTACTTTTTCGCCACGCCCTGGAACTCCCCGGATGGAATTCGCCACGCGAACGAATTGCCTCCGGCGTCATGATGATTCCCGTTCCACAGAGCGGGATTCTGGAAGGTGTCTCTGGAGAAGAGGCCACTCTCTCGATTCCGGGAATCACCGAGCTGTCGATCACCGCCCGGTTGCACGATGCCATAGCTGCCTGGCCTGAGGGCTCGAGCTATCTGGGGTTTCTTTTTGCGCGGGGAAGCACGCCGGAGAAAGTCGAGCGCACGCTCCGCGAAGGCCATGAAAAGCTATCCTTCACGATTACGCCGGTCCTGCCGGTCGAACATCCTGCGACGCGTCGAATGACGAACCAGGGGAACTAACCCTTTGCCTTCGGCGCAACATATCCCTCGGGCAATTTAGCGCCTTCGCCGAAGAAAAACTGCTCCATCTGCTCTTCCATGATTTTCTGCGAGTTGGAATCGAGGGGATTCAGCCGATACTCGTTCATGACCATCTTGGAATGCTCCAGCCACAGCTTCCAGGCATCTTTCGAAACGCTCTCGTAAACGCGCTTGCCAATCTCTCCTCGCCACGGAATGCGATCCAGCCCGGGCAATTCTTTGCCAAATTTGACGCAGTGCACCATGCGCGCGCCGGGTTTCACCGCTTCGCTGGGTGCCGGTGTTGGACCGCAAGTTTCGTCCGCCATGTTCTTCTCCTCACGCGCGTTCTTCCTTCTCACCTTACTGCAACTTCGAGGAAATTCCTAGTTGCATGCGGCTCTTCCATGCCGGTCCGCGCAGGTCTCCTCGTCTCCAGGCCGCCGTTGTTTACGGTTTGCGACGAGGATAGGAAAATGGTCAATACAACAAGAGTAGAATATCGACTGGCAGGATTCTCAGGAGATAACTTGACGCTACCCACCCAGGCGATATTTCCAGGTCTTCTGGAAAGCGCTTATCGTCGGGAGTTGAGCAACCTCTCTGCCATTAATGCGCTTGCCCGGCTATGGGCCGAAGACACTTCCCTGTGGCCAGCGGAGCAGTACCAAACACAATCCGTGAAGAGCAATCTGGGTTGGCTCGATTTGCCCGGGCAGTTGGGGCCATTGCTCACCCATGTGGTCGCCCGCGCCGCGAGTATTGAGTCCGCAGGCTTTGAAGATGTGCTTTTTTGTCGCCATGGGAGACTCCAACCTGGCGGCCAAAAGCATCTTGCCCCTGCCCGATGCTAAGCTCGGAAAAAGAACCTTTCTTCTTGCCAGCATCGATCCCGATTCTATTCGCGGGCTCGATGAAAAGCTCCGCCTCGATAAGACTCTCTTCATCTTTGCCAACAAATCAGGCAAACATATGGAGACACACTCATTGCTCTTGTACTTTCTTGCCAGACTGAGAATGGTAGGAATTCATTCTCCGGCGCGTCATTTTGTCTCCCTGACCGAAGAGAATTCTTACCTGGGCGAACTCGCCGGGGAGTATGACTTCCTTGATCGTCTTCTAGATCCCCCGTGCATCCATGGCCGTTATTGGTCGCTGATTCATTTCAACTTTTTTCTCGCGGCGCTTTGTCGTTTGGATCCAAGTGACCTGCACGCACGCACGCGATGCGCGATGCCTGTGGTCCCTCTGCACCACAGGAAGCGAACCCTGCCGTATCGCTCGCTGCTTTTCTCGCGGCAGCGGAACTCCAGGGGCTTGACCGGCTGGTCTTTTTCTCCCCGAGCAGCTTGAAGCCTGTAGCTCGCCGGATCGGGTATCTGGTGGGGGCAAGCACCGGCAAGAAGGGGCACGGAATCATCCCGATTATTGGACGCCCGTCATACGGGCTCGCGATGCTTCAGCATAGCTGCTTTGTCGCCATTCTCAAGATGGCGGGGGAAGTGGACCGGGAACTCGGCAAGAGATACGACGAGCTGCGCGAAGCCGGCGTGCCGATGGTCATGATCGAATTGAACGGACCCGAGGATCTAGCGGTCGAGCTTTTCAAATGGGAGATTGCCACGGCGCTGAATTGTTCGTTGCTTGGAGTCGACCCCTCCCACGATCCCGACATCCGGGAAAGCAGGACAAGAACCGTGGAGATATTGGAGCAAATTGCAACCAAACGCCAATCTCCTGTCCCCGCCGTGCGCGTTCGCAAAGGAGAAGTCGAACTTTACGCCGAGGGCGAAACACGCCAGCAACTCTCAACCCTGAATATGGCTGAGGCACTGCGTACCTTTTTCGGCTTGCGGCATCGCGAAGGCTACATCGTCCTGCTGCCCTATCTGAACTATGCTGACGCCCCAAAAACAGTTTTCCGCCGGATTCGTGAACGGCTCGAATCCGTACTTGGATTGCCGGTGCTGGTAACTCCCGGTCCCAGCTATCTTCATTCCATCGGGCAGGTTTACGTGGGCGGCCCCGCGAAAGGACTTTTCCTTCTAGTGACCGCCGCCCCCGCAGAGGATCTTGCCATTCCAGGCTCCGACTATTCCTTCGGACAGTTGCAACTCGCGCTGGCACTCGGCGACTTCGAATCTCTTGGCCGCCAGGGAAGACCCGTATTACGATTGCATCTGACGGGTGGGGCCGACTCAGGCCTGCTTCAGCTGGAAACCATCCTCAACAGCGCGGTCGGGAAGAGGCCTATCGTTGCGCCGTAAATTTCGGATCTCTTCGCGTTCTCGTTAATCTCATGCTACGGCCGGAAGACAAACGCAAAGATTAGAGGAGCTGCGTCCTTGGCTGAAATCACCACGCTGTTCTGGGACATAGGCGGCGTCATCCTGACAAATGGATGGGACCGCTATTCGCGTAAAGAAGCCGCAGACGCTTTTCACCTGGATTGGGAAGAATTTCAGGATCGCCACGATCTCTCTTTCCCGGCCTTCGACATGGGACAGATCACCTTGAATGAATATCTCGACCGCACCTTGTTTTATCGTCAGCGCAGCTTCACGCGCGAGGAATTCACCGCCTTCATGTTCGCGCAGTCGAAGGAGTACCCGGAGACGCGTACAATTCTTGACAAGGTCGCCAGCTCCGGGAAATACTTTGTCGGTGCTCTCAATAACGAGCCGCTGGAGCTCAATCAGTACCGCATTGAGGCTTTCAAACTTCGTAGGAACTTTCTGGTTTTCTTCAGCTCCTGTTACGTTCGTTCCCGGAAGCCCGAGGAGACAATCTTCCGCGTTGCCTTGGAAGTCACCCAGCGCCCGCCGGAGCAGTGTCTTTTCATTGATGACCGCCCGCTGAACTTGGAAAGCCCGCGGCGCCTTGGCATGAACACCATTCACCACCAGAACGCCGAGCAATTGCGTTCGGAGCTTGGAAAGTATGGGGTTGAGGTATAGTTTTGAACGCCGCCTCGGGTACTTGAACCGGGCGCAATTGGGTGGAGGAAGAGACGATGGCAGGGGATACGGGTGGTTCCGGTTCGGTGTACGGAAGCGTGGTTGAGCCCTGCACCGTGGTTCTCTTCGGTGCCTCGGGCGACCTCGCCAAGCGCAAAGTTATCCCCGCGATGTTCGACCTGGCCATTCACAATGCACTGGGGCCGCGCTATGCCATCTTGGGCTTCGCGCGTACGGCCATGTCCGAAGACGCTTTTCGCACCACCCTTGGCGAAGCCGCCAAAAGCATCTCCGAAGTCGGGCCCATCGATCCGAAACAGTGGGACGAATTCGCCTCCAACCTCTATTACAGTCCCGGGGATTATGCTAACCCCGAAGCTTACGCGCAGCTTGCCAAGCGCCTCACTGAAGTGGAGTCGGCAAAAAACATTGGCGGCAACCGTCTCTTTTACCTTTCCACCCCGCCTGAAGTTTATCCGGACATTGTCGAGCAGCTTGGCCGCGCCGGACTCGCTCGCCCCTCCTCGGCGAATTCCTGGGTGCGCATCATCATCGAGAAACCTTTCGGGCGCGATCTGGCCTCTGCCAAGGCCCTGAATCAGATTGTCCTCAACGTTTTCGACGAAAAACAGGTCTACCGCATCGATCACTACCTCGGCAAGGACACAGTGCAGAACCTGCTCGTGCTGCGCTTTGGCAACGGCATCTTCGAGCCTCTTTGGAACCGCAATTACGTCGATCATGTGCAAATCACGGCATCGGAAACTCTCGGGGTCGAGCGCCGCGGCAGTTTTTATGAAACGACGGGCGCCCTCCGCGACATGATTCAGAGCCACGTTCTGCAGCTCACCTCACTGGTAGCCGTCGAACCTCCCGCTTCGTTCGATGCCACTGCTGTGCGCAATGAAAAGCTTAAGGTGCTGCAATCCATCCGTCCCTTCGACTTGGAAATGGTCGCGCAATCGGTCGTTCGCGGACAATATGCTCCCGGAAAACTGGGGGACAAGCCCGTCCCCGGCTACCGCGAAGAGCCCAACGTGAAACCTGCATCCAGGACCGAAACTTTTGTCGCCGGCAAACTTTTGATCGACAACTGGCGTTGGGCCGGCGTTCCGTTTTATCTTCGAACCGGCAAACGTCTTGCCAAGCGCACCACGGAGATTATGATTGAGTTCCGCCGTGCGCCTCACATGGTTTTCCGCGAGCGTGAAGTGGAACCCAATCGCCTCATCTTGAATATTCAGCCGGACGAAGGCATTTCCGTTTCCTTCGGCGCGAAGCGCCCGGGGACCGAAATGAGCATCGGCAACGTCACCATGAACTTCAGCTATAAGGAAGGTTTCGGTGACGTATCCCGCAGCGCCTACGCTACGCTCTTGAACGACTGTGTGCGAGGCGACGCCACGCTCTTCGATCGCGGCGACAGCGTCGAGGCCGCCTGGTCGCTCGTGGATCCCATCCTTGATGTCTGGAGCGCCGCCAAGAGCGCCACCGTGCCACAATATCCATCCGGTAGTTGGGGGCCAAAGGAATCCGATCTTCTGCTCGAGCGTGACGGCAGACAGTGGTACAACCCGTAGTTGCAGCACCTGACGTAAACTAAATTTGGCAGCCGCGGTAGGGGGAACAGGTGATCCTTGCAGGGGACGTTGGCGGGACGAAGTGTAATTTGGCGCTCTTCTCTGAAAAACGCGGAATACTCACGCCCGTCTTCAAGCAGCGCTTCGCAAGCAAAGAATTCGCGCAATTCGAGCGCATCGTTAAGGAATTCTCGCGGCAGGCTGCCGACCATCTGGGCAAAGAAAGCGTCGTTGCCGCGGGATTCGGTATCGCCGGGCCGGTGATCAATGGCACGGTGAGAGCGACGAATCTCCCCTGGATCGTCGATACCAAAACTCTCATCAAGGAATTAAACGTCCCACACGTCGTTCTCTTGAATGACCTCGGCGCCACGGGCCACAGTATCGAGCATCTTCCACCGGAAGACTTCTGCGTTTTGAATCCCGGTAGCCCCGAGCCGGGCGGCACCCGGGCATTGCTCGCAGCGGGCACGGGTCTCGGGCAATCGATTCTCGTTTGGGACAGCGGCCGCTACCGCGTTGTTCCGTCCGAAGGCGGACACTCCGACTTCGCGCCGCACACCGAGCAGCAGATCGAATTGCTGCGCTTCATGCGCCGCCGCTACCCTCAAGTCAGCTGGGAGCTAATTCTCTCCGGACGCGGCTTCCGCACGCTTCACGAATTCCTGGATCCAAAAGTAGTCCACGCCTCGTTCGAGGATCCCGACGCCGATCCTGCCCCGGAGATCACCCGCCGTGGGTTGGACAAGTCCTGCCGGGTCTGCGCCGACACCTTGGATCTCTGGACCGCCATCTACGGCGCCGAAGCCGGAAATCTAGCCCTCAAAGTTCTCGCGCTCGGCGGCGTCTACGTCGCCGGCGGCATCGCTGTCAAAATTCTCGAAAAAATGAAAGACGGCATTTTCTTCCACGCCTTCAAGGACAAATGGAAATTTGAAGGCCTCCTCAGCAATATCCCCGTCTCCATCGTCCTCAACGAATCCGCACCGCTCCTCGGCGCCGCCTACGAAGCCCTCGCCGCCAGCGATAAGTAGGGTCCGCCTGGAGTCTACCCCGACTCTTCTCGGGGAGGCGGGCCGCTCTTCTTGCCCTCGTCATACACTCGCAACACCGCACTCCGAAGTGCTCCTTCTCTCGAGTCCAGCTTGCTACGCTTACTCCAGTGGCTCTCCTCGAAGACAAATTCGGCGAATGGAAGCCGGTTTCACGCGGCGCTGGGATTGCTTGGCTCTGTTTCTACGGTCTTTTCCTCCTCTACGCCTTCGCCGACCGCTCCGGCTTCCTCATCCTCGACTACGTCAACCTGATCATTCACGAAGGCGGTCATTTCTTCTTCAGTTGGTTCGGCAATACCACTATGATTCTCGGCGGAACCCTCGGCGAACTCCTCGTGCCTTTTTTGTGCGCCATATACTTCTTCTGGCAACGCGAAGCCACCGGCTTCGCCTTCTGCAGCTTCTGGTTCTTCGAAAACTTCCCCTACATCGGCACCTACATGGCCGACGCTCGCACCGCCGCCTTGCCTCTAGTCGGCTCCGAAGAGAGTGACTGGACTATCCTTTTTACCCAGTGGGGCCTCCTCGCCCAAGACCAAAAAGTCGGTGGCGTCATGCGCATCCTCGGCTACGTCGGCATGCTCGCAACCATGGTCTGGCTCGCCAACCGCCTCCGTCTCGGCGCGGCCTCGAAGTAGCCCGCGTATTCCCGGAACACCCAGTTTGGCCTCTTGCGCGCCGCTGCAGATGTTGCTGGAATTGTTATAACAAAGAGGGGGGGCGCAATGCTCGAACTCAAAGTCCGTAAAATCGGCAATTCCCTTGGTGTCGTTCTGCCCAGGGAAGCGGTCAGCCGGTTCCAAGCCGGCGAAGGCGACCGCCTTTTCCTTATCGAAGGCTCAAACGGCGCTTATCAACTCACGCCCTACGATCCATCCTTCGAAAAGAAGATGAAACCGGCAGAGGATATCATCGGCCGCTACCGAAACACCCTGCGTCGCCCTCGTTGTCACTCAACTCTTGATGAGGGCTGGCCTCGACCGCGATTCGCCTCACAACCTTGCTATTTCTTGGTAAACTACAGCCATCCCCTGTATCAAATGGCAGGTTTAGGGAGCTACATCCCCCTTTCCGTGCGCGGGCCAAGGAGCTAAGTATGAGCAGCGCCGTAACCACCCAAGTATCCGACCTACAGAATTACGTGAATGGTGCATGGCGCCGAGCCGCCGCAACCGAATACGTGGACGTCACCAATCCCGCGACCACCGAAGTGCTGGCGCGCACCCCCCTCTCGACATCCGCGGACGTCGCCGCCGCCGTTCAAGCCGCCGCCGCCGCCTTCCCGACCTGGCGCCGCACTCCTCCCGGCGAGCGCGTTCAATATCTCTTCAAACTGAAGAATCTCCTCGAGGAGAATCTCGACGAACTCGCCCGGCTCATCACTGTCGAGAACGGAAAAACGTTTGGCGAAGCCAAAGCCGAGCTGCGCCGCGGTATCGAAAACGTGGAAGTCGCCTGCGGCATCCCCATGATGATGCAGGGCCACGTCCTCGAGGACGTCACTCCCGGCGTCGATGAAATGCAGATTCGCCAGCCGCTCGGAGTCGTCGCCGCGATCACGCCCTTTAATTTTCCGGCAATGATCGTCTATTGGTTCTTGCCGTACGCCATTGCTTGTGGAAACACTTTCATCTTGAAACCATCGGAGCGCGTTCCTCTATCGATGCGCCGCCTCTTTGAACTCCTCGAGAAGACCGGCCTGCCCAAGGGAGTCGTAAACCTCGTCAACGGCGGGAAAGAAGTCGTGAATGCGCTCTGCGATCATCCACAAGTGCGCGCCGTCAGTTTCGTGGGGTCTACTCCGGTGGCCAAGCATGTTTACACGCGCTCTGCAGCCAGCGGCAAACGCATGCAGTGCCAGGGCGGCGCAAAAAATCACGTCATCGTTTTGCCTGATGCCGACATGGAACTCGCCACGCAAATCATTAGCGATAGCGCGTTTGGTTGCGCCGGCCAGCGCTGCCTCGCCGTTTCCGTTGCCGTCACGATAGGCGAAGCGCAAAAAACTTTCCGCGATTCCATCGCGCACGCCGCTTCTTCGATCCGCGTCGGCAATGGCCTCGACACCGGCATCCAGATGGGCCCGGTAATCACCAGGGAAAGCAAACAACGCATCGAATCGCTGATCTCCGCGGGCGTTGGCGAAGGCGCAAAACCCATCGTCGATGGGCGCAACACGAAAATTCCCAAATACGAATCAGGAAATTTCCTCACCCCCACGATCCTCGACGGATTGCCGTCCACCAGCCAGCTCGCGAATACGGAAATCTTCGGCCCTGTGCTCAGCTTGGTTCACGCCAACTCGATTGATGAAGCAATGGAATTCCTTCGCCGCAGTCCCTACGGAAACCAGGCATCGCTCTTCACCACGAGCGGCTCCGCCGCGCGCAAATTCCGCTATGAAGCGCCCGCAGGAAATATTGGCATCAATATCGGCGTCGCCGCGCCCATGGCCTATTTCCCGTTCAGCGGCTGGAAAGAAAGTTTCTTCGGCATCCTTCACGGCCAGGGCCGCGACGCCGTCGAATTCTTCACCGAATCGAAAATCGTAGTCGAGCGCTGGTCGCGACAGGAAACCCGCAAGTTTTAGTTTGGAGTGCGGGAGCTTGCTCCCGCTCTTGCGAGAGTCACAACACGCCGGTGCAGTAACACAGGGTAGTCGGAGTTTCTTAGTTTTTGACTTTCAACTTTGAACTTGTAACTTCATTTTTATGATGACGAATCCTCTTCACCTGGACGTCCACGAGCAAATTGAGTGCGCACAAACGCTCGCATCGCGTTTCTACACCGATCCCGCGTTCCTGGAAATCGAGAAGTCGCGCATTTTTCGTCGCACCTGGCAACTCGTCGGAACTCTGAGCCAGTTCTGCGGAGAGGTAAACGGTGTGAAGCGGACCATCGCCGATTCTGAAAGTTTTTTTACCGCTAACGTTGTCGGCGAGCCAATCATCGTCGTCCGCGACAAGCAGGGCGAGTTGCGCGCTTTCAGCAATGTTTGCCGTCATCGCGCAGGCCCCATCGCGCTCGGCAGCGGCTGCAAGAATGTTCTGCGCTGCCAATACCATGGCTGGACCTACACGCTGGATGGCCGCCTCATCGGCACGCCCGACGTCGAAGGCGTCGAATTTTTCGACCGCAGCACCATGGGCATGGTGCCGCTTCGCTGCGAG
>Ga0209118_1001120_pt1 | contig 13029 bp, 11 predicted proteins | sample BlaSpr_A8_Ref_M1_FD_187988 | JGI IMG/M metagenome (GOLD analysis project Ga0209118, IMG submission 187988) | Forest soil microbial communities from Thunder Bay, Ontario, Canada - Black Spruce, Ontario site 2_A8_Ref_M1 (SPAdes) (version 2) | ecosystem: Environmental > Terrestrial > Soil > Boreal...
GCAGAAATTCTCCAGCGGGACGGTGCTGGGTCACATGCACCTCAACGTCTCCGACCTCGACAGCTCGCAGGTCTTCTACGAGTCCATGGGCATGGAGCTGATGGCGGAGGCGGGTCACGTGATGCGGTTCTTGAGCTGGGACGGTTACCACCACCACCTCGGAATCAACCTGCTCGAAGGTCGAGGCGCCGCGCCGGTCGACGCCGCCGTCCGAGGGCTGCAAAGCTTCGAGGTCAGGCGCATCGAAGCGGTGCGCACCGATCCCAACGGGATCGCCGTCACGCCGTCGGGGTCTTGACCTTCCCCGCCTCGTGCTGGCACCACGCGTACAGCGCGTCGTAGAGGGGTGCCTCGAGAGCGATTTTCAGATGGTCGTTCTCGCCGTGCACCATCGCGAACCCGTGGGCAATCGCCTTGAGGCCGGCCGCTTCCGGCGTCTGGTCGATGTCGGCGCTGACGTCCGCGCCATGCACGATCTGGGCCAGGCGGTCGAGCGCGGGGTCGTGGAGGCCGTACTGCAGGATGATCGACTCAAAGCTGCAGCGGCCGTCGACATGCCCGAGCGCGACGCCTCCGACGTCGTAGGGGATGGCACCCTCCCGTTCCGCGATGCCGGCCACCTCGGCTGCGGGCACGTACATGAACTCGGCCTCGGGGTCGATGAACCGCTTCACCAGCCAGGGGCAGGCGATCCGGTCGACGCTGGCATTCTTTCGGGTTATCCACCTCATCCGTCAACACTCCTATCGTTGAAATATCCTCATTTAGGCTATTCTCGGGCCGGATGACCCAGGACGACCAGTTTCGGAGCGCCCTTCACGACCTCCTCCTGTACAGCCCGGACCGCGGGACGCTCGCGCAGCGTGCCCTCGGCTGGGCCCTTCGGCTGGTCGGGGGTGAAAGCGCCTTCGTCATCGATTCGGACCGGTCAATCCTCGCTTCACAAGGCCTTGATCCCGCCGCGGCTGAGCAGGTCGCGGCTCGCACTCACCTCCAGTCCGTGGCCGGACAGAGACATGAGCCGTGGCGCAAAGACCACATGCTCATAGTTCCACTGGATCTGCAGAACGGCCCGGGGGCGATCGTCCTCATCTCCGGGCGCCTGACGCCGATCTTCGGCGATGACGAGCTCGGCCACCTCGCCCAGTACGCGATCAGCATCACCGCGGGCCTCGACCGCGTGACGCGGTCGTCGCGGATCCAGGCTCTCGAAAAGGCGAAGAGCGACTTCTTGAATGTCGCCTCCCACGAGCTGCGGGGGCCCATGACGATCATCAAGGGATACCTGACCATGTTGGAGGCGGGCTCTCTGGGTGAGCTGTCGCCAAAGGCGAGCTCGGTGCTCCCTCTGCTCATCGCGAAGTCTGATGAGATCACCTGGATGCTCGAGCAGATGCTCGAAGCAGCGCGCCTGGAAGAGGGCCGGCTTGAGCTCAACAAGAAACGCGGTGACGTGGTCGAGCTCACGGACAGGGCGATCGATGGCGTGAAGATGCTGCTGCGCAGCCATGAACTGAACGTCGACGAGCCCGCCGAGCCGGTGGAAGCCGACCTTGACCCGGACCGCTTCCAGATGGTGGTCCGGAACCTCTTGAGCAATGCCGCCAAATACTCGCCCGCCGGATCCGGCATCACCGTTCGCATCCGGCGCCACGATGGCATGGCCACCGTCGCGGTCATCGACCGCGGCGTGGGGATCAGCCCGGAAGACCAGGTCAGCCTATTCACTCGATTCGGCCGCGTGCAGAGCACGCAGCACGTCCAGGGCACCGGCCTCGGCCTCTGGCTGTCGCGAGAGATCGCGCGCATGCATGACGGAGACCTGACCGTTGAATCCGACGTCGGGAGCGGAAGCACCTTCGTCCTGGCGGTGCCGTTGAGGCAGTAGGCTGACGGCCGTGGAACCGCAGGCGCGAACGGCATTCGAGACGGCCCGGCCCTTCGACATGTTTTCCACGCTGGCACCGATCGGGTTCGGCCTCTCGCTGCGCGTACATCACAACGAGGCGTGGCGCGCCACCCGGACGCCGGAGGGGCCGTCGACCATCCACCTGACATATTCGGCGCCGAGGGTCGACGTCGAGGCTTGGGGCCCCGGAGCAGAGTGGTCGGCGGCGCGAGCCGCCGCGGTTTGCGGCGAAGAGGATGACGCCAGCGGGTTCCAGCCGCGGCACCCTCTCATCTCAGGCCTGCACCGCCGCCACCCGGGCCTACGGATCACCCGGACTCAAGCCGTCTTCGAGGCGCTCGTGCCGGCGGTGTTGGCGCAGAAGGTGACCACGATCGAAGCGCATGCCGGCTATCGAGCGCTCGTGGACGGGCTCGGGGAGCTCGCCCCGGGGCCGGTGCGCCTGAAGATTCCACCATCCGCGCAGGTGCTGGCGCGAACTCCTTACTGGACGTTCCACCGCTTCGGCGTTGAGCGCCGCCGCGCCGACGTGATCATTCGGGCGGCTCGGAGCGCATACCGGCTCGAGGAGACCACCACGATGGACCTCGCCGGCGCGTATCGCCGGCTGCAGGCTTTTCCGGGGGTCGGCCCCTGGACCGCTGCCAAGGTAGCCCTCGTGGCGCTCGGGGATGCCGACGCGGTGCCGGTCGGCGACTACCACCTGCCTCACGCCATCGGCTACGCGCTCGATGGGACGGCGCGCTCGACCGACGAGCGCATGCTCGAGCTGCTGACCCCGTATCGCGGCCATCGCGCACGCGTGATCCGCCTGCTGACGATCTCAGGCATCTCAGCGCCGCGCTTCGGCCCAAAGCAACCGCTGCGCAACATCGCCAACAACTAGGAGCGCCCGTCAGTCGTTTAGTTTGGCGAGCTCTTCTTCGACGACCGATATGAGCTCTCGCATCCCTTCGCTGTCGAACATGAGCCTCGCGCCCGCCGCCTTGAACAGCTCGGGCAGCGGCTTGGTGGCGCCTAGCGCGAGCGCTCCTCGATAGTTGCGGACCGCGTCCTGCGGATCGCGGAGGCTGTTGCGCCAGACCTGCAGCGCGCCGAGCTGGGCGATCCCGTACTCGATGTAGTAGAACGGGCTGCCGAAGAAATGCGGCTGCTGGTACCAGCGCGCGATTCGCTCCGGGTCGAGGCCGCTCCAATCCACTGACGAACCTTCAAAACGCCGGCGCAGCTCCAACCATTTCCGGTCGCGACCATCGGCGTCGCGTCCATCGTCGTTCAGGTAGATCCAATGTTGGAATGCGTCGACAGACGCGCAGTGCGGAAAAAACAGGATGATTCCTTCCAGCTGGTCGGCGCGCGACCGGACCGCATCATCCTCGCTGTAGTAGCCGCCGTTGTCGGTATCGATGAAGGGCATCGCCAGCAATTCCATCGACATCGATGCGACCTCGGCCATCTCAGAGCCAGGATGGCGTTGGAACAGCAGGGGAAGGGCGGATGCCTCGAAGGAATGAAAAGCGTGGCCCGACTCGTGGAGCAGGGTGCGAACGTCGTCGTCCACACCAACGGCATTCATGAAGATGAGCGGCATCTTTCGGAACGCGAGCGTCTGGCAGTATCCGCCCGGCGCTTTCCCCTTGCGGTTGTCCAGGTCGAGCAGGTCGGCGTCGGCCATGCTGCGGTAGTAGCTGCTGAACTGTGGGTCGACGTGCGCGAAGACGTCGCCGGCGCGATCGATCAAGGTCGAGGTGTCCTGGAACGGTCTCAGAGGAGGGCGGCCCTTGGCATCCGCAGGGAGATCCCACGGCCGCAGCGAGTCAAGTCCCATGTGTCCGCGCCTCCGCCTCATCAGGCGCTCCACCGCCGGCAGTACCGCCGACTCGACCGCCTCATGAAAACGCAGGCAGTCGTCGGGTGTGTAGTCAAAACGATTCTTTTCGAGGTGCGCATAGTCGCGATAGTTCGAGAAGCCGGAATTTTGCGCGACCTGCTGGCGGAGGTCGTACATGCGATCAAAGATGTCCGCGAGCACCTTGCGTCGTTCGATGTACGGATTGGCGCGCGACCTGAAGGCTCGCTCTCGCACCGCGCGGTCCGTTGACTCGAGGAATGGCAGGAGCTGCGAGGGGGTCTTCTGCTCGCCATTCCACTCCACGGTCATAGATCCGTTGACCTTCGACCATTCGGTCTCGAGCTTCGAGAGGTCGGCGAAAAGTGGGACGTTGGCCGGAGCGAACAGGCGCATCTGGTTGCGGAAGCGCTCCACCATCGTCTCGAGGCCGGGGCGAACGTAATCGAGCTGCACAAGTCGCTCCTGTAGGCGTACCCGCTGCTCGCGTGCCTTAGGCGAGATCTGCGTGCCGAACCTCAGCTGGGCGGCCTCCCGAGCCGGGTCGGAGGTGTCACACGAGTACGCAAAGCCCGCTAGCGCGCCCGCCTCGGAGAGGAGCGACTCGAACAAAGACCAATCCGCGAGCCAGGCTTCGACGTTGGCGCGGTCGAGCGGGCTGGTCGCGAGCGCTTCGTAGTAAGGAGCGATGTCGTCCCACGTCGCGTCCTGGAAGGCGTCAGGAGATTCCGGAAGAGCTACCACAACCCCACCCCCACGAACTGAAAAACGCCGCCGGCTCACGCCATGGTACAGAGGAGCCTTGATGGAATCTTCATCGGCCACGTTGCGGCTGCCGCGGCGAGTGCGTGCGGCCGCGCTGGCGGCGATCGGAGGCACGCAGGGCCGGGCGCGCGCAGGGCGCACCGAAGCGTTTGGCGAGCTTGCATGGATGAGCTGGGCAGGGACGGTATGGCGCCTGGCGGGCCCAGACGGCGCCGTCTATGTGAAGCGGGCGGCGGCCCTGGCCGGCGAGCGCGATCGACTGGAGTGGCTGCAAGGCCGCCTGCCGGTTCCGGAGGTGGTTGGCTTCTTCCAGGCCGCAGGCGACGACTGGCTCATGACTCGCGAGATCGCCGGCGTCCCGCTCTACCACCGTTCAGTCGGGTGGCCGCCCTCCCGCGTCGCCCGCGTGTTGGGCGAGATCCTGCGCAACATACATGCCACCGACGCCGCGGACTGCCCGTTCGGCACTCGAAAGCGCGGCCATGTCCTGATCCACGGTGACTACTGCCTGCCAAACGTCCTGGTCACCGACGGGGCGCTGACCGGATTGATCGACGTCGGGCAGACCGGGCTGGGCGATCCACGCCAGGATCTCGCCGCCGGCGTCTGGAGCCTCCAGTACAACTTCGGGCCGGGGCATGGGCGGGAATTTCTCGATGCCTACGGCGCCCCATCGATGACGGACCAGGAGATCGAGCGACTGCGCCGAAAGTACGGCCGCTAGATCGCCAGCACCGTGTCGACGGCGCGCCAGCAATACCAAGCGGCGATGGTCCTGTAGGGGCGAAACAAATCCCCTTCCGTTTGGAGCGCGCGCGGGGCAAGCAGGTCCTTGAGCCTATGGGCCAGTGCCCAGCCCTTGCGGATTCCGTAGTCGTCGACCGGCCACACGTCAAGGCGGCGCAGCTGAAAGATCAGGAACATCTGGGCGGTCCAGGGGCCGATGCCCCGCACCTGGACGAGGTGCGCGACCAGCTCGTCGTCTGACAGCGAGTCGACGTCGTCCAGCGGCACGGTGCCGTCCTGCACCTTGCGCGCCAGGTCAGTGATGGCGGCCGCCTTCGAGCCGCTGACGCCGGCAGTGCGCATGATGCCCTCCGGCAGCGCCAGCACCGCGGCGGGGGAGAGCCCATCCGCGAACAGCTTCAAAAAACGCCCGTGGATGGTGGACGCGGCGGCGCCCGCCAGCTGCTGGTACATGATCGAGCGCACCAGAGCTGCGAAATGGTCTTCGACGGCGGGGCGCAGCTCGATGGCTCCCGCGGCCTTGATCAGTCGCGCCATCGCAGGATCACGACGCGCGACCAGGCGGGTCCCCCGCAGCAGCTCCTTGTCAGTCGTGGGCGGGTCGGACAGGGTCGGGGCTCAGGCGAACTCGGACATGAGCTGGGCGAAATCATCGGGCGTCAGCCGCAGCTCGCTTTCGTCCAGGTCCTTGAGCGGGCGCTGTGGAATGCGCTCGGTGGTGGCGAAGTCTTCCATCGTCGTGTCCAGGTACAGCAGCCCGGTGACGAGGTGACCGGCCGCGCGCCCCTCTTCGATCACGCGCATCGCGGCGCGCCGGTCCGACGGGTCGTGATCCTCGCCCAGCTTCTTGAGCACGATGTGCGATCCGTCGTGGAGCTCGACGTCGCGAATCGTTCCGGGCTCGTAGTCGACGTGCACCTCTTCGAAGAATGGGATGAAGGAGACGTCGGCGATCGACTCCTCGTGATCCTTGACCCAGCTGTAGCTCTTGGTCGAGCCGTCGTGGTCGTTGAACGTCACGCAGGGCGAGATGATGTCGAGGATGGCCGTACCGCGGTGTGCGATCGCGGCCTTGATGAGCGGAACCACCTGCTTGCCGTCCCCGCTGAAGGAGCGGGCGACGAACGAGCACCCGAGCGTAAGGGCGACCGCACAGGGATCGATGGGCTGGAAGGTGTTGACCGCGCCCTTCTTCTGCACGGAACCGAGGTCCGCGGTGGCCGAGAACTGGCCCTTGGTGAGGCCGTATGTTCCGTTGTCTTCGATGATGTAGGTGCAGTCGACGTTGCGCCGGATCATGTGCAGGAACTGGCCCAGGCCAATCGACACCGTATCTCCGTCGCCCGAGACGCCGAGCATGATCAGCTGCCGGTTGGCGAGCTGAGCGCCGGTCGTGAGGGAGGGCATACGGCCGTGCACTCCGTTGAACCCGTGAGCGGACTCGACGAAGTAGGCCGGCGTCTTGGACGAGCAGCCGATGCCCGACATCTTGGCCAGCCGGTGCGGCTCGATCCCGAGCTCGAAGAGCGCCTTGACCATGTGGTTGGTGATCGAGTTATGGCCGCACCCGGCGCACAGGGTCGTCGCCGCCCCCTTATAGGCATCGCGGGTCAGTCCGACGTGGTTCAGGGTTGCGCTCATGCGGGGACCGCCTCCGTCTGCATCAGGGGTTCGATGATGGCCACGGCCGGGATTGGCTGGCCGTTGTAGTGGCGGACGGAGCGGACTCGCTCGACGAGGTGGGGTGGCAGGGCGAGCCGGACGATGTCGTAGACCTGCCCGTCGCGGTTCTGCTCGACCACGTAGACGCGCTCGTGTCGCGAGACGAAAGCAGCCACCTCGTCTGAGAGGGGCAGCGCGCGCAGCCGGAGGTAGTCGACCGGCTTGCCGGCCGCGACCAGCGCTTCGCGGGCCTCGACGACGGCGGCGTGCGTCGAGCCGAAGGCGATCAGGCCGATCGGCGACTTCGTGCTCTCGTCGACCAGCGGGGCGGGCAACGCATGGCGAGCCGTCTCGAGCTTGCGTGCCAGGCGATCCATGTTGCGCGCGTAGGCGTCGGCGCTCTCCGTGTAGCGGGCGAACTCATCGTGGCCAGAGCCGCGGGTGAAGTATCCAGCCGCGGTGTGGTCGGTGCCCGGGAGCGTGCGATAGGTCACGCCGTCGCCATCGATGTCGCGGTAGCGCGCCCATTCGCCCGCGAGGCGGTCGAGGTCGGCCTTGGAGAGGACCTTGCCGCGGTCGAACGGCTTGTCCGGATATTTGAACTCCGGCGTCATCCAGAGATTCATCCCGAGGTCGAGGTCGGACAGCATGAAGACCGGGGTCTGGAAGCGGTCCGCGTAGTCGAACGCGTCCCGCGCGAACTCGTAGCACTCCTCGACTGTTCCGGGAAGCAGCACGATGTGCCTGGTGTCGCCGTGCGACAGTGTGAACGCGAAGGCGACGTCCGCCTGCGACGTCCGCGTGGGAAGCCCCGTCGATGGTCCGATGCGCTGGATGTCGAAGATCACCACCGGTACCTCGGCGTAGTAGCCGAGCCCGACGAACTCCGCCATCAGCGAGATGCCGGGTCCCGAGGTCGACGTCATCGAGCGCGCACCGGCCCAGCCGGCGCCGATCGCCATCCCGACAGCCGCCAGCTCGTCCTCGGCCTGGACGATCGAGATGAGCTTCTCGCCCGTCTTCGGGTCCGTGCGGAACCTGTCCGCGTACGCGATGAGGTTCTCGCAGACAGACGAGGAGGGCGTGATCGGATACCAGGCGGCGACGGTGACGCCTCCCATCAGGGCGCCCAGCGCCGCCGCCTGGTTGCCTTCGACAAGCACCTTGCCCTCGACGGCTCCAGTCATCGGCTCGAGCAGGTAAGGGTCCTGCTTGGAGAAGTTGTCCTGCCAGTAGTCGTAGCCGACCTTGATCGCCTCCACGTTCACCTGGACCGCCTTGGGCTTGGAGTTGAACTGGCGAGTCACGCCGTGCTCGAGGGCCTCCAGGGGAATCCCAAGCACTCCCGCGACGACGCCGACGTAGATCATGTTGGCGAGCTGCTTGCGCAGTGTGTCGTTCTGGATCTTCGCCTTGGCCAGCTTGGCGAACGGCACCGGGTAGTAGGTCACATCAGAGCGCACGTCAGCGGTCGAGAACACCTCTTCGTGGATCACGACGCCGCCGGGACGCACCGTTTTGAGGTCCTGGTGCCAGGTGGCTGGGTTGAACGCCACGAGGATGTCGACCTTGTCCGACCGCGCCATGTGGCCTTCCGGTGTGACCCGGAGCTGGTACCACGTGGGCAGCCCCTCGATGTTGGAGGGGAATACGTTCTTGGGGGCGACTGGGATCCCCATATGGAAGATCGCGCGGGTCAAGACCAGGTTTGCGGTCTGGCTTCCGGAACCGTTGACCGTGGCTGCCTGGATGGTTAGGTCGTTGATGATCTGCTGGGTCAATTTCTATTTTCCGCCGCGGATAGAGGATTTTACGCGTGTGCAGCAACGAGCCTCGATTCCTTAGAGTGGCCAATCTGTGAAGGTCGCCATTCCGAAAGAGAGGGCCGCCGACGAGCGTCGAGTAGCCCTGACACCCGACACGGCGACCAAGCTCGAGGCGGCTTCGCTGGAGGTGAGTGTGGAGTCCGGAGCGGGCTCTGGCGCCTACATTCCCGACGAGGCATATGAAAAGGCCGGGGTCAAGGTCGTAAAGGGCGCGGATTCCCTGCTCGAGGATGCGGACGCAGTGCTCAAGGTCCAGGCACCCGAAGCGAGCGAGGTCGGCCTGTTGAAGAGCGGATCGGTCCTGGTCAGCTTCCTCCAGCCCGCCACCCAGGCGGACATCGTCAGGGCGCTGGCCAAGCGCGGCGTGACCGCGTTCAGCCTCGAGCTCCTGCCCCGCATCTCGCGGGCGCAGTCGATGGATGCGCTTTCGTCACAAGCCTCGGCCGCCGGTTACAAAGCTGTCTTGATGGCCGCCGGGCGGCTCGGCAAGTTCTTTCCGATGATGATGACGGCGGCCGGAACCGTCGCCCCCGCGCGAGTGCTCGTCATGGGCGCCGGAGTCGCCGGCCTGCAGGCGATCGCCACGGCGCGCCGGCTTGGCGCGGTGGTCTCCGCCTACGACGTGCGCCCGGCGGTGAAGGAGGAGGTCCAGTCGCTGGGCGCGACCTTCATCGAGCTGGCGCTCGAGAGCCAGCAGGGCGAAGGCGGCTACGCCCGCGAGCAGTCAGAGGAATTCCTCCGCAAGCAGCGCGAGCTGATCGGCGAGCATGTGGCGAAGTCGGACGTCGTCATCACCACCGCTGCAGTGCCAGGCCGCCGCGCCCCACTTCTCGTGACCGGCGAGATGGTGCAGGGCATGCGCCCGGGCTCGGTCATCGTCGACCTCGCCGCGGAGACCGGAGGCAACGTCGAGCTGACCCAGGCCGGCAAGGACGTCGACGTGGCGGGGGTCACCATCATCGGCACGCGCAACGTGCCCTCGACGATGCCGCTGGCCACGAGCCAGCTGTTCGCCCGTAACGTCGCAAACCTGCTTCTCCACCTCGTCAAGGACGGGGCCATAACTCTGGATTTCGAGGACGAGATCACCAAGGGCAGCTGCGTCACGCACGGCGGCGAGATCGTCAACGAGCGGGCCAAGCAGCTCCTGGAACCGGCGAAATGAGCAACGAGCTGCTCAACGAGCTGACCTTCTTCGTGCTGTCGATCTTCGTCGGGATCGAGGTCATCTCGAAGGTGCCGACGATTCTCCACACGCCCTTGATGTCGGGAACCAACGCGATCCACGGGATCATCCTGGTGGGAGCGATCGTCATCGCGGCGGGGGCGAGCTCGCCGGTCAATATCATCCTGGGGCTGCTCGCTGTGACTCTCGCCACCACCAACGTGGTCGGCGGTTTCGTCGTTACCGACCGGATGCTGGAGATGTTCAAAGGGCGCAACCAGGCCGCCGGGCGCGCGCAGGGCGCCCAAAATCAGACGCAGTCGAACGCGACCAAAGAATCTACCCCGGCTAAATGACCATGTGCTCACGGCCAGAGACCCGCCCGTGAGCACGCTCATCGAGCTCGCGTACCTTGTCGCCGCCGTCTGCTTCATCCTCGGCTTGAAGCAGCTCAGCTCGCCCAAGGGCGCCCGCAACGGCAACCGCATCGCAGCGGTCGGCATGGTGATCGCACTCGCGGCGACGCTGCCGCTGCTCCGCTTCACGACCTCCGGTGTGATCATCATCGCGATCGGGGTGGTCATCGGCGCGGCGGTCGGCAGCATCGGCGCCCGCATGGTGAAGATGACCGCCATCCCGCAGATGGTCGCCCTCTTCAACGGCGTGGGCGGCGGGGCTGCAGCGCTTGTGGCGGTGGCCGAGCTGCTGAGCTTCGGCCAGCATCCCTCCTTCGCGGCAGCGTTTCCCAGCGTCTTCAGCATCGTGATCGGCTCGGTCTCGTTCGCCGGCAGCATGGTGGCCTTCGCCAAGCTCCAGGAGCTGATGACCGGGACGCCCATCACCTATCCGGGCCAGCAGGTGGTGAACGGGATCCTGGCCGCGGCGATCCTCGGCTTCGTCATCGCGGTGCTCGCGGTGGCGTCGATCCCGTTCTCCTTCATTTCCTTGATGGTCCTGGCGCTCGTGCTGGGCGTGGCGTTCGTGCTGCCCATCGGGGGCGCGGACATGCCTGTTGTGATCTCGTTGCTCAACGCGTTCACCGGGCTCGCGGTCGCCGCGAGCGGGTTTACCCTCAACAACTTCGCCCTGATCGTCGCCGGGACGCTCGTCGGCGCCTCAGGCAGCCTCCTCACAAAGCTGATGAGCGATGCCATGGGCCGGTCGCTCGCAAACGTGCTCTTCGGTGCTTTTGGACAGACCCGTGCCGGAACCGCCGCGGTCGCGGGAAAGGAAGGGCGCAGCGTCCGGTCGGGCTCGGCCGAGGATATCGGCACGCTGCTCGCTTACTCGCAGCGAGTGATCATCGTGCCTGGCTACGGGCTGGCGGTGGCCCAGGCGCAGCACGCGGCTCGCGAGCTGGCCGAGGTCCTCGAAAAGCGCGGCGTCGAGGTGACGTACGCGATTCACCCGGTGGCCGGCCGCATGCCGGGGCACATGAACGTGCTGCTCGCCGAGGCTAACGTGCCCTATGAGCAGCTCAAAGAGATGGACGAGGTGAACGACGAGTTCAAGAACGCGGACGTGGCTTTGATCGTCGGAGCCAACGACGTCGTCAACCCGTCGGCGCGCAACGCACCGGGCAGTCCGATCTACGGCATGCCGATCCTCAACGCCGACCAGGCGAAGAACATCATCTTCATGAAGCGGTCCATGCGACCGGGCTTCGCGGGCATCGACAACGACCTCATGTACGACCCGAAGACCCTGATGTTCTTCGGCGACGCCAAAGACTCTTTGACCAAGCTGGTGGCCGCGGTCAAAGCCGCTTAGACCCGTTACAGGCGGGATCCTGGGGGCCGTATACAAAACGAGCCTCCTGCCATGCAGCAGGAGGCTCGCGCCGCGAAGAGGGTGTGGTGGGATGAATCCTAGCCTCGGAATTTACATTTCGTTAGTGAGCGACGCACAAATAATGGCGCCCGTCCTTGTGCTCCCTACAATGCCCGAAATGGACGCACGGACCCTGCTCGTGATCACGGTGGCGCTGCTCACGGTGTACACCGTGGGAATCGGTGGAACGACCGCGGCGGCCATCGGGGCCTGGGATGCCTGGCGGCACCGCGAGCGGGGCACGCCAAACCTGGACCCGCGGCGCGGAGAGGTCGTGCTGGTCGCGCCGACCCTGGCTCGCCCTGTCGGCTGGCTGCGGGTTGCGGGATGGATCGCGTTCCCGATCGCCCTCGTGCTCGCCCTCTTCGCAAACCCCGGCTACCCGTGGCTGGCGCCGCTGACGGTTGTGCTGATGGTCGGGCTCAACGCCTACTACTTCACCGCGATGCAGGGAATCGGCGAGCAGCTCACCTTGACGGCAGAAGGTTTCCGCGTGGGGCTTCCCCAGACCAGGAGCATCGTCCGGTGGGCACATGTGACGGATTTCATGGGAGCGCACATCGGACCGTTCCGAGGCATTCGCATGTCAGAAGGCGGCGAATGGCAGGACCCCAAAACCGTTCCCAACGTGATCTTCTACCGGTTGAACCGCGCGCTGGTTCGACCGCGCAAGTCGCCGCTGAGCCGCTTCACCGGCATGACCTACTTCGACGGGGTGATCCGCAACCGATTCGGGGTCACCACCCAGGAGCTGATGCAGGCGATGCGCACGTGCCATCGCCTGGCGTTGGAAGAAGAAGCACAAAAGCTTCGGCGTCCCCGTCAAAACCAGCCGCTCACGAATCCCGACGCTTGATCAGCCGGGCCAGCGCCCCGGTGTCGAAGGGATGGACCAGCCTGACCACGAAGTGCTGAAGTCCCACACTCAGCCACTCCTCCACCAGCTTTGGCGTGGTGGCGCCGACGTTGGCGGTCCGTTCAACCTCGTTGGGATCTCGGCCGGCGCGCCGGCACCACTCGTCGAGGACCGCGGACTTGTGCGCGAACTCGTCTGGGCGCCCGCCGCCGTTCCACATCTGAGCGTGCTCGGCGACGAGCCTTAGCGTCACCTTCTCGCCGCCACCGCCGATCAGTATCGGCAGCGCACCCGCCGGGCCCGGCTTGAGCCTGGCGAGGCGGTGCTTGATGCGAGGCAGAGCTTCCTTCAGGTCTCGAACGCGATCTCTTGCTTCCCCGAACCTGTAGCCGTATTCCGCATAGTCGCGTTCGAACCATC
>Ga0209118_1001121_pt1 | contig 13024 bp, 11 predicted proteins | sample BlaSpr_A8_Ref_M1_FD_187988 | JGI IMG/M metagenome (GOLD analysis project Ga0209118, IMG submission 187988) | Forest soil microbial communities from Thunder Bay, Ontario, Canada - Black Spruce, Ontario site 2_A8_Ref_M1 (SPAdes) (version 2) | ecosystem: Environmental > Terrestrial > Soil > Boreal...
GAGAACTTTGACGCGTTCCCGAGCGAAAGACGGCATGCGCAGCGCGTAAAAAAGTTTCGTGCCCAGCCTCGCGTACGGATTTCGCGGCACGGCAACGTGATGAATGTCGGAGAGTGTGAGGCCCGCCTCCGTCAAGCAATACCGAATCGCTTGCGCAGGAAACCCCGCCGCGTACTTCACACGGTTGAAGCGTTCTTCCTCGACCGCGGCGATCAGCCTGCCGTCGCTGACTATCGCTGCCGAAGCGTTCCCGTGGTACGCATTGATCCCAAGAATATTCATCTCGCGATTTGTCAGTGTACCTCAGCCGGATGATTATGCGGCGAGGTGTCGGCGGCACCACTCGTTCAGGACGTACAAGGACCAGGGGCGCGACCAGGTGGTTTTCTCGGCAAGAAAATCCGTCCAGACAGAGCGAACGCCTCCCGGTCGAAGATAAGCGGCCAGCGGCGGCGCAGGGTCGGCGAAGCTTGCTTCCATCCGCGCGCGCAGCGGCCCGCGCAGCCACTCCTCCCACGGCAGGGTAAACGTTCGTTTCCGCTGCGCTAGAATTTCCGGCGGCAGCAAATCGCCGAGCGCTTCCACCAGGAGCGCCTTTTGTGCACCGGGCCGGCGGCGCGCGTCATCCGGCAATGACCCTACAAATTCAACCACGGGCGTGTCGAGGAGCGGCACACGAACTTCGAGCGATTGTGCCATGCTCACGGCATCCGTGTCGCGCAGCAGAGTGCTCGCCATGTAAGTGCGCATCTCCAGCCAGGAAACTCCGGCGACCGGTTGCAGCTTGCGCGCTTCGTCGGCCGTCCGCTCGAGCCAGCCAAGCCAGGTCGGCTCGAGCGTGACGCCGTCGGCGTTCACCGTACTTGGGCGAAATCGCGGCTCGATGATTCGTTCGAGCTGCCCCGGCGGGAAAAGCGTTCGCGCGAAAAAATAGGGATGCGGCAAAGTGTCCGGATAGGCCCACGCCGCCGCGGCCTTGCGCGCGGCGTCCGGTGAACCTAGCCGTGCCGCGAGACCGGCAATGAGTGGAGCGGTCATTCGCCGCACCGCTCGAGGCACATACCGAGCGCATCCGATCAGTCTCGAGAGGCGGGGCGTATCTTCAAAAGTTTGATAGCCCGCGAAAAGTTCATCTCCTCCCAGCCCCGATAGCGCAACTTTCAGCCCGACTTCTCTTGCGGCCCAGGAAACAAAGTACGTATTGATCGCGTCCATGGTGGGCTGGTCGAGGGCGGAAAGAGCTTCATCCAGACGCGCAAGGACCGACTCTCCGCCCAAAGGCACTTCGGTGTGCTTCGTCTTGAATCGATTCGCTGCCAACCGCGCCAGCTCCGCTTCATCGAACGCCGTGCCCGGGAACGTCAGTGTGAAGCTCCGGATTCCGCCGCGCGCCTGAGCGGCGAGCGCCGCGATAGCGCCGGAGTCCAGCCCGCTCGAGAGAAACAAGCCCACGGGCACGTCGGCGATGAGATGTGTGCGCACGGCATCTTCAAGAAGCGGCCGCAACTGTTTCCCCGCCGACGAAGGATCGCGCGGCTTATGCGGTTCGCGTGCCGCCGGCGAAACCGCGGGGTCCCACCAGGGCCGCGCGCGCGGCGTGCGCCGCCGCTCCGGGACGTGCAGCAGCATTCGATGTCCCGGAGGAAGGGAAAACACTCCCTCCAGAATCGTCACCGGCTCCGAGACGCTGCCAAAAAGCAGATAAGCGGTGACGGCATCCTGCGACAGGTGTTTGGGCACAGCGCCGGAGGCGAGCAGCGCTCGAACCTCCGAAGCGAACGCAAAACCTTCCGGCGTCTGCGTGTAATAGAGCGGCTTGATGCCCAGCGGGTCGCGCGCCAGGAAGAGAATCGGCGCCGTGGCATAACACTCGCGAAGATCAAGCAAAGCGAAGGCGAACATCCCCCGCAGTTCGGTCAGGAAGTCTTCGCCCCACTCTTCCCAAGCATGAACGAGAACTTCCGTGTCCGATTGCGTGGCGAAGCGGTGACCGCAGAGCGACAGGCGCTCGCGCAGGTCGCCATAGTTGTACAGCTCACCGTTGAAGATGACCGCGACATCCTTGGTTTCGTTCCAGGTGGGCTGGTGGCCGCCAGCCAGATCGATGATGCTCAGCCGGCGCATCCCCAGTGCAAGTCCCGGCGCCCGCGCATCGCCGGTAAGAAAGCCTTCTTCATCCGGACCGCGATGTTCCATCGCCGCGGTCATCGCCCGCACGCGCGATTCGGCATGTGCGTTGCGCGAAGCGAAGGCGACGCCGCAGATGCCGCACACGCTACTCTTTGATCTCCGGGGCGGAGAAGAAGGCGTTGCCCGCACGGACGGCGTGCTGCCGCAGATGGAAGCGCGGGATTCTCAAACGGCTGTCAGCATACCAGGCAAGCAGGACCCGCAACAACAAAAAGAGCAACGTCGCCGCAGCGGAAAGCACGAGAAAGAAGAAAGACTCGCGCTCCAGGAGCAGGCTCCAGTCGACGGACTCATCCCAGCCCGGGTAAACGGTGTCCAACAAGCGCCGCAGATGCAAGCCCTCAAGAGGCAGACGGGCCAGACGCACATGCGCGAACTGGTTGTAAGTGTACTCGTGCGGATAGTTCGGGATGGCGCCGGCGGCTTCGGAAAACACAGCAGGATTCCGCAGCTCGCTGCGCGTCAAGTAGTGGCCCCGTGCATCCTTCATGATGACCCGGTAGGTGGGATCGACGATGATCCAGCGTCCGTCGATCAGAACTTCGGCAACCACATGTTTTGTCCTGCGATCGGGAGTCAACAGGAGCAGGCGTCGCACTCGCAGATCGGAGCTTCGCGCAAGATTCAAGAAAGCATTCGTCGCTGTACCGCAGACGTTCAACAGTTGGCGATAGGTGAGCGTCATCTCCGGATCGCGCTTCGCAAGTGCGTCCGGATTCGTCGTGTTGGCTCGCGACGGCTCGGCGCGCATCCAGTTCAAAATGGCTTCGACCTGTTGTTCCGCGGGCAGGGTGTTGGGCACAATCGCGTCCGAGAAGCCATCGAGATACCGGCGCACGGAATATTCCCGGACGCACGAGTAAAGCATCGCCACGAACGCGGTGGCCAGCAGCACATTGCCACTCCACCAGATGACGCGAAAAATTCGATGTTGGCCCGTCAGCAAAAATTACTCCACTCGCTTGGATTCTGCGCGCGGCGCTTGCCGTGAGGCCAGCGAAGCGTATAACGCTTCCATGTCGCGAACGGGTTCCTCCCACCCCAGACGTGACGTGACCACAGCGCATCCGGCCGCCAGCCGCGACCACAGTTCCGCTTCGCTCAGGATCCGCTCAAGCGCTCTCGATAGTGCCGCCCTGTCGTGGCGCACCACCAAGCCAGCCTCATCCGCAAGCCGTGGCGCAATCCCGCATTGTTCCGTCACGATGACCGGAGTCCCTGCGGCCACCGCTTCCGCCGCCGTATTCCCAAAGTTTTCATTCTGCGATGGAAGCACGAAAACATCCGCATCTCTATAGGCTGCCCACTTGGCCTCGCCAAAAACCGGACCGGTGAATTGAACCTTCGTTCGCACGCCCAGCTGCGTTGCCGTTTGGTCCAGTTCTGCTGCGACCCCGCTTTCGTCAGGTCCCGCGAAGACCAGTTTCATTGGTATTCCCGTGGAGCGCCCTGAAAGTTCCGCGAATGCCCGCAGGAGTAAATCGGGGCTCTTCTTCGCGGATAGGCGCCCCAGAAACAGGACCAGCTTCTCCTCCGGTGAAATACCGTGCGTTTTCCGGAACGTGCCTCGTTCGGGCCACGATGCAGGTGCTTCCACACCGTTCCGGCGCACCACCACCCTCGTGCGAGGAACACCACCTGCGACCAATTCCTCGGCTTCCTGCTCTGAAGTGGCGATGACCGCGCTTGCCCCCTCGAGTAGCCGCCTTCCCCAAACTGCATGATACATCCGTTTCAGCCAAAGATTTCGCACAATTGGCACGAACATCCCGATGGGCTCGAGCACGTACGGCAGGCCTCGCTTGCGGCTGGCCGCAGCCACCGCCGGACCCAGCAAGTCGTAAAGCCCGAAAATGTGCACGATATCGAAATTCTGTAGCCGCGCGCGGCAGTAGCGCTTGACCGCCGGATTCCAGCTAACTCTTCGGTATCGTAACCATGTAGGTATATAAATGGACTGTACGCCATTTTCTTCGCGGCGCCAGCCGAAGGGTGATCGCTCCGCCGTGATTTTCGCTTCCTGCGTTTGCAGGCGCTTTTCCAGGTCCCAGTCGGCCGTGAGAACCGTGACCTGGTGGCCACGCCGTGCCAGACCTTCGGAAAGCGCGCGCACCTTTACCGGCGGGCCGCCGAATTCGAGAAAGGGAGCGTACGTTTCCGTGACGTTCAGGATTCGCATTGTTCGCGCAGGAATTTTTTCAATGATTTGGCGAAGGCATTGAAGCGAAACTCGTGCTCGGCACGCTGCCGCCCGCGCGCGCCCATGTCCTTCGCATGCGCCGGGTCCGCAAGCAGCGCTTCAATGGATGTAGCGAGTTGGATCGTATCGCCGTGCGGCACGAGGTAGCCCGTAACGCCGTCCTCAATGATTTCCGGTGCGCCGCCATGGGTGCCTCCGATGACTGGTTTGCCGCACGCCATCGCTTCCAGATACACCAGACCGAATCCTTCGCCCTGGCTGGGCAGCGCGAAAATTTCGCAGGCGGAGTAGCACGCGGCAAGCTCCGAGTAGCTGATTCCGGTCAAAAAATGCACGTGGCGGTGCACCCCATTTTTTTCCATGAGATCCTCAAGCCAGGCGCGGTCATCGCCTGTTCCCGCCAGGACGAGCTGCAGTTCCGGCCAGCGCGTCAGCAGCCTCGGCAGCGCGGTAATCAAGGTGTCCATGCCCTTGTATCGTTCCGTCGCCAGCCAGCGTCCCACTGCCAGGATCACGCGTCCCGAAGGAAAATCCGCTGGCAGCGCGGGATGTGAGCCGGGGCTGATCAGCGCTTCGAACTGCGGATCGAGCGCCCAGGGCAGAACGCGAATCCGTTCGCGCGCGACCCTTTGTTCCGTCGCAACATGATCGGCCGTATCTCGGCTTGGTGCCAGGACCAGGTTTGCGTGAAGCAGCGCGCGCCGGCGCAATCCACCCAGCGGCTCCCAGACGTCAATCCCATGCGTGCAGATAATACTCTTCATCCGTGGCGCCACAAACCGCATCGCCTGTACCACTGGTCCTAAATTCGGGTGCGCGGCCAGAACCAGTTTTGCTTTGCGCCGCGCTGCTCCTAGCGCCATCACCGTGAATCGCCCTTTGGCGCGGTCGCACCCGGTAAACACGAACTCTCGCCCTCCCAGCGACATCCGGTGCAGCTCGGGCGAATCATTCAAACTGAGCAGGAAGCAGGCCATGCCGCGGCTGGATGCGAATTCCGTGAGCACGGCCGCCAGGTGGCGGCCGGCCCGCTGTACCCCGCCGGGTGCGTCCAGTTCGGGAAAGAGTCCAATGAGCACGCGGAAAGTCTGCCAAGTACTGCGAACGATGGCAAGTCGGGATGTATCGGAGCGCCAGGAACGCCCGGCTCGTTCGTCGAGCTTCCCACGGGCAAGATCGTGGTTTAGCCGACGCGCTCGCCTTCTGTCTAAAGGGTCAAAACCCGCGCGGCCGAGAGGGATTTTGAGCCGGGGGGGCCGGCGGGGTCCCGGAAGTGTCCCTTGCGGCTTGAAAGGCCAGTTTTTTTAACTGCATGTCCCCATCAACGTACGCCGTGAATTCGGTTCCTTGCATGAACACTACGTCTTTGCCGGAAGCCAAGGGGAGAACCGCTCCAGTCGAACTGTTTGAGCCTGTGCTCTCCTGGAAGGAGCGGACCGCAGCTTTTTGGTCGTCCTTGAGACGCACAAAGTTGATACTCAATGCCAGCTTTCCGCCGTGGCCCATGCGTTTCTTGGGTTCTGCATCCGTCACCAAGCCGATGGCCACCGCGTCTTCCGGAATCACCAAGAGGCCATCCACAGTAACCTCTTCCGAGACCTTCAGATCCACTACGTCGCCGACGTGGGCAGTCGCAGAAGAAATGGTTTTGCCAAGTTTCAGGTGAATCGGAGTGCCATTGCGCAAAGTGAAGTCAAAAGCGGAAGGGGGAGCGCTCGGAGCAATTTCCGCGTGTATGGCGGGCGCGTCGTACGGAGTACGTTCTCTCGTGGGCTGCACAGTTTTTGGTTGCGGTGCCTTGGCGCCCGGCTTGTCTTTCAACAGCAGGAGGCTCTCCACCGGGACGTAACCTATCTCGCCCTTGGCGGTGCGCACACCGAAGTAGCGGTCGTACCGCCCGGTGATCTGTACCTGCTCTCCGCACTGGAGCGTAATGCGCACATCCAGAGTGGTCATGGAACTGTAGAGATAGACGTAGTCACCCGAGCGCGGGCATTCCACTTGACCCACGCTCTGCGCCTTGATGCTTGGTGGCAACAAGAGACAGAAGACTACGGCGACGTACTTGGCGATCGATATCAAGCTGCACCTGCTGGTCCGAAGGGTAGAAGATGCCATGCTTCTATCTCAGCCTAACAGGGTCCTTGGTGACAAGAAATGGAACTGCCGTACTTGCATAAAGAGATACGGTGGGGAAGCAACCTGAGGGTCGGCATCCGCAACGGCGGCGTCCAAATCCGCGATGAAACCCATCAGCGAGGGCAGAGGCTGCCTTGTGCCGCGCGATAACGGAGGTCGACAAATGCAACGAAAGTCTGTTCATTGGCGGCCATTCATGAGGAGAGGGGCGAGATCCGTGAGCCGGTTGAGATAGATATCCGCGGGATAGGCGGTGCGGTCGTGTGTGCCGAAGCCATAATTTACGGCCGCGGCCAGAGTGCCGGCGTTGCGGGCGGTGTGCACATCGACTTCGGAATCGCCGATCAGGATGGCTTCGGGCGGGGCGGCGCCGAATTCACGAAGAATAGTCCGCGCACCGAGCGGATCGGGTTTTTTTGTTTCAAAGCTGTCGCCGCCATAGATGCCGCGAAAATATTTCGCCAGCCCGAGTTCTTCCAGTATGCGCATGCTGACGCGCACCGGCTTGTTCGTGAGGATGGCCATCGGGAACGCGGCGAGGTGCTCAAGCGCTTCCGGAACTCCTGGGTACGCGCACGTCGAATCCATCTTGTGGTCTTCGTAATACGCAAGAAAAAATTTCAGCGCGCGCTGACTTTCGTCCTCGGTGGCGCTGCTGCCCAAAGCGCGGTCAACAAGTTGCGGCGCGCCGTGGCCGATGTAGCCGGAGATGGTGTCTTCGTGGAGTTCTTCGCGGCCCATTTCGCGCAGCGTGGCCCTGACGGAGCGGATCAGGTCGCGGCGAGAATCGATGAGCGTGCCATCCAGATCGAAAATCAACACGCGCACGGAAGAAAATTTCGGGACAGTCATGAACCAACCATTGTAATATGACCGCGCTTTTTCGACTGTCATGCATTACGCGGCCAATCTCCACCAGAAATTAGCCTTTTACCTTTTTCGGAATTCCGGCGTGTTCGCGTAAACTAGAAGACTTCGCAGGCGGCACAAAACGGTTTCGGAGAGTCCATGGCCCAGCTTTATCCCTTTCGCGCTTTTCGCTACAACCCGGCGCGCGCGCCGTTCGACCGCGTCCTGACGCAGCCTTACGACAAGATTTCTCCGGCGATGCAAGAAAGGTATTACGCCGCCGACCCGCACAACTTGATCGCGGTGGAGAAGGGACATGGGTATCCCGGCGACACGCCGCAGAACAATGTTTACACCCGCGCGGCCGAGGCGCTCGAGGACTGGATTCGCGGCAACGTAGTGGTGCAGGATCCCGAGCCCGCTTTTTACGCCTACACGCAGGAATACACGGTGCCGGGGACGGAAGAACGCCGCACCCGCCAGGGATTTATCGGCGCGGGAAAGCTCGAGGAATATTCCGCGGGAGTCGTTTTCCGGCACGAGCACACGCTTTCCGGGCCGAAAGCGGACCGACTGGAACTCCTGCGGCACACCAAGACGCACACGGGGCAGCTCTTTATGCTGTATTCGGACCCGCAGCGGAGCTTCGACCCGATCCTGGCGCAGGCCGAGGCGAGCGCGGCCCCGGCCGCCGAGGTGCGCGACGAATCCGGCGTGGTGCACCGGCTGTGGGTGATCGCGGAGCCGCAGCGCGTGGCCGCGATCCAGAAAGCGATGGAGCACCAGAAGCTGGTGATTGCGGACGGGCATCATCGTTACGAGACGGCGCTGAACTACCGTAACGAGTGCAGAACGCGCGCGGGAAGGATCGAACCGGACGCGCCGTACGAGCGCGTCATGATGACGTTCATCAACACGCGAAGCGAGGGGCTGACGATTCTGCCGACGCACCGGGTCGCGGCGCATGTTCACGATTTTTCGTGGACTGCCGTGCGGCGGTATCTCGAGCCGTGGTTCACGGCGGAGGAATTTCCGTTCTCGGGCAGCGGGGAGAGGTCCGAGGCAAAAAAGAAGTTTCTCGCGAAACTCACGAGCGCGCGCGCGAAACGGGCGACCGGTGTCTATCCCGCCACGGAAGCGCAGAAGCGCGCGTTCTACGTGCTGACGCTGCGGGAAGGCGCCAGCCTGGCGCAACTCCTGCCCAATGTTTCGCCGCTGCAGCGTGAACTGGACGTGGTGCTGCTGCACGAAGGGATTCTGGAGCCGGCGCTGGGAATCACGCCGCAAGCGGTAACCGCGGAGGCGAACCTGACGTACGAGAGGGAGGCAGGCGCCGCTTTGGATGCGGTGGACAGTGGGCGCGCGCAGATTTCGTTTTTGCTGAATCCTTGCGACGTCGAGCAAGTGATGAAAATCGCGACGTCGAGCGAAGTGATGCCGCAGAAATCCACCGACTTCTATCCAAAGCTGATGAGCGGGATCACCATGTACCGCGTCGCGAGCTAGGGTGTTGGGGATCCTTGCCGCGCCGCCGGTGCGGCGCCGAACGAGAGGGCCGCGATTGGAGCGACTCGTTTAGACGTCTCTTTTCTTGTTCGTTGTGCTTTCGGCGTGGGCGAGGGCGGCTTCAAGCATTTTGACGGTGCGGCGGTCGCGGGCTTCGGGGGATCGGTAATAGAAGATGCCGAGCAGGTGGCCACGGCGTTGCAGGGGAGTCATGGATTGCCAGCCTTGATAGGCGCGGGGCTCGCGGGCGAACGCGAGCTTCAGGATTGGCGGCAGCTCGTGCTCCGCCTCCATCGTGGAGAACAATTGTTCGGCGACTTGCTCGGCACGGCGGACGCGGGCTTGAGGGTTTTTTACGTTGGTGACCCAGTCGCAGATCCACTTGCGTACGGAATAGGTGAGTTGGTCGAACCAGCGGCGGAAGGAACGGTCTTCGTTAAGGATGCGAAGGAGTTCCGCGGGCACCGTGGCGACGCGTTTTTCGGTGTCGGGCTCGAGGCGGAACCGCGCGACTGTGCCGGGACGAGCGCCGGCGCCGGCCTGCATGCGCTTGTTGACAAGCAGGTAGTGGTGTCCCTTGCCGGTGGAGAAAAGCGAGGTGCGAAACGCGAAGCCGCTGATTTCGCCTTTGACTCTGAGCTTCCCGCGGGTTCCCCAGATTTTAGAGACGTCGAACGGGATGCGGATAATGACCCAGCCGAGGTTTGACGGCATGCGCTCGAGCGTAGCCTTGAAGGATTTTGCGACCGGTTTGGGCTTCGGCTTCATGAAACCGAATGAGCGAGCAAAAAATCAAAAGAGGGCACGCTCCAGCGCGCCCTCTTCTTGCGAAAAGACTTAGCGAAAAAGACTACGCTATTTCGAAAAGCTGGCGACGGCTTCGGCTTCGGTGTTGTACACGTCGAAGACGGTCAGCAATTTGGTGATCTGCAGCACTTCCTGGAACTTGCTGCCCAGGTGGCAGAGGCGCAGTGAAGCGCCCTGCGTCTTTACGCTGTGATGAGCGGCAACGAGGGTGCCCAGCCCAGCGCTGTCGATGAAGGTGACGTTGTCCATGTTGAGGACAATTTTCTTTTTTCCTTCGGCGATCAGCGATTTCACTTTTTCACGCAGGGCATTGCTTTCCTCGCCGAGAACGATTCGGCCGTCCAGTGCCACCACGGACACGCCATTCACTTCGCGGTATGTCATCTTCAAAGCCACGTTATTCTCCTCCTCATCGGAAAGCGGTTCCGGCGGCAACCCGGGCCGGAGCCGTAAAGCTTATCAAAATATGGATGATCCCTGAGCGATGAATCGTAATCGAAGACCGGGCAGCGGTCAAATCGCCGCGTGGCTAATAGTAGTCCGTGCAGGACATGTAATAGCCGCACGCGGAACAAATCAACCTGCAGCGCCGAAACTCCAACCGCTGCGAGCAGACGGGACAATACCGCGAAGGATCTTCAGTACCAGCGACGAGACTCGGACTGCCCTGCAAAGGCGCAACGGATTCAGCTGCGGCCCGTGCCGGCTCGGCCTGGACCTTGGTTAGCTCCCACTTCGCGGCGCGTTCCATGGCTCGACGGTTATAACATAGTGGAAGGGATTAGGGCATAGGGAATGGGGAGCAGGCTGCCTGCACTGGAAGGCGGATGGAGAGGACGCTTGGAGCGCGGGAATTTAGCGCCAGCGACCGAATGGGATTGAAACCTACGCTGCGCTTGGCGCATCTTTCTTATTGAGGCTTATTGAATTTTGAGGAAAGATTGATTGTGAAAGGCCCGGCAGGCCGGGCCTTCAGGTGAGAACTATGGTCCGCCAGATCATTCTTGCAGGTTTTGTGGTTTTTCTCCCAGCAGGCGCGCAGGCACAAGGGCGCGGAGGGATGCCGCCGGTTTCCCATACTGTCGGTGTTGCGCCGAGGGTGGTGACGCAGGCTCCGCACGCGGGGACTGCGCAGGCGATGCCCGGGACTCGAACGGTGACGAGGGGCGGAGCAGTGCGCCCGAAAACGGCGGCGCCGGCAGTGCGAAGCACGCGGACGCAGATCACCACGCGAAGGCGCTTCGATGGCGAGGATAGTCGTCTTCGATCGGATTGCAGCTCCGCGCCGGGATTGGGATTCGATGCGGTACACCAGGCTGCGACGTGCGGATCAGGGACGATGGGCTTGCGAGGGCGCGGGTTTCAGGAACCCTTTTTCTTTCCCATTTTTGACGGCGGATTTTCCGTGCCGAGTTCTACGGTAGCCACAGATGATGGTTTGGCGGCGGAGACTCCACAGCCGGAAGCCACTGACGCCGAAGTTCGCGAGACAGACCGGCGATACCGAACTCCTCAGCCAGCGCCGGCGCCGGCGGCTGAAACGGCTAGCTCTGCGGCTTCCGATAACGAGGAATTTGTTTTTGTGCGGCGGGATGGCACGGTGTTTTTTGCGGTGGCCTACGCGTGGGAAAAAGGGACGCTGCGCTACGTTACGAGCCAGGGTTTGCGCCGCACGGTCATGCAGGATACGCTGGATCTGGACGCAACGCGGCAATTCAACGAACAACGCGGATTAAATTTTTGATCGCCGGCGTGAAAGCTATTTTTTCACGGGTTCCGGCATGACGTAGCCGGATGTTGCCGGCAGGCCGGCGCGCTCCAACTGCACGGTGGTGTGCTCAACTCCAAATTCCTTTGCGGCGACGCGCTGAATTGAGGCGAGCAGGAGCTCACACTCGTCGAGGTGCATATCCGGGATGCGCGCGTGCAGACTGAGCGCATGGTGACCGCCGCCGAGGGACCAAAGATGCACATCGTGCACTTCCTGCACGCCTTCGATCGTCAAGATTGCCCGGGCGACATCTTCAACGCGCAAATCAAGCGGGCGGCCTTCCAGAAGAATGTGTGAGGATTCGCGCAGGATGCCGATGCTGGACCACAGCACGAGCAAACCGATGGCCAAGCCGAGAAGCGGATCGATCCAAAGCGCACCGGTCGCATGGATGATTAGCGCGCCGGCGATGATGGCGATATTTGAAAGCGCGTCACCAAAATTGTGAACGAGGATGCTGCGGAGATTGAGGTCGCCCCTCCCGCGGACGAGGGCCAGGGTGATGCCGCCGTTGACGGCGAGAGCGGCGACGGAGGTCCAGATCATCCAGCTCTCGACCACGGCCACGGGAGAGCGGAAGCGTTCGAAAGCTTCATACCCGAGCCAGAGCGAAAGCAGGACGAGGACGAAGGCGTTGGTGAACGCAGCAAGTGTGCCGGCGCGGTGATAGCCGTAGGTCTTTTCGCTATCGGCAGGCCGTTCGGCCCAGCGCATTGCGAGATAGGAAATGCCGAGCGCGGGGACGTCGGAAAGATTGTGAACCGCGTCGTTGAGAAGGGCGACGCTGCGGCCGAGAAGGCCGCCAAAGACCTCTGCTACAACCAAACCGAGTGTGGCGGCCATGGCCCAGCCAAGCACAGAGGGGCGCAGCGTGGGGTGAGAATGGCCGTGGCCGGGGGAATGCGAATGACCGGCGTGACCGTGGTCGTGGGAATGAGCGGCCATCCGCTTTATTCTACCCGCACGATGGCGGCGGTGCAGCCCTTTCCCTTGCTTGTTAGGCAGTATGACACTTCGCCTCCGCGAATTGATTGACGCTCCTTCCGTCGGCTGCGACCATGAAACGAGCCTTCACACAGAGGTTTTGCGCTCAGTGCAATGACGGTTCCCATCGCTAAATTGAGTTTCTGGGGCGTGCGCGGGTCGACGCCGACGGTGGACCCGGCGACGTGGCGCTACGGCGGCAATACGCCTTGTCTGGAGCTGATCGCGCCGGACGGCACGCAATTCATTCTGGATTGCGGCACGGGGCTGCGCATGCTGGGGAGCCGCTGGGCCGCGCCGAATGGCGGGAAAGCTCCGGAGACGCAAATCCTGGTCACGCATTATCACTGGGATCACATCCAGGGGATTCCGTTTTTTTCGCCGCTGTACGTGGAGAACAACGAATTTCATTTCTACAGCTTCCGATCCAAATATCTGGGGCGCGACAGCCTGAAACAAGTCTTCGAAGCGCAGATGGCGCTGCCCTATTTTCCTGTGGACATGTCCGCGATGAACGCCAAGCGAAAGTTCAAGGAAGTGGACGGCGGCGATACGTTCAAGGTTGGAGTGAACAAGAT
>Ga0209118_1001122_pt1 | contig 13022 bp, 13 predicted proteins | sample BlaSpr_A8_Ref_M1_FD_187988 | JGI IMG/M metagenome (GOLD analysis project Ga0209118, IMG submission 187988) | Forest soil microbial communities from Thunder Bay, Ontario, Canada - Black Spruce, Ontario site 2_A8_Ref_M1 (SPAdes) (version 2) | ecosystem: Environmental > Terrestrial > Soil > Boreal...
CCTGGAATTCAAATCGTGGACACCCCTATGAAGCCGCAAGCACCAGTGAATGCCGACTTTGCGGCAGGTAGTCACCAAGACAACCGGACACTACTGGGCCGATGGAGCTTTTCAGGTACACCCTTCTCGCAGATGGCTCGAGTGATCGTAGCTTGCTGCCGATTCTGAAATGGGTCCTCGCACAAGTCCCGGGACTGAGGAGTCGAGGAGTTGTCGCTCAGGTGGCGGATCTGAGGAATGTCGACCCGCGCCCACAAACGCTTACTGAGCGGCTGGGAATTGCGATCCGCGACGCCCCCTGTGAGCTGCTTTTTGTCCATCGCGATGCCGAACGACAGCCACTTGCAGAACGCGTACAGGAGGTACGAGATGCGGCGTTGCAGGCGTCCTTGTCTGACTTTGTGCCTGTGGTACCTGTCCGTATGACTGAGGCATGGTTGTTGATCGATCCCCGAGCCATCCGTGCTGCTGCGGACAATCCCAATGGTCAGGCGCGCTTTGATCTTCCAGCGTTAAACCGAATCGAGGATCTCCGCGATCCCAAAGACCGTCTCCACAGCTGCTTGAGGACCGCGTCCGGCAAGCGTGGTCGCAGACTCTATCAGTTTGAGCGGCGACTACAAGAAAGAGTGCAGCGGGTCGCCTCTCTAATCGATGATTTCTCCGCGTTGCGCCAACTTGGTGCGTTTCTTGCCTTCGAGCATGCTACACAGCAGGCAGTCCGGGGCGTTCTTAGCCGCGAATCACGCCCCGCAAGCCTTGAGGGCTGAAGCTCTTGACCTGCTGATTGCGACTTAGTCGCCCACTCCGAGGTAGGCCCTGCGAACGTGGTCGCTGGCTCTCAGGTCGGCGCTGGGGCCGGCCAGGGCGATGCGGCCGGCTTCCATGACTTTAGGCCTGGTTGGAGACCTGGAGGGCTTGGTTGGCGTTCTGGGCTGCCAGGAGGATGGTGACTCCTTCGGCGGCGATGCGGCGGATCAGCTGGAAGACCTGCTCGACCAGGATCGGGGCGAGGCCCGTCGAGGAGGACGGGCCATCAGGCCTCGGCCGATGGCGCACATCTGCTGCTCGCCTCCGGAGAGGGTGCCGCAGGGTTCGTGGCCAGCGCGCGCGAGCTCGAGGCGCTTCTGGTCGCCGACCGAGAGGGTGCCCGCCGCCGCCCGGGCGACCCGCTCAAGGATCCGCAGGGCCGCGCCATCTTAGTGACCAGAAACGGAAATTCCTCGGTCACGTCGACGCGCACAGAGAACTTCTCCGTCACATCCGTGGCGCGGTTGGTGTAAGAGAAGATGACATCGACTACCTTGCGCGTGGTGCTCAAAGGCGAAGTGTGGACGGTCACTGCGCTAAGTGAAGCGTTGCGGGCAAAGGCCTCGGCGGTGTTAGTATAGATGGCGGGATACCGGACGGTTGAGTAATTCAGCGCCCGATGTTCGTCCGTGGATCCTGCGTTGTCCGCCATCTGTATGATCCGATCGAAGAGCTCTTCTGCCGCGGCTGCGAATGCCTTGGCCGGAGTTTTATCGGGTTTCGTGATAGCCCTAAAGAGCGGGTCCCGGTCAAAACAACTGGCGGGCCAAGTAGCGATTCTGCCGTTGCGCGAGAACCTTCTGTACTACATGCCCGGCCTGTCATCCCAGCCGTCTCTGTTCGCCCAGTGGCCTGGGCAAATTCTTTCTCCACCGACGGCGCTGGTGTCTACAGACTTCGGCACAACAACCTCTTTATTTCTAGGAATTTATGTTGTGTCCGACGATCGGGATTGAACCGATGCCCTGCTGATACGAATCACTCCCCGACCCCGAGGTAGGCCCTTCGCACGTGGTCGCTCGCTCTCAGGTCGGCGCTGGGGCCGGCCAGGGCTATGCGGCCGGCTTCCATGACGTAGGCTTGGTTGGAGACCTCGAGGGCTTGGTTGGCGTTCTGGGCCGCGAGGAGGATGGTGACTCCTTCGGCGGCGATGCGGCGGATCAGCTGGAAGACTTGCTCCACCAGGATCGGGGCGAGGCCCAGGGAGGGCTCGTCGAGGAGGAGCAGGAGGGGACGGGCCATCAGGCCTCGGCCGATGGCGCACATCTGCTGCTCGCCGCCCGAGAGGGTGCCGCAGGGTTGGTGGCGGCGCTCGCGGAGGCGGGGGAAGAGGTCGTAGATCCTGGGCAGCTCTTGCCTTGCGCTGGGTCGCATGGGCTTGGGGAAGGCTCCCATCAAGAGGTTCTCTTCGACGGTCATGCGCGGCCAGAGCTGGCGGCCCTCGGGAACCAGGCAGAGGTGGCGGCGCACTCGCTGTTGCGTGGATTCGGCGGTGACGTCCTCGCCTGAGAAAAGGATCTTGCCCCGGTGCGCGGGTAGGAGACCTGCCAGGGCCCGCAGGGTCGTCGTTTTGCCGGCGCCGTTCGGCCCGATGAGGGCGACCACCTGGCCGCGCTCGACGGTCAGATCGACACCCCAGACCACCTGGATCGCTCCGTAGGCGACCTCGAGGCCAGTTGCCTCGAGCAGTCGCTCGCCGCGATCGTTGCCGGCGGCGCGAGACTCGCGGCCATCACCTTCCGGCGGCATTGGCTCCCTTGGCTCCCTTGGCTCCGATATAGGCCTCGATGACGGCTGGATCTCTTTGCACCTCCGCCGGCGTGCCCTCGGCTAGCTTCTGGCCCAGGTTCATCACGATGACGCGGTCGCAGATGGACATGATCGCCTTGAGGTCGTGCTCGACGTAGAGGATGGTGGTGCCGGCCTGCCGGATCTCGCGCAGCAGGAGCAGCACGGACTCGGTCTCGGGCGCGGTCAGGCCGCTGCAGACTTCGTCGCAGAGCAGCAGGCTGGGACGCGTGGCCAGGGCGCGTGCGAGCTCGAGGCGCTTCTGGTCGCCTACCGAGAGGGTGCCCGCCGCCGCGTTGGCGTGATGCGCCAAGCCGACCCGCTCGAGGATACGCAGCGCCGCGTCTTCCGCCCCGGCCGTCTCTCGGATCGCGTCTCCCGCGCCGGCAGCTTTGGCTCCTGCCTGGCCGCGCCCGAAGCGGAGGCCCACCTCCACGTTGTCGAGCACCGAGAGAGTCCTGAAAGGTCTTGGCACCTGGTGGGTCCGCACGATGCCGGCGCGCACGGCGGTGAACGCCGTCGCGCCGGCGAGGTCGCGTTCCGCGAAGTGGACTCTCCCGGAGGTGGGCCGCAGGGCTCCGGCGAGGACCGCGAGCAGGGTCGTCTTGCCGGCGCCGTTCGGACCGATCAGGCCGTAGATGCCTCCCGCCTCGAGCTCGAAGCTGACGTCTTGCAACGCCGCGAGCCCGGCGAAGGTCTTGGTCAGATGCTCGACCTCAAGGAGTGGAGGCGGCACGCACCCTCCCGCGGCGGCGATGGCGGCCGGCGAAACGCATCAGTCTGCCGAGCAGCCCGACGATGCCCGCCGGCTCGAAGAGCACGATCAGGATCAGCAGCGAGCCGTAGATCAGCAGGTGCAGCTCCGGGAACGCCGCGATGATCTCTTCGTGCACCAGCCCGTAGATGCCGGCGCCGATCACCGGTCCCCAGATCGTCCCGACGCCGCCGATGATCGGCATCAGCAGGATGGCCACGCTGATGGCGAACGCGAACTCTCCCTGGGGATTCACGTAGGCGGCATACCGGGCGTGGATGCCGCCCGCGGCGCCGGTGAGCGCGGCGGCGATGGCGTGCGCCAGGAGCTTGGCGCGCAGCGGGCTGACGCCGAGATCCGCGGCGGCATCTTCGTCCTCGCGCACCGCGACCAGCGCCAGACCCAGCCGCGAGCGTCTCACCAGCACCGAGATCGCCACGGCGCCGGCGGCGAGGCCGAGGGCGCTGTAGAAGTGCTGCAGCTGGTGGAAGGTCCCTCGCTCCATGACGCGGTAGCCGCTGGCGCCGCCCGTCGCCGACACGTTGGTCATCACCACCCGCACCGCTTCGCTGACGCCGATGGTGGCGATCGCGAAGTAGGGACCCTTGAGACGGAAGGTCGGCAGCCCGATCGCCAGCGACGCCACAACCGCCACGCCCGCCGCCAGCAGGCACGACGAGAACGGGTCCAACCCCGCGTTGAGGGCCACCGCCGCCGCGTAGGCGCCGAGGCCGTAGAAGACGGCGAAGCCGAAGGAGACCTGGCCGCCGAAGCCGCCCAGGAGGTTCCAGGCGACGCTCGCCGTCACCCACACCAGGGTGACGAAGAGCAGCCGGATGAGGTTCGGTCCGATGCCGAACAGCGGCAGCGCCGCCAGCGCCGCGCCGAGCAGGCAGGCGCCGAGCGTCGCGGCGATGGCCGCCGCCCTGGAGCGGCTCCGGGGAACGCCGCCGTCCGCTGCCGCCACGGCCGCCATCATGCCCAGCGGCGCTTCCTGCTCCAGAGGCCGGCGAGCCCTCCCGGCAGCACCGCCAGGGCGACGACCAGCAGCGAGAAGGCGATCGCCGGCTGGTAGCTCGCCGGCAGCACCTGGATGCTGAAGGTCTCGAGCAGCGCCAGCACCAGGGCGCCGGCGGCGACGCCGGCGAACGACTCCAGGCCGCCGAGCACGATGATGACGAAAGCGCGCAGCAGGAACGGGCTGCCGAAATCCGGGCTGAAGGAGTAGAGCATCGCCAGCATGCCGCCGGCGGCGCCGGCGAACGCGATCCCCACGCCGAACGCCACCCGCGCCGTGCCCTCGACGTCGATCCCGACCAGTCGCCCCGCGTCGCGGTTCTGCATCAACGCGCGCACCGCGCGGCCGAACCAGGTGCGGCGCAGCACCAGCTCGAGCCCGGCCAGCGCCGCGGCGGCGCCGCCGAACACCACCAGCCGGACCGCCGGAATGGTGAGCGGTCCGAATCGCAGCACGGACAGGGTGCGCGGCGTGAGGATCGCCCGATCGGCGTTGCCCCAGATCAGGTAGCCGAGATTCTGCAGCACCAGCCAGAGCCCGAAGAGCAGCAGCAGGGAGGCCAGCGTCGGCTGGTCGGAGACCGGCAGGCGCCGGATCAGCGCGAGGTGGAGGCCGATGCCGAAGAGGAAGAAGACGGGGAAGGCAAGCAGCACTCCCAGCAGCGGGTCGATGCCACCGCGCTCGTACAGCTCATAGACGAAGTAGGCCCCGAGCATCAGGAACCCGGCATGGGCCAGGTTCACGATCTTCATCACGCCGTAGATGACGGTCATCCCGACCGCCATCGCCGCATAGACACCGGCCAGCAGCAGCGCGGCGATCACCAGGTTCAGGAAATCCGCGCCGCTCATCGAGCCTCAGTGCGGCGTCGGCGCGATCGCCTGGCCGGTCGCGGCATCCTTCGGGAAGACGATCTCGACCTTGCCTCCGGGCTGGTTCTGGACGATCACGAACGGGATGTTGACCTGGCCGTTCTTGCCGAACCGCAGCACCTGGCCCGGCAGCAGCGAGTCCTTGAGCTCGACGGTCCGCAGCTGATCGCGAATGGCGGTCTTGTCGAGCCGGCCGGCGCGCTCGATCGCCATCGCCAGGGCGCGCGTCGCGTCGTAGGCGGTGGCGGGATACCAGGAATCGGGGGCATTGCCGGTCAGCGCCTGGTAGCCCGCGATGAACTTCTTGACCTGCGGATACGGCAGCTTCCCGGACCACCAGATGCCGGCAAAGATGTAGTTGGTGGCGTCGCCCAGCGCCTTGCGGGCATCCGACTCCGGTCCGCGCGCCCCGTAGCTGATCATCTGGTGAGCCATGCCTGACTGGACGTACTGCCGGTGCATGGTGATGTAGTCCTGCAGGTGCGCGTCGGCGAGGAAGATGTCGGCGTGGGCGGTCTTGACCTTCTGCAGCAGGCCCGAGAAGTCGGGCGCGCCGAGATCGAACTTCTCGCTGAACACCACGGTGAAGTAGCCCGGGTGCTCGCTGTTCCATTTCGCGATGCCCTTCTCGTAGTCGATGCCGTGGTCGGTGTTCTCGAGCGCCAGCGCCAGCTTGAGCCCCTTGTGGAGCTTGCCGCCGTTCACCAGGCTGCCCAGGAACTCCGCCGTCGTGTAACCCAGGAGGTCGGTCGGGCTCAGGGTGCCGAAGATCCACTGGTAGCCGCGGCTGAAGATGGTGCTGGCCGCCGCGCCGGTGGTGATCCAGGGGGTCTGGTAGCGGTCCGGCATCACCGACTCGGCCTCGCCCAGTGCGGTGGAGTAGCCGCCGAGGACCGCGATGACGCCGTCGGCGGTCATGGCGCGCTCCACCAGGCCGGAAGACTTCGCCTGGTCGGAGCCGTCGTCGTAGAAGACCTCCCGGAGCTGCAGTTTCTTGCCCAGCTGCTTGACAAAGACGCCGCCGGCCTGGTTGATCTCATGCATGGCCAGCTGGATGCCTTCGCGCTGGTACTTGCCCGGCTTCGCCTCCCGCCCGCTGATGGGCAGGATGACGCCGACCGCGATGTCGGCGGGGCCGGCAGCTGCAGCGGCGGCGGCGAAGGCAGGCCGCGGCTCGATCCGGCCGAGCAGGAGCGCGGCGGCGGCGGCGACGACGAGAGCTGGAACGCAAAGGCTGCGGGTGAACCTTCTCAGGCTCATGGCATGGTCCTCCGGCTGCGGATTGTGGATCGTTCGGGGCAACTTACAACGTTGCCGGCGATTCGGCTAGCTTGCGGGGAATCCCCCGCCCCTCCGGCCACGGTTCTCTTCGGCGGCCGTCTACTCAGACAGCCTCCTCAGGCCTCTTACTCAGACAGCCTCCTCAGGCCTCTTACTCAGACAGCCTCCTCAGGCCTCCCCTGGCTCGGGCAGGATCGCCCCGTGCTCGCGCAACAGCTCGAGGAAGGCGGCCTCGTCGAGGGTCGCGACGCCCAGGCGCCTGGCATTCTCGGCCTTCGAGCCGGCCTCCTCGCCCACCACCACGTAGTCGGTCGACTTGCTCACCGAGCCGGTGGCGCGGGCGCCGAGCGCCTCGACCAGCTCCTGGGCGTCGCGCCGCGACAGGCGCTCGAGCGCGCCGGTGAAGACGAATCTCTTGCCGGCCAGCGGCTGGCCGGCCGCCGCGGCCGCAGATCCTCCCGGCCCGGCGCCGCCCGCCGCACCAGCCGCGCCGGCCGCGGCGCCGGCGCCCGCCGTGCCCCCGTCGCCCACTGCAGCGCCCGCAGCGCCCGGGCCGCCCGCAGGCAGGGCGGGCATCGGCGGCGCCTCGATCAGCCGCACCCGCTGCAGCAGGGCGTCGAGGATGGCGGCGTTCTGCGGCTCGTGGAAGAAGGCGACGATCTGCTCCGACATGCGCGGGCCGACGCCGCGCACCTGCTGCAGCTCGGCTTCGCCGGCGTTGCGCAGGGCCGCGAAGCCGCCAAAGTGCCGGGCGAGGTCGCGGGCGACGCTGAAACCGACCTCCGGCACGCCCAGGCCATAGAGGAAGCGCGCCAGCTCGACGTGCGCGGCACGCGCGAGCGCCGCGACCAGCTTCTGCGACGACTTCTCGGCGAATCCGGGCAGGGCGAGCAGCGGTTCCGCCCGCAAGTCGAAGAGGTCGGGCAGCTGCCGCACCAGTCCCTCGGCGATCAGCAGCTTGGCGGTCTCGTCTCCCAGCCCCTCGATGTCGAGCGCGCCGCGCGAGGCGAAATGGACGATGCGGCCGGCGAGCTGGGCCGGGCACTGGAAGGCGTTGGGGCAGACCGTGAACGGGCCGCGCTCGACCAGCGCCGTGCCACAGGAAGGACACGCCGCCGGCATGCGCCACTCGGGGGCGCGCTCGCGCTCGGGCTCGTCGATGTGCTCGACCACCTGCGGGATGACGTCGCCGGCGCGCTGCACGCGCACGCGGTCGCCTTCGCGCACGTCCTTGCGGGCCACCTCTTCGCGGTTGTGCAGGGTGGCGCGCGCGACGGTGACGCCGCCGATCTCGACCGGCAGCATCAGCGCTACCGGCGTCACCACCCCGGTGCGGCCGACCGAGGGGAGGATCGACAGGATGCGCGTCACTTCCTTGCGTGGCGGGAACTTGAACGCGAACGCCCAGCGCGGGTGGCGCGACGTCCAGCCGACCGCTTCGCGGGCCGCGAGGTCGTCGAGCTTGATCACCACCCCGTCGATCTCGTAGCCCAGGTCGTCGCGCCGCGCCTCGAGCTCGGCGTGATAGGCGAAGATCTCGTCGAGGCTCGTGGCCCGGCGCGCCAGGGTGTTGACGCGGAGCCCCCAGTCGGCGAGGCTCTCGAGCACCTCCCACTGGCTCGCGACCGGCGGCGCCTGCTTCCCCCACGACTCGCCCCACGAGAGGATGTCGTAGGCATAGAGGTCGAGCGGCCGCGCCGCGGTGATCTGCGGGTCGAGCTGGCGCAGGGCGCCGGCGGCGGCGTTGCGCGGGCTGGCGAACGGCTCCTTGCCGGCGGCCAGCAGCGATTCGTTGAGCTTGTCGAAGCCGTCGGCGCGCATGATCACCTCGCCGCGCACGGCGACGAAGGCGGGCAGCGCGCGCCCGCCCTCGCGGCCGCGGTCGTCGCCAGTCGCGGCACTCCCGGCAGGTCGCAGCCGCAGCGGCACCGAGGAAATAGTGCGCACGTTCTGGGTCACCCCCTCGCCGCGGCGGCCGTCGCCGCGGGTGGAGGCGCTGGTCAGCACCCCGTCCTCGTAGATCAGCTCGAGTGAGGCGCCGTCGAGCTTCGGCTCGAGCACGTAGGCGACCGCCTGCCCGGGGCGGTGCTCGGCGAGCGCCTTGCGCAGCCGCTCGTCGAAGCGGCGCAGCGACGCCGGGTCCTGGTCCGAGTCGAGCGAGAGCATCGGCGCCGCGTGCTCGACGGTCGGGAACGCCGCGAGCGCCTGGCCGGCGACCCGCTGGGTGGGGGAGTCGGTGGTGCGCAGCTCGGGATGGGTCTCCTCGAGCGCCGCCAGCTCGCGGAACAGGCGGTCGTACTGCTCGTCGGAGATCTCGGGAGCGTCGCGGACGTAATAGAGATAGTCGTGGTGGCGGATCTCGCGGCGCAGCTCGGCGATGCGGTCAGCGGCGGCCGGTTCCCGCCGCTCCGGCGGCGGCTCCGGCGCCGTTGCGTGGCCTCGGCTCATGGGCCAAAACTGTATCATCCGGCCATGAGGTCGCTCTGGCGCCGCGGCGGGCTGAGCTGGTGGCAGCTGGCAGTGCGAGTGTGGCACGCGTTCCGGGACGGCCATCTGGCCGGCCACTGCGCCGAGCTCGCCTACTACTTCCTGTTCTCGGTGTTTCCGCTGCTGCTCTTCCTCAGCAGCCTGCTCGGCTCCCTGGCGGGCCCCGAGTCCAAGCTGCGCATCCTGCTCTTTCGCTACCTGGACCGATTCTCCCCCAGCGGGGAGGTCAGCGAGCTGTTGCGCGGCACCCTCGATCAGGCCACCGCCCGTCACGGCGGAGCCAGGATGTCGCTGTCGCTGCTGGTGGCGCTGTGGGTGGCCTCCGTCGGTATGCTGGCCATGGGGCGCACCCTCAACTCGGCTTACGAGACCGAAGAGACGCGGCCGTGGTGGAAGCGGCGGCTGGTGGCGGTAGGGCTCACGGCCGGCTTCGCCGTGTTGATCATCTTTGCGCTGATCGCCATCTTGTATGGCCATCACATCGGCGAGGCGCTCGCCGTGGCGCTCGGCGTGGAGTCGTCGTTCGTCGGCGCCTGGCAGGTGCTGCGCTGGCCGCTGGTGCTGGCGTTCGTGTTGCTGTCCTTCGATTCGATCTACAACTTCGCTCCCGACGTCGGCCCCGCCGCCCGCCGCTGCTGGCTGACGCCCGGCGCGGTGATCGGCATGGTCCTGTGGCTGGCGGTGACATTCGGCTTCCGGCTCTATCTCTACGAGATGCGCGGCTTCGCCACCCCGTACGGCTCGCTCACCACGGTGATCGCGCTGCTGCTCTGGTTCTTTCTCACCGCGCTCGCCATCATGGTGGGCGGCGCGATCAACTCAGTGATCTTCAGCCGGATCCCGTCGCTCCGGCAGCAGCCTGCAAGCAAGGGTGCGCCCGCCCGCCGCCGCGCCGCCCGCGGCGGCCATGGCGCCGATGGCGCCCATGACGCCCATGGCGCCGACGCCGCCGGTGGGCATCCGCGCCGCGGGCGGGGCCGCTGTCGGCGCGCCGCGGCCAGGTAGCGCCGGCGACCCGCGCCCGGGCCGAGCGCTGCCGCTGATGCGCGCGGCCGACCCGCGGCCGACCCGCGCCGCGCCGGTGCTGTCTCTCCTTCTTCCTCCCGGGGCACCCCCCATCATGAGGCTAGCAACGGCTGGGAAGCGCCCAGGCGTCAGGAAGAAGGAGAAATCTCGATGCGGATCTGCAAATGGCAGTTGACAGTCGCACTGTGCCTGGCGGTGGCCGCCGCACCCGTCATGGCGCAGAGCTTTCCCGCGGGCAACGACAGCTGGACCACCCCCTCGGGAGGCCAGTCCCAGGTCAATCTGAACAGCTTCCCCGGCGCGCTCACCGCTCTCGGCTCGCCGGTCGTCGGCAGCGGCGTCATCAACCTGCAGGGCAACCCGCTCAACAGCTCGTCGATCGGCAAGGCCGACACCATCATGGCCCGCGGTGCGATCAGCGGCGGCAGCGGCAGCCTGCAGATCATCGGCCTCAACCTCGCGGGCTCGAGCAACGTGGTGCTGCAGGACGGCCGCCAGTACTCCTTGCAGGTCTGCGCCTCCGACACCGCGAGCACGGCCGGCACCATCACCTTGACGCAGAGCAACGGCGACGGCGGCACCTTCAACTCTTCGTTCTCGGTGCTGCCCAAGCTGGTGTTCACCAACGTCAACCCGCCCTACGACAAGGTCCGCATCGACTGCGGCGGCGGCGGCTGCGACCCGCTGACCATGAGCGCCAGCAACACGGGCTGGGTACAGACGGGCGGCCCCGGCAACTTCAGTCCCAGCTCGAAGGGCATCCCGAACCTGCCGACCGGCAACGTCACGGTCAACAACTGCGACGGCACGCACACGGTCAACCTGAGCGGCCGCGGCAGCGTCTATCCCGGCTGGACCGCTTCGTCTTCGACCGGCTTCCCGCCGTCGCCTCCCGGGCATCGCCACACCGACTTCTCCTGGCACCAGCCCAACCCGCCGCAGGACTGCCTGAAGACGCAGCAGCCCCTGCCGCAGGGTGCCAAGGCCGCGCCCGATAGGGCCATCGCCATCTGCGCGATCGCCCAGTAGTCGCCGGTCCGGCGCGGGGCCCCGCCGGCCGGGGTCCCGCCGCCGGCGCCCGCCGGCAACCCGCCAGCGATAGATTCGCTCCTGCGATAAGGTACCCCGGGCCAGGAGCTCGCGCGTGAGGCACTACGAATACAGCCACCGGGTGGGGTTCGAGGAGACCAGCCTGGTGGGCAATGTCTACTACGTGAACCACCTGCGGTGGCAGGGCCGTTGCCGGGAGATGTTCCTCCTCGAGCATGCGCCGGAGGTGCTGCGGCAGATCGGCGACGGCCTGGCGCTGGCGACCGTGCGCTGCGCTTGCGACTACCTGGCCGAGCTGCAGGCGTTCGACGAGGTGATGGTGCGCATGCGGCTGGCCGCCATGGCGCAGAACCGCATCACCCTGGGCTTCGAGTACTGGCGCCGCTCGGCGGCCGGTGAGGAGCTGGTGGCGCGCGGCGAGCAGCAGATCGCCTGCATGCGCCGCGACCCCTCGGCCGGCGGCGCCATGGTCGCCGCCCCGATCCCGGCCGCCCTGCGCGAGGCGCTGCGGCCCTACGCCGGTCCGGAGATCCTGATCTAGCTAGCCCGGCCAATCCGCCGGCGGTGGCCGTCCACCCGCCCCTATGCTGCGCCTCGCCCGCGCCGCGCTCGCCCGGCCGCTCCTGGTGCTGGCCATCCTCGCCGTCGCTACCGCGGCGGTGGCGCGCGGGCTGTTCCGGCTCGAGCTGCGCACCGACGGCGCGGCGATCTACCCGCGGGGCGATCCGGCGGTCGAGCGCACCCTCGCCGACCGGCAGGCCTTTCTCGAGGTCGACCAGATCATCCTGCTGGTCAGCGCGCGGCCTGGCGGGCCGCGTCTCGACTCGGCCGCCGGCTGCCGTTTCCTCCTCTGGCTGCAGCACGCGCTGGCGCGCTTCCCCGGCGTCGAGCTTGCCGGCGTGCGCTCGGCGGTGACGCTGATCGACCCTCCGGAGACCCTGAGGCCGCTGCGCATCCGGACGTTCTTCGAGGAGTGGAGCAGCGGCGAGGCCAGCCTTGCCGACGTGCTGGCCCGCATGCGGCGCCTGCCGGTGACCGGCGGCTTGTACCTCTCCGCCGGCGGCACCGCGGCGGCGTTCTACGTCCCGGTGGGCTACCGCACCACGCGCACCTCCCTGCTCGCCGATCTGCGGCGCTTCCTCGCCACCCGCGCCGGCGCGCCGTTCCGGCTGCGCTTGACCGGGCCGGTGGCCGCCGAGGTCGACCTTGGCGAGGAGGTGGTGCGCGACCTTGCCCGCCTGGTGCCGATCATGGTCGCGGCGGTGGCGTTGCTGCTGGCGCTGTCGCTGCGCACGGCGGGCGGCGTGCTCATCCCGCTGGCCCAGGTGGTGGCGACGCTGGTCTGGACGCTCGGCCTGATGGGCTGGGCCGGCGTGCCGATCACCCTGGTGACCACGGTCCTGCCGGTGCTGCTGATGGCGATGGCGATGACCGACGAGATCTACCTCCTCGAACGCCTCCAGGACCACCTTGCCGGGTTGCCGCCGGAGGCGGAGCCGGCGGCGCCGGAGCCGGCAGGCTCGCGGCGGGGGGAGGCGGGCGGTGCGCCGCGGGACGCGGGGGGGTGGGCGCCCGAGCGGCAGCGCGTGCGCCTGGCCGCCGAGCGGACCTACGCCGACCTGGTGGCGCCGCTGGTGCTGATCTCGCTGGCGACCGCCGCCGGGTTCTTCTCGTTCCTGGGGGCCGCGATGGCGCCGCTGCGGCACCTCGGCCTGTTCACCGGCGTCGGCCTGCTGCTGGGGATGCTGTTCACCTTCACCCTCGCGCCGGCGCTGATGGCGGCGCTGCCGCCGTCGTGGCTCGAGCGGCGGCGCGCGCCCTGGCGGCGCCGGGGATCGCGGTTTCGAGATCGGCGTCGTCGAAGATCACGTTGGGCGATTTGCCGCCCAACTCCAGCGAGACTTTCTTCAAGTTGCCCGCGGCCGCTTGCAGGATC
>Ga0209118_1001123_pt1 | contig 13021 bp, 8 predicted proteins | sample BlaSpr_A8_Ref_M1_FD_187988 | JGI IMG/M metagenome (GOLD analysis project Ga0209118, IMG submission 187988) | Forest soil microbial communities from Thunder Bay, Ontario, Canada - Black Spruce, Ontario site 2_A8_Ref_M1 (SPAdes) (version 2) | ecosystem: Environmental > Terrestrial > Soil > Boreal...
GCGACCACCGACGAGCTAGTCAGGATGGTCGACCTCGCCTTCGCAAACCTGCCGAATGGGCCGGTCAAATCAGATCGAGCCTTGCTGCGGCGGGCTCGCCGTTTCGCGCTGATCACCGTACCCAGGACGGAGGTTTTCGCGGGACGGCAGATCGCCGGCTGGAGGGCGCTCGCGTATGGAGCCAGCCTCCACCCCCGCGAGGCGCTGATTCAGCGCCAGGTCATCTACCTTGCCGTCCGAACGCTGTTGGGTGCCCGCGTGTTCGAAAGACTTCAAAGGATGAGGCGACCCGGATCTGGGGCAGACGGCCGGCTGCGAGAAGTCGGGGCCCACTGACGTTGGCCAACATCACGCGAGCCCGTCCTGAGACTGACAGGCTGGATACTTCGTCGACCGAGCGATCTGTTCGGTCGCCTAAGCGTCTCCGTCTCCTCGTCGTGCAGACCAACCCCAAGTTCAGCTCTGAAGCTCAGGTTCTTCACACCTTCCTCAAGCATGTCCCCGCAGGAGACATCGACACGCTGGTTCTCCAGGGCTCTGGGATCGACAGGACCAGGACCAGCGAATTGTTCGCCGGGCTGGACGGCGTTGAAGTTGACGAAGTGCCGGTGAAGCGTCTCGGCCAGTCTCGGGAGAGCGCGCTTGAGATGGTGCCCAAGGTCGGTGCCGCGGCTCGCCTCCTGACCTATGACGCCATCCGTCTCGTGCAAGCGGCCCGCCGTTTCAAGCCACATGTCGTGTATTCGACGCAGCGCGTCTGGGACGTGCGGCTGGCTCGGTTCCTTGCCAGCTCGTTCGGAGTCCCCCGCGTCCTTCACCTCCACTACATTCCAGGACCTTGGCTCGGCAGCGGTTCCGTCCGTGCTCTCAGGAGCTCGCACCTCGTCCTCTGCGTCAGCGATTACATCCGTCGCGAAACCATCAAGTTTGCAGACCCAACTCGCCTACGTGTCCTCCACAACGCGATCGAGCTGCCCGCCCAACAAGACCGCGGTCAAAGCCGCCGTGACCTGAGCCACGAGCTCGATCTCCCGGCCGGCGCCATCTTGGTCGGCATGGTGGCTCGACTCAACCCATCAAAGTGCCAGGTTGACCTGCTGAAAGCAATGCATCCTCTGTTGTCGTCGAACCCTCGTCTCCAACTGGTATTTGTGGGAGGAGATGACCTGCCTGGCGAGCCCGTGATGCGTGCCCTTGCAGCTCTCCGAATGCAGCTCGGCGCCACGAAACAGGTGCACCTCCTTGGTCAGAGACCTGACGTTCCAAGGATCCTGACGGCCCTGGACGTCTTTGCGCACCCGTCCCGACAGGAGCCATTCTGTCTCTCGATACTCGAAGCGATGGCGCATAGCTTGCCTGTGGTGGCGGTGCGCGAAGGCGGCACCGTCGAGCAGGTCGGCCACGGGCAGACTGGACTGCTTACGTCACCTGGTGACCTGGACGCCCTCACCGACGCGCTCAGCCGATTGGTGAACGAGCCAGAGCTGGCCGGGAAAATGGGCAGGCTTGGTTACGAGAGAGTGGCGCAGGAATTCAATCCCGTTCCCCAAGCGGAGCGGTTCCTCAATCTCCTGAACGGTGTAAGCCAGAGGTGAACACACACTTCCTTTAAGAAACCTGGGACATATTGCCTATGCGCTTAGGACATATTGCTCATGCACATGGGTCAAAGGGCCCATTCCGACCGGGCATAATGTCCCGCGGTGCGGAGTCAGTCCAAGGCACGGCCGCCCACTCGCGGCCTGTCAGCTTTAGCAGCCGTGGTACTCGGGGTTTCGGTGGTAGGCGTTTCAACCACGTCGGCACAAGCAGCTGTGTCTCTAGCCATCGATGTTCAGGTGACCACGCACCAGTCGTCGGCGGCAACGTCGATCACCTCGCCGCCGTTCACGACGCATCAGGCCAACGAAGTGCTGCTGGCGTTCGCAACTTCAGATGGGCCGACTAGCGGCATCACCTTCACGACTGTCACGGGTGCAGGCCTCTCCTGGACTCTTCGCACCCGCTCCAACTCGCAACCGGGAACCGCCGAGATATGGCAGGCGACCGCACCGGCTGTCCTGACCAACGCCACGGTGACCGCCAACCGGCCGGCGGCCGAGCTCGGTGCCCTGACAGTCGTCTCATTCAGTGGCGCCAGCACCGCCATGAACGGAGCGGTCGTATCAAGCGGATCATCGGGGTCGGCCCCGAGCGTGTCTTTGACCACCACGTCCGCCGGCTCATGGATATGGGGTGTCGGCAACGACTGGGATCGGGCCACGGCTCGCATCGTGGGAGCCGGGCAGGTGCTCAACGATCAGTTCCTCGCACCGGTCGGCGACACCTACTGGGTACAGAGCCAGTCGGCCGTCACGCCGTCGGCGGGGACCATGGTGACGCTGAATGACACCACTCCGACCACGGACAGATGGGACCTGGCTGCCATCGAGGTGGTGCCATCAGCTCCTGGCAATAGCCCGCCACCGCCGACCGCGCCGACCAATCTGGCTGCCAGCGTCGCCGGCAGCACCGAGGTCGATCTGGCGTGGACAGCTTCGACGAGCTCCGTAGGCATCGCCAGCTACTCAATTTCCCGCAACCTGTCGACGATCGGCTCCGCGACATCGACGTCGTACGCGGACACTGGTGTGAGCCCGTCCACGACCTACACCTATACGGTCACCGGGGTCGACACCAATGGAAGCCGGAGTCTGCCATCAAATACAGTCACGGTCTCCACACCCGCAGGTGGGCTCAATGTGACGGGTCAGTGGGCGGCACCGATCTCCTGGCCGATCGTTTCGATTCATGCCGTGCTCACGTACACCGGCAAGATCCTCACCATGCAGGGCGACTTCACCACCGGCGGCACGCAGTACCTCTACGACCCCAGCAGTGGCACGAACATCAACGTTCCAAACGCCGCGAGCGACCTCTTTTGCGCGGGTCAAGCCGTCCTTCCCGACGGCAGGGTCCTTGTGATTGGAGGCACCGCAACGAGTGGTGGCCTTGGTACGACCAACGTCAACGCGTTCAATCCCGCGACCCAAGGTTGGGACGTCCTGGCGCACATGAATCACCCGCGCTGGTATGCGACCGGGACCACGCTCGGGGACGGTCGCGCGCTCGCCACCTCCGGTTACAACACCGGCTCTGGAGACCTGGTCACGATTCCCGAGATTTACGCGCCGGCGACCAATACGTGGACTGATCTGACAGGCGCCGTCAAGTCGATTCCGGTATACCCCTTCATGTACCAGCTGCCGGATGGCCGGATCCTGCACGCCGGTGGCTCTGAAGTGGCGACCGGTACCGAGGTGCTCGATATCGGTACGCAGACCTGGACCACGATCGACTCGCGCATCATCGACGGCGCCAGCATCGTCAACTACGCCCCGGGCAAGTTCATGAAAGCAGGTTCAGCGGCGGACTCTGGAAACTCGGGACCCTCCAGCAACACCGCTTTCATGCTCGACATGAACCAGCCCAACCCAACGTGGCAGGCGACTGCCCCAATGCAGTACGCACGAAGCTTCGTCAACCTGACGGCCTTGCCAGATGGAACAGTGCTGGCTAGTGGTGGCGAGACCGACAAATCCGGATTTGTCAACGGCAATGCAGTGATGCCCGCCGAGCTCTGGAACCCTGCAACCGGGACGTGGACCACGCTCGCCTCAATGGCCGTTCCACGGCTGTACCACTCCGATGCGATCCTTCTTCCCGACGGCCGGGTGTGGATCGGCGGGAGTGGGGGAGACCCGGGCGTCACGGACCAGAAATCCTCGCAGATCTTCTCTCCGCCCTACCTCTTCAATGGGGCGAGGCCGTCGATCACATCGATTCCGAGCAGCTTGCAATACAACACCCCAACTTTTGTACAGACCCCGGATGCGTCAAGCATCACCCGAGTCTCGTTGATCCGGACGGGATCGGACACGCACTCGTTCGACCAGAACGGTCGGATGCTTCCACTGACCTTCACGTCGGCCCCAGGGGGAATTAACGTCCAGATGCCGCTGAACGGGAATTACGCGCCCCCCGGCTACTACATGCTTTTCATCGTCAACGGCCAGGGCGTGCCCTCGACCGGCGCCATGATCAATCTTGTCGCCTCGTCGCCCGACACGCAGCCGCCCACCGCCCCCACCAACCTCACGGCAACCCTGAACGGGACCACGCAGGTCAGCCTCGGGTGGGGTGCTTCGACTGACAACGTTGGCGTCACCGGTTACAACGTGCTTCGAAACGGCTCGAAGATCGCAAGCATCGCTCCGACGACCTCTTACACGGACAACACGGTAGCCAGCAACAACACGTACACGTACACGGTGACTGCGGTCGACGCCGCCGGCAACGTCAGTGGGCCGTCGAACCCCGCGACGGTGGTAACGCCGGTGAATACGACTCCACCAGTCATCACCAACGTCGCCGCCGCTGCTGGTACGGCGTCGGCCACGCTCACCTGGGCGACCGACAAATCCACCAACAGCCAGGTCGCGTATGGTCCAACCGCCGCTTACGGATCGGTGACTCCACTGGACACCGCGCTTGTCACCTCTCACTCCGAGGTGATTAGTGGCCTGTCGCCCGGCACGACCTATCACTACAAGGTGAGCAGTGTCGACGCCTCCGGCAACGTGGGCACGTCGGGCGACTTCGCCTTCGTGACCCCGGCGCGGCAGACTCTTGCCATCGACAAGCAGGTGACGACACACCAATCGAGCGCGTCTTCAACGGTGAAGTCCCCTGCGTTCAGCACCACGACTGGCAAGGAACTGCTCGAAGCTTTTGTCGCTGCTGACGGTCCGAACACGGCTAACGGCCAGAGCGTCCTATCCGTCTCCGGCGGTGGCGTCACGTGGTCGCTGCGGGCCCGAGCCAACAATCAGCCGGGAACGGCGGAGATCTGGGAAGCCATAGCGCCCGCACTTTTGACCAATGCCGTGGTGACGGTGACGCTGTCCGGGGCCGCCATGTCGTCTCTCACCGTAGTGGCGTTCGTCGGGGCCGACACCAGCGTCCAGGGCGCTGTGATTGGGAAGTCGGCGACCACTGGCGCCCCAAGTGCCTCGTTGGTGACGTCGGGACCCAATTCGTGGGTGTGGGGGGTGGGAGATGACTGGTCGAACGCGGTGAGCCATGCCGTCGCTGCCAACCAGGCGTCAGTTGACGAGTACCTCGCGCCGGTTGGTGACACTTACTGGGTCCAGCGCCTGACCAATGCCACCATCGGCATCGGCACCTCCGTCACGATCAACGACACGTCACCGACCGCCGACATGTGGAACCTTGCCATCATCGAGGTACGGGGGACCTGACCGGACGCTAAGCGGCGATTCGCCTCAGGATGGCGCCGAGCGGCCGGCCGCCCGCCGTCGGGAGCGGTCGTGGTACACCACCGTCCGACGGTTGATCGAGAACCCGAGTGAGCGGAACGCTCCGAGCCAGGGGTAAAGCAGCTGGCAGTATCCCAAGTACATCGGCTTGACGCTCTTCCATTTGAGAAGTCCTGCGCCGACTCGTCGAACGCCGAGCTCCCAGGTCCACCTTGCAAAGAGCTTCGCGCCGTAGATATCTCCGCAGCGGAGATATTTCATAAAGGCTGCCCCCGCGCCGATGCCGTAGCTTCGCTCGATCTGGCGGCGCGCCGGCCAATCCCGCCACGCCTTGTGATAGGCGATTGCCGCACCTGTGTAGACGAGCCGGCCACCTGAGGACACGAGCCGATAGGCGAGGTCGAGGTCCTCGGCCGCGTGGAAGGAAGCGCCCGGACCGAGGCGGACATCGAAGCCGCCGATTGCTGCCAGCGCGCTCCTTCTCAAGGCCATGCTGGCTCCGTGTCCGACGTGCCACGGTGGAACATGACCAGAGAACTCCGTGCGCTCGAGTGATTCTTTGAAGGCGATCTCCGTTCCGTTTCGGGTGGTGAACCCAGGAGGAATCACGCGGCCGTAAACAGCCACGACACGGGGATCACGGAATTCCCGCAGCAGTGCGTCCAGCCAACCTGGATCCACTGCGCAGTCATCGTCTGCGAAGGCGATGATGTCAGAGGTCGTCAGCTCCGCCGCCAGGTTTCGAGCCACCGACGCGCCGACGGTGGCGCTGCGCACGATCGTGACACGAGGGTCTCCCACAGCGATGGCTTCGGCCGATGCCCGAGTCTCGTCGTCGGTGCTCTGGTCGATGACAAGGATTCGGAGGTCTTTGTGATGAAGCGCCATCATCGAGCGCAAGCATTCCTCGACCATGCGGCCGCGGTTCCGAGTCGGTATTACGACTGTTGCTGTCAGAGGAACCTGGTCGACCGCCTCATCTTGCGACGCCGTTTGTGTGTCCGACCATTCGGCAACGAATGGCGCCGCGATGGTCGGTTCTGTCACCTCAGCCGACCAGTGCGTCCTGCCGAGCGGTCCGGCCATCGCTTAGATCTGCCTGTCTGCCGGCTTTGATGAGCGAGTCAGCGACGAGTTGCTGCTCCTCATCGGTAAGTCCAGGGAATAGCGGGAGGAGCAACGTCTCGGCCGAGCACAGTTCGGTGATCGGTAGGCTCACATTTGGGTAGAGCTCCCTGTAGAAGGGCTCCAAGTGGATAGCCATCACCCCGCGCCGGGTGCTGATGCCGCGACCGGCGAGGTCGGCCATGATCGCTTCCCGCATCTTCTCGGAGCGCAGGCGGATGCAGTACGACTGATAGGTGTGGAAGCTGGCGTGCGGCTCGAACGGGAGCTGGAGCCACTCATAGCCGCCCAGCAGCTTGGCGTAGCGTGCCGCGAGCCGGCGCCGTTCGGCGAGGATCGAATCCAGTTTGCGCATCTGCACGACGCCGATCGCCGCCTGGATATCAGTCATCCGGTAGTTGTATCCGAGCTCCCGATATTCCTCGAAAGCGATGGTCTTCGAGTGGTGCCGTTGCAGGTCGGAGGTCGAAGCGCCGTGGGATCGAATCCGGCTCAGCCACCCAGCGGCCTCGGGGTCGTCAGTGGTGATAGCTCCGCCCTCGCCTGTCGTGATGCTCTTGCGCGGATGAAAGCTGAAACATGTCAGGTCGCTCAGGCTGCCGACTCGGCGGCCGCCGATCATCGCCCCGAGCGATGGTGCGGCGTCCTCGACCACCTTCACGCCGTGTCGCTTGGCGATCGCCCTGATGGCCGTGATGTCGGCCGCCAGGCCAATCTGATCGACCGGCATGATGACTTTCGTGCGCGGTGTGATCGCCGCCTCGACCAGCTCTGGGTCGATGTTGTAGGTGCGCGGGTCGATGTCCACGAACACCGGCCGGGCGCCGGCGTGCACGATTGCGTTGGCGGTGGCGATGAAGCTGAAAGCGGGACAGATCACCTCGTCGCCAGGGCGGACGCCAGCGGCCAGCAGCGCCAAGTGCAGGGCCGTGGTGCAGTTGCTGACCGCCACGGCACGACCCGCGCCAACGTACTGTGCCACCGCGGTCTCGAACTGCTGGACCCGCTCGCCCTGGGTGAGCCAGCCCGATCGGATCACCTCCGCGGCAGCGGCAACTTCTTCCTCTCCGACGAATGGCCGTGTGATCGGGATCAACTGATAGCCACGCTCTGAACACCGGCGAGCGAGGCATACCAGCTCACGAGCTCTCGCAAGCCTTCGCGCAGTCCCACCTCGGCTTCGAAACCGATGGTTTCGCGGGCATGCTCCGTCTCAGCCCGACGTCGCGTCACGCCGTTGACCTTCCGCGCTTCGCCGTAGATGGGTGTCAGGTCGATGTGGCCGGACGCGTAGCAGAGCAGATTGCACAGCTCCTTGAGGCTTGTCTCGGTACCCGACCCGACGTTGAGTACATCGTCGGTCGCGTCGGATGTGGCGGCCAGAAGGTAGGCCCGTGCGACGTCGCCCACGTAGACAAAGTCCATGGTTTGCGCGCCGTCTCCAAAGATCAGCGGAGCCTCGCCACGGCCCAACCGCTCCAGCCAGCGGATCATCACTTCGGTGTAGACGCCGTAGGCGTCCATGCGCGGGCCGTACACATTAAATGGACGTAGGGCGAGGTACTTCAGTCCGTACATCTCGGCGTACGCGCGCGACATTTGCTCGTTGGCGATCTTGGCTGCGCCGTAGATCGTGCGGTTGTTGAACGCGTCGGACTCCTGGATGGGCAGCCGGTCCGGTTCTCCATAGACCGACGCACTCGACGCGACGAGGACCTTGGTGACGTGGTACCGGACCGCCGACTCCAGTACGTTCTGCGTCCCCTCGACCATCACCTTCACGGCTCGCACCGGGTCCTCTGCACACTGAGTTATGCGAAGAGCGGCCTGGTGAAAGACGAAATCGGTCCCAGACGATGCCCGGTCGATGAGGGCCGCATCGCAGATATCGCCGGTAATCACTTCCAGCGCCGGGCTGTCTTCCACCGAACGTAGGTTCTCAGAACGCCCCCTGGTGAAGTCGTCGATCACCAGGACGCGTGCCACGCCCGCTTCGATGAGCTGGTCAACGATATGGGAGCCCACGAAGCCTGCCCCGCCCGTGACCAATGCCCGGGCGCCCTTCAAGTCGACGTTGGGAGTCACAACGTCGAGTCTATGGACCCGCCGCAGGACCGCCATAGAGATCCCGGGCCATGCCTAGGCATGTGTCCCGAGCGGCTCGGGCGGCCAGGTCTGCGCCGCCGTCTCGGGACCGGAAAGGAAGACTCCGGCTCGCCGATCGACCGGTACTCTCAAGCCGTCTCGAAGCCCTCGTACGTACATCAGGAGACGCCCGAAGTGGGTCCCACGGCGGAGAAATACCCTGTGGGGGCGGATCATGCCGATCGACCTGACGAGCCTGTCGAGGATTATCGCGAGCATGATCCACTGGCCGCAGCGCAGGAGTTTGACGTGGCAGGCGCCCGTTCCATAGAGATAGTCGCGCCACTTGGCGGAGGCAGCGCCGCCGGCATAAGGCCTCGCTCCGTGGTGCGTCACCTGGATGTCCGGCGTTTCCACCACCAGGCCGCCGCGGGCAAGCACTCGATAGGTGTAATCCCAATCCTGCGTGCTCCTAAAGCGAGCGCCGGGTCCGAGGAGGAGATCGAAGCCAGGCCGCTTTCCGGAGCCCAGTCGGAGGGACATGCTGGCCCCGATCGCACGCACCTTCAGCGTGTCCAGCGATCCGCGAAGGCGCCGCCCACGCTGCACTTTGTAGCCGCCTAGAAAGGAAGTCGTGGCGTCGTGAGGCCCGGCGGTGACGGATCCGAAGATGAGGTTCGCTTCCGGCTCGCGCTCGAATGCGTCGCCTACGTGGTCCAACCACTTGGGGTCGGGGCTGATCGTGCAGTCGTCGTCTATGAATGCGACCACCTCGCCACGCGCTGTCTCGATGGCCAGGTTCCGCGCCGCCGAAGCATTCTTCTCCTCTAGTCGGAGGTACACGAGCTGTCGGATCTTCTTACCCCACTTTTGCGCCACCTGGCGACTCTCATCACCATCACTCTGGTCGATGACCAACAGCTCCCAGTCCCGGGACTCGATGACCGAGAGACTGGCCAAGCACCGGTCGAGGGCGTGCGGGCGATCGCAGGTCGGGACCGCGACCGAGACTAACATCGGACGATTCCTGAGTCTATTGACTCCCGGCCATACCGCTATGGAGATCCCAGGTCAGCTATGGGCGCCTGTCCCGAGCGAGCTGGGGCCCGTCTGGAAAAGACCCTTCTGGCGGTCGATTGGGGCCCGCGAGCCGTCTCGAAGCCCTCGCACGTACATCAGAAGGCGCCCGAACTGGGTTGGTTGGTGGACGAGGGCTTTGTGAGGGCGGATCAGGGAGATCGAGCGAGCCAGCTTGTCGATGATGACTGCGACCATGATCCAATCGCCGCACCGGAGGAGCTTGGCGTGGTCCGCTCCGATGCCATAGAAGTAGTCGCGCAGGAGTAAGGTCGCCGCCCCAGCGCTGTACGAGCGAGCTCCATGATGTGTGACGACGATTCGGGGTGTGGCCACGATCACGCCGCCGGCAGCCAGCAGCCGATAGGCGTAGTCCCAATCCTCTGAGGTCCGAAACCTGGAGCCCGGCCCCAGCCCAACGTCGAATGAAGATTGTCTTGCCCATGCCAGCCGAACATACGTGGCTGCACCCATAGCGTGCACACGCAGCGCGCCCGTCGATCCGCGAATACGCATCTCGTGTTGAACCTCGTATGTCGGAATGAAGGTTGCCGATGGATCGTGATCGGCGGCCGTCACGTTTCCGAAGATGAGGCTTGCCTCCGGCTGCCTCACGAACGCTTCGCTGATGCGATCGAGCCAGTCCGCGCTCACGGTGCAGTCATCGTCGAGGAAGGCCAGGATGTCTCCCTCGGCCTCCGAGATCGCCAGATTTCGCGCTGCCGACGCATTTTTCTGCTTCAGGCGCACGTAGGCCAGCGCTTGTATCCGGGTGCTCCAAGCCTCTACAATCGCGCGGGTCTGTTCATCGTCGCTCTGGTCGATGACCATAAGCCTCCAGTTCGCATAGGCGAGCTTCGCGAGGCTCGCCAGGCATCGATCGAGGTCATGTGGCCGATTACAGGTCGGCACACCGACCGAGATGAACATCAAGGGAACGTTAGGTCCGCAGGCTTATCCGCGGCAAAACGTTCTTCACGCCTGAGAGCTTCGTGGCTCGATAAGAAAGCGGGGAGGTAGTTGAATTGCAGACCGATTGCAGCCGTTCACTCCGAATATTCGGATCGCGCAATGAATCATCTAGGACGAACGCCCACTCTTTGGGACTATGGGACTTGTGTTTTGGGACCGTTGGCCTTTAAGATGCCCGCCGCTATGTGGAAAAGACTTGCAGTGCCCGTCGCTTTTGCAATAATCACCTTCGTCTCGATGGGGGGAATTGCAATTTCTCCCAACCTTGTCGCCAGTCAGGCGGCGTACAGCTTCAACTGGAGCGGCACACCCACCGCTCCTCAGAGCGTCGTTCCGGCTACGTGGGACGTGCAGATCCATCAGCGGGATCTAGCCATCTCAGGTGATACGACGTTCCCGATGCTGGCCCAGCACGGCGCCGACTGCTCGGCTCCGCCGGGAACGCACCTCATCACCACCCTTCCTCAGAGCGTCTTCATTTGCAACAACCACCTGATGACCGCCATCAACGGGACCGAATACGGCGAGATCGCGCTCACGCCCGATCACATGGCCGATTGGTCCTCAGGCACAACCGCGATCACGGTCAATGTCAGTACGCAGCAGTTCAATCCCAGCGACTGGGTTGAAGTCTGGGTGACTCCGTTTGCCAACAACTCGACCCTGCCCTTCCGTGCCACTGACCCTGATCTCCAGGGGCCGCCCAAGAATGCCTTGGTCTTTACCTTCAACGAGGGCGAGTTGTTTGGCCTCCACGCTGGAGACGTGTCTCGGGTCGACAACTTCAATTTCACTTCGCTCCCGAAGGCACGCGGTGACAGCCTGAGCAGCATCACCGCGCCCAGTCAAACCGTGCGTACCACCTATGAGATGGACATCTCCTCAGGGCACATTCGCTTTGGCCTGCCACAGTTCAACGTCTGGTGGACAGATACCAACATCGCAACCCTCCCTTACACCCAGGGCGTCGTCACGCTCACTCATCACAGCTACAACCCCGAGAAGCATCAGCCTGGCACCGGCGTTGACACTTTCCATTGGTCGAACGTCTCGATCAGCAACTCTGTCCCGTTCACGATCATCAATGGAGCCGAACGGTCGGTTCACCAGACCGGGGCAACCACTGTTCATTTCCCAGCACCGGCGCCGGCCAACTCCTTCCTCCGTTTCAGTGCAATCGGGCCCCAAGGCACCTACACCATCAGCTACGACGGCGGAGCGACCTGGGTCTCTCCTGCGGTCCAGTCGCAAATCGGCACCCACGACGAACATTTCTCAAGCTACTGGACGCCGGTTCCAGCCGGCACGCAAAGCGTCATGTTCAGAGGCAAGTCCTGGTGGGGTGGTGACTGGTGGGTCCGTGATCCAGCGATCTGGTCCACAAACGGCTCGTCAGCTCCACCTCCACCGCCACCTGCATCCACGCCGACACCAACGCCAGTTGTTGTGCCGACACCCACACCCGTCCAACAGCCGCAGAACATCACCAACATGCCTTGCACCGTGATGATGAATGGCGTGCCGCAGACCGGAACCTGCAGCGGAACGTTTACGCACAGCTGAAGAATCGGCAGACCCTGATGGCCTCGGCGGCGACGCCGAGGCCGTCCCTGACTAATGTGCCGGCGTCGAGATCCTCACGTCTCGGCTTGGCGACAAAGTTGATCCGCGAACAATTCCTTTCGCAGCAAGGACACGATCGTGTAGTTCCTCGAGCTGCGCTGTGGCTGCGGCCCAGCTGTAGCGCGATTCCATCACCTTCCGCCCTGCTGTACCCAGGCGGTCGGCCAACGGCCGGTTCTCCAGCAGTTCAATGACAACCTCCGCGAAGCGCGATGGGTTGTCAGCGACAAGGAGATGGCTTCCACTTATGAGATCGAGGCCTTCGCACGCGAGCGGGGTCGAAACCAGCGGCCGAGCCATTGACAGCGCCTCGAGCACCTTCAATCGCGTCCCGCTGCCGATGCGGACTGGGGCCACCACAACCGACGCACTTGCAAGATATGGCCGGACATCAGGGACCCGCGCCGTGGCAATGATCTGTGGCCCAAGCAAAGCGCGCACCTCGTCGGTTAGCCCCCAGCCCACGATGGTGAGGGTCTCCGTGGGCCGCGTGCGATGGATCAACGGAAGAACTTCGCGCACGAAATAGGTCACCGCATCGATGTTGGGCCGGTAGCTCATCAGCCCCGTGAAGACGATGCCGGACGTCGACACCGCGGGCTGCGGGGCCCAATGGTCCACGTCCACACCGTTGGGGACCGTGACCACGGGCCGTCCCGGCACGGCCGAGGCCACCTCCTTTCGCTCGCGCTCCGACGTCACGGCCGTGCCGTCATAGCGCCGCCAGGCTTCCCGTTCGGTCTGGCGCACCTTGAGGAACTCGACAAGGTTGAACACCCTTCGCGATAACGCTCGCTCGATTCGCACGGTGCGCCGGAGCA
>Ga0209118_1001124_pt1 | contig 13020 bp, 13 predicted proteins | sample BlaSpr_A8_Ref_M1_FD_187988 | JGI IMG/M metagenome (GOLD analysis project Ga0209118, IMG submission 187988) | Forest soil microbial communities from Thunder Bay, Ontario, Canada - Black Spruce, Ontario site 2_A8_Ref_M1 (SPAdes) (version 2) | ecosystem: Environmental > Terrestrial > Soil > Boreal...
GTTTTACGTGCTCTGCAAACTGCTGCGGCTTGACCACCTCATCGACGAGTCGCCATTCCTTCGCCCTCTGCCCGCGCACGCCGTCCGAGTTGGTGCAAAAAATGTCGGCATGGTCCCGGCGGACTTTGCGCTTGTCTGTGACCCTCGTCAAACCACCGGTGCCGGGCAAAACGCCCAGCAGCGGAAGCTCCGGCAAACTCACCGCGGAGGAACGATCGTCAACAAGAATGATTTCATCGCAGGCTAGCGCCAGCTCGTAGCCCCCGCCAGCCGTGGTTCCGTTGCAAGCCGCGAGGAATTTCAGGCCGGAATGCGCGCTCGAATCTTCAATTCCATTTCTTGTTTCGTTTGTGAATTTGCAGAAGTTCACTTTCCACGCGTGCGAAGAAAGACCGAGCATGTAGATGTTGGCCCCGGAACAAAAAATGCGGTTCTTCGCGCTCGTGAAGATGACCGAGCGAACCTCCGGATGTTCGAATCGAATTCGCTGCAACGCATCGTGCAGTTCAATATCCACCCCGAGATCGTACGAATTCAGCTTCAGCTTGTAGCCCGGACGAAGTCCGCCGTCTTCGGCCACATCCATCGTCAGCGTCGCAACCGGACCATCGAAGGAAAGCCGCCAATGTTTGTACCGGGAGGGATCGGTTTGAAACTCCACAAAATCCATCTTCGCCTGGGGCTCTTGCGTTGCGGCAATGTCCACGAGATCCTCCTGCTAAAAATTAACCTGCAATGCTGCCTTCAATTTGGCAAAACTCTCATCCGCCGAATTTCCTGAAGTGTCGAGGCTCATGTCCGCTTTTCGATAAAGCGGCTCTCGCGCCTCGAGAATCCGCCGCAGGTCTTCCATTGCCTGATCGCTTCCCGCCATGGCGCGAAAGTCACCTTGCGCAATCACCCGAGACATATGCTCTTCGGGCTGCGCCTTGATCCACACCGTGTAACAGTGGGAGAGGAGATAGTCAAAAGTCTCTTTCTCCGACACCACCCCGCCCCCGACCGAGAGGACCGCGCGATCATTCTCATTCAAAACTCTTTCGAGCGTTCGCCGTTCGATAGCCCGATAACCCGACTGCCCGTAGAGTGCGAAGATCTCTGCCAACGGCATTCCCGTATCTTTCTCGATCTCTCGGTCCAACTCAATGACGGGAATGTTCGTTTCCTGACTCAGCTTGGCTCCCAGCGTCGACTTGCCGGCTCCGCGCAGCCCGATCAGTGCGATGCGCATTCGCCGCATCTTTTCTTCGCGTCCGAAGTCGCGCGTGAGGCGGTGCAGCACCTCTTCGAGACGATGATTGGGAAGGCGCTCGAGGAAACGTTGGATCAACAACTTTTCGGCAGGCTCTTCAACCTCGGGGGCAAACAACTCGAGAAGAGAAACATTCAGGGCGGTAACAATCCTTCGCAGCAGTACGATCGAAACGTTTCCTTCGCCAGCTTCGAGCTGCGCAAGATGGCGTTCCGAAACGTCCGCTTCCCGTGCCACCATTTTGCGAGTCATCCCGCGCCGGCTGCGAAACTGCCGCACGCGCTTGCCAAGAAAGCGCAGAAAATCACCATCGGGAGTCGGCGCGACTCGGTGTAAAGTGGCTACTTTGGAATTGAGGCTCGTAGATATGCTCAAGTTTGAACGAAACGCACATGCATTATAATACACATGAGGGCGGGCCGGTCAAGGAGAAGGACGCAGCTTTTCTCCATTCATCTGGTTATCGCGAGGACGCGCATTTGTCACGATGTAACCTATGTAGAATCAGAGTATTGAGGAGACTTTCTCTTTTCAGCAGGAAAGGTCATTCTAGCCTCAATTTCCGGAGAGTTGCAGTATTATGCCGAATTGAAGCCAGCTTTATTGGTGGCCATGACCTTTGCACGCGCCTATCGTTCAGGCGCTGAGCATCATGATTCATCGGAGGATGGTAAATGAAGCTGCCTAATTATGTCTCTGACCAATGGAAAGAGGGTAGTGGCGCCGGGGAGCCGCTTATTGATCCCGTTACTGGCGATGAATTGGCGCGGATTTCTTCGCAGGACATCGATTTAAATGCGGCTCTTGAGTTTGCGCGTTCTCAGGGTGGACCTGCACTCCGGCAGCTCACCTATGCTCAGCGCGCGGACTTGCTGGCCAAGATCGCCGATGTCCTGACCGCAAATCGTGACGAATACTTTCGCATCTCCCTCCTGAACTCTGGCGCCACCCAGGCCGATGCTTCGTTCGATGTGGATGGCGGTATTTACACCATGAAGTATTACGCGAAGCTCGGCCGCACGCTGGCGGAAGGCAAGATGTTGAAGGAAGGCGCGTTGGTTTCACTCTCGAAAACCAATGCGTTTGTCGCGCAGCACTTTCTTATGCCGGCGAAGGGCGCGGCGGTATTTATCAACGCATTCAATTTTCCTGCTTGGGGTTTCTGCGAAAAGGGCGCACCCGCGCTACTCTCTGGCGTTCCCGTCCTGGCGAAGCCGGCTTCGCCAACGGCCTGGTTAACGCACAGGATGGTCGAAGACATCGTGAAGGCAAATATTTTGCCTCAGGGAGCACTTTCTATCGTCTGCGGTGCTGCCCGCGATCTGCTGGATCACCTCCGCGAAGAAGACATCCTTTCCTTCACCGGCTCAGCCGATACGGCCACACGCATTCGCTCCCATGCCAACGTCTTGCGCCGCTCGGTCCGCGTCAACATCGAAGCCGACAGCATCAACTCCGCGATTCTCGGGCCCGATGCCGCCACGGGTGCGGACGTGTTCGAGCTCCTCGTCAAGGAAGTCGTGCGCGAGATGACGCTCAAGGCCGGCCAGAAATGTACCGCCATCCGGCGCGTATTGGTTCCGCGTCAGCATCTTAAGGCTGTGGGCGATGCCATCTCCGCGCGGTTGAGTTCCACAAAAGTCGGCAATCCCCGTAACCCGGAAGTGAAAGTAGGGCCGGTGGTGAACAAAGCTCAGCAGTCCTCCTGCCTTGCCGGGCTGAAGCAGTTGAAGGATGAGTGTTCGGTCCTGTTTGGTGGGGACGAACATTTCCAGCCGATCGACGCCGATCCGCAAAAGTCTTCCTTTGTGCAGCCCACGCTTCTGTCTTGCAGGAAAGGGCTCGATGCAAAGTTTGTCCACGATGTCGAAGTGTTTGGCCCTGCCGCGACACTTGTTGCCTATGATGGCCTCGAGGATCTCATCGCCATCGCACGCCGCGGTTTAGGTTCTCTCGTAGCCTCCGTTTTTTCTAATGACGCGGGCTTCCTTCAGCAGGTGCTGCTCGGAATCGGCGACCTCCATGGCCGAGTGGTGGTCGTCGACTCTACGGCCGGCGGCCAGCATACCGGTCACGGCAACGTGGTGCCCAGTTGCCTGCACGGTGGTCCGGGAAGAGCCGGAAGCGGCGAGGAGCTCGCTGGCTTACGCGCCTTGCTCCTCTACCATCGCCGCTTCGTCGTGCAGGGACCGCCGACTTGCATTACGGACCTATCGGCACTATGCGCCGACACCCGTCTTTTGTATTCATAGAGATTCTTCCCTCTGTGAAAATGCATGCGCGGCATCAAAACCTTTTTCCCGGCTTTGCGTGAACTGCCAGCCGAAACTTCCGTGGGACGTCTTTTTTCATCAACCGTTAGACAACGATGGCCGCGAATGGATATGCTCATGGGCGAAGAGTCTCAGCAAGACGACGGGTTGCAGTGAGGAAGATTTGCAAGTGGGGAATCGAATGAAACGATTGATAATATGGATGGCGTTCACGGGAGCTTTGCTCATGACCACGCTCGCGACGAGCGGTGCGACACCTAAGCCTGGTTCCACGACCAAAAAGCCTTTCGGGAAAACTCCCGACGGCCAGCAGGTTGATCTCTACGTGCTCACGAATAAGGGCGGCGTGGAAGCCGCGATCACCACGTATGGCGGAGCGGTCGTGTCGCTCAAGGTGCCGGACCGCAACGGGAAGCTCGGTGACGTAGTGCTCGGTTACGATTCGGCCGAGGGCTACGTGAACGACAAGAGTTATTTTGGCGCTATCGTCGGCCGCTACGGAAACCGCATCGGGCATGCGCAATTCTCGCTGGACGGCAAGACTTACACTCTCGCGAAAAACAACGGCGAGAACAGTTTGCACGGTGGCATCAAAGGCTTTAACAAGGCGGTGTGGGTCGCGAAGGAAATTTCCATGAAAGGCGGCCAGTCGCTGAAACTTTCCTACCTCAGCAAGGACGGCGAGGAAGGGTTCCCCGGCAATCTGAAAGTCAGCGTGACCTACACATTGACGGACGCAAACGCATTGCAAATCGAATATTCCGCGACGACGGACAAGAAAACCGTCGTGAATTTGACGAATCACTCTTATTTCAATCTGGCGGGGCCCGGTTCCGGTGACATTCTCGGCCATCAACTTATGATTCAGGCTGACCAGCTCACTCCCGTGGATGCGGGCTTGATTCCCACCGGAGAACTTCGCGACGTCGCCGGCACGCCGTTCGACTTTCGCGAAGCGACAGCCATCGGCGCGCGCATCGATCAGGACGAAGAGCAGTTGAAACTCGGCGGCGGCTACGACCACAACTTTGTGCTGCGGCGCGCGGCTTACGTCGAGGAATCTCTTGCCGCGCGGGCCGTCGAGCCCACCAGCGGCCGCGTCCTGGAAGTGTGGACCACCGAACCAGGCGTGCAGTTTTACACCGGAAATTTTCTCGACGGCACAGCGAAAGGGAAGGACGGCATCGCTTACACGAAGCGCAGTGCGTTCTGCTTGGAAACGCAGCACTATCCCGATTCCCCGAATCAGCCAAAATTCCCGTCCGTGATCCTGAATCCGGGCGAGCGCTACCACACGATTACCGCCTATAAGTTTTCCATCGAAAAGTGACGGCCGGCACCTCGCTGGCAGCGTTTGACGTGAGAGTTTCGGTCTGATCCTGGCGAGACCCGGTCGGGGCCGCCAGTGGGCCGCGTGATGACAGTCTATTCGGGTCCCCGAGAACACTTTTTTCTATTGACAGAGAGGTCCCATCAGCCTAATATATCCGTAACGGATGTATTGATGACCAAAGCGCCAGTGCTTCAAGACCTGCTTCCGCTCACACCGCCAGTGTTTCATATCCTGTTGGCGTTGACAGACGAGGAGCGTCACGGTTACGGCATTATGCAGGATGTGGCACGCCAGACTAGTGATGCACTTCAGTTGGGTCCCGGTACGCTCTACGGATGTCTGAAACGAATGCTTGCAGCGGGATTGGTAGAAGAGTCGGATGAGCGTCCCGATGCAGCCCTGGATGATGAGCGACGTCGCTATTACCGCATGACCGCTCTTGGCCACCGCGTCGTGCGGGCAGAAGCTCAGCGGCTTGCGAACGCGGTCGCAGCAGCGAGGGCCAAGCGGCTCCTCAGTCCGCGAAAGGCCGGCATCGCTGAAGGAATGCCTTGATGCAGCATTCCATTCTTGTGCGCTGGCTCTGCCGTATTTATGCCGTGCTCCTGTATGCCTATCCGCGTGAGTTTCGCCTGCGGTTCGGCAGGGAAATGGCGCAAGTCTTCCGCGACCGCTGCCACTGGGTCGCGCGAAGACAAGGTCTCCGCGGTTTGCTGCGCTTCGGCGTGCTCAGCGGGGCTGAATGGTGGACAACTGCAATCGGCGAAGGGATCGACTCTATGCGTGCTGCTACTCCATTTACCATTCGGTTCGCGCTCTTGATTGGAGTCACACTGAGCCTAATGATGATGGGAATCCAGGTATTCCTATATCGTCCGCTCTTTGCGATGCCGGGTGGCTCTACATTTGTCCTTGAAACAACGGTCGTACTCCTCCTGTACGGAATGCTTATCGTGTGGGCGACTAGGAGCGACGGGCCGTTGCACCGGACTGTATTGCTGCTCGGTACACCTCTTGGATTGTTCGCTGCGGCGGTACAAATCGCGCATCTGGCAGCGGAGAATTTCATCCACTTCGGGGAGCCTTGGGAAGGGATTACCACGGTGACCTTCATGCTCGGCACGTTCCTGATTTGGGGAGTTGCCGGATATCGTAGCGCGCGAAGCGCGGGAGCCATTGCGCCCGGCGTTGTGGCGGGCTCCTGGAGCGCGATTGTGACCATGTCAATACTGGTGACCTTTGGATTTGCGTTGGAGTTCTCTTTGGTCACGCCCAAGCCGGAGTATGTTGCCACGTGGGGAGAATTCAAACGCAGCGGGTGGACGGATGTACACGCCTTTACTATCGCCAATACGCTTGACTCAGCTCTGTCACATCTCATCGTAGGGCCGATAGTCGGAGCCATCTTTGGTGGGATTGCCGGCGTCGTCACCCGGATACCGCGTAAACCTCAGCCGGGCACCACCATCGCATAAGTATAGATCTCCTGGCGTCGACTCGTACTGTTTTCGTCCAACGAGGATGCTTATCCTAAGCGAAAGCCCCACGCGCAAGTCTGCGCGCGGGGCTTTCGGCTCTTGTTTCGTCTGTCTGTTGCGAGCGCTGGCTATCTCTTACTAGGCCGCGTCCTTGATGTCCTCGCGCGCGCGTTTCTCGGCGTTCTTTGCTTCCGTCCTGGAATGGGCATCCGGCTTCAGCCCGCGGATCGCTTTGCTCAGGTTCATGGCCTTGTCTTTCGACGGGGCCGCGCACGATTTGACGTCGCCAGCCGGTTTCGCGCCAGTCAGATCCCATTTAAGGCAGTTGAATTTGATCTGGAGGTTGTGGCTTACGTGAAGCGCTGCGACGCATTCGTTCAGGTTCTTAAATCCCGCGCAGGCATCCTTCAGGCTGGTGCGTGGAGGCAGCACCGCCTGCAGCTGCAGAGATAACTTCTTTTCTTCCTCTGTGTTCGCGGCGAGCTGCTCGCTTGCCGTGGGGCTCGGACCTTTCTTGATCCATTTGATCGGATTGTAGGAATGCGCCGCTGTTCCGACGCCGCCAAGCAAAACGCTAACTGCGGCAACTCCAGCGATGATCCATCTGTTTTTCATACTGGCCTCTTTCGAGGGCCGGGGTTGGCTCTGGCTTCAGTAAGCCACGCTCTCGGCTCCGCTTCGAGGCCTTGAGAGTACAGTACTCCCCCAATCCGTCATGCTGGCCTTCCGGTCAGATATTCAAAGTAGCGGTGCTTCCTGCCCTTGTAAAGATCATGCAAGATGATGCTGGCGCTGTGGCCGTTTCTGGTTAAGAATTCATCTCATGAGCGGATTTACCGGATTACGAGTGCTGGCGCTGGAAAGCCGCCGCGCGCCAGAAATGGCCAAACTGATTGCTACCTATGGTGGCCAGCCGATTGTCGCGCCGGCGATGCGCGAAGTACCGCTGGAATCCAATAAGGAAGCTCTGGCCTTCGCTGCGGCGCTTTTCGCCGGCGAATTCGACATGGTCATTTTCCTGACAGGCGTTGGCACACGAGCGCTGCTGAGCGTGGTCGAGACTACTTATAAACGGGACGACTACTTGGCAGCTCTCCGACGCTTGAAAGTCGTGGCCCGCGGACCGAAGCCCATTGCCGTTCTGCGTGAACTCGATATAACGCCCTCCCTTACTGCCCCCGAGCCAAATACCTGGCGCGAACTACTGAGCGCACTGGATGAAGCGGGCGATGCTGCGGAGGGAATTCGCTTGCGCGGTGCGCGAGTCGCTGTGCAGGAATATGGGGTATCCAATCCCGAATTACTGGCGGGGCTTGCGGAACGCGGGGCGAAGGTAACGCGCGTGCCCGTCTACCAGTGGGCGCTCCCGGAAGACCAGGCTCCTCTCCGGGCGGCCGTAAAAGCGCTCGTTGCAGGGGAGATCGAGGTGGTCCTCTTTACTACCAGTGTTCAGGCTACGCATCTTTTTCAGGTTGCTGCGGAGATGAAGCTGGAAGAGGCGATGCGTGTGGGCCTCGGGGGAGCGGTCGTCGTTTCGATTGGCCCGACGACCTCGGAGGAATTGCAGCGGCGGGGCATTCGAGCCGATCTCGAACCATCCCATCCTAAGATGGGATTCCTGGTGAAGGAAGCTGCGGAACGCGCCACGGAACTTCTTAGCGGAAAGCGGGCGGGAAAAGCCTCCGCTTAATTCCCGGCAGGGAAGTCAGCTAAGCAGATTGTTTCGTTTTAACGGGTGCGTCGGTCAAGTGCAAGATTTCTTCTTCCTGCAAGAAAACGGCAGCACGCGGCAAGGCGTTGGCGGTGTCTTCGGGAATGGGCCGCAGGCGAGCGACTTCCCCCACGATGAGCAGCGTGGGAGCGGGAAGACGGTGCTCCAACGCCAATTCGTGGAGTGTGGTGCGATGGATCTGCTGCTCCGCCCGACTGGCGTGGGCAGCGAGGAGGCACGGCGTCTGGCCGCCCAGTCCGCAGGCCACTAATTTGGCTGCAATCTCCGCATAGTTTGCGCCTGGCATGTAGACAACATGGGTGGCGTCTTTCGAGATGACGTCATCCCAAACGGCGGGCGCATTTCCGGCTGCATGATTGCTGAAGAAAACGAGTTTTGAAGCGAAGCGCCGGTCGGTCAGTGGGATCTTTGCTGCTGCTGCCGCTGCCGTGGCCGAAGTGACACCGGGGACCACCTCATAATCAACACCTGCGCGCGAGAGCGCTTCCATCTCTTCGCCGACGCGTCCGAACAGCAGGGGGTCGCCACCTTTCAGGCGCACAACCTGACGCCCTTCCCGGGCAGCGGAGATGAGCAGGGAATGAATTTGTTCCTGGGAAATTCCGGCCTGCCCGCAGCGCTTGCCTACGTTGCGCACCTGGGCCCAGGCGGGAATCAAATCGAGAATTGCGGGCGAAACCAGATCATCATGCAAGACGACCTCGGCAGCACGCAGGATGCGGACGGTTTTGACGGTCAGGAGATCGGGATCCCCTGGACCAGCTCCCATGAGATAAACTTTTCCTTTCATGGTTGGCGCGTTCATACGAGACATTTCCGCCGCTGGACGGGCACAGCAGCTGGCCTCCGTTGCGAGCCACGTGAGGATGCGGCTCACAGGATACTGCCCAAAAAGGGTAGCACTCTCCTATAGGAGTGGATGCGCTAAAGCATTCATGCATTAAATCGAAATTTTTGATCGAGCTTGATTCGGAAGGCCAGATTTGCGGTCGCGGGGAGCCCTCACTCCGATCGTTTCCATGGCGAGCGATTTCGGAGAAAGGCCGCGTATGCTTCTTCGCTGGCTTGATCGTGCAGCAGGCGTTTGCGGTCGTCCGGAGTCAATTGCTCGGATTGGAGTTGATCGCGCGCCTCGCCTAGCTGCTCGAGCCACTGCTCGTATTCGGGACCAAACTGCTCCTCGAGCTGTTTCCTGAGCCGCTGCGCGAGAGCAGGGCTTTGCCCGGCGGTTGAGATGGCGATCTGCAAGGCTCCGCGTTGCACCACCGCCGGATAGTAGAAATCGCAAAGGGGCGGGACATCCACGATATTGCACAACACATCGCGTCGCGTCGCTTCCTGGAAGATTTCCTCGTGAAGCTCCGTGGAGGACGTCGCGGCCACAACCAGGAACATTCCCTCCAGGTCATTGGGCTGAAAACCACGCTTCAGCCATTCGATCTTGCTCGATTGCGCCCAACCACGCACTTCCGGGGTCGCTTCGGGGGCCACTACGTACACTTTGGCGCCAGTCTCCAGAAGGCTACTGATCTTTGATCCCGCGATGATTCCTGCGCCGACGACGAGACACGGCCGGTTGGCGAGCTTTAGGAACATGGGAAATAGCTTCAGGGGTGGCATTTTTTCACTCAGGTCACTTCTCGCCCGGATTCCACCGGCAGGACCTGAACTGAATGTGACCTGCATCTATCCTTCGGGTCAAGCCCTAGACGCGGCGAATTTGGCTTCAGGAGAGGCGTTCAGGAGTCAGGAGTGCGGTCATTTCAAGCACGCGCACATAATACTCGCGTTGGGTGAGGTGCGAAGCTGCGGCATCGTCGACGATGAAAGTCACATCGGGATGCAATTGGAGGGCGGAGGCCGAGACCGCCGAGGTAATGGGACCTTCAATAGATTTTGCAACGGCGGCGGCTTTGGTCGCACCGGTGGCAAGCAAGAGAATTTTTCGAGCTTCCAGAATGGTTCCGATTCCCATGGTGATGGCGCAGCGAGGGCGTTCTTCGCCGGGGGCGAAGAACTTGGAATTGTCGGCCAGGGTTTCCTGGCTCAACACTTTCAAGCGCGTGCGTGATCCGATGCTGGAGGTCGGTTCGTTGAAGCCGATGTGACCGTTGCGGCCGATGCCCAGAATCTGGAGGTCGATGCCTCCAACCTTTCGAATGGCATCCTCGTAAGCCGCACAGTATTGATCATAGTTACCGCGAATGGTTCCATCAGGAATGTGGATATTGTTCGGATGTACATTGACGTGGGCAAAGAAATTTTCTTGCATGAAATGATGAAAGCTCTGAGGATGCGCCGGGGAAAGCCCGAGGTATTCATCAAGATTGAAGGTGACGACCCTGGAGAAATCCAGCGGCTCCTCTTTGTGGAGCCGCACAAGGTGTTTATAGACGCCGACCATCGTGCCCCCGGTCGCCAGGCCGAGCGTCAAAGCGGGCTTTTTGCGAACCGCGCTGGCGACGAGCTGTGCTGCCTGGAGGCTGATCTCTTCGTTGTCGCGTTTCAGGATGACCAGCATGCTGCTTCCTGTCTGAAGCCGGCTTTCGAATCAGTTGAAACAATGATGTAGCTGGAGAAGAAAGATTGTCTACTTTACCGGTAACGGCGAATGACGAGATTGTGCCGGTCGGATCGATAGTAGCCCAGTACATACATGATGGCTTTGCCCTTGGTGGAATAGATGACCTGACGGATGCGCAGCAGCGGATCACGCCGAGGAACGGCGAGCAGCTCGGCAATTCTTGGGTCGGCGGCGGTGGCATCAATCTCTTCGTCGGCATAGCCGATTTCAACCTTGTAATTGCGCTCGAGAATGCCGAAGAGGCTCTCGCGTCCGATGGGCGCATCCAGGATCCCAGAGAACTCGTCGGCGCTCAGGTAGCAACTTTCCAAGGCAAAGGGCTCGCCGGCAGCATGGCGCAATCGCTCGAGTTTGATCACGCTGCTGGTAGGGGGAAGGGAAAGGCGCGCGGCGGCTTCGTGCTCGTTGTCGATTAATCTTGCGAAGAGCACCTTGGAGCCGGCGGTGAGGCTGCGGCTCGCCATCTGTTCGGTGTAACTCATCAACTTATTGAAATGGATTTTCGGGGCGGCCACAAATGTTCCGATGCCGCGGCGGCGCTCGACGATTCCTTCCCGTTCGAGTGAAGCGAGAGCGTGGCGCGCGGTCATCAAGCTAACCTCATGAATCTTGGCGAGGTCGCGTTCGGAGGGGACGGCATCACCGGGACGCAATTGGCCGGATTCGATGCGCTTGCGGATGGCGCTCTGGATGCGCTGGTAGGCGGGCAAGCCAGTGCGGTTCTTGGCTGGCATGCTCTCTCCCGAAATGGCCCGGAGCTTCTTTGTCGGCATCCGCGTGGAACCTAGTTTCATTAGACTAACGATATTCTATTCTGTTTTTGCAACACGACCCTAAAGGGTCGGGCGCGCTTTGGGCTACTCCCCCGGTGTTATAGAGCGGGGAGGCGCCGGTGCTATAGCCCGCACTTTAGCCCGCACCCTACGGATCCTATATACAGCATGATTTTGTGCTTGACAACGAAAAATAGTGCTATATAGCTATGCTCCATGCGGACCTATAGCTGGTCAGGGGTGCGGGTTGCAAGTCGAGACATTGAATCGAGAGGAGAGGTTGTTGGATGCGCAACCAAGATTACCAACAGAAGCCCCAACCCCAAGGACTGGATCTTTCTCATTTTAGTTCCTCCGATTCGAGGCTGTCGGCAATCCGCGAGATTGCGGGCGGCGGGAGCTATCTTTCGCAAAGTGATCTTCGCGCCCATTTCGGATTGGGCAAGGCGACGCGGGCGGAAACCGTCGAGGTCAAGTGGCCCAGCGGCCAGCGGCAAATGTTCCACGATGTGGACGTCGACAAGTTCTATTTGATCGAAGAAGGTCGGGATCAGTTGGGGCAGCAGCGGTTTGCAAAACCTCGGGTCAATCGCTAAATCACAATCATTGCGGGCCGGGAAAACGAAAAGAGGCGGAGTGCGAGTCGACGGGAATCTTAATACGTTCTGTTGATTGAAGGAGCAAAGAAGAAAGATGGCTATCACGGCAACGGCTGGGGCTGCTCCCGACGTCGCCCCAGGCGTAGCGCGTAAACAAATCCTGGAAGTCTCCATTGAAGTCATTGCGGTTTTTCAGCGACCCATCCACATGCGCATCTCCGAGAACGGCGCGGCGTATCTTTATTCCTTGCTCATAGCGCTGCCGTTCGCCCGTGGACGTGCCTCCTCAGGCGAGAAATGCACTGACTTCACGATTAAAACAATCTCGATCTTCCAGATTGGAAAGATGCGCGGCGTTGAGTTCCGCGTATCGTGCGCCCGGGATTTGCTTGGCAAGAAAACGCCCATCGGCCGGTGGCGTCGCCGGATCGTGCGTTCCCGAGATCACTAGTGTCGGAACGTGGATGTTCGCCAAGTAGCCTCGATAGTCGAAGTCGCGAACGGCGGCGCAACATGCTGCATATCCTTTCGGGCTTGTTTCCTCGAGGGTTTTCCGAATGCGGGCGATGGTTGCAGGATTTTGTTCGCGGAATGCAGGTGTAAACCACCGTTCAATGACCGCGGATGCAACTGCTTTCATTCCGCCCTTTCGCACTGCTTCGATGCGCGAGGCCCACGCCTCAGACGTTCCAATTTTGGCCCCCGTGTTGCAGAGCACCAATTTATTCAGCCGGTCCGGCACGGTGACTCCGAGCCACATTCCGATCATTCCGCCCATGGATAATCCGCAAAAATAAACGCGGTCCAAGGCCAAGGCATCCACCAATGCGACAACGTCTTTCCCAAGTTGTTCGATGGAATATGGGCCCGGCGTCACAGAGGATTGTCCGTGACCTCGCGTGTCATAGCGCAGCACGCGAAACTTCTTGCGAAACTCAGGCGCTTGCGCATCCCACATGGAAAAGTTGGTCCCAAGTGAGTTCGAGAACATCAGCA
>Ga0209118_1001125_pt1 | contig 13018 bp, 8 predicted proteins | sample BlaSpr_A8_Ref_M1_FD_187988 | JGI IMG/M metagenome (GOLD analysis project Ga0209118, IMG submission 187988) | Forest soil microbial communities from Thunder Bay, Ontario, Canada - Black Spruce, Ontario site 2_A8_Ref_M1 (SPAdes) (version 2) | ecosystem: Environmental > Terrestrial > Soil > Boreal...
CGTCGATGTTTCGATTCACCTTCGTCCAAAACCTTTATAAGCAACTCGCCGGGGCGGTCATTTTCTCAGCTGCTGAAACTATTTCAAAACGTAACTTCTATAAAGCGTATCGCGCTGGGCGGGGACGAAGCCGGCGTCGGAGATGATGCGGCGGAGTTCGCCTTCGTTGGTACGGTTTTTCACGCCGGCGGCGAAGACGACGTTTTCTTCGATGAGAATGCTGCCTACGTCGTCGGCGCCGAATTGCAAACCGACCTGGCAGACTTTGATTCCCGGCGTGAGCCAGCTTGACTGGATGTGGTCGATGTTGTCGAGATACAGGCGGCTGACGGCGAGCGTCTTCAGGTAATCGACGGCCGTGGCTTCCTGAACTTTTTTTCCGAGCGCGGTATTTTCGGCGGCAAACATCCACGGAATGAAGGCGGTGAACCCGCCGGTATCTTCCTGAATCCGCCGCAGCCTTTCGAGATGGTTGACGCGATGGCGCAACTCTTCGCCGCAGCCGAACATCATGGTGGCGGTGGTGCGCAGCCCCAGCGAATGGGCCACGCGGTGCATTTCTTCCCAGTCGTCGCTGGTACACTTGAGCCGCGCAATCTTGGCGCGGACCTCGTCGTCGAGAATTTCCGCGCCGCCGCCGGGAATGGATTGCAGACCGGCGTCCATCAGGCGCTGAATCGTTTCGCGTATGCTGATCTCGCTGACTTCCGCGATACACAGAATTTCGGGCGCCGAAAAGCAATGCAGATGCACTTGCGGATAGCGCGCCTTCAGGGAGCGTAGGAGATTCTCGTAATAGCCGATCTGCAAGTCCGGGTGGAGCCCGCCCTGGAGCAAAATTCCGGTGCCGCCCAGTTCCAGCATTTCGTCGATTTTTTTGTAGATCTCCTCGAACGACAGGATGTAGCCGTCCCTGGCGCCGAGCGGCCGGTAGAACGCGCAGAAGGAACAATACTCGGTGCAGAAATTCGTGTAGTTGATGTTACGGTCGATCTGGTAGGTGACGACGCGGGGGTCGTTTTTCTTCAGGCGCATTTGGTGCGCGGCCATGCCGAGGCCCACGAGGTCATCGGATTCGAGCATTTCGAGAGCTTGTTGTTTTGTCAGTCCCAAGACGTTTCCTTATCGCTTGCTCGCTTGAATTGTAACCAATGCACCGCGCAAACTCGAATCTACGATGCAGCCCCGTCGGCCCGCCTCAGAAGGCGGCCCCTACAACTTCACGGCCTCGGCTTTCGCGGCGGCCCACTCGAGCGGCTTGGCTTGCGGGATCAGGCCTAGCTTGTCGGCATAATCGAAGTACAATTCCAGGCCGCGGCGATTTTCCGCGTCGAGAGAGAAATCAATGTTATGGCGCAGGTATGACTCGAGCGTGGGCTGCGGCAATTCCAGGTCGCGCGCCGCATCGAAACTGATTTCCGGGAGGCGCGACAAACCGAAATCCCGGGAGGCGAGGAAATCCGCAGCCACTTCAGGAGTGGCGATGTCTCGCCTGGCCGCCCAGACCGCCAGTACGGCCGGCAATCCCGTCAGACTCCGCCATTCGCCCACCACGTCATAAACGTAGAGCAATTCCGAGCCGCTAATCCCGAGCGTTGCCGCTTGGCATAGCGTTTGTTCTTCCGCGCCGGGCCAACTATCCTTTTCGATCCCCACGGCAACTCGCAGAGCCGGATCACCAATCAGCAGCGCCGCGTCTGCTCGCTCCAACATAGCGCCCAAGTCCGGCGGCGCTTCAAAGAACTCCGGGGCCATCTTCCACTTTTCCGCGCACAGGATGCGCGTCAGCGTCTGCGTGCTGCGCGAACTGCCATCCAGCGCAAAGCTCTTCACCTGTTCGATGGGTTTCTTCGCTACGATCAGGAGGCTGCGCACCAATTTCTTTGACGCGATGGCCATGTCCGGCAGGATCACCAGATCATCGATGCGCTGGTATTCGATGGCTGGGATAATCGCGACGTCCGCCCTGCCCCCGCGCAACTGTTCGGCGCACTGCGATGGCACGGTAAACGACAAATCATACTTCCCGCGCAACGGGCCGTTGGTAAAGCCCCAGACGAGCGGCGCGGTGTTCAGGTATTGAACGATGGAGATGCGAAGTTTCGTCACGGGTCGACGGGTCACCTTTAGGTTCCAGTATAACAAAGCCGGTTTTTCCGGGCGGTAAGCTTTTGTGGCGAGGAAACGTTCGGCAAATTCAGAGCGGTGGAAGCCCTTGAAATAGGAGTAAAGATGCTCTCCCGCTCCCCCTCAGGTTCTTATAATGAGGTTGACACGACAGGGTTTAGTGGGTGGAGGTCGGCTAAAAGTGTGAGAAGTAGCGGAGTTAACGCAACCGAGGAGGGAATCGAGAAGAGTTGTGGTTGCGCCCGAGAATGTCGAGGATGGGAGCGATTTCCCGTAACCGCGGCAGAGAAAAGGTTTAGAGGGTGAAGGGCAAGAATTAGGGGAGGGTGCTCTAACCGGGAGAACCGGTAGGGGGACCACCCCACCTGACATGACCCTCTTATGGCATCTCCGTTAAGTTAGTCAAGGTGTAAATTGGAATAAGTGATGGGCCGTCAGTTTCCGATTAGTCAACGAACCGTCCACGGGAACGCAAAATAAGGAGTGGTGGGGCAAGCACCATAACCTCTGAACCCCTGAAGGTAATTAGCGCCGCGGCGACGGCGGCAAATAAACGCCGACGGTCTTGAATCACGGCTTGTCCGCTGCATCAGCGCGCGGGATGCGGAACCACCCGGCGGGCGCGCGCTGGAATTGGGCGGTCACGGAGAGGAAGAAGGAACTACGCTCGGGGTTCCAAGTGAGGCATTGGACGGCAACGGATGAGCGATCCACTTGAATGATATTAAATGAATTGAGTTCGCCGCGACCGCGCGTGGAGGTGGCGGTTCCGGCGTGGATGACGAGTGCGGAGTGGCCTGGAATTTTGTAACGCGCTGCGCTTTCGCTGGTGTGGCTGATATGCAAATGGCCGGAGAGGACTAGATCGACACGGCAGCGCGCAAAGCCCGCCATGGCCATGTGCGCGCGTCCCACCAAGCCGTGAAGCTCGTGGGTTTCGGGCAAATCGAAGGGATGATGGGAGACGATGACGCGCGTGCGATTCTCGCCGCATGCTTCGAGCCGCGCGCAACTCCGGGCGACCTGCTGGCGGTTAATGCGGCCATTCTTAAAGGTGAGCGAGCGGGCGGTATTGATGCCTACGATCGCGATTTCATCATCGGAGTAGAAGGGCTCGAGGTCCTTGGCGATGTAGCGCTGGTAATTCCGAAGGGGATTTAGGGCGCGGGCCAGAACGTTGTACAAAGGCACGTCGTGATTGCCTGGGACGACAATTTGCGGTGAAGGGAGAGCCTCCAGAAACTGGCGGGCTTCCTGAAACTCGCGCTCTTTCGCGCGCTGGGTAAGATCGCCGGAAACTACCACGATGTCAGGCCTGGCTTCGGTGACGGTGGCAATCAAGGCCCGCACAGTGGCGCGCTCGAGGCGGCCGAAGTGAGGGTCCGATAGATGAGCGAGGGTGCGCATTTTACTTAGAGCGAGTCAGGCGCTGCTTCCCAGGACGTTTTTTACGGGCACGATGACGCGCAGAGCGCCGGGATGGATGAGGTAATTCAGCGGAGTATTCATTTCATTTACTTCGCCGTCCGTAGAAACGTTTGTCCGCGGTCTCTGCGTCTCGATCGAGACTTGTTTCGTAATCAGAAGATCGAAATCGCTGGCTTCGCGCAAGCGTCCAAAAAGTGCCCGAAAGGCCAGTCGCACCAGCTCAACACGGCTAGCGCGATTTGCCGCAAAGAGGCAGAGCTCGCCCGCGTCGAGCCTTCTGCGCCCGCCGATATGCACACCTTTCATTTCATATTTATTATTGCCGATGAATACGAAGGGCGTCTTGCGCGAAAGCTCCTTCCCGTCCAAGCACAGGCGAACGCGAAGAAGCGAGTAGTGCTCCAGAACCGAAAGGGAAGCTTCGGCGAAACCTAACCACTTGTTTCGGCCTTTCTTCTGCTGCTCATCGCGCTCGCGCAGCACGATTCGCGGATAGATGCCGAGGCTGGAATTGTTGACGAAAATGCGGCCGTTGACTTCACCGACGTCCACGGGTATGGCTCGGCCAGTCATAAGATTGCGAGCTGCGCCTTCCAGGTCCTGGGGAATGTGCAAATCCTTTGCGAAATGATTCAAGCTCCCGAGCGGAAGAATGCCCAGCGTGATGGATGTGCCCATGAGCTCGTTCGCCACAGCATTTACGGTGCCGTCACCGCCACCGGCCACGATGATTTGGCTATTTTCTTTCGCGGCGCAGCGGGCCAGCTCGGGGATTTCAGCTCCGCTGGACGCCAGGAGAATGCGCGCCGGCGTGCCATTTTCAGCAAATATTCGGGAGAGCTTTTCGCGCAGTTCCGGACCCGGGTGGCAGCCCGAAGTGCTATTGAGGATGCAGGTTAAACCGGATGACGCCACTTGGTTTCACTGTTTTCAGATCGCAGAACTTTATCTCTGCGCGATGTGTTTGAGCATTGGGATCCACAGCAGCGAAGAAAAGTCTACCACACACATGTCACTCCTCAAGCGGCCGTGCACGAGCCTGATCGCAAGGGTTGCTTCATCGCCTGCCCGGTGGAACCAGCACGGAATTAGGACAAGTGTGTTTCTCATTCGTCGTATCGATTCCTCCTCCCGTCTAAATCCGAAAACCCTAAGGCTAAGTGCAGAGTCAAGTCGCAGACGGAAGGTACCGGAGACTGGCTTGCTTTCAAATAACTGTCGAAAATTGGATTCCAACCAGCTAATGGACCCAGTACCTAGCAAACGCACAAATCGGAAACCGACTCACCACCGTAGCGACTCTAGTGATCAGAGGAAAGATTAGCCTGCTTTCCTGCCGCTGAGAAGCAAGAGCAGAACAGGCAAGTGCGGCCCTTGCGATAAGAGTTCGCCATCGTTCTGTTTCTGTTGTAAAACCATTCGGCGACTTTGGAGGGATGGGATATGCCAAAGGCTTGGCTCAACTTTTTGTTCATCACTACGGCGCTTGCAGCGCCGCGTGCCGCGTGTGGTGGGTCCGAAACGCCACAAACGCCGACGATCGCGGAGAAGACTGCGGGCGCGCAGAAGCTCCCTGGCTATTTCAATCTCTACTGGGATGCCAAGCAGGGCAAGCTGTGGCTCGAAATTGACAAGTGGAGCACGGAATTTCTTTACCAGAGCGGGCTTCCGGCGGGGATCGGTTCGAATGACATCGGGCTGGACCGCGGGCAGCTTGGCGCGACGCGCATCGTGCGCTTCGAGCGCAGCGGCCCGAAGGTACTGCTCATTCAGGAAAATCTCGATTATCGCGCGGTGAGCAACGACCCCGACGAACGGCGCGCGGTCCACGATTCTTTCGCGGAGTCCGCGCTGTGGGGTTTCACCGTGGCCGCGGAGGAAAAGGACCACGCGATGGTGGACGCCACGGATTTTTTCCTGCGCGATGCGCACGGGATTCCGGCGGCGCTGCACCGGACGAAGCAGGGTGCCTATCACTTGGATGCGTCGCGCTGCGCCATCTACCTTCCGCAGACGAAAAATTTTCCGCTGAATACGGAAGTGGAGGCCACGCTTACATTTGCGGGGGAGGAACCGGGCCGGTGGGTTCGCGACGTGACGCCTTCTCCCGAATCGATTACCGTCCGCGAACATCACTCCTTCGTGCAGCTTCCGGCGCCGGGGTACAAGCCGCGCGTTTACGATCCGCGCGCGAGCTTTTTTGGCATCAGCTACATGGATTACGCCACGCCCATCAGCGAACCGATCGTGAAGCGCTTCATCGCGCGGCACCGGCTGGAGAAAAAAGATCCGAGGACGGCGGTCAGCGAGCCGGTGCAGCCCATCGTGTACTACCTCGACCGAGGAGCGCCGGAACCGATTCGCTCCGCATTGCTGGAAGGCGCGCGCTGGTGGAACCAGGCATTTGAAGCAGCCGGCTACAAGAACGCTTTTCGTGTGGAGCTCATGCCTGAAGGCGCGGACTCGATGGACCTGCGCTACAACGTGATCCAGTGGGTGCATCGCGCGACGCGGGGCTGGTCGTATGGCGCTGGAGTGATCGATCCGCGCACGGGCGAAATCATCAAGGGCCACGTGACGCTCGGGTCGTTGCGCGTGCGGCAGGATTTTCTGATTGCGGAAAGTCTCCTTGCGCCCTATGAAAAAGGCAAACCGGTCTCGCCGAAGATGCAGGAGATGGCGCTGGCGCGGCTGAGGCAGCTGGCGGCGCATGAAGTCGGGCACACGCTGGGCCTGATGCACAATTATTCCTCGAGCACTGTGAACCGTTCTTCCGTGATGGATTATCCACCGCCTTACGTGAAGCTCGGCGCTGATGGCACGCCTGATTTGTCCGCTGCTTACGCGACGGGAATCGGGGAGTGGGACAAAGTATCCATCGCGTTTGGCTATCAGGAGTTTGCGCCGGGGACGAATGAAGAAGCGGCGCTGAGCAAAATTCTCCTGGACGCCTACGGCCGCGGGCTGCGTTACCTGACGGATCAGGACGCGCGTCCAGCGGGATCTTCCAGCAGCCTGGCGCATCTGTGGGATTCAGGCGCAAATGCCATCGACGAGTTGAATCGCCTCATGCAAGTTCGCGGCGCGGCGCTGAAACGCTTCGGCGAGAACAATATCCGCGAAGGAGCGCCGCTGGCGACACTCGAAGACGTTCTTGTCCCTCTGTATATGCTTCATCGCTATCAGGTGGAGGCGGCGAGCAAACTCGTTGGCGGCATGGACTACACCTTTGCGCTGCGCGGTGACGGACAAACTCCGACACAGATTGTCGCGCCCGCGGAACAGCGGCGCGCTCTTGCGGCCGTGCTGGCAACACTGAAGCCGGACGTTCTGGCGCTGCCCGAGCCGCTGCTGAAAGTGATCCCGCCGCGACCACCGGATTACGAGCGTGGGAGGGAACACTTCAAGATTCATACCAGCCCGGCTTTCGACGCGCTCGCTCCGGCGGAAGCCGCGGCACAGCATACGCTGCAATTTCTTTTCAACCCGGAACGTGGGGCACGCCTCGTCGAATTCCATGCTCGCAACGCGGAGAACCCGGGTCTGGAAGAAGTCCTCGAAGCCGTGCTCAAGGCCACTTGGAAAGCTCAGCACCCCAAAGGCTACAACGGAGAAATCGCTCAATCAGTGGACAACGTCGTCCTGTATGACCTCATGGCCACTTCGGCGAATGAACATGCTACCGAAGAAGTCCGCGCCATCGCCTTTCTAAAGCTCCGCGACCTGAAGGACTGGCTCGACTCACCAGCGGGAGGAATGCAGGTCATCTCTGATCAAGCTCATATCTTCTACGCGGCGAGACAAATCGAGCAGTTTCAGAAAGATCCGAGGCAAATCAGCCTGACGCCCACAGCTGAGCCCCCGGACGGGCCACCCATTGGGACTGACGACGATGGGGATGGGCGGGACTAATTTTTCGGTTGGATACCACGTGACCAATCCCCACCGGTGTCGTCTATAGAGGCAGGGAGGACCCCATGCCTCGACGCAACTTCTTTTTTCTGATTTCGTTGTCTGCACTGCTCGCCCTCGGCTTTACGAGCGCACGAGCGAACCGCCATCGCCACTCCGTAAGCATTTCCGACGGCCACAAGCAGCCAGCTACCGATTGTTCGGGTCTTCGCATCCGGTTTGACGACCGGGATGCCATGGTGCGTTCCGAGGAGCGCACTTTGAGCAAGTCCGAAGCTCCCATCCTGCAGATTCACCCGCACAGCAACGGCGGCGTTCAGGTCGTGGGCTGGGGCAAAGAGACCTATTCCGTGACGGCATGCAAAGCCGCGGCGGGCTCGGGTGACGCGGCGGAGAAAATTCTGTCCCAGATCACCATGTCCATCGAAAATGGCAGGATATCGACGAGCGGTCCTCAGGATGAGGAAGATTGGACAGTTTATTTGCTCATTCGCACGCCAAAGTCCGCGTCCATCGACATGGAGACGATGAACGGTCCCATTTCCCTGTACGACATGGACGGCAAACTCACGGCGCGAGCCCACAACGGTCCGATCAGCTTGAAGAACTTTTCGGGCGACGCGGAGATCACCGCCGTGAATGGCCCGATCAGTCTGGAGGGCAGCAGCGGAAGCGTGCGGATTCATACGGAGAATGGGCCGATCTCCGTGGCATTGGAAGGAAAGACGTGGAGCGGCGCAGGCCTTTCCGCCGATGCAAAGAATGGCCCTTTGACGCTGATGGTCCCGAGCGACTATCAGTCCAGCTTCGTGGTCGAATCAACAAACTACGCGCCGGTAAGTTGCAAGGCGAGCATTTGCGACAATGCTCGCAAGACCTGGGACGACAATCACCGCCGCATCGAATATGGCAGCGCGCCGGCGATGATCCGGCTCTCCACTGTGAATGGACCGGTTTCCGTCCGAGAGTCGAGAGAAAAACTTTAAGAGGCCAAAGATTCCGCGTTGTAGGACTTTGCGTCAGAAGTCTAAAGCGCTCTGGGATGGACGCACTCCGGCTCTTGCGGATAAGATTTGGTGCATGCTGCTGGAGGCCCGCGTAGCGCAACCTGTGACCGAAGCGGAAGCGGTTCGCTTGGCGCGCGAACTTTACGGACTTGAAGCAAGCGCACGGGCGCTGCCGGGCGAATACGACGACAACTTCCACCTCATGAGCGCGGGCGGGCATGCGTTCGTCCTCAAAGTAATGCATCCGGCCCGGGAGCGCTCCTTCATCGATCTGCAATGCCGGGCCCTGACGCACCTGGCGCAACGCGCGCCTCAATTGCCTTTGCCTCGCGTCGCACCGAATCGCAGCGGTGAGCAGTTTATTTCGATTGTGGCGGCGGACGGCTCGACGCGGCTCGTCTGGCTGCTCACCTTTGTGACCGGAGCAGTTCTCGCCGAAGTTCGCCCGCATACGCCGGAGCTTCTTGGCGATCTCGGCCGGTTTCTTGGGGAGATGGACGCGGCGCTGCAATCGTTTGCGCACGCCGCTGCACATCGCGAGTTGAAATGGGATTCTTCCCGGGCTGGTTGGATCAAGGACTACGTCAAGCATATCGCGGGCTCGAAGCGGCGCGCGCTGGTCGAGAAATTTCTCGCGCTCTATGAAGCGGAACTCACTCCGGTCTTGCCGCGCCTGCGCCGCAGCGTGATCTACGGCGACGCGAACGACCACAACGTCCTGGTTAGCGATCCCTGGCCTCAGCCGCGCAAGGTGGCAGGCGTGATTGATTTTGGCGATATGCACCACGGGCTCACAGCGTCGGAGCCGGCGATTGCCGCCGCTTACGCGGTTCTTGGGAAAAACGACCCCCTGCAGGCAGCGGCTGCCATCGTTGCGGGATATCACGGGGCGTTTCGACTCGATGAAGTGGAGTTGTCCGTTCTGTATGCTTTGATCGGCGCGCGGCTCGCCGTCAGCGTCACTAATTCCGCACACTGCAAAACGCTAAAGCCCGACGACCCGTACGTCACGGTCAGCGAAGGGCCTGCCTGGGAAGCTTTGGAGCAGCTGGCAAAGATCCACCCGCGTTTCGCCCACTACACTTTTCGCGCGGCTTGCGGGCTCTCACCCGTTCCGCAAGGTAAAAAGTTCAAGCGCTGGCTGGAGGCGAGCGCCGGCTCCGCCGCCTCGATTTTGGATGTTGATTTGCGAACGGCCCGGAGCCTCGTTTTTGATTTGAGCGCTGGCAGCACGTTTCTTGGCGCCGATCCCAGGGCGGCGGAAACTCCCGCACTCACCGAAAAGATATTTTACGCAATGAAGTGCGCTGACGCGTCCGTTGGTGTGGGCCGTTACGATGAACCACGACTGCTTTACACCTCTCCATTGTTCGGCGCGAGCGGCAATCCCACGGACGAACGGCGCACAATTCACCTCGGCATGGATCTATTTGTTGAGCCGGGCGCTCCGCTCAGCGCGCCGCTGGATGGCGTGGTCCACATCGCCGCGAATAATTCCGCCCCGCAGGACTACGGACCGCTGGTCATCCTGCGGCACGAAACCGGCGATGGCGAGGTATTTTTCACACTCTACGGGCATCTCTCCAATGATTCGCTCGTTAGCCTGGAAGTGGGCCAGCGCGTTACTCGAGGTCAACTATTCGCGCGCGTCGGGTCAGTCCAAGAGAACGGGGGCTGGACGCCGCACGTTCATTTTCAAATCATTCTCGATCTGCTCGAGCTGGGGGCCGATTTTCCGGGTGTTGCTTCTGCTTCGCAGCGTTCCGTATGGACGAGTCTCTCGCCTGATCCAAATCTTATGCTCGAAATTCCGTCCGGTAACTTTCCGGACAAAGAGCCTGCTTTCAACGAGACACTTGCCGCACGCCGCGCCTTGCTGGGGAAAAACCTCAGCGTCTCATATCAGCGCCCACTGAAAATCGTTCGCGGGTGGATGCAGTATTTGTATGACGACGCGGGGCGAGCGTATTTCGACGTTTACAACAACGTGCCGCTCGTAGGGCACAGCCACCCTCGCGTGGTCGAGGCGGCGCAGGCGCAGCTCGCGTTGCTCAACACCAACACTCGCTATCTTCACGACAACGTCAACCGTTACGCCGAGCGGCTGACGCGGCTGCTTCCCGAACCGCTCCGCGTGTGTTTTTTTGTAAACTCCGGCAGCGAGGCCAATGAGCTAGCTTTGCGCCTGGCGCGCGCGCATACCGGTCGGGAAGACATCATCGCTCTGGAACACGCCTACCACGGCCATACCAGTTCGCTCATCGACATCAGCCCCTACAAATTTGACGGTCCCGGAGGCCACGGAAAAAAACCATGGGTGCACGTTGCTCCGCTTGCAGATGATTACCGCGGCGCGTATCGCCGCGGCGACAAGCAAGCCGGCGCAAAATATGCGCGTCGCGTTGCGGAGATTCTCGACCGCACGCGCGCTGATGGACGTGGCGTTGCGGCGTATATCGCAGAAACCCTGCCCAGCGTCGGCGGCCAGATCGTTTTTCCGCCGGATTATCTCGCGGAGGTTTATCGTCACGTGCGCGGAGCAGGCGCGGTTTGCATCGCGGACGAAGTGCAGGTCGGATTCGGGCGTCTTGGAACGCATTTTTGGGGATTCGAAATGCAAGGCGTGGTTCCAGACATCGTGGTACTCGGCAAGCCGATCGGGAATGCTTTTCCGCTGGCGGCAGTCATCACTACGCCGGAAATCGCCGATTCGTTCAACAACGGCATGGAATTTTTCAGCACGTTTGGCGGCAATCCCGTAGCTTGCGCGGCGGGTCTGGCCGTTCTGGATGTCCTGGAAGAAGGGCATTTGCAGCAACACGCTTTGCGCGTCGGCGCGCATCTCATCGAAGGCTTGAAGACTTTGCAGACCCGCCACGCTTTGATCGGCGATGTACGCGGTTCGGGACTGTTCCTCGGAATCGATTTTGTGCTCGACCGTGAAACGCGTGAGCCTGCTCCATTGCAAGCCTTCTATGTGGTCAATCGCCTTCGCGATTGCGGCATTCTCGCCGGCACCGACGGCCCGCATCACAACGTCATCAAGCTGCGCCCGCCGCTGGTGTTCTCCGAAGCTGACGCGGATCTCTTCCTGAAGACGCTGGATGCCGTTCTGCAAGAAGACCCGGCGCAACCTCGCCGCTAATTTGCCTCTCTTCGGCCCGTTGAGACGCTGAGCCGCTTTCCGAGGGTCCGCAAAGAAACGACTGTGCCCCAGCCTAGAGGAGTCACAACCAATGCGCGATTCTGGCCGGCCATCCTATTTGCTGTCCGGCGCGTCTCACGTAGCGTTCAGCCCTGGGCATGGTAGACAGGCTGCGAGCAAAGCGCTATCGTTCACACTGATAGACTGGCAGTAGGTGCGGCCTCAAGCTTCCAACCCTTAGGTTGTGCCCAGGTACAAAAACCATGATTTTTATCAGGCGCTTCTCTCTTTCTATACTGCTGATCCCTTGCTATATTCCGGCGGCATCGGCGCAATCCGATCCTGTGGAGAATCCTGAGCCGCCCGCCGTTCGTGCGACACAGGCAACTTGTGAAGAAGCCCCGCGCGAAGACGCCCTCGTCTCCCTGTGTGTGCCGCCCTCCTTCTCTGAGGAGGATGCCGCTCCCCCTGCCCGCGAGTTCGTTGCAAGAATCTCTCTTAAGCTTTCCAACGGCACGCCGCTGCGCGTCGCGCTCGACCAGCGCACGCGCGTCGATCATCCCGGCGAGATGGTTCACGGCATAGTCGTGGAAACGGTTTACGCCTTCGACCAGCCGGTTATTCCAGCCGGCAGTATCGTGAGTGGCCGAATCCTCAGCGTTAGTCCTGTGTCCGGGGTAAAGCGCACACTTGCTTATGCCAACGGCAATTTTTCTCCCTTCCACAAATACGAGGTCACATTTGAGATGCTCACGCTGCCCGATGGCAGGCAGTTCCCGATAAAGACTACGGTTTCATCGGGAACCGCTGAAGTCGTACACCTGGTGAGCAATCCTGATAAAGCGAAGCAGAAGAGTGTAGCCGGCCGCGCAGCCGACAACGCCAAGCAGGAGGCCAAAGGCAAAATACAAGAAACAAAAGAGCAGGTGCATGAAACCTGGCAAAAGATGACAGCGCCGGGGCGCATGCACCGATTCAAGCAGTTTTTGCTTTCGCAATCACCGTATCGCCGGCAGTACCTGGAGCCGGGCGCGCGCTTTGTTGCGGACCTCGACGCACCGCTGGATTTTGGCGAGACCACGCGCACCGACCGACAGCTCGCCACTGTGGGAGGCACACCAGTGCCCGACAGCACCCTTAAAGCGCGGTTGGTTGCTGAAGTCAGCTCAGCGACCGCTACGCGCGGCACTGCGGTCACCGCCATTCTGACCGAACCGCTCTACTCGCCGACGCACCAGTTAGTTCTTCCTGCGAACAGCCGCCTGATCGGCAGAGTTCTGCAAGCGAAACCCGCGCATAAGCTGCACCACAACGGAGAACTGCGCGTGATCTTCGAGCGCATTGAAACTTCCGAAGAAGCCGTTCAGGCGTTGTCTCAGATGCAAACGCAAGCGGAGAA
>Ga0209118_1001126_pt1 | contig 13007 bp, 13 predicted proteins | sample BlaSpr_A8_Ref_M1_FD_187988 | JGI IMG/M metagenome (GOLD analysis project Ga0209118, IMG submission 187988) | Forest soil microbial communities from Thunder Bay, Ontario, Canada - Black Spruce, Ontario site 2_A8_Ref_M1 (SPAdes) (version 2) | ecosystem: Environmental > Terrestrial > Soil > Boreal...
GGCCGCGCCGGCGGGTGGCCGCTCGGCTTCCGCCGCAAGCGCCTCGAGCAACCCGGCTTTGGAGCCGAACTGGTTGTAGACCGTGATCCGGGACACACCGGCTCGTGCGGCCACTTTTCCCAGGCTCGATTCGGGGCCGCGCTCAGAGACCAGGAACCGGGCGGCGGCGAGAATCCTCGAGCGCGTCCGGTCCACCTCGGCCTGGCGCCGGCCCAGCCGGTACTCCCGAACAGCCATTGACAATTACATTAACAGACAGTCTGTTCAATAATCACCAACGAGTTCTTTGCGAATTCACAGGCGGGCCACAGGAAGCACCCGGCGCTTTCCGGGTAATGTCCCTTAGTCTTGGCCAAGAAGCCGCAACGTCAGCAACCGCCGCAGCGGACTCAGCCATCCGACCGCTGGGTCGCCTACGGGACGTTGCCGCTGAGGCTTTTCCTCGGTGTGACCTTCGTTTACGCCGGGCTTCAGAAGATCTCGGATCCCGGGTTCCTGCAGCCCGGCGCCTCGACCTACATCGGGACGCAGCTGCAGTCCTTTGCGGGGCACTCTCCGATCGGATTCTTGATCCAGGTCTTCGCGCTGCCGGTCCCGCAGCTCACCGGAATCGGGGTGATCGCGGTGGAGCTGACGATCGGGGTGCTCGTGCTGCTTGGGCTGGCGACTCGCTGGGCGGCGGCGGCGGGCGCCCTGGTGAGCCTGGTCTTCTTCCTGACGGCCAGTTGGTCGGTGCAGCCCTACTTCCTGGGGTCCGACAGCATCTACGCCGTCGCGTGGATCACGCTGGTCCTGGCCGGCGACCAGGGCGTGCTTACCGTGAGGCCTTTGATCTTTGGGCCGCCTCAGGCCGATCAGCGAGGCCGGCCGGCTACCACAGACCTCAGCCGGCGCCGTTTGCTCCTGCAGCTGGGCGGTGCCTCGGTCGCTCTCATCTGGGTGCTTGCGCTGTTGCCGCGCACCCGTCCCTCGATCCAGGGCGCGTCCAGCAGCGCGACGCCGGCTCCGACCGCGACCCCCGTCGCATCGCCGACCGGGACAAGGATTGGCGCGCTCGCGGACATCGAGACGCAGGGATCGATCAGCTTCCAGGCGCCGACCAGCGGCGACCCGGCGATTGCGGTCTCACTTGGCGGAGGCAATGTCGTGGCGTTCGACGCCGTGTGCACTCACGCCGGGTGCACGGTCTCCTACGACTCGGGGCAAAAAACGCTCTTTTGCCCGTGCCACGGCGCCACCTTCGACCCCGCTCACGGCGCGGCGGTAACAGGCGGCCCCGCGCCGACACCGCTGGCGCCGATCGCTCTCCAGATCGGAACGGACGGAGGGGTTTACGCGTCCTAGGTAGAGCTCCCCTCCCCTACAGAACGGCGCCCGGCGGCGACTGAGCGAGCCCACAACCTACGATCGCTGCCGTGAAGTTGTGGGACCCGCTCGCGTTCCGCGAGATGTCGGCGCTCCTGCGGGACCCGGTCTTTCGGGGTCGCGGCGTGCCTCGTGGCGATGGGCGGCCGGTGCTGCTCGTCCCAGGTTTCCTCTCAGGTGACTGGTCTCTCACCGTACTTTCCAACTGGCTCGAAAGGATCGGCTACAAGCCTCAGCTGTCCGGCATCCTCTTCAACGTCCAGGACTCCGAGAGTCTGCTGGCCGGCCTTCGACACCGGCTCGCAAAGATCGAGTCCGCCGCCGGGTCGCGGGTCAGCCTGATCGGCCACAGCCGTGGCGGCCTGCTCGCCAAGGTGCTGTCGCAGCGCAGACCGCAGAGCGTCGAGCAGGTCATCACCCTGGGTGCGCCGCTCGCCGACACAACCGACCTCGCGAACGTGACACGCCACGCGGTCGGAGTGGTCAAGACGGCGAACGAGCTCGCCTATGGGCGGCGACTGAGCGCCGAGGGTCGCTTCGCCCACGACCTTCGCCTGGCGCCGGCCGTGCCGACGACCTCGATCTACACGCGCTCAGACGATGTCGTGAACTTCCGCTCCTGCCTGCGGCCCGACATTCCTTCGCTCTCCGTTTGGGGCAGCCACAACGGCCTGTTGGTCAACCCAGAGGTGTACCGACTCGTTGGGCGCCTGCTGGCCCGACCGCGCAGGCCACCAGAGGTGCCCGACTGATCGGCCTTGCGATCGCGCTGGCGCTCTCCGCAGCCGTTCTGCACGGCACGTGGAACGTCCTCGCGAAGGTCAGTGCGGACCCGATGCAAACCCTTCAGCGTGGCGCGCTCGCGGCGGCCTTGCTCTTTACCCCGGTTGTTGCAGTGGTGTGGGTGTGGACCGGACGTCCCGGCATGGCGCCGGCCGCGGCGGGGTGGTGCGCACTCTCCGGCGTGTTCGAGGTGACTTACCTGTGGCTCCTGGCTGCAGCCTACCGGCGTGGTGAGCTGTCCGCCGTCTACCCGATCGCTCGTGGCACCGCGCCTTTGCTCGCGGTCATCGCGGGCCTGGGTTTGCTGCATGAGCGGCTGTCCGCCCTTCAGCTCGTTGGCGTGGGGGTCCTGCTTCTCGGCATCCTCGCGGTCACGCTCTCGCAAGCCACCGGGCGAGCCACCGTTCCGGCCCTGCTGACCGGAGTGGCGATCGCGTCGTACACCGCAATCGATCGCGTGGGTGTGCGGCTAACGACGCCGTGGCTTTACGGCTGGTTGCTGATCGTTCTGATGGTGGTCGGAATCTTCATTTCGCAGTGGGTGGCCGCCCGCCTGACGGCCGGCCGCCGTCTCGCGCAACAGGAGGCTGTCGCACCGGCGCCGATAGGCCGGGCGCAGGCGGTGCTGATCGGCGTTTTCATGTGGAGTGGCTACCTGCTGGTGCTGTGGGCCTTGAGTCTCGCTCCCCTCTCAGTCGTCGCCCCGGTGCGCGAAACCTCCGTCGTAGGGGTGGCCGTTTGGGGCGTCTGGAGACTTCGCGAGAGGAAGGCCATACCGATGAAACTCGCAGGCGCGGTGGCCACCCTCGTAGGTGTGGTGATGGTGGCTCTGTGATGTTCTTGCGACCGCGAGCGCCGGTGGTAAGGTAGATTGGTCGCCCGGAGGGCAGGCGATGTGCGCCGCGGTCGTGGAAGTTCTCGAAAGGGCCGGTGCGTTCGCGACATTGCTTTCGAGAAGGGAGTAGGGAGATGCCGACAGGCACCATCAAGAAGTTGGTCTCCGACCGCGGATTCGGTTTCATCGCCGCCGAAGACGGTCGGGAGTATTTCTTCCACCGGACCGGCCTCGACTCGGCCGTGAACTTCGACTCGCTGGCCGGAGGCGAGCGGGTCAGCTTCGAGATCGAGCCGAGCCAGAAGGGCCCGCGCGCGAACCGAATCAAGCTGGCGTAGCAGAACTTTTCTCAGGCCGGTCGCTCGATCGCGGCCGGCTTTTCCATTTGATGAACACCTCATTACGGACATTCGAGATCGTTCCGCGAGGCGACTACTCGCTCGAGGAGAGCGCCAACTTCATCGGCGCCTGGCATCGCGCGCCGTCCGAGACCGGTGAGCCAGAGGGCCACTTACATCTTGCTTTTTTGACAGACCGCGAGCTGGCTCCCGTCGGTGTGTGCCTCAAGCAGCCCTCAGATGGACGCGTGCTTGGAACAATTCATGGCGAGGCGGCTGAGCCCGCGGCCGTGGTCACGAAGGTCGAGCGCATCATGAGCCTGGACGTCGACGGGCGTCAGTGGCCCGACGTCGGTCAACGGGACCCCGTCGTGGCCAGGTTGCAGCGGAGGTTTCCCGGGTTCAGGCCTGTCAACTGGTCGGACGCGTATGAAGCCGCGGCGTGGTGCGTGATCTCATCGCGGATCTCGATGCGCCAGGGCCAGGGCGTGAAGGACCGCATGTCGAGGGAGCTTGGACATGCCATCGACATCCACGGTCAGGTGCTGTGGACGTTCCTGGCGCCGGATCGCCTCGCCCACCTCGAGAAATTTCCCGGGTTGTTCGGTCGCAAGGTGGAATACCTGAACGCACTGGGCCGGGCTGCCCTGGCCGGTGAGCTTGATACAGAAGCGCTTCGAGCGATGCCGCGCGAGGAGGCGCTCAAGAGCTTGCAGAGATTGCCGGGCATCGGGGTTTGGGGGTCGGAGCTGGTGCGCCTGCGGGCACTGAGCGCGGTGGACGAGCTCCCGTCGCAGGAGCGGCGGCTGCTGGGGGCGGTACGCACGGAGTACGGCCTGGCGACCGAGCCCGACCAGGACACGCTGGAGCGCCTCGCGGAAAAGTGGTCGCCTTATCGAATGTGGGTGTGCGTGTGCCTGAGAAGGACGCTGGAGGGTGGAGCGGGCATGACCCACTCGAGAGCATCTCAAGGGGAGCCTTAACAGGCTGGGTTGCCTTCGGTTTTCGCCGCCCGTACGCTCGTCGCAGGCGTCGCTGGTGGGGGTGGGACCGGCAAAAGAAAGGGTGGGACCCCGCCAGGGGTGTGCCTTCAGCGCGAGGCGCTTCGGACCACGGCTATCGCTCCCGCCCAGAGCACCGAGCCTGCGATCAAGAAGGTCCACATCGCCGGCGGAATCAGTGAGAGCTCGATCAGGGCGCCGAAGATGCACATGGCCGCTGCACCGGCCAGGAGGAAGGCGCCAGGAAAGAGCACCCACGCCGAGTACCACGGAGGCTGCCGGGCGTCGCCGCGATCAAACAGCCGCCCGGCGCCGAACACGAGCACAGCGACAACGACGGCCGGCGCGGTGAGGCTGAGGGCCCACCTCAGCTGAACCACGCCGGTGGCCGCTCCGAGCAGCGGCTGCACCGCGGCCGTGGCGAGTGCCGACGGTACCGCGAACGCAAGCAGGCGCAGGATCGCGCTGGCGGGCGGCACTCAGCTCACGCGCCGGGCACGGCTGGGGGCTGCGCCGGCATGGTGAAGACCGGCTGCGTGTGGACCCGACCCAGCTGCACGTCGCTGTAGTAGGCCGGCTCCGAGAGCTGGGTCATGAACCAGTCGTTCAGGAGCTGCGCACGCTTGACCAGTCCCGCCTGACCGATGGTCGTCCCGGCGTAAGGCTGTCGAGGCAGCGCCGATGAGAGGTCCGCCGAACCGTAGAAGTCCGATGTGCCGTACACGGAAGTTGACACATAGGAGTAGATCGCGACGCCCAGGACCTGGTTTCCGCGCGCCGACGGCGCCAGCACGCGGCGGATCTGGGCCAGGGCGTCCTCGGGATAGTTCAAGAAAGCGCCGATTCCGGTGACCACGCGATTCGCGAACCCAGAGTCCTTCTCGAAGGCCAGCCACTGGTCGAACCACCTTGCCTCACGCGCACTCCAGTCGCTGTCGTAGTTCATCGGCACGCCGAAATCGATATAGCCGTTCACCAACCAGTCCCGCCAGTTTTGAAATACCGACGTGTAGGCCGACGTGAAGTTCCAACCTGCGGGCGTCGTCGGTCCGCCGCCAAAGCAGATGAGCGCTGCACTGAGCTTCACGCCGGGCTTGACCGCGCGAAGGTCGTTGTGCAGGTCACGCACGAAGGCCGTCACGCGGTCTCGACGCCAGGCCTGCCATCGAGGGTCGTCAGGCGCCGGCACGGCGGTCGCACCTGTGTCGTGCATGTACAGCGCGAGAGATGTCGGGGTGTAGCCCCAGTTGGCGCCGGCGTAGCGGACGAAGTCCATGTGCAGGCCGTCCACGTCGTAATTGCGCGCGACGTCCATGAAGATCCTGTGCGTATAGGCCTGCACCTCCGGGTTGCCCGGGTCCAGGTATCCGGAAATCGAGCCGTCGTTGGCCCGATTGCCCCAGGTCGCTCCGTTCTTCACGTAAACGCCGCTGTCCTCGCTGACGTAAAACGTGTTGAGCCAGGCGTGGACCTCGATCCGCGGTGTCGACGCATGCGCCAGGCGAATCACATAACCGAGGGGGTCAAATCCGCGCGGCCCCACGATGTCCAGGGCGCGCGGCTCGTCCGCGTGATTGAAGTAAGCGTTGCCGCCAGTGCGCACCTGGACCATCAGTGCGTTGATGTTCGCCCGGTGTGCGTCGGCGACCAGCTTTTCCACCTGGGCGGGAGACTTGATGCCGTCGTGAAGAGCGTCCACCCACATGGCCCGGTACTGGGGCGGTCCGTACGCGATCGGGGTTGGCGCAGGGCTGGGCGAAGGCGACTCCAGTGGTGAGGCGCTAGGCGAAACGCCTGGCGTCGCAGCGCCTTGCTGACCTTGCGCGCACCCGCTCATAACCACGAGCACGAGCAGCGCTCCGGATGCACGCCGCATCAAGCTACCGCGAACAACACGTGGTTACGTCCGGTGGTGTCGATCGTGCCTGGGTGCGCGCTCTTGATGGTCTCGATCGCCTCTTTGGTGAATTCTCGGCGCCGTTGGTCGTCGATTCCGTCCAGCCGCGACGCGCAGCTCCACCAGCTGGTGAACAAGGAAACCAGCTGCTCTGCGGATTCCCACCTCACGTGCTCCTCGATCACCTCAACCTCTGCCCTGGCAAACCCCGCATCGAGCGCGGCCTGGCCGAACCGGTCACGTTCCGCGACGATTGCTCGGGTCGGTTTTTGGTCGATGGCCTGCGCGGCGGGCGGAAGCCAGCGGTCGATGACCGTTTCGAGCAGCCCCCATACCGACTCGTTGGTCGCATCGACAGGGACGCTGGCGGCGAAACGAGCGTCGCGGCGCAGCACTCGGCGCGCCTCGCCGAGCGCCGCTGCCAGGTCCGGCGCGAACTGGAGGCCGTGTCCACACACGGCGGCGTCGAAGTACCCGTCCCCAAATGTCAGCCGCTCGATGTCCATCACCTCGAACCTGGCGTTGGGAATTCCGGCCGCGCGGGCCACCTCGATCATTCCCGGCGCAAGGTCGATTCCGATGACCTCGCCACCGGGGGAGACCTGCTCCGCGAGGCGCCGGGTGAGGGTCGCCGGCCCGCACGCCAGGTCGAGCACACGCATGCCCGGCTGCACGTCGACCAGCTCAAGAACTCTCAGCCGGCCGCGGGCCTCGCCCCGCGCCATCACCTGCTCGACGCGCTGCTGGTAGGCCAGCGCGTAGCGGCCGAATACCGTCGGAAAAAGCTCTTTCGATTTCACGGGGTGAGGTTCTGCCACTCGCGTTCCAGCCACAGGGCCGCCCTGAGCGTGTCCGCGTTGGTTCGCCCGACCACCTGCATGCCCACGGGAAGGGCGCCGCGAGGCACGGGCGCAGGCAGCGCGACCACGGGCTGGCCCGTGGTGTTGAACGGACGGGTGAATCGAGCGAGTGGCTCGCGCACCTCGTCACCCGCCCCAACCAGCGGCGCAACGATCGCGGTCGCCGGCAGGAGCAGGGCGTCGACCTTTTCCATCGCGTCCTCGGCCGCCGCGATGAGACGCGGCTGGTCGCGCAATGCCTGCACGAGATCGGTGCCCAGGATCGCGAGGCCGCGCTTCAGGTGTGCGAGCACGTCCGATCCGTATTTCTCGGGAAACTGCTCGACCCAGTGGCGGTGGTACGTCGCCGCCTGCACGAGGAGGATGGTCAGGCCGATGCGGAACAGCTGGTCTCTTTCGACGAACTCGACCTCAGGCACGCCTGACGATACGAGCCGCCAGGCCGCCGCGGTCGGGGCATCGAGGCCGGCGACCCAGCCTCTCGGCACCGCGAGTCGAGGCCGGTCGACACGGACGACCGAAACCGGGTCATCGGACATTTGCGTGTAGGCCTTCGCCGCCGCCGCCACATCCTGGGCGATCGGGCCCACTGTATCGAGCGACCACGCAAGCGGAACCACCCCGGTGACGTCGATGCTCCCCAGCGCCGGTTTGAAGCCGACCACGCCGCAGAGCGAGGCCGGGATGCGGATCGAGCCGCCCGTGTCGGTGCCGATCGCCCAGTCGCACATCCCGGCGGCCACAGCAACGGCCGAGCCTCCCGACGACCCCCCGGCCACCCGGCTCGGGTCATGCGGATTCAGAACCGCCCCGTAATGAGGGTTCACGCTGGTCACGCCGAAAGCGAACTCGTGCAGGTTCGTCTTGCCCACGATCACGCAGCCTCGAGCCCGGATCGCCGCGACCACCGGCGCATCCCGCTCGGCCGGCTCGTTCGGAAGGATGACTCCGCCGGCGGTCGTGACCATGCCCGCGACATCGACCAGGTCCTTGACGGCGACCACGGTCCCCGCGCCCTCCTCGGCCGAGGTCGAGATGAAGGCGTGAAGGTGGGCGCGCTCTTCGATTTGCCGGCGCGCCTCGGCGAGGTCCACACGCCAATTCTCAGGTGTGGGGAGGGCCCGCCGCGTTATCCTGCCCGCCATGCAATCTACGGGCGCGCTCAACGTCGCGATCGCCTGGAGCAAGGTCGATGTGCTGACCCCTTCTCAACGCATCACGGCCGAGCTCCAGATCCGAGGGCGGCTCCGGGACACGATCAACGATCCCGAGCCGGTCTTCCACCTGAGGAACGTGAGCGCCGAACCGTTGATTCCCGGCGCCGTCCAGCTCAACGGGGTTCCGGAAGGACTCTTCAGCAAGGCGCTGGTGGGAGGGATCCGCACGATCGACCCCGAGCCGCCACCGCCTGACCAGATCATGGAGATGATCAGGCGCTACGTCATGTTTCAGGCCGACACATTCATGGTCACCGGGGCGGTCGAGTTTCCGAAAGCAACCGAACCGGCGATGCACAACGAGCTCCTGATGAAGCCGCGCTTCTTCCCGGTGGTGGACGCCACGATCACGATCTTCGGTGTGGGCTCCAAGAGCTGGACGCAGCCCATGATCATGGTCAACCGAGACCTGATGCTCGCCCTCTACCTCGGCTGAGGAGGCGCGGCCGAAGATCCGTCGACGGCTTTTTCGGCCGCGCCTCTAGGCCGCTTTCGCCCCAAAGGCGCGCCTGATCCCTGTCCACAGGACTTTGAAGAACAGGCTCACCGCGTTGATCGGTTTCGCCGTGACCATGGGCGTCGGGTTTGCGGGTGCGCCGGTGCCGCCGCCGGCGCCGCTTCCGCCCGAGACAGCCCCGCCCGAGCCCGGCTCCGCCGCCTCGACGTTTGCCTTGATGCAAGCGGCCATGTCGTTGACGATCCGTCGCGAGACGTCTTCCATGACCCCGCGCCCGAACTGGGCGACACGGCCGGCCACGTTGTAGTCGGTCACGATCTTGACGGTCGACCCGGCGCCGTCGGCCTCCACGCTCATCAGCGCCTTGGCCCTTGCCGACCCTGGGCCGGTGGTCTCCCGCCCTTCGGCTTCGAGCGTTGCCGAGTGCAGCGCGTCATTGCGGTCCACGATCTTCGCGGTGCCGCTGTAGGCGACCGTGATCGGGCCGACTTTGATCTTGACCTTGCCTTTGAAGGTGGTCGGATCCACGACTTCAGACAGCTCGGCGCCCGGGACGCAGCCCACGACTTTGTTCACATCAATCAGGTACGCAAACACCTTATCGGGGGGCGCGCCGACGCTGAAGGAATTTTCTAGTTGCATTTCGCCGCTAAAAGTAGCGCAATGTAAGGGTTCGCTTTCAGCTCGCCTGGTCGACCGACACGGTCCCGGGCGCCGGCACCCCCTGGGGTAATGAGGAGGAGCGTATGAAGCACAAGGTCGCGACCACTGTCAACGGCCACCGGCACGAGCATGAGGTCGAACCGCGGCTGCTGCTCGTGCACTACCTGCGCGACGTCGTCGGCCTCACCGGCACCCACATCGGGTGCGACACCAGCCAGTGCGGCGCGTGCACGATCCTGGTAGACGGCAAGGCGGTCAAGAGCTGCACGATGTTCGCCGTCCAGGCTGAGGGCAAGAAGCTCACCACGATCGAGGGCATGGCCAAGGATGGAGAGCTCCACCCGCTGCAGCAGGCGTTCTGGGACGAGCACGGCCTGCAGTGCGGCTACTGCACGCCCGGCTTCATCATGGCCGCGGCCTACCTCCTGGAGCAAAACCCGAACCCGACCGAAGACGAGATCCGCAGGGGTCTCGAAGGCAACCTCTGCCGGTGTACGGGCTACGTGAACATCGTCAAGTCTGTGCAGGCCGCGGCGAAGACCATGGGCGGTGCCCGGGCCAAGCCGGCAGGTCAGCCAGCCGTCACCGCGGGAGGGGAGTAGGCATGGCCGTCACAACGATGATTGGCGCCAAGATCCACCGCCGCGAAGACCCGCGCCTGGTCAGCGGCGAGGGGCGCTACGTGGACGACTTCACCCGGCCGGGCATGGTCTTTCTTGCGGTTGTCCGCAGCCCGTTCGCCCACGCCCTGGTCAAGAGCATCGACGTCACCCAGGCGACCAAGGCGCCTGGCGTGGTCGCCGTCTACACCCACAAAGACTTCACCAAGGTGCTCTCAGGCACGATGCCCGTGACCCCGTCCTTCGTGGCGGAGAAGAAGCAGACTCCACCCCGGTTTCCGATTGCGGAAAAAGAGGTCGTGTACCAGGGCGAACCCGTAGCCGTGGTGCTGGCTGAGACGAAGTACCAGGCGGCCGACGCGTCCAACCTGATCGACGTCGAGTACGAGCAGCTTCCGGCCGTGATGGACCTCGACAAGGCTCTCGAGGCCAAGAGTCCCAAAGTCCACGTGGACGGACCCGACAACCTCGGATGGGACCTGACCTACATCCCGGATGACCCCGCGGTCATGAAAGAGGCCGAGGTGGTCATCAAGGAGCGGATCCTCCAGCAGCGGCTGGCGCCGACCTCGATGGAGACCCGCGGAGTGCTGGCCGAGTACTCCAAGCCCGACGGCACTATGACCGTATGGATGTCGAGCCAGAGCCCGCATTTCGTGCGGCTGTTTCTCGGCGGCGCGATGGGGATACCTGAAAACCGGCTCCGGGTGATCTCTCCCGACGTAGGTGGAGGCTTCGGCGCCAAGATCAGCCCGTATTCAGAAGACTGGCTGGTCCCCGCCGCGGCCAAGCTGAGCGGGCGTCCGGTGAAGTGGATCGAGTCGCGTACCGAGTCGCTCCTGACCACCACCCACGGCCGAGGCCAGGAGTTCGAGGTCGAGGCCGGGGCCAAAAAGGACGGGACGCTGGTCTACATCAAGGCGACCCAGTACCTCGACATAGGCGCATACATGGGCACATTCGCCGCGTTCCAGGCTTGCGCATGCCTGCTCGCCGGCGGCGCCTACAACTGGAAGCACGTGGCGGCACGCACTGTGGGCGTGCTGACCAACAGGGTCCCGACCGATCCTTACCGAGGGGCCGGTCGGCCAGAGGCGACTCACCTGTGTGAGCGGGCGATCGACCTGCTCGCGGGCGCGCTGAAGATGGACCCGGCGGAGATTCGTCGCAAGAACTTCATCACGGCTTTCCCGCACACCAATCACTTCGGACTGGTCTTCGACTCAGGCGCCTACGAGAAGGCGATGGACATGGCCATGGAGATCGCGGGTTACGAGAAGCTTCGCAAGGAGCAGGAAGAAGGCCGCAAGAAGGGCAAATACATCGGCATCGGAATGTCGAGCTGGATCGAGATCTGCGGCTTCGGACCGAGCGCGGCGACCGCGCCCGCGACCGGAGGCATTGCGCTGGTCGAATCGGCGCAGGTTCGTGTGTTTCCGACCGGCTCGGTAGCCGTCTATGTCGGCACGCATTCGCACGGCCAGGGCCACGACACCACGTTCCCCCAGATCGTCGCCGACACACTCGGCGTCCCCTATGACTCCATCGAGCTGAGGCACGGCGACACCGCCGAAGGGCCGGCCTTCGGCTATGGAACGTACGGCAGCCGCTCGCTGGCGGTGGGCGGCATGGCGGTGCACAAGGCGAGTAAGAAGGTCGTGGACAAGGCACGAAAGATCGCGGCGCATCTCTTTGAGGCGGCCGAGGAGGACGTGGCCTTCGACCAGGGCCATTTCTACATCAAGGGCAGTCCCGACAAGCGCAAGGCGTTCGGCGAGGTGGCGTTCGCCTCGTACGGCGCCGGCCTTCCCGAGGGGATGGAGCAGGGCCTCGAAGCTGTCGCGTACTACGACCCGAGCAACTTCGTGTGGCCGTTCGGGACTCATATCGCCGTCGTCGAGGTCGACGTCCAAACCGGCCACGTGGATCTCAAGCGCTACATCGCGGTCGACGACTGCGGAAACATCATCAACCCGATGATCGTCGACGGCCAGATCCATGGCGGCGTCGCGCAGGGCATTTCGCAAGCCCTGTACGAAGAGATCATTTATGACAACGAATCGGGGCAGATGAGGACCGGAACGTTCACCGACTACCTGGTCCCGAGCGCCAACGAGTTCCCGAAGTTTGAGCTCGGCCGAACCATCACCCCGTCGCCCACCAACGAGCTTGGTGTCAAGGGCATCGGGGAGGCGGGCACGATCGCAAGCTCCGCCGCGATCATCAACGCCGTCTGCGACGCGCTGTCGCCGTTCGGCATCAAGCATGTCGACATGCCGGCCAGCCCGGACCGGGTCTGGAAGCAGATCCACGAGGCGCATGCCGGTTCAAACCACGGAAAGGAGGCACATAAATGATCCCGGCCGCATTCGAATACTCCCGCGCCTCCTCCGTCGAGGAGGCTTCCAAGCTGCTCAACAAGTACGGCGACGACGCCAAGGTGCTCGCGGGCGGGCACAGCCTGATACCCCTGATGCGCCTGCGTCTCGCTCAACCCAAGGCGCTCGTCGACATCACCGGCATCAAAGATCTCGACCACATCAAGGAAAGCGGATCCAAGCTCCACATTGGCGCGCTGGCGCGTCACGTGACGATTCAGAACTCAGCCGTGGTGAAGGAAAAGCTGCCCATCCTCGCCGAGGTGGCGGGTGAGGTGGGTGACAACCAGGTTCGCAACATGGGCACGATCGGAGGCGTCATGGCGCACGCCGACGCCGCCGGCGACTACCCGACCATCGCTTTGATGCTGGACGCGGAGATCGTCACGAACCAGCGGACGATCGCAGCCAAGGACTTCTTCAAGGACATCTTCACCACGCCCCTCGAGCCTGATGAGATCGTCATCGAGGTCGTCTTCCCCGTGGCGAGCGGTCCCCACAAGTACATCAAGTTCCGCCGCAGGCTTTTCGACTGGGCGATCGTCGGCGCGGCGGCCCAGAAGATGAACGGCGGCTGGCGCATCGGGCTGACC
>Ga0209118_1001127_pt1 | contig 13006 bp, 8 predicted proteins | sample BlaSpr_A8_Ref_M1_FD_187988 | JGI IMG/M metagenome (GOLD analysis project Ga0209118, IMG submission 187988) | Forest soil microbial communities from Thunder Bay, Ontario, Canada - Black Spruce, Ontario site 2_A8_Ref_M1 (SPAdes) (version 2) | ecosystem: Environmental > Terrestrial > Soil > Boreal...
AAGCCGATATAGGCCCCGATCCGTCCCACCTTCCCGTCTCTCGCCGGCACCACGGTCAGCCGCATCGGCTTGCCGTCGCGCACCACTTCGACCGTCATCGCGATGCCGGGGCGCTTCACGATCGCATCGAGGAAGTCGCGCGTCTCGGTGATCGGCCGGCCGTCCACGGCGCGGATCTCGTCGCCCGTCCGCAGTCCCGCCAGCGCCGCCGGCTTGCCGGGCTCGACCTTCCGGATCTGGGGCCGCAGCACCGGGCCGAGGCCGGCATGGTCGCCGATGTCGTAGTTCGGCACGCGCTGCGGCGTGACGGTGGCGGGAAAGGTGCGCTCGCCCCGGCGGACCAGCAGCGTCACCGGCTTGCCGGGCGAGGTGAGCAGGGCGAGGCTCAGCTCCTGCCAGTTGCTGATGCGCTCGCTGTTGACCTTGACGATCAGATCGCCCTTGGCGACGCCGGCCTTGGCCGCCGAGGAGCCCGCCTCGACGACGCCGATGAGCGGCGGCATGGCGGGCAGGTTCGGCAGCTCGACGCCGACCATGAAGAGCACGGCGAAGAGCGCCACCGAGAGCACCACGTTCATCGCCGGGCCGGCCAGGTACACCAGCACCCGCTGCCAGCGCGGCTTGCCCAGGAACTCGCCGGGGTCGCCGGCCGATTCGTCGGGATTCTCGCCAAACAGCCGGACATAGCCGCCGAGCGGGATGGCCGACAACCGGTAGTCGGTGCCGCCGCGCTCGAAGCCCGCCAGCCGCTTGCCGAAGCCGATCGAGAACGTGAGCACCCGGACGCCGAAGACCTTGGCCATCAGCAGGTGGCCCGCTTCGTGGACGACGATGATGATGCCCAGGGCGAAGCCGAAGGCGAGGAGGTTGGTCAGGATGACGTTCATGGGTTCTCGGCGGCCCGGGGGATCGATTTGACAACCGGAGGGTGCGGCGGCCGGGAACTGGCTGCCGGGCCGCGCCCTGGCGACGGAAGGGCGATTATAACTATTTAGCCCTCACTGCCTACGCCGACCCCGAGACATGAAACCGGGCGGCGCATAGACCGTTGGAGGCCTACTTAAAGCATCTCTTGGATCTCCCCCGCATCCCCTCGATCCCCTTCCCACCCTCCGGGGGGAAGGGGACGCCCCCTCCCTCCCCCTCGTTGAGGGAGTTCTTCTAGTGAGGCACCGCGGGCAGCAGGAGGCAGACGCCCAATTGCAGCACCGGCGCGGCGAACAGCAGCGCGTCACAGCGGTCGAGCAGGCCGCCATGGCCGGGCAGCACGTTCCCGGAGTCCTTCACGCCCACGCCGCGCTTGAGCATCGATTCCACGAGGTCTCCCACCTGCGCCGCCGCGGCGGTGAAGGCGCCCAGCACCAGCAACTCCGGTTCCAGCCCGCCGCGCCGCCAGAGGCTCCACGCCGCGGCCGCCGCCAGCCCCGTCAGGAATCCCGCCGCCGCCCCCTCCCAGCTCTTCTTCGGGCTGATGGTCGGCGCCATCTTGTGGCGGCCGAAACGGCTGCCGACGTAGAAGGCCGCGGTGTCGCCCAGCCAGACGATCGCCAGCAGCAGGAAGACCAGCCACGGATCCCGGTGCCGCAGACGGTAGATGCTGGCCAGCGGCACCGCGAAGTAAGGCAGGCCGAAGGCGAGGATGCCGAGGCTCTCCAGGGTCTCGTCGAGCGGCGTGCGGGCGAGCAGCACGATGCTGCCGATGCCTACCGAGGTCAGGGCGCCGAGCGCCAGCAGCAGCTGCTGCTCGCGCTCCGGATCGAGCGCCAAGGTCATGACCAGCGCCGCCAGGGGGACCAGCACCACCAGCACCGACAGCGGCGCGTGCGGTGCGCGCGGGCGCACGATCCCTACGTACTCGAAGGCGGCCCAGGTGAAGATGACCGCCGCGAAGAGGAAGAACCAGATACCGGAGAGCAGCACGATGCCCGCCACGATGATTGGCGTGCCGACGGCGGCGGTCAGCAGGCGCTGCGTCGAGGACGCTGGGGCGCTCCGGGGAGGATGGGTGACGTGTTCCATGGCAGCTCCAACGCAAGTTACCACAACGGCGGCCGAAGAAGCCGCTGGCCGCATGGGGCGGATTCCGCGGAGGTTAGCGCGACGGCAGGACTTCGAAGATCACGCTGGCGGGATCCTCGTAGCGCATGGCGAAGCGGCCGGGGTTGGCTGCGGCCCAGCGGCCCTCGAGAGGATAGTCGTACTCGAGGTAGCGGCAGAGCAGGACCCAGCGGACGTGAGCGGCGGCGAGGTTGTCGAGCCAGGCCTGCGCCGAGGGATCGACCCGTGGGTTGCAGCCGGGATAGCGGGCGGCGTTGCGGTAGTTGGCGCGGTTGATGTTGACATAGATCGCCTGCCGCTCGAGGAACGGGCCCATGGCAGGGTAGACGAAATAGGTGGCCGGGGAGCCGACGACGTCGACGGTGCCGTCGCCGCCGTGCGCGTCGAGCCAACCCCAGGCGCCCGCGAACAGGTGGGCGGAGGTGGAGTGCGCGGTCCACTCGCTGGTCAGGGCGCGCTGGCGGTCGCGGGCCCGGAAGCGCGCCAGCTGCGGCGCGCCGAGCAAGGCGAGCGCGAGGGCTGCCGTGGCGAGAGCGCCGGCATGGCGCCGCACCGCGCCGCGGAGGCCGGGCGAGATGCCGAGGCCGACCGCCGCCAGGTCGACGGCGGCGATCGCCACGCGGACGCCTTGCGGCATCTCGGCATGCAGCTGCAGCAGGCCCTGGCAAGCCAGGGCGAGGGCGATGCCCCGCAGCCAGAGATCGCTCATGCCGCGGTGCTCGGCCATGGCGACGCCGCCAGCCGCGGCCAGGCCGACGGCCGGGACGAGATAGCGGACGTTGGCGAAGACGGCGAGGTTGGCGGCGTAGGGCACCACCAGCCAGAAGAGCAGCTCGAAAACGATCTGGCTCGCCGCGACCAGCGCCGCGCGGCGCCGGTCCGCGGCAACGCCGAACGGCAGTGCCAGGAAGGCGAGCAGCAGCACGAGCGTCTGTGGACCGACCCCGAGCTCGACCGATTGCGGCCGCGTGATGCCGAGGAAGACGTCGATCAGCTGGTGGCGGCCGATGATGGACCATTGGTCCGCGACCGAGTCGCGGCGCGGCAGGACAGGCAGCAGGGGCGGTCGCGCGGGCGCCGCCTGCGGAGGAGCCGCCGGCCTTGCCACGCTCCCCGGTGCGGCCGCGGTCGCTGGCGGCGGCGCGGTCTGGCCGGCGGTCCTCGTCAGCGCTGCGGCCGTGGGCTCGCGGCCCTCGCAGGCGAGGGCGAGCGGACCGGCGCCGAGGGCGACGTTGCGCAGGTAGAAGAAGCTGCCGAGGGCGGCCGCGGCCAGCAGGGCGACCGCCAGCTGCGGCAACCGCCGCCGCGCCCAGCCGCCGGGCTGCTTGTCCCGCGTCAACAGGATGACCGCCGCGGCGAGCGCCGCGGCGTAGGGGAGTCCCAGGAGCTTGGTCCCGCACGCCAGGCCGCAGCCGGCGCCCGCCAGCGCGGCGTCGGCCAGGCGCGGTCGCTCCATCCAGCGCAAGGCGAAGAAGCCGCCGGCGAGCAGCGTCGCGGCGACGAAGTTGTCGACGTACTGGGTGGCGGCGAAGCGCACCACCACGGGTGTAAGCAGCACCACGAACGACGCCAGCGGCCAGTGCCGGCGCGCCCCCAGCTGGCGGGCGATGCCTCCTACCGCCAGCCCGAGCAGCGCCCAGTGGGCGAGCGCGGCGAGGTTGACGTAGAGCTCGCTGTGCGACGGCGCCAGCCACCACCAGAACCAGATCGAGCCGTTGGCCGGCACGTAGCCGTAATTGTTGATGGGGAAGGGGCCTAAAACCGGCGCCAGGTCCTGTCGCTGCAGCCAGGCGGCGCTGAGCAACAGGTGGTACATCAGGCTGTCAAAGGAGAGCGGCGGCCGGAGCAGGCCGCGCAGCGCCTCGCTGCCCACCGCGTGGGCGGTGAGCAGGCTGAGTGCCGGATGGGCGCGCAGCCGGTCCCAGGCACGCCGCGCGAGGTGCCGCGCGGGTTCCCATAGATCGGGGGCGGGGGTCGGGGCGGGTCCTGCCCGCCGGAACGGCCGGATGCGGCCCAGCAGGGCGATCAGCAGCGTCTGCGCGGCGAGCGCCACCTCGATCCGGAGCGCGCCGCAGATGCCGAGCGCCAGGCCGATGGCGAGCGCCTCCGCGGTCGCCGCGAGCAGGGTGGCGACGGCGAGCGCCAGCGGGTCGCGCCGGGCCTCCTCGCCCAGCGCGCGCAGCGCGAGCAGGTACCCGCCCACCGCCAGCAGGGTGAGAGTCAACAGCGTGAGGGCGAGCCCCATCACAGCCAGGAGCATGCGGAAGGGATTGATAGCACAGCTGCGGCCGTTGCGGCACGCCACCGCGGGCCGCTATCATCGGAACGCCAATGCCGACGCCACGAGAGCTGCGCCCGGGGAGAGACAGCGGTTGAGATGGCAATATGACGCCAGCGGCACGCTGGGCAGGTGGCAGAGCGCCCGCCAGGCGCTCGCGGAGAAAGGTTTCTTTTATGTCGCGCGCCTGGCGGCGATGTGGGCCAGCTTTCCGCTGTGGCAGATCTATAGCAAGGTTTTCCCGCGCGGCTTCACCTACCAGTCGGTGCGGTACGCGTACTTCCTGCACCAATACAACCTCACCTGGAGCAACGAGCGGGCGGTCGAGATCCCGATCGTCCGGGCGGCGCTGCACGCGCGGCACGGCGGGCGCGTGCTCGAGGTCGGCAACGTGCTGTCGCACTACTTCGACGTCGGCCACGAGGTGCTCGACAAGTTCGAGCGCGCCAACCGCCGCACGGCGGTGCGCAACGACGACGTGGCGACGTTCCGCGCCGACCAGCCCTACGACCTCATCGTCAGCATCTCGACGCTCGAGCACGTCGGCTGGGACGAGGAGCCGCGCGATCCGGGAAAGATCGCGCGCGCCATCGCCAACCTGTGCGATCAGCTGGCGCCGGGCGGGCGCCTCATGGTCACCCTGCCGCTGGGCTACAACCCCTTTCTGGACGGCCTGCTCGCGGCGGGCGCTCTGCCGTTCAGCCGCTGCTACTACCTCAAGCGCGAAGGGCTGACCACCTGGTCGGAGGTGGACTGGCCGGCGGTGGCGGGCTCCGCCTACGGCGAGCGCTGGCCCGGCACCCGGGGCCTGGTCATCGGCGTCTTCGACCGCGGCGCGCCATGAGGCCGAGACAGATCGCCTCGATGCTGCCGGCGATCTCGTCCCAGTCGTAGCGCGCGGCGCGCGCCTCGGCATTGCGGCCGAGGCGGCGGCGCTCGGCCTCCCCCGCCGGCGCCAGCAGCGCGGCCAGCGCGGCCGCGAGGGCACGGGGCTCCGCGGCCGCGGCCACTCCTTCCAGGCCATCGCGCACCAGCTCGCCGACGGCGCTCTCCGGCGAGCCGCAGTAGACCACCGGCAGGCCGGCGGCCATCGCCTCGAGCGGGAAGAGGCCGAACCCCTCGCGCGCCGAGGGCTGCACGGCGACGCGCGCGCGGCCGAGCTCGCGCCAGACCTCCTCGCTGCTCCTGACGTGGCCGCGGAAGGCGACGCGGCCGGCGATCCCGAGCTCGCCGGCCAGGGCCTCCAGGCGCCGCCGGTCGGGGCCTTCCCCGAAGACCGTCACCAGCGGTCCCGCCGGTCCCGCCGTCCCCTCGCCGCTCTCGCCGCTGCCGCCGCCGTCACCGATCTGATCGTTGGCCAGGACCTGGACGGCGCCGAGCAGCAGGTCGAGGCGCTTGTGCTCGAGCAGGCGGCCGGCGTAGATCAGCGGCGGGCCGTCACCCGGGCGATCGCCGGCGGCCGCTCGCACCCGCGCCACGGTGATGCCGCAGGGCACCAGGTCGACCCGGCCGGTCTCGACGCCCCCGGCGGTCCCGCGTTTCCCGAAGCGTGCCGCCGCCAGGCGTCCGCGGGTGAGGTCGCTGGTGGCGGTCACCGCCGTGCCGAGATGCGAGCTCAGCCACTCGACGGCGCGGTAGGCGGGCGCCCGGAGCCGCCCGACGTAGCCCCGCCAGTAGCTTCCCCAGTACTCGTACCAGGTGACCAGCAGCGGCTTGCCGGCGGCGGCGCATTTCCACGCCAGCGGCAGCAGATGGATGTACGGCACGCTGGGAGTCTCAACCACGTCGTAGGGCGTCAGGTCGAGGCGGCGCACCACCGCCGCGAAGCGCAGCGCCTGGCGGGTGCTGCGCCTGCCGGCGCGGTTGTAGAGGCCGCCGATCTCGCCCAGCTCGCCCAGCGACACGATGTGAAGGTTTTCGACCGTCGAAGTGAGGCCGCTGCAGAATCCGGCGAGCGTGACCTGGTGGCCGCGCCGGCAGAGCGCGACCGCGAGCTCGTAGTTACGGAGCTCGACGCCGCCGATGAAGTCGGGATAGACCGTCTCGTAGACGATCAGCAGCTTCAAGCGCCCGGCCTCCGGCCGGCGGGCGCCCGCGGCCCTTGCCGGGGTGGCGCCGCCGGCAGCAGCTCGTAGATGAGATTGGTCGGATCGGCGAAGCGCTGCGCGAAGAGCTCCGGGTGCGCGCGTGCCCAGTCGTTCTCCATCGGGAAGGGGTAGGAGGGCACGCGGGTGAGATCGAGCCAGCGTACGCCTGCCGTGCGCAGGTTGGCGATCCAGGCAGCGGCGGCGGGCTCGACCCGCGGCTGGCAGAGCGGGTAGGCGGCCGCCTCGTCGAGGTTGGCGGCGTTGACGTTGACGTAGATGGCGCGGCGCTCGAGACGGAGGCCCATCGCCGGATAGTAGAAGAAGGTGTCCGGCGAATTGACCACCGCCACCGTGCCGCTGCCGCCGTGCCGCTCGAGCCAGTCCCAGCCGGCGGCGTAGAAGGCGACGTTGATGCCGTGCGCCGTGTACTCCTGGGTGAACGCCCGCGTGCGGTCGGCGGCCCGGAAGCGCGCCAGCCAAGGAACCCCGGCGAGCATCGCGAGCGCTGCGACCGCCGCCAGCGCCGCCAGCGGCGCCGCGCCGGACAGCGCCAGCCGGCGCCGCCCGCGCCGCGAACCCTCCGGGGCGACGAGCCAGCCGCGCAGCCGCGGCAGGAGCGCCAGGGCGACCACCGCCACGTCGGCCGTCGCCACCGCCAGGCGGACGCCGTCCGGCATCTGGGTATGCAGCTGCAGGAGGTCCTGGGCGGCCAGGGCGACGGCGAGGAACAGCAGCAGTCTCTCGTCGGCCTGCAGGTTCTCGGCGGCAGCGACGCCGCTCGCGAAGGCGAGTCCCACCGCCGGCAGCAGGTAGCGGAGGTTGGCGAAGACGTGGCCGGTGGCCGCAAAGGGCACGGTGACCCAGAAGACGACCTCGGCGAGCAGCTGGCTGCCGGCGACCGCCGCCTCGCGCCGGCGCTCGCGCGGCAGGGCGGCAAAGGCAGGGATGCCGAGCAACACCACCAACGCTTGCGGCCCCAGGCCGAGGTCGACGAAAGGCGGCGCCGCGGTGGTGCCGAGGAAGGCGCGCGCCAGGCGACCCTCGACCAGCATCTGGTGCGGCATGGCGGCGACCGAGCCCGGGCGCGGCAGCGCCGGCAGACCGCGCACCGGCCGGCGATGAGGGAGACCCTCGCACTCGAGGGCCAGCGGGCCCACGCCGCGCGCCGCGTTGCGCAGGTAGAAGAAGCCGCCCAGGGCAGTCGCCAGGACCAGCGCCGCCGCGGCCTGGGCGGCGCGACGCCGCCAGCTCCCGACTGCCAGCGGCAGCAGTGCCGCCGCCAGCGCCGCGGCGTAGACCAGCCCCAGCACCTTGGCGCCGGCCGCCAGGCCGAGCCCGATGCCGGTCAGCGCCGCCTCTCCCCAGCGCGGCTCGCGCAGCCACGACAGCCCGCAGCAGCAGGCTCCGAGCAGGCAGGCGGCGGTGAAGATGTCCACGTATTCGGTGGCGGCGAAACGCAGCACGGTCGGCGTCATCGCCACCAGGAAGGCGGCGAGCGGCCAGGCGCGGCGGGCTCCCAGGCGGCGCGCCACGGCGCCGGTCGCCAGTCCCAGCAGCGCCCACTGCGGCAGGAAGGCGAGATTGGCATAGAGCTCGCTGTGCGAGGGCGCCATCCACCACCACAGCCACACCGCGCCGTTGGCCGGGGTGTAGCCGTAGTAGTTCATCGGGTAGGCGCCGAAGACCGGCGCCAGGTCGTGCCGCTGCAGCCAGGTGGCGGCGAGCGTCAGGTGGTACATCAGGCTGTCCCAGGACAGCGGCGGGCGCACCAGGCCGCGCAATGCCTCGCTGCCGATGGCGTGGCAGGCGAGCAGTGCGAGCACCCAGTGCTGCCGCAGGTGCACCGCGAACCGGTTGCCGAGGTTGCGCGCCGGCCGCGTCAGCGCCGCCAGCGCCGGCCATCCGCCGCGCCCCGCGGCGAGCCCACCGCAGGCGAGCAACGCCAGCGCCAGGCCGGGGGCCAGGCGAAGCTGGCCGCAGGCTCCCAGCGCCAGGCCGATGCCGACGCCCAAGCCGGTCGCGGCGAGGAGCCAGGCCACCGCCAGCTCGAGCGCGTCGGACCCTGCCTTCTCCGGCCCGAGCAGGCGTAAGGCCAGCAGGTACCCGCCGCCGCCCAGGGCGCACAGCACAAGCAGGGTCAGCAGGGCGCCCGCGACGTCGGCCAGGGGATCACCGCCACGGCATCAGCGCCGCGATCTCGGCGGAGCGCCGGTTGATCGACGAGAGCAGGACACCGCAGGTCATCGACAGCGCGCTGAGGATGAAGAGGGCCGCCGAGAGCACCGCCAGGGGCAGCCGCGGCACCATACCAGTCTGCAGGTACTCGGCGATCACCAGCCCGCCGCCGGCGAGCGACAGCAACAGCAGGAAGAGGGCGAGCAGGCCGAAGAACTTGAGCGGCCGGTAGTCGCGGAAGAACATCAGGATGGCCATCAGGATGCGGTAGCCGTCGCGGTAGGTGTGGAGCTTGCTCGGGCTCTCCTCGGGACGCGCGCGATAGCGGATGGGCACCTCCACCGTACGATAGCCCTGCACCACCGCCTGCAGCGCCAGCTCGGCCTCCACCTCGAAGCCGCGCGCGATCAGCGGCGTGGTCTCGAGGAACCGTCGCGAGAGCACCCGGTAGCCGGAGAAGAGGTCGCGGGTGCGGACGCCGAAAAGCACCCGCACCAGCAGGTTGAACAGCCGGTTGCCGAGCGAGTGGCCGGCGCGGAAAGCCCCCTGCTCGGCGCCGGCGAGACGGGTGCCGACCACCATGTCCGCGCCCGTCCGCGCCGCCTCCAGCAGTTTCACCACGTCCTCCGCCGGGTAGGTGTCGTCGCCGTCCACCATGACGAAGTAGTCGGCACCCTTGGCCTCGCGGAAGCCGGCGAGCAGGGCGAACCCTTTGCCGGCGCGCGGCTCGTGGAGCACCCGCGCGCCGGCCTGCCGCGCGGTCTCGGCGGTGGCGTCGGTCGAGGCGTTGTCGACCACCAGCACCTGCGCCTCGGGCAGGGCGGCGCGGAAGTCCCGCACCACCTTGCCGGCGGTGGCCGCCTCGTTGTGGCAGGGCACCACCACCACCACGAGCGGGGGCCGGCTTGCCGCCTCGGGCGGCGGCTGCGGCCAGGCTGGGGTCGGTTCCATATGAGGAAACTCTACTTGAAGAGGGGGAGGGAGGGGGCGTCCCCTTCCCGCGGTAAAACCTTCTCGTTCAATCGATCGCGGACAGCGGCGCGATCGCGCACTCCGGAGCGCCGCCGTTGCCCGGCGAGCGGGCGGAGCGCGCCCGCCGCGTCAGCCAGGCCAGGCAGAGCAAGCCGACCGCGGCCTGGGCGGCGATCGAGAAGAGGTGATAGACGAAGGAGAAGGCGAGCACGCCGGCGCGCTGCGCCGCGGCGGTGGACCCCGGAGCGTACGCCGACGTCAGCTCGACCAGCGCCAGCTCCAGCGTGCCGAGGGCGCTCGGGGCGATCGGCAGGACGGTGACCAGCACCACCACCCCGAGCACCACCAGTCCGCGGGCGAGCGGCAGCGCGACGCCCCACAAGCGCAGCGCGAGCCACAGGCCGACGATCATCGTCAGGACGTGCGGCACGCGGGCGGCGGTGGCGCGCAGGAAGCCGCTGCCGCGCGCGGCGAAGATTGGCCTTAGGACCCGGTGGCGGGTGAGCCATGCCGGCCGCCAGGCGAGCAGGACCAGCAGGAGCGCGAACCCCGCGGCGAGCGCGGCCAGGAGCGGCAGGGAGCCGGCCAGAGGACCGCCACCACCACCGCCGCCGGCGATCGCGTCCATCAACGTCCCGGCCGCCGCCACCGCGGCGAGGGCGCCGAACTGGGTGGCCATCAGGAAGAGCAGCGTCCCCAGGGCGCGGAGCGGGCCGACGCCGGCGCGATGCAGGTAGAGGCCCATCCCGCCCTGGCCGGCGGCGAAGTTGAGCAGTCCCAGCAGGTAGGTGGCGCCGCGGGCCGGCAGCACGCCGCGCCAGCGGCAGCGCACCCCGGTGACGGCGAACGCCGCGAGCGTGGCCCAGACGTCGGCGAGGAGCGCCGCGCCGACCACCGCCGTCGAGCAGAGCGCCACCTGCCACGACGGACCGGCGGCCAGGGCGCGCAGCAGCTGGGCGCGCGGCAGGCGCGCGGTCAAACCGGCGAGAATGGCCGCCGCCACCAGCCATGGGAGCCAGCGCCGCGCCAGCCTCCCGGCCGCCCCGGTCACGCGCCGGCGCCCCCCGCGCCCCCGCCGGCCCCGCCGACCCCGGTGAATTCCCCGACCCCGCTGAATTCCCCGACCCCGCTGAACATCGGCGGCAGCCAGCCGAGCAGCGTCCGCCCGTAGACGATCCACACCACGGCCAGCCCCCAGAGGACCAGGTTGATGAGGAATGGGAGGTCGCTCAGGATGGCCTCGGTCGGGTTGCGCTCGTCCTCGCGCTGGTACATGAGATAGAGGTAGCGGAAGATGCCGAACAGCACCATCGGGATGGTGTAGATCAGCCGCTGGGTATGAAACTTCGCCACCGTCTCCGGGGCCACGGCGTAGAGGGCATAGGAGACCACCGAGGAGGCGGTGACGACGTTGATCATCTGGTCGAGGAAGGCGGGGCTGTAGTGGTCGAGCACCGGCCGCTGACCGGCGGCGCCCTCGGCGAGCAGCGTGATCTCGTGGCGGCGCTTGGAGAAGGCGAGGAAGAGCGCGAGGAAGGTGGTGCACAGGAACAGCCAGCTCGACACCTGGACGCCGGTGGCCTCGGCGCCGGCCAGCACCCGCAGCACGAACAGCAGACCGATGGACATCACGTCAAGGATGACCATGTGCTTGAACCAGAGGGTGTAGAGGACGTTGATGAAAAGATAAGCTCCGAGCACCCGCGCGAACCCGGGCCCGAGCCACCACGCCAGCGCCGCCGCGGCGGCGAGCAGCAGCAGCAGGGCGGCGACCGCGGTCGCGACCCGGAGGGTGCCGGCAGCCAGCGGGCGCAGGCGCTTGCGCGGATGGAGCCGGTCCTCCTCGCGGTCGCGCAGGTCGTTGAAGAGATAGACGGCGGAGGCGGCGCAGCAGAAAGCCAGCAACGCGAGCAGCGCGCGGGTTACCGCGGCGGCGTCGCCAAGCCGGCTGCCGAACACCAGGGGCGCCAGCACGAAGAGGTTCTTCGCCCACTGGGAGGGCCGGAGCGAGCGGACCAGGGGCGCTAGCACGCGCGGTATTGTACGGGGGATACGGGGAAAGCGATGAATGACCAGGACACGGCCCTCGCGGCCGCGCCGCCGGAGGAGCGCGCGCGGCGGCGCTTTGCGGCGCTTTACGTGCTGCCGCTGACGTTGCTGCTCGCCGGGATCGCGCTGCCGCTCGCCCGCGGCACCGAGACCCTCTACATGCGCGACGTCTTGAACGCTCACCTGGCGATGAAGTGGTCGGAGGCGCGGGCGCTCCACCAGGGCTACTTCCCGCTGCTCGATCCCTATCGCGGCGGCGGCCAGCCGCTCGCCGGCAACCCCAACGCGGTGCCGTTCTATCCCACCAACGTCCTGTTGCTGTGGGCGTCGCCGATCTGGGCGCTGAACGCGCATTTCTGGCTCCACCTCCTGCTCGCGCCGTTCGCGTGCTTCTGGATGGCGCGGCGCTGGGGCCTGTCGCGGGAGGCGGCGTGGGCGGCGGCGGTCTGCTACACGGGCTCCGGTTTCTATCTCTCCCACCTCTCCTTCTACAACCTGATCGCCGGGGCGACCCTGGCGCCCGCCCTGGTCGCCGCCTGCCTGGGCTTCGCGGCGCCGGCGGCGCCGGCGGCGGCGGGCGCCGGGGTGCGGCGAGCGCGGGCCTTGTACGCCGCGGCCATCGCCCTGCTCTGGGCGCTGCTGCTGCTGAGCGGCGACCCGCTGATGGCGGCGCTGGCGGTGGCCCTGGCCGCCGCGGCGCTGCTGCTGCACTGGCGGCGATGGGCCTGGCGGGCGCTGCCGGAGCCGGCGACCACCTTGCGGTGGTGGCGCCGGCCGGCGTGGGCCACGCTGGTGCTGCTGGCCGTGGGGTTCGGCTGCGGCACGCTGATCGCGCTGCCGCAGATCGTCGAGTTCCTGCGCATCCTGCCGGTGTCGTTCCGCGGCTTCCGCGGCTACGTCGGCGACGTGGCGACCCTGGCCAGCTGGCACCCTGCCCAGATCGCCGAGTGGCTGCTGCCGACGCTGTTCGGCCGCCTGGACGTGCGCTATGCCGGCAACTTCTGGGGCCAGCGTTTCTTCACCGGTGCGCCGCCGCTCTATCCCTCGCTCTATCCGGGGCTGCTGGCCCTGGCGCTGATCGCCGCCGCCGGCCGGCCGGGAAGGCCGGGCTCGCCGCGGGGACCCCTGAAGCCCCTGAAGCCCCTGAGGCCCCTGAGGACAGCGGCCTGGTGGGCGTGGGGATCGTGCGCGGCGGGTCTGTTCTGCTCGCTGGGGCGCTACAACCCGGCGATGCATTGGCTCTTCGCGCGGCCGGGAGCGGGGGCGCTGCGGTATCCGGTCAAGTTCTGGCTGCCGGTGGCGGTGGGAGGCGCCTTGCTGTGCGGCCTCGGTTTCGAGCGGCTGCTCGCCGCGGAGTCCGCCGCCGCGGCGGGCACCTCTTCGATCG
>Ga0209118_1001128_pt1 | contig 13004 bp, 9 predicted proteins | sample BlaSpr_A8_Ref_M1_FD_187988 | JGI IMG/M metagenome (GOLD analysis project Ga0209118, IMG submission 187988) | Forest soil microbial communities from Thunder Bay, Ontario, Canada - Black Spruce, Ontario site 2_A8_Ref_M1 (SPAdes) (version 2) | ecosystem: Environmental > Terrestrial > Soil > Boreal...
CACGCCCAAATATCTTTTCAACCAGACGAGCGCGGGCGATTTGAGCAGCGCTTCGAATTCGCTCACGCTCAGAATCGGGACGCGCTCGGGCGGCGTGCGAAGCGCGAAATCGTATACGCCGGACGCCGCGGCGGGATCGCGCCGGGCGTCGTAGGCGAGACGCGTCTGGCTCACGTCGGGCGGCTGCGTTTCCGTCCGTTTGGTTTCCGGGCCGGCTGATTGCAGCCATGCGGCCGTCGCGCGTTGCAATTCTTTGATTGCCGCCTGCGTCAACGGCTGCCGGTGCGTCTCCTGATAGAGCTGCGAAAATAATTCGCTCGGATTCGAGAATCGTTCGGGCGCGGATTCCTGCACGAGACTCGCCCCGAGCGCGATGCCTTCGGTGGCCGATTCGCGCAGAGCGTGAAACTGCCGGAGCGCGATCTGCCGCTGCTCCGATGGCCCGAGGTAAAGCGAATGGTTTTGGCGAACGCTGGTGTGTCCTTCGCCCTGGCTGCCTTGTTTGGCCGCGCGGCGGTTAAGCTGCTGGATACCGCGATTGAAATTCTGGATCTCTTCCTCGCGCGCAAACTCACCCTTTTCCGGCGGCGGCCAGCTTCCTTCGTTCCATCCCGCGAAAATCAGATGCGACCATTCCTGCCCCTGCGCCTGCGCGACCGTCATGAGCTGCACGCGGGCATAAGGATGATCGCCCACCACGTCGCGGCCCGCGCGGAAAGTCGAAGCGATCTCTTCCAGCCAGCGCAAGAACAAGGTCCGCGAAAACGTCGCCGTCACCTTGTCCGCCCAGTCGCCGCTGCGATTGACGACTTCCATCCAGTGTTGCGTCCACTTCAGCCGCGCAAACGCTTTCCCGGTCGCGTCGAGGAATTCCGAAAAGCTCCCGCGCGCGGGCAGGAACTGGATCAATTGCAGCACGCTCGCGATCTCCTGCATTTTTTGTCCGGGATCGGCGGCGCAGAACTGCTGCAAAACCGTGAGATCGTCGATCAGGATTTGCGCGTGGACGGAGTGGAGCGTGTGCTCAAAGCGCGGAAGGGTCAGCTCGGGAAATAATTTTTCTCGAGTCCGCAGCGCGCCCAGGAAACGAGTCAGCGAATTGATCCGCGGCCCGCGCTGCAGCTGCAACCACGCGCGCCATTCCGCCGATTCGAAAAGTCCCGGGACTGGATGGCCGAAGCCGTCGTTGTGCGGGATGGAAAGTTTCGCGAGCGCGCTGGCGACCAGGCGTGGCAGCGATCCCGCGCCCGCGAAAATCACGCCGATGCGCGTGCAATTTTTCTCGGCCAGAAAGCGCAGGCACGTCAGGGCGACGGCTTCCGCTTGCTCCGAGGCGTCCGCGCCAACAATGAAAGAGCAATCCGGCGGGCGAACGGCGGCGCCTTGCATTTCCGCCTCGCTGAAGAGGCTGTCACTGATTTTGTTCGACGGCGGCCCGATTGGCGTCGCTTCGCCCAACGCTTCTTCCCACGAACCAATCCAGCAGGCGTCGAGGCTGCTTAGATTTTCTCGCGGATATTCCAGCACGACCAACGCGTTTTGCGCGGCCGCGGCCGCGGCCCGAAGCAGAAACCAGTGCGACCAATGCGCGGCGTCGAAACCGGTAACGAGGAGGTTTGCGAAGACCGGCGGCTGCTTCGCGGATTGCGCCATCGCCTCGCGGTCGAATTGCGCGATGAGAGAAAAATCGCAGGCCCGCAGGTGCCCTCGAAATCGCCGGACGATGGGCTGAAATGATGGCAATTGGAGCGCGTCGAAATCCCAGCCGGCCATCCCGAGCCGATCCAGCGTGCGCAGAAGATGATCCGGCGCGCGGACCACCGCCTTCGCCGCCAGTTCGTCCGCGTTTGATCTCTGCTCTGCCGCGTTGCGCAACATTTCCTCCGCCGCGACTGCGAGAAGCAAGCGAAGATGCTCACGCAGCGGCAGCGCGTGATTTCTCTCGCTGGGGAGAAGGTCGCGCAGCCGGTCCGGAGTGATGAAATGAATGCCGAGATTCGATTGACCGTCGTGAAGCAGGCGCGCTTTTAACGCATGCGCGTGGCTTCGCGCCGGCACGACAACCAGTGACGGCAGCGCTTGCTTCCACGCGAGAGGGAGCGTCTCCTGGAACCAGCCGCGAATCGCGCCTTCCCACGCGTCGCGCGGCGACTGCGCAATGCGGAGTGCTGTCTTCCGTTTCACGCGTCCACGTTAGCAGAACGGACAGACAAACGCTGTCCCAGCGCCAAAGAAATCGGAGCGCTAGTAACCTTTCATTCGTTTCCCGTTCTTCTTTTTCGGATCGGAAAGCAGAACGTGAATTTTCGGGATGCTGCGGGTCGTGGTCGCCACCTCGAGGGTGTGCGGCCCGCCTTGCACAGGAGTAAAAGAGATCTCGGCCATCTGCCCGTTTTGGGCGACGACATTTTCGGAGTGGATTTGTTTACCCGAGGCGTCGGTCACGCTCAAGACGAAACTGACCACGCCGAAATTTCTCTGCGCGACCGCGGCGTCATCGGCTTCTTTCGGCCAGACCTGGAGCTTGTGTTTCACGCCCGGATGCTCGACCACGAATTCAATTTTCCCGACGGCCATCTTGTCGCCGCGAACAAGCCCTGAACTTCCCGTCACTTCGCTTTCCACGAGGGTCGTTCCGCCGGGGCTGCACGCCCCAAGGATGAGCGCAGCGCCGATCGCCCATACTTTTGTCCAGAAGCTCACGTGTAATTTGTAGACCAAGGAGGGGCGCTTTCCAAACCGCCCTCCTCTCTCTTTCCAACTTTCTCCGCGCCGGCCGGCCGGTCCGTTGCGTTGGCGCGTGCCGGGTGTTAGCCTCGCCGCTCCGCGCATGAGCCAGAATTACAAGGACACTCTCAACCTGCCGAAAACGGATTTTCCGATGAAGGCAAACCTCGCCACGCGCGAGCCCGAGATGCTCAAGCAGTGGAACGAGGCCGGCCTTTACGAGCAGATTCAGGCCGCGCGCGCCGGCGCGGAGTTGTTTGTCCTCCACGATGGCCCGCCCTTTGCGAATGGCGACGTCCACATGGGCACCGCGCTCAACAAAATTCTGAAAGATCTCGTGGTGAAATCGAAAACGATGGCCGGCTTTCGCGCGCCTTACGTGCCGGGCTGGGATTGCCATGGCTTGCCGATCGAATACAAGGTCGTGAAGGAATCGCGCGGACTTTCGCCGCTTGAAGTCCGCAAAAGATCGGAAGCATTCGCGCGCAAATTTATCGACATTCAACGCGAGCAGTTCAAACGGCTCGGCGTCTTCGGCGATTGGAAGCGCCCTTATCTCACGCTCGATCCGGCTTACGAAGCGGAAATTCTTCGCGCTTTCGCGATCTTCGTCGAGAAGGGTCTCGTTTACGAAAGCCTCAAGCCTGTCTTCTGGAGCACCGGCGCCCAGACCGCGCTCGCTGAAGCCGAAGTCGAATACCAGGACCGCGAAGACACGGCGGTCTACGTGAAGTTTCCGATCGTGACGGGCGATCTCGCGGGCAAAGCGAGCATTGCGATCTGGACAACGACGCCGTGGACGTTGCCGGCCAATCTCGCGATCGCGGTCCATCCGAACGAGCTTTATGTCGCGCGGGAATTCGTCAAAGTGGGAGGGGCCTCAGCGCCCCGACCAGACGGTGAAGAAGTCGGGACGCAAAGGTCCCTCCCACATTTAGAGGTCCTGGTGCTCGCCGCTTCTTTGGTGGATCAATTTTGCACAGCAGCCGGTTGGACGCCAACGGGCGAGCCCATTAGTTCTTTTCCCGGCAGCAAGCTCGAGGGCATCACCGCGCAACATCCATTCTTGCCGCGCACCTCGGCCATTTTCGCCGCGGATTTCGTTACGATGGATTCCGGCACTGGCGCCGTCCACATCGCGCCCGGCCACGGCGAAGAAGATTACACTCTTGGCCGAAGCAAAGGCCTGCAGATTCTCTCGCCCGTCGATGATCGCGGCCATTTCACTGACGAATCGGGCGTTGCCGAGCTCACCGGCAAATATGTTTTCGACGCGAACGCCGACATCATCGCGCTCTTGCGTGAGCGCGGGATGCTCATTGGTGAACAACGCTACCCGCATTCCTATCCTTATTGCTGGCGCTCGAAAACGCCGATCCTCTTTCGCGCGGTGAAACAGTTTTTTATCCGGATCGACGATCTGCGCGCCAATGCACTCGCGGCAATCAAAGGTGTGCGCTGGATTCCGCCTTGGGGCGAGAATCGGATTTCGGGCACAGTGGAATCGCGGCCCGACTGGGTGATCTCGCGCCAGCGCAGTTGGGGCGTGCCGCTGCCGGTTTTTTATTCGGCGGAGGCCGAAGCGATTCTCGATCCCAAATGGATCCGCAAACTAGCGGACCTGGTGGCGCAACGCGGCTCGAACGTCTGGTTCGAACTCGATGACGCCGCGCTGGCGCGTGAGCTCGGGTTGCCCGAGGGCACGCGGCATCGCAACGACACGATCGATGTCTGGATCGATTCCGGCGTCTCGCATTACGCCGTCCTCGCCACGAACCCCGCCTTGCGCGATCCGGCCGACATGTATCTCGAAGCGACCGATCAGCACCGCGGCTGGTTTCAATCGTCGCTCATGACGAGCGTAGCGCTGCACAATCGCGCGCCTTACAAAACCTGCGTGACGCACGGATTCGTCGTGGATGTCGACGGCAAGAAAATTTCGAAATCGAGCAGCTACAGCAAACCGATGGACGCCGGCCATTTCGTGGCGAAGCATGGGGCGGATATCGTCCGGCTCTGGGTGAGCAGCATCAATTACACGGATGACGTGCCGTTCTCGGAAGAGATGTTCACGCGCTTGGGCGACACCTACCGGCGCATTCGGAATACGCTGAGGATTCTGCTCGGAAATCTTTTTGACTACGACTCGTCATCCCGAGCGAAGCGAAGCGAAGTCGAGGGACCTCGTGGAACGTCGAGCGATCTTCAACGGGGTCCCTCGACTTCGCTCGGGATGACTGATGCCTTTACCCTCGTCGATTGCTGGATCCTCGATCGCTTGGAAAATGTGATCGCGGATTGCCGCGCCGCCTACGCCGCTTACGAATTCCACAAGGTCTACCACACGCTCAATCAATTCTGCGCCGTCGATCTGAGCAGTCTCTATGTCGACATCACAAAGGACCGCCTGTATTGCGATGCGCCCGATTCGCCGCGCCGCCGCGCCACGCAGGCCGCGATGCATCGAATCTTCGATGCGCTCTGCCGGTTGCTGGCGCCGATCACAGTCTTTACCGCAGAAGAAGCGTGGAGTTTTCTCGGCCGTTCCGCTTCAGTTCATCTAGAAGTCTTTCCGGAGCCGAACGATGAATTTCGAAACCAGACCGCAGGCGACCAGGTGGCTCAACTCCTGGCTTTGCGCGGCGTGATTGGCCAGGCGGTCGAACGCGCGCGCCAGGAAAAGTTGATCGGCAACGCGCTCGAGGCGGCTGTCGTTCTGCGCTGCGAGCAAGAGGCTATCGCCGCAATCCCGCATGAAGAGATCGAAGAGTTCTTCATCCTGAGCGATCTGAAAATCGAACCGGGGAAAGAGCCGGTTGCGCTGATTTCGAAGACCGCCTACAAAAAATGCGCGCGCTGCTGGAGGCATCGGCCGGCCGTCGGCACGAGCGCGGCGCATCCGGAATTGTGCGATCGCTGCGAGGCAGTCGTTAACGGTATGAACGCGCGGGCAAAGCAATAACAGGGAAGAGATTTTTGCCACAGATGAACACGGATGAAACACGGATGGGGAGGATTCGGATCGAGCCTTTTATCTGTGAAAATCTGTGTCTATCTGTGGCTGCTTCTTTGCGTCGTTTCTAAGATGAAATTCATTCTCTTTCTCTCGTTACCGCTTTACGCACTGGATCAACTAACCAAGTGGCTGGTTTTGAGCCGCGTTCCGGCGGAAGGCAGCGAAGTCATTCCGGATTTCTTTAGTCTCGTGCACGTGACGAATACCGGTGCGGCTTTCGGCTCGTTCCGGAACAACAACACTTTTTTTATCGTCCTGTCGTGTGTGGCGCTCGTGTTTGTCGTCGCGCTGCTGTTGCGGCGGCGCGCGCCGGACACATGGCGCGACGTTTCGCTGGCGTTGCTCCTGGCCGGCGTAATGGGAAATCTCACCGACCGTTTCCTCCACGGTCACGTCATCGACTTTTTGCTCGTCGATCTGCACGTTCCGTTGGCCCACCCCTGGCCCGCCTTCAACATCGCCGATTCCTGCATCTGCATCGCGGTCGTCTTCTTCATCCTTCACTCGTTTAGAAAGCGGCGAGAGGCAGAAGTTTAGCGCGCGAGTCATCCCGAGCGGAGCGAAGCGAAGTCGAGGGACCCCGTTGCACGTCGGGCGACACTTTGCGGGGTCCCTCGACTTCGCTCGGGATGACCAATCAATGCCCCACGCGCGCTTCCGGCAGATAATAAAACAAAATGCCGAGGATCAAATAAACGGAGAGAAGCTGGACCCCTTCGATCCAGTTCGTTTCGCCGTCGCCGCTGATCTGAAAGATGATGTAAACTGACGCCACCATGGCGAAAATTTCCGGGAGCGAAAATTCGAGATCCATCGGGCGGCCGAGGAAATAAGAAAGAAAAACCAAGAGCGGCGCGACGAAAAGCGCGATTTGGAGACTCGAGCCGATCGCGATCCCGACGCTCAAGTCCATTTTGTTTTTCAACGCCATCACGACCGCGGTCGAATGCTCGGCTGCGTTGCCCACGATGGCCACGATGATCACGCCCACGAAAACTTCCGTGACACCAAACGAAGCGCGCACGCTTTCGATTGTTCCCACCAGAAACTCCGAAAGCAGCGACACGACGCCGGTTGCGATCACCAGGATGATGATGGCCTTGGTCCGGCTCCAATGCTCGATCACTTCGTCGAGCTCGCCTTCGCATCCGATGAAAAAATGTTTGTGCGTCCCGAGGGTAAACACGAGGACGCAGAGATAGGTAACGAAGAGCACAATCGCAATGCCTAACGAGAGCTGGCGCTCCACGGCCAGACTCCAGCCGCCGGGGCTGGCCGCGGCCGACATATGAAAAACGGTCGGGATGATGAGGGCAATCGCGGCGAGCGAAAGCGAAATCACGGAAGTGCGCGCGCCGGATTTGTTGAAGAGTTGCTCCTTGTGCCTCACTCCGCCGAGCAAGGTAGCGAGACCGAGCACGAGCAAAATATTTCCGATGATCGATCCGGTGATCGACGCCTTGACCACGCCGGTGAGTCCCTTGGAGAGGGCGATGCCGGCAATGATCAGCTCCGCCGCATTCCCGAAGGTGGCGTTCAACAATCCGCCGAGGGCCTCGCCCACGCGCGCCGCGAGTTCTTCCGTGGCGCGGCCAATCCAGCCCGCGACGGGGACAATGGCGATGGCCGAACAAATGAAGAGCGCGGTCGGGTTGGAGAGTCCCGGCCAGAAGCGGAGCGCCACCGCAGCCGGAACAAAGACGAGGAGCCAGTTCAGCGACAGTTTCATCTTCCCCACGTTATCGGTTAAGCTGGCGCAAGGTTCCAGCTTGCGTTTCGTTTGGTTCCAAGCCGGAAATCACGCTACCATGAAAACCGCTCCGCCAATGGAAATCACCGCGCGAGATATCGCGCGACGTCTGCGCGAAGCGGGTCACGTGGCCTACTTCGCGGGCGGCTGCGTGCGCGATTTGTTGCGCGGCCAGGTTCCCAAGGACATCGACATCGCCACTGACGCGCGGCCAGACGTCGTGCAAAAAATGTTTCCGCGCACCTACGCGGTCGGCGCGCATTTCGGGGTGATCGTGGTGCTGGAGAATGGATTCCAGTTCGAGGTCGCGACTTTCCGTTCCGATGGCGCGTATCTCGATGGCCGGCGTCCGGTGGAAGTGCATTTTGCCAGCGCGGAAGAAGACGCGGCGCGGCGCGACTTCACGATCAATGGAATGTTCTTCGATCCGGCAACGGATGCAGTGATCGATTTCGCCGGTGGCCGCGCGGACCTGGAAGCGCGGTTGATCCGCGCGATCGGCGATCCGGCGCAGCGTTTTGCCGAAGATCGTTTGCGAATGCTTCGCGCGATTCGGTTCGCCACGGTCCTTGGTTTTGAGATCGAGACGGCGACGTGGGACGCCGTGGTGGCGCACGCGCCATCGATCAATGAAATCAGCGCCGAGCGAATCCGCGAAGAGCTGGTCCGGATTTTCATGTCGCCAAATCGCGCCCGCGGCTGGGATCTGCTCGACGCGAGCGGACTAATGAAAATTATTCTGCCGGAGATCGACGCGATGAAAGGCTGCGAGCAACCGCCGCAATTCCATCCCGAAGGCGACGTGTTCAAGCACACGCGGATCATGCTCGAGTTGCTGCCGAAGGAAGCGTCGCTGCCGCTCGTTTTCAGCGTCCTCTTCCACGACATCGGCAAGCCGCCGACCTCGATCGTGGATGAAGAAGGCCGCATCCGCTTCAATGGGCACGATCGAATCGGCGCGGAGATGACGGAAGCCATCATGGAACGGCTCCGGTTTTCGCGAGCGGAAATCGACGCGACAGTGGAAGCGGTGCGGCAGCACATGGTCTTCAAGGACGTGCCGAACATGCGGGTGGCGAAATTGAAACGCTTCATGGCGCGTCCGACTTTCGAGGATGAGCTGGAGTTGCATCGCGTCGATTGCGCGAGCAGCCATGGCATGCTGGATAACTATGATTTTCTGCGGCAGAAACGGGAGGAGTTCGCGAACGAGCCGATCATTCCACCGCCGCTGGTGCGCGGCGATGATTTGATCGCGATGGGATTGAAGCCGGGACCGCGCTTTGGCGAGATCCTCGAGGCGGTGGAGACGCAGCAACTCGAAGGAGCGCTGCGTGATCGGGAGGAAGCGCTGGCCTGGTTGAAGAAAGAATTTTTCGCCACAGATAAACACGGATGAAACACAGATGGGGAAAACTGATGCTTCGGTTGCAGGTCTTTGATCTGTGTTAATCTGTGTTCATCTGTGGCTTAGTTTTCTAACGGCATGAGAATCCTGATGATCAGCGCCGAGGGCCCGCCGCTCGCACGAGCGACGGCGCTCGTGGATGTGCTGGAGGCGCTGCCGCGCGAGTTGCGCGCGCGAAAGCACGAGGTCGCCATTGCGATGCCGTTCTATCGCGAGATCAGCGAGAACGCCGGGTTCGAGCTGCGCGATACGGGAATCACCGTGGAGGTGCGGCTCGGCGCGAAAAATTATGTCGCGGAATTCGTCGAGGGCCGCACGGCCGGCGGCGTGCAGACTTTTTTCATTCGCTGCGACGAGTTCTTCGATCGGGCCGGAACTTACGGTGAGCATGGCGTGCCCTACGAAGACAACGCGGCTCGCTTCATTTTCTTTTCAAAAGCGGCGCTCGAATTGGCGCGGCGGATGACGCCTACGCCGCAGATTCTGCACGTCCATGATTGGGCCGCGGCGCTCGTGCCCGTGCTGGTCCACCATCAGCACCTTCCCTTCGCCACGGTTCTCACGATCCATCATCTCGCGGAGCAGGGAAGTTTCTGGGGCCTCGACTTTGACCTGACGAATCTCCCCGAGCGATACTTCGTGCCCCGCGGCGTCGAGTTTTTCGGCCGGCTCAACTTGCTCAAGGGCGGGATCGTTTTCGCCGACAAGATCACGACGGTGAGCGAGCGCTATCGCCACGAAATCCTGAGTCCGGAAGGTAGCGGGGGGCTCGATATCGTCCTGCGCGAACACGCGCATCGGTTGGTCGCGATCTTAAACGGAGCGGATTACGAACGCTGGAATCCGGAAACCGATTTTCTCCTGCCCCGCCAGTTCGGCCCGGGAAATCTTGAAGGCAAGGCGGTCTGTCGCGATTTGCTCCTGGATGCGATGGGGCTCGCTCCGGTTTCAAGTGTGGCGCAAGTTTCTAACTTGCGTTCCGGCGAAAGTGGCGAGTTACAAACTCGCCCCACGATCGTCTTCGGAATGGTGACGCGTCTGGTTCCGGAAAAAGGATTCGATCTGCTCATGCCGTTGCTCGACCGGCTCCTCTCCGACGATGTGCGGCTCATCATCCTGGGCGAAGGCGATCCGGGATATGAAACGGCGCTCGCGATCGCCGCGCGGAAATATCCCACGAAATTTGCCTACCGGAGAACTTACGACGAACAGCTTGCTCATCTCATCGAAGCAGGGGCGGATGTGACCTTGATCCCATCGCAGATCGAACCAAGCGGCTTGAGCGCGATGTATAGTTTGAAATACGGGGCGCTCCCCGTGGCGCGTGCCACCGGTGGAATCCAGGAGATCATCGAGGATTACGATCCAACGATGGATGCCGGCTTTGGTTTCCTTTGCTACGAAAAAACGCCGGACGCTTTCTGGGATTCGATCAAGCGCGCGCGCGAAACTTTCCACGACACGACGCTATGGACCGCGCTGATGGAACGGGCAATGGCGCGGGATTTTTCATGGCAGATCGCAGCGGAGCGTTATGAGGAGCTTTACGAAGAGATCCTTCCGCGGTCAGCCGAGCGAGCCGCGTAAGATCTGAGAACGGCAGCGTTGTCGCTTTGACCTGGTTTATTTGATGGCTCGTCTTCGATACAAGCGCGATGCAGAGCCATTGGCGCCCGACACGGCGTTTCATCACAATGTTTACGTGATCCTCCTCGAGGCGAAAGCGGCGCGGCATCCGACGATTCTGCGAATGAATCCGAAGCGCGATGCGATGAAGCCGTGCGTCTACGTCGGGATGAGCGGGCTGCCGCCGGAGCATCGATTCGAAAATCACAAACACGGCTACAAGGCGGCGTGGGTAGTGGAAAAATATGGCGTCCGGTTAATGCCGGAGCTGTACACGCATCTGAATCCGATGCCGTACGAGGCTGCGCTCCAGATGGAACTCGAGCTGGCGGAGGATTTGCGGAACGAAGGTTACACGGTGACCGGCGGACATTGAACCGGTATCGGCGGAACGTGAGACCGGCACGGCAGGTTTCCTGGTGCTCGCGGTGGGAGCTTTGCCGACCAGGTCAGTTGGTCTGACCTGGTTTGCAGATTCCTTTGCGGCGCAAATCTTCCATCGTGTCCTGCATCGCCCGGAGGAGCGGATGCCCAGGGGACTCGGCGCCGAGAATATGCAGATAGCAAGCGGCCAGGAACCAACTCCAGATACCAAGGTTAAGATCAAGACCATTGCTGCATTTGAGATAGGCGACATCGAACCCCTCGGGGGGCGGAGCATAGATGGAAAGGCCGTTAGCAGTATCCGCGGTTCCCGGGACGGCGGCGGCCAAAACCATCTCGGACCAGCGATTCAAAACATCTGTGCCCGCCTGGAGGACTTCGCGAGGCAGCGGGTGTTCAAGCAGTTTCATCACGAAGCCCTTCAGGTCGATGGTTCCTGTCGCTTTGAATAGATGTGCTGTTTTGAGGGCGTCGCGCACCGCGCCGAACACAGCGGCGCTTTGCAGCATCGAGCCTAGAACTTGAACGAGGTGAACAAACGCGTTCGCGAATGCAGGGAGACGGTCGCAAGCGAGGGCGACCTGCGTGGTGTGACCGCCGCCGTGGTTAACAAGATAACGCGCCAGATCGAGCGGGGTTTGGGCCGGGTCACCGCGCAAATGAGATAAAACGTGGTCGTAGCTGTAGCCTTCGCCCGGCGCCACGTCTTCGGAAACAACCAGGATATCGGCGAATCCTGCCAGGGTCGCGATCACTTCGAGATTGCCCATGTAGCAAGCGTCGAGCGCGAGAATATCGTACGTTTTTTTTGAGGAAAGGCCTGCAGGAACCGATGTTTCGTTCAGTCGATTTTGGACATGCTGCTGGCAACGCACCAAGCGCGCATCACACTGCGCGGCCGGGCCCGGCAGAATGAGCCGTCCGGCTTGCTCTCGATACTGGAGACCAATATTTTCATCCAGGAGCAGACCTCGCCAGGAATCGCCGTGGCCGCCAAGAAACAAGACCCGTTGCTCGGCTGGAAAGTGGCTGGCCAAACGCAGGCCCAGCGTAAGAACTTTCGGATCGGAACTCTTGAGTTCGTTGAACCGCAACACAATGTCTTCTCCAAGCCGATTCCCGGAGTTGAGACGGGCAAAAAACGAATCGGAGAGCAAAGGGCCATCGAACAACGCGCAAACATGCATTGAGGCATTGGAGCCGATAGATTTCAGCTCCTGCAGATCGTCGAACAAACACTTCGCCAGATTACAATCGGCGGCGAGGTAGGCCATCACCGACCATTCCGCCATTCGACCGAGGGCAGCATCGTTTTCGTCGGAGAGATGGCATTCGAAATCCTCCCAGGTTAACCGCAGCACCTTGGGAGGTTGTTCGCCGTAAAGGTCTTCTTGATCGAGCAGCATGGGGGTTATGCGTTGGATCTAATGACGATATTCACCTACCCCTCGCGCGCCGGTGACCGTTATGTTTTGTGCGTGGTTCCAGCCTCGCAGCCGCGGAGGGAAGGCAAAAGTGTGTTTGATCCGGCGAAGAAGGTCAAGTTAATGGGCGCGGTTAACGCTTTTTCGGGCATTTGCCGCGGCCCATCACCAATTTCCGCGCTCGTTCTGGACCGTATCGTCCCAGCGGCTTGAACTTTTTCCTCTTCACTTTGTTGTAGGAGATGAAGAAGTGCTCGATCTCTTCAAGTAGCTTCGCGTTCAGGTCTGTGATTGATTTCAGGTCGCGTTTGTCCGGATGATTCGGCCTTCCCCCGGCCGGCGCGCATTCTTCGCCGAATAAACCCGGAGGTTTGTCGTCCAAGTTTGCTCTGAAAACAGAAACCAGCGTCCAGCTTTTCGAGCCCATACGATTCCAGCCCGTCTCCTCGGATGGACGCACGAAACCTTGCCATGGGGAAAGCTTTGGTGTCTCCTCGGCGCTTCCGAAACCGGTCGTGATGAATTCCAAGCCCAGCGTATTCAGGCCTTTGCTGGCAGGACTCTTTGTGACCCTCGCGCAGATTTTCGTGGCGGTCGGACTCATCGCCCCGGAAGGCCCGCTCTCGTTTCGTTACGACACTCTTATCCAGCACGACAGCTATTGGTTCG
>Ga0209118_1001129_pt1 | contig 13000 bp, 10 predicted proteins | sample BlaSpr_A8_Ref_M1_FD_187988 | JGI IMG/M metagenome (GOLD analysis project Ga0209118, IMG submission 187988) | Forest soil microbial communities from Thunder Bay, Ontario, Canada - Black Spruce, Ontario site 2_A8_Ref_M1 (SPAdes) (version 2) | ecosystem: Environmental > Terrestrial > Soil > Boreal...
CGCCTTTCTCCGCCAAAAAGACCTTGCCTGCGGAATGAATCGACAGGACAGCGGAATGCGGGTCGCCCGGCACCGAGACCGATAGCACACGTGATGCCTCCTCGCTACCCTTCGCCGTGCCACCGGTCACTTCCCTTATCGCCTCGCGCAAGGTCTTGCTGTCGACCGGCGTCGCTGCGGTGAGGCGATTGCCCTCTATGCGCAAACCGGCGTCACAGCTACAGAACTCGGCTGCGCTGCGGTTCCGGTACAGCACCCGGCCATCCCGATCGGCAAGGAAGGTAGCGTGCGGGTGGCGATCGACAATGCCCATCAGAACGCGACTCAGGTCAGTCGCCTGTAGACGCGACCAGCGATTTTCCAGCGCCACGGAGAGGTGTGAAAGCACGGACTTCAGGTTGGACTTTTCACGCTCGCCGAAGCCCCGCTGATCCTCGCCCCGGTGCACGGAGACGTAGTACACCAAATCACCGCGCCGCGCGGCCACCCCGCACAGGCGGTAGAACAGTCCGTGCGGCTTGAGCAGTCCGCGATAGAAGTCGGTCTTCACCAGGTCGCGATTACCGAGCAACTCTTCACCGGTCATAACTCTGCCTACGGTGTACTCATCGCTCGAAAGAAACCACGGATTGCGTGAGGCGTACTCGGCAGAGGCGGCGCGAAAGCCAGGGTTCTGTGGCCAGTCGTAGAGAGTGCCGCCCTGCCCGGTGGAGAAATGATGCCGCCCCAGAGTCGCCGAACAGCCGCCGAGCCAATCGCGCAGCAGTGCGAGGACATCATTCCACTCGCCCTCGCGGTCGGTCGCCGCATGTATGCGGTAGAGCAGCGAGTCGAGCAGTACCTTGGCTTCGCTGTTCGATGGCAAACGCGTCATGTTCGCACGCCTTCCGGCGATTTTGGCACTTGCGGTGTACCCGATGTTGCTGCGGTTCGTACTCAGAGAGTCATCGGGTGGGCGGATTTGCGAGTAGTGTTTGCACTCGTCAGTGGAAAGTCAAGCCCGAAAAATATTCTCGGCCGGCCGTCGCATTTGGGCACGGCGCGTTGTTGCATGGGTCATGGTTTGAGTGAATAATCAAACGCACCCGCAGACGTGGGCTGCCCGGTTTCGAATCGATTCGGCGTGACCTATTCCTCATGCGTATCAAGCGAGAATACCAGTCCTGGGTGGCCAACGAAACACTCGAGGACTATGCGCTGCGCTACGCGGCGAAGTCCTATCGTCGGTGGTCGCCGTTCGTGCTCGCCAATACCGCAATCGGCGGGATTTCCTTTCTCGCGTTGGAAGCAATCGGCGCGGCCATCACCATAAGCTTCGGCTTTCAGAACGCCTTTCCCGCCATCATCGTGGTGTCGATACTGATTTTTTTGATCAGTCTGCCTATTGCTTACTACTCCAGCATTTCCAATGTCGACATCGATCTCTTGACCCGCGGCGCCGGCTTCGGCTACATCGGATCGACGCTCACCTCGCTGATCTACGCCTCCTTCACTTTCATTTTCTTTGCGCTCGAAGCGGCCATCATGGCGCAGGCCTTGGAGCTCGCTGTCGGGCTGAATATTATCCTCGGCTACCTGCTCTGCTCCCTGATGATCATTCCGGTTGTGTTTTTCGGCGTCACGGTGATCAACAAGCTGCAGATGTGGACCCAGCCCGCATGGGTGCTGCTGCTGATAACTCCGTTCGTGTTCATCCTCTACCGTCACCCGGAGGTGCTGAGCGAATGGTCCGCGTTCTCGGGTAACGCGGACCCGAAAGGGCAATTCAACTGGCTCATGTTCGGCGCCGCCACCGGCGTGCTGTTTTCGCTGATGGGGCAGATCGGCGAGCAGGTCGACTATCTGCGCTTCCTCCCGGAGAAGACGGCGCGCAACCGATTGGCCTGGTGGAGCGCGCTGCTCAGCGCCGGTCCAGGCTGGATCATCATCGGCGGCCTGAAGATTCTTGCCGGCGGGTTGCTCGCCTTTCTCGCCATCCAGGCCGGTGCGTCGACCAGCCTGGCCGGGGTACCGATACAGATGTACAGCCGCGCCTATGAGTACGTCTTCGACGATCGCACCGTTGCCCTGGCGGTGGCAACGCTGTTCGTGGTCATCTCCCAGGTAAAGATCAATGTGACCAATGCCTATGCCGGATCGCTCGCTTGGTCCAACGCCTTCGCCCGGCTCACCCATTACCACCCTGGCCGTGTCGTGTGGCTGGTCTTCAATGTATTGATCGCCTTGCTGCTCACGTTGCTTGGCATCTTCACCACGCTGGAAGTCGTCCTGAGTGTTTATTCTGTCGTCGTGATGGCGTGGATCGGCGCCTTGGTCGCCGATCTGGTGGTACTCAAACCAGTTGGCATCAGCCCCAGATACATCGAGTTCAAACGCGCCCATCTATATAACGTCAACCCGGTGGGGTGCGGCGCCATGCTCATCGCCTCGGCGATTTCGATCTGCGCCTACGCCGGCGCGTTCGGCGAAGGAGCCCGCGCCTATTCCGCCTTCATCGCCCTGGGTATCGCGTTCCTCAGTGCGATTGCCATTGCCTACGTGACCCGCGGCAAGTACTACATCGCCCGACCGGATCTGCACTTTCGCTCCTGCGACCAGAATCAGCTGGTGCAGTGTTGTATTTGCGAAAAGGAATACGAGCCACCCGACATGGCGCACTGCCCGTTCTACCAGGGCCCGATCTGCTCTTTGTGCTGCGGGCTGGAGAACCACTGCCATGATTTCTGCAAACAGGCGCAGGCGACGGAACCGTCGGCTGTGGACATCGCGCTCGTTCCGACAGCGACTTTTGCGCCCCATTTCGGGCGGCGCATCGGCCGCTTCTTGGAACTGTTCGTCATCACGGCGGTGGTGATGGGAGCAGTCTTCTTGCTCTCCTATCGCCTGCTTGACGTGCAACAGGTCATCGCCGATGCCGACCTGACCAACATTCTGGGACGCATCTACGTCGCCATGCTGGTAGTCATCGCCGTCGGTACCTGGTGGATCGTACTTTCCCATGAAAGCCGCGAACTCGCCGAAGGCGAGCTGCTGCAGTCGCTGCACCATCTCGAAATGACGCGCAACGAGTTGGTGGAATCGGCAAAAATGGCCTCGCTCGGCGGCTTGGTCGCCGGCATCGCGCATGAAATCAACACCCCGGTCGGCATCACCGTGAGCGCCGCCTCTTATCTACAGGACCGGACCGAAGCGATCAGGAACAAAGCAGCGCGGGGCGCTTTGCCGGCGAAGGAATTGCAGCACTATCTGGACGATGCCGGTCAGTCAGCGCGCCTTCTGCTTTCCAACGCTAATCGAGCGGCACAACTGGTACAGAGCTTCAAGCAGGTGGCGGTAGATCAGGTAAGCGACAAGCGGCGCCATTTCGATCTCGGCGATTACATCCGCGAAACCCTGGTCAGCCTGGAGCCGAAGCTCAAGGGTACGTCGATCACCGTGCATGTGGACTGTCCGTCCGGCATTCACATGGACAGCTATCCCGGGCCGCTGGCACAAGTGCTGACCAATTTCGTCGTCAACTCACTGCTGCATGCTTTCGTCCCCGGGGCAACGGGCGCCATCGTCATTCGCGTATGGCCGGCGAACGAGGACGAGGTGACAATCCATTACGAGGACGACGGCCGGGGAATTCCCCGAGCGTTGCATGACAAGATCTTCGAACCGTTCTTCACGACCCGGCGCGGATCGGGGGGCAGCGGCCTGGGCCTGCACCTCGCCTACAACATCGTCACTCACCGGCTCGACGGCTCCATTGTGGTGGAGGACCGGCCGGGCGGCGGAACGATTTTCGTCCTGCGCATTCCCCGCATCGTACCGCCGGGTGCGAACATCGTGAACATCCTGCGCGCCGCGCCAAGGAGCATGTCATGAGAGAGCATGGACTGCGCTCCACCCGTTCGCCGGATCGAGAGGTTTCCGTCGGTGATGAACGGCCATCGAACTCGTGGCTGGTGCTGCTGGTCGACGACGAACCGGAAATCCACGAAATCACCCGGCTGGTGCTCGCCGACGTGAGCTTTACCGGCCTGCCTGTTGAACTGCACAGTGCCTATTCGGCGACGCAGGCAAAGGCGTTCCTGCAAGCCCATCCGGGAACGGCCCTGTTGCTGCTCGACGTGGTCATGGAGAGCGATGACGCCGGCCTCGCGCTGGTGCGCTACGTGAGAGACTATCTGCACAATCCGGATCTGCAAATCGTGTTGCGAACCGGACAACCGGGCATGGCACCGGAGCGAGATGTCGTGTTGCAATACGAGATCAACGGCTATTTTCTCAAGACTGAGATCACTGCTCAGAAACTGTACTCGATCGTTATCTCTGCGCTACGCACCTACCAGTACATCAAGACTCTGCAGCCAGTGAAGAGACGAGAAGTAACCCAGCGAAGCGAAGCGTTCGCAGGGCAGCGGCAGCAAGCGCTCGAAGAGGACCTGGCCAAGGCGATCGAGGCCGACGCGCTGCACCTGCTCGCGCAGCCCCAGGTACATCTAGCCTCTAACAGCATCGTTGGAATAGAGATCATTCCCGGATGGAGAACCCGAGATGGCATACTCGGCCCAGCGCAACTCGCGGAAAGCGTCCACGATCCGGAACTGCGTCTTAGATTCGATGAGTGGTTGCTGCGCAAAGCGTGCGGCTGGTCGCGCTCATGGCAAGGCCTCGGAGTCTGCGTGCCGCTGCTGACCGAACATGTGGGTGATCGCCGGCTCCTGGCAGTAATCGACCAATGCCTCGCCGACTTCACCGTTGCCCGGGGCACGCTGGATCTGCAGATGCCGGAGACCATATTGCTCGGTGAGCGCTCCAGCACCCGGGAGGCGATCGCCTACGTACAATCGCAGGGCGTATCGGTGACACTGCTCGATTTCGGATCAGGGATGATCTCCCTGCCGCAATTGCAGCGGCTGCTGCCCAATCGAGTAAAGATCGACCGGACATTTGTGCGCAACGTCAGCAACGACCCGGAACGTTCCGCCATTGCCCGATCCATCATTGCGCTTGCCCATACGCTGGAAATGACCGTGGTGGCGGACGGCATTGCGACTGAGCTCGATTTGCAGTTTTTCAAATGGGAAGGCTGCGACATCGGCCAGGGTGAGCTGCTGGCGACATCGACGGCAGTCGCCGACGTTCATGATGTTTTGCATGCGACGAAGGTGATCACGCACTGAAGGCGCTACCGCCTGAGTCAAGGCTGGACGCAGGCTGGACGAGGGGCGACCCCGACCCCGCGCATGCCCACCCTGCGACAAGCGGCGGCGATCGGCACCACCGGTTCCGTTGCAGGCACGTCAACGCGGAGCATCACCCATGCGAAACTCGTGCGTCAGCGCGTCCAGTTTTTCCTTCAGAGGTGCGTCAAGCTTGAGCTCCGCAGCTGCAACACTCGCCTTCAGCTGTTCCGCTTTGCTGGCGCCGACAATGGCCGAGGTAATGCCAGGATTGGCGAGTACCCAGGCCACGGCAAGGGTGGTGAGTTCCACGCCGCCTTCTTTTGCCAGCCTGGCTAAGGCATCGACTGTGTCGAACTCCCGATCATGCCAATATCGCTCGCTATACATCTTACCCGCGGTGCCGATCGTAAAGCGCGTGCCGTCCGACGGTGCTGCCGAGCGCTTGTGTTTCCCGGTGAGAAGTCCTCCGGCGAGCGGGTTATAGGGAATAACAGCAATCCCTTCCTCCGCACAAAGCGGCAGCAGGTCGCGCTCGAACTGCCGAAACAGCAAGTTGTAGCGCGGCTGCACCGACACGAACTTCGCCAAGTGGAGTGCCTCGCTCCTGCCCAGTGCGCGAGCTACACGCCAAGCCTGGTAGTTAGAGCAGCCGATGTAGCGTGCCTTGCCGCTGCGTGCAATCGCGTCGAAGGCTTCCAGCGTTTCGTCAGTCGGCGTCAGCGGGTCGAAATGATGCACCTGGTAGAGATCGACGTAATCGGTACCGAGCCGCTTCAGGGATGCATCCAGGGCCGACAACACATGTTTGCGCGACGTCCCTTGCTGCCAAGCCGCCGGGCCAACCTTGCCGCTGCATTTGGTCGCAACGATGAACGCTTCGCGCTTGCCACGTAGCCACGTGCCGACGATTTCCTCAGTACGACCGGCCATTTCATGCGTACTGCCGAGTGGATAGACGTCGGCGGTATCGATAAAGGTAATGCCCGCCGCCGCCGCCGCATCGAGAATTGCAAACGACGTGGCTTCGTCGCACTGCAGGCCGAAGGTCATGGTGCCGAGGCAGAGCCGCGATACCTGCAATCCAGTCTTGCCAAAACTAACGTGTTGCATGCGATCTCCTTCGCTGTTGGACACCTACCTGCCTAACGATGTATCTGCTCTTGATATTCAGCCGTGCATCTTCCGCTGGTGCTGTCGGTCATCCGACAACGGCACAACGGCTGGCTATGCGCCGGCATCGGGGTCATACATGTCATGCTTTATCAAGTGCCGGTTAGCGATCAACTGGCCTATCGTCGGTTCGCCACGCATGGCTCGATTGATAGCGAGCTTGGTCGCCTCGTAATTGGTGCGGTACAAGTCTTTCATGTCCAGATTTTCGTCCGTCGTACAACGTGGATCAATCCAGACGAGACTGATAATGCATAGATCGTCCACCTGCTCACGCGGCAGTACGTTTTCTATCACGCAGTCCAATACTCCATCGGCGGTCGCGGACTGCACCACGCCACCGAACAGCTCGACATAGGCACTGCTCTTCATCGTGACTTTCGGCACCATGATGGTCGCTGGGCGAACCAGCTGGTTGCAGGCGCGGATCGCAAACATCCGCGTGTGCCCCGCTGTTTGCCCCATCATGTTGGCAAATGCATGCCCAGTCGGACCGGAAACATCGCCGATGAGAACCTCCGGCATCGCATCGGTAAACTGTCCTTCCTTCGCGAATACCGTGGCCTCACCGATCCGCAAGATGATCTGCTTTGACATGTCGCCTTCCTCTCGTAGTCTTGGCAATCGTTGGTGCTGAACGACTCTTAGCGCCGCTCAAGCGCAAGCTTCAGGCCAAGCCCCACCAGTACGGCGCCGCTCGAACGATAGATCCAGGTGAGCACGTTCGGCCGAGAGCGCAACCAGGCAGAAAGCACGCCGGCAAAAATGCCGACCGGCCCCTTGACCAAAAAAGTGAGCAACGCAAACATCAGTCCCAGTACGAATACCGACAGGGTTGGATGCTGCGCCGACGGAGACACGAATTGCGGCAGGAAAGCGAGGTAGAACACGGCAATCTTCGGATTGGAGACATTCGAAAATGCGCCGTCGAGAAAGAGCCGGCGCAATGAACGTCGTGTCGCCGACCCGAACGTCAGATCACCGCGCTTGGTAAGTAACAAGCCAATGCCGAGATAGAGCAAATAAGCTGCGCCGACCAGTTTCAAGGCGAGGAACAGCCACTCGGACGTGCGCAGCACGGCACCCAGCCCGAGGGTGGCAAAAAGGGTGTGACCGATGAGGCCCACGCTTACTCCTGCCGCGGTCGCGACGCCGGCGGCAGCGCCTTGCGCCACCGACCGGGACATAACAAGAATCATGTCCTGCCCTGGCGTCGCAATGAGCACGAGCGACGCTACGACAAACAAAGGCCAAGATACTTCAACCATAATCGACCCGCCCTGGACAAGCCAAACGCCAGAAAGTCGTTCTACCCATGATTACGCATTCCAGTGATGCGCGTTGCGACGGAATCGGTCGTAATCTGCTCGAAAATCCGCTTTTCCAAGGCCATCACGAACGCAAGGTCCGCGCAAACTCGCCTTCGTCCCTTGCGAGCAGCGCGTTGCGTGCGGTTTCTGCGATAACTGTTCTAAGCTCGCTAACGGGCGCACTCCCAAGCCGCCCAGGTCGAGCAAGCAAAGGCTCGCGACCTCAGTCGGATGGAGCGCCGCGTAGCTCATCGCGATTTGACGGCTCGTCGAGCTGCCACCGAGATGAATTCGCGTCATGCTCGACGCTTGCGCCAAGCTGCGCAACCGTTCCGCCTGGGCAGGCGGAGCGTAGTCGGCCTCTGGCGGATGCGAAGATTCTCCAAAGCCGATTTCATCGTGCACGATCACGCGGTAGTGCGGGTGAGCAATCGCCCCACTCCTACGAAGTTATCTTGAGCGTTGACGCTCCGCGTCGACGACGAAGCGTGTGGCTTTCTGAGGCCATAAATAAACAAAGCCCATCACCCCGATGATCAATAAGGCAAACGCGGCCACCAGGCGATTCAGAATTCGCATGAATCACTACTTCCTGGTGACGAAATTCAACGTCGCCGCAATGGCGTGTGTCCCCTGATTATTTTCCATGCAACGGTCTTCTTGCTGTTACAACTTCCCAAGGAAATCCTGCTTCCCGAGTTCGACTCCATTGTGGCGGAGAATGTCGTAGGCAGTCGTGGTATGGAAATAGAGGTTCGGCAGAACATGATTTAGAAGATACGGCATTCCTTGCATTGTCTTGGTGCTGGTTCGGGTTTGCCAGCTTACGGGCCGCTCTTCGGAGGCCTCGAACTGCTCTGGCTTGAACGCTTCGAGATAAGCGACCGTCTTACGAATTCGGGCAATGAGTTGGTCAAACGTCGTTTCATTGTCTTCGTATACGGGCACCTCTACCCCCGCAAGTCGTGCCGCGCCGCCTTTGGCGCCATCGGCGGCAATCTGGATTTGTCGCACCAGCGGAAACATATCGGGATACAGACGACTATTTATCAATACCGTGGGATCGATCTTCCTGGCTTCGGCATGTGCAGCGGCCTTTTCCAGAATGCCGATAAGGCTATTGAGCACGCGTATAAATACGGGTAGTGAAGCGTGATACATCGAGATGTTCAAAATTATTTCTCCTAAAAGGGAAGCAAGACTATCTAATCGCCCTTGCACTGTAAGCTCAGCGCCGGGAGATGCCCAACGCTGGCTCTAAGTGCTATGCCTACGGCTCGCTCAATTTGCCGTCAAACGTTCAACTCAAAGCATATCCGTCGGCAAGGGCAAAGCCGTAGCCAAATAAGCAGTCGCCTATGTTGACGGTGTGACGGTGTTCGTCTTACGCCAAGCGTACATACATTCGTTTGTTGATTTTGCCCTTGTTCTCAGTGCGAAAAATACTGAACCGGCCAATCTCGGAAGTTGCAAGCACATGCGTACCACCGCACGCTTGCGCATCGAAACCTTCGATTTCGACGATGCGAACCCGGCCGCCGTAGATCGGCGGCTTTACCTCCAATGTGCGGAGCATGTCATCGCGCAGGCGGAATTCGTCCTCCGACATATAGTACAACTTGAGTGGATGGTCCTGCGCCAAAACCGCATTGACCTTTTGTGCCAGCTCGACGCACAACGCAGCAGAAAAGCGATCGAGCTTGAAATCGATGCGCGAATACTCCGTGCCGATCTGCACGCCCGTGATCCATCCCTGGTAGTCGCGCAAGGCGAGCGTGTTGAGCACATGCAGCACCGTGTGGTAGCGCGCATGCGTAAGCCGCCGGTTTATATCTAACGCTAGTGCGGCGCGCTCGCCAACGAGGCTCGACGTCGGGAGCGTCTTGCAAATATGCCAGATAATTTCATCCGCATCTGCGCGAACTGACTCGACTTCGTAAAGCTCGCCGCTCGATAGCGTGATCGCACCTTCGTCGTGGGGCTGACCACCGCCGCCGGGATAGAAACACGTGGCATCGAAGGCTAGCGCATTGTCGCGCATGGCGACAATTGTTGCTTGCGCCTCGGAGCAGCGTTCTTGCTGTAGATAGAGTCTCGTCGTGGGGCCGGCATGCATGGCAAAAGAAGTTGAGTGCGAAGAAAGTATTTTGACATCCTCCCAGCCTGAAGGCCGGAGATTCTTACGGCGCCCAACAAAATTTCCAGGTCGCTAAGGTCTACCTCGCCGAACGCCATGTCGACGAGCTTCTCGAGTTGCCCAACACCTGGCCATGGGAAGCTGCCGAACGTCTGCGACTTCTTGACGTCGATCTGGATCGTGGTGATTGTGCGCATCCATCGGTTGCCACGAGCAGCGTGGCGGCAAGCAACACGGTGGCAATGCCAGCATTCCGGGTCCGCAAAGCCCCGGCTGATATTGGCCCCATTGAAGACTCCTCTCTGATGGGGCGATGGCTCCTTCGGCGACCGTCACATGACGAGAGGCGTTCTACGACGCCGCGTGCAGATTGGACTTGGCGCGCTGCCATGTCAAAGGACTCAAAAGAAGTAGGCTGGCAAAAATGGACAAACTTCGATCTGGCTAATAACGAACGGGGGTGAACTAAAGCAATTACCGATGGCCGCGGCTACGCGGCCGAATTTCAAGCTGAGGCCGTGCGGCGGGCGATCGCCAGGAGCCTGTTGCTTGCGGACCGCACGCAAAGGATTTGCACGCTCTCTTCATTCGCCGGGTCCGCCGAGTTTCGCTGCCTTGCCGCCGCATCAGACACCCGCCTCAGAGCTTGCAGCAGGCAGCAAGTCGAATGACCGCGCTTCGAGCACTGGAGGCCGCTCGGCGCACGGTTGCTGTTCGGCCGGATAGCGACATATCCGCATGGACCGGACGAGCGGGAACTTAAACAGATCTCACATAAGGACACCGACTCGGCATACACGGTCAGATCGCCGTCGACGCCTCGACGATCGCCGCGAGTAGCTCAGCGAAGTCTTGGGTGACGGGAAACTGTGGAAAGGTAGCCGCTATCACCGGAGGCGGGCGGAAGAAGATGCCCGCATGCGCTTCCTGCAACATACCGGTGTCGTTGTAGGAGTCGCCGGCAGCAATGGTCTTGAAGTTGAGCATCTTGAAGGCAGTGACCGCGGCACGCTTATGGTCAGGCACGCGCAGGTGATAGCCGGTGACCCGACCCTTTGCATCTGCGCTAATGCGATGACAGAACAGTGTGGGCCAGCCCAGTTGACGCATCAGGGGGGCAGCAAATTCGTAAAACGTGTCGGAAAGAATTATCACTTGGAAGTGCTGGCGCAAGTGTTCGGTGAACTCCTTCGCACCCTGTAGCGGCCGCATATCGCCGACTACCGCTTGAATGTCGGCGAGGCTGAGATTGTGGCGGTTAAGTATTTCGAGTCGACTATCCATGAGTTTTGAGTAGTCGGGTTCGTCGCGGGTGGTCCTGGATAACTCTGAAATACCGGTACGGTAGGAGAGTTCGATCCAAATTTCTGGTACGAGTACACCTTCAAGATCAAGGCAAACAATTTGCACCCCGTCCTCCTGTATACCGACAGATCAACGCGTCAAAGACGATGACCAGGATGACAAGAAATCCCCCTAGTGGTGGGCATGGCCGGAATCGAACCGGCATGATCTTTCGATCGACAGATTTTAAGTCTGTTGTGTCTACCGATTTCACCACACGCCCGTCCCGAATTATCCACAACCCTCTAGCGGCCACACAAAGCGATCATTCGCCAAGTTTTACAGATAACTGTAAATAGATCAATATGTTGAAGAGTGACACCGGGGATTTTAAGTCCTGCCGAGAAGATGAGGGAGTTTCAGGGCACTTTCGGTCAGAAACTTGGCGAAAGCATCGTACTTTAGCATGGCTGGAAAGCCAATAGGGAGCGGCAGCGGATTTCGATTCGCGAAGTTTTGGCCTCTTTTATTGCTCGATTCTTAAGCAACCAATTCAGGGCTGAAAGGCTTTAAGATGGCAACCGAGACCAAACCTAAGGCAGGTCCCCATATAGTCAGTAGGATCCGCGGCGGGCGCCCTCATTCACTTGAAGAGGAGCTACTGCTTTGCTGCGCCCGAACCCGCATCGACGCCGAGATGGCGAGTCGTATCCGGCAACTGCTGCAGGGGGACGTCGACTGGGTCTATCTGATCAAGCTGGCAACGGAGCACCAGATTGCGCCACTTTTGTCGCACAACCTCTGGGAGATGTTTCCGGACGCCTGCCCTGCACCCATCCTCGACCAACTGAGATCGCTGTTGCGAGCCAACGCCGCGCGCAATATTTTCCTTGCCTACCAGCTCATCAAGGTCGTGGAATTGCTCGAGGCACACGGAATTCCGACCATCGCCTACAAAGGACCGATCCTGGCAGAGTCCATCTATGGAAATGTGGCGCTCAGGTGGTTTGTCGACCTGGACGTATGGGTTCATCCATGGAACTACCATTTTCGTGTGACCGACGTGCTGGTCGCGCACGGTTGGCAGGTTACTTCGGAAGGGACCGATTGGGAAAGGACGTTCACGAACCCCAGTGGCGTTCAATTGGATGTTCACGCAGGACTGGCATCTAGACATATGCCTTTCAGGTTGGACTTTGACCAAGTGTGGAATCGTTGTGTGAAAGTAACCGTTGCAGGCAAGGAGCTGAAGACCTTTGCACCCCCAGACTTGCTCATGGTCCTTTGCGTTCAACTATCGAAGGATGCGGGGATTGCGATCAGGCTACCGCTGATAAAGGTCTGCGACATTGCGGAGTCAGTGAGAAGCTATCAGCACTTGGACTGGATAGCGTTGCTGCGGGAAGCGGACAGTTTGGGGGTCAGGCGCAGGCTGAGTCTGGGTCTGTTAACAGCTGATCATATGCTTGGTCTTGCGGTGCCGAAACATGTCTGGTGGAACGACCAGGTGGTACCAGATTTGACCTCGCTCGTGACCCATATTCGAGAGCGCGTCCTCGGCGAGACAGGCATCGGGTACAGTCGTCCTGACCTGCTAGACGGATCGCGATGGTTTTCTGAAGTGCAAGAATGCTTACAAGACAGAGTCAAACTGTTCAGGGAATTCTTCCGGGCCGTAACACCCAATGTCCGCGACTATTCGTTGGTTCGGCTACCCCGTGCGCTATTTCCCCTCTACTACTTGGTGCGACCGATCCGCTTAGTCCGTAAGCATAGTCACTACTTCTTCAGGAAGATTTTTCCTGGATCTCAGACTTGAAGCGCAGTGCTAGTGTTTAATTGCGTAAGTTTGCGATTGTATTGCGCAGTTGCGAGCCTTTGACTTCACGCTTCCTCCAGACGAACGGATGAGCATTTGGATTGTA
>Ga0209118_1001130_pt1 | contig 12983 bp, 11 predicted proteins | sample BlaSpr_A8_Ref_M1_FD_187988 | JGI IMG/M metagenome (GOLD analysis project Ga0209118, IMG submission 187988) | Forest soil microbial communities from Thunder Bay, Ontario, Canada - Black Spruce, Ontario site 2_A8_Ref_M1 (SPAdes) (version 2) | ecosystem: Environmental > Terrestrial > Soil > Boreal...
GCGCCGCCGCGACCAGTCCACCGAGGATCGCCGCCGGGATCGCGATCGGCAGGTAGATCACCCGCACGTAGCGCCGGGTCCAGCGCACGGCCTCGTCCAGCAGGACCGTGAACGGAACCGGCGCGAGCGGCGGGCCGGGCGGCGGCGGGCCGAGCGGCAGGTCGACCGGCGCCGAAGCAAACGGCACCGGGGCGGCAGGCAGGGGCCCCGGAAGGCTTGCCGCGCCGGCCGCCCGCTCAGGAGGAGGCGGCATCGGCGTCATCTCCCGCGCGGTGGGGGGCCAGCGCCGCCCCGAAGAAAAGCAGCACGAGACCGAGCCCGAGGGCCGCCTTGAACGCCACCGGCAACGATGGGTCGGGCGAGATCCGCGCTTCGACCGCCGCCAGCACCACGAACCAGGGCAGGCAGCCGAGCACCACCAGCAGCGAGTCGTGGCCTGCCTGGCGCATCGCCTCGCCGCGCGGCACGTCGCCTGCCTCCACCAGGGCGCGGCCCAGCCCCAGGCCGGCCGCCGCCGCCACCACGACCAGCGTCAGCTCGAGCGGACCGTGCGCCGCCACGAAGCTCAGCAGCTCGCCGGCCATCGAGTAGCGCAAGCTGATGCCGATCACGCCGCCCAGCATCAGGCCGTTCAAGACCAGCATGTACAGCGGCACGACGCCGGCCAGCACGCCGCCGCTCCAGGCCGCCAACGCCACGGAGAGATTGTTGGTGGCGATGCCGGACGAGGCAACGGCCGGCGGCACGGTGGTGGTGAGACTCTCGGTCCAGAGCCGCCCCTCCTCGAGACCGGCGATGGCCCTGGGGCCGAGCAGCAGGTTGCCGAGGCCCGGCTGGACGGCAGAGAGGACCAGGCCGAGCAGGAACGAGCCGCCGAACACCGCGGCAGCCAGGGCCAGCAGGCCGAGCTGGCGCTGGAAGGCCGCCGGAAAGGCGTGGAAAACGAAATGCCGCAGGCCGCGCCAGGGAGCGCTGCGCCGGGTCAACCGGTGGGTGCCCGCGAGGGCCAGCGCCGCCAGCCGCCGGGCGGCGCCGGTGCCGGGGAAGCGGGTGGCGGCGAGAGCGTGATCGTGGAGCACCTGGCGGTAGGCGAACGCCAGCTCCTCGACTTCGCCGTAGCTCGTCGCCGCGGACCGTCGGCCGCGGCGCGCGCCGGCGTCCTGCAGCGCCGCGAGACGGCGAGCAAAGTCCTCCCATAGCGGCCGGCGCAAGCGCAGGAAGCGGGCGTAGTCCAATCACCTCTCCTCTGCAGCCAGGGCCAGGCGCAGCATCCCCACCGGGCCCTCCACCGCGGGCCGGCCGAGCCCAGCCAGCAGCTCCGGCGCGTCGCGCTCGACCCGCGAGAGCAGCCGCCGCGCCAGCTCGTCGCGGGCTGCAGCGTCGCGCAGCTCCCCGGCGCGCAGCAGGAAGCTCTCGACCGTCGCCACCTCCCGCGCGCCCCAGCCCGGCGGCACTCTGCCGAGCAGCACCGCGGGCGCCCGTGCCTCGTGCACCACCAGCGTGCCGGCCAGCCGGTCGCCGAGTCGCCGCGCCAGCGGGTCGATGGCCATCAGCGGCACGCCGGCCAGGTAGTCGACGTCACGCACCAGGTTGCGCACGAGCAGCGCGCCGGCGCCGGCCTCCGATCCGGCGGCGGTGACCGCCCGCAGCCGCAACGCCATCTTGCCCAGGGTGCGCCCGCCGGTCGCGATCTCCATGCCCGCGAAGTATCCCCACTCGACGAGGAAGATGCCGGCCACTCCGGCAGCCACCGCCCATGTGCCGCTCACCCACAATGCGAGCACCGAGCAGAACAACACCCAGAGCGCCAGGAGAACCGCGACCGCGCAGCCGTCGATCACCCCGGCCAGGCAACGGCTGCCGATGTTCGCCACCGGCAGCTCGAGCCGGATGTTGTCCAGCGCGAGGATGCTAGCCGCGGCTCCGCCCGTCGCCGGTCGCGGCACTCCCTGTTCGTCGTCACGATCGAAGTCCGCCACGGCGCGCCCATCCCCATCTGACTCAGGCCCGCGACAGCCTACGTGCAGGCGGCAGCGCCCGTCAACGCGAGGCGAGGGCGAAACTGCTCTAGTGTGGGGAGAGCGAGAGGTCGAGCCGCATCACCAGATGTGCACGTTCGGCCACCTGCGGTGCAGCCAGGCCTCCACGCCCAGGGTGCGCCCGGCTGCGCCGAGGAGGACGGGGCGGCCGAAAAAGGTTCACAGGCGCAGGAGAAGGTTCACAGCCGCTGGGGAGGAGGCGGGTCCCGGGGCGGCGGAGCTCCTCCGGCCGCCGTTTGGGCGAGCCACCGAAGTCCACTGCCCCCGCATCGACCACCCTCGCCCAACCGGAGGCCGGAGGAGCTCCGCCGCCCCCCTGAGGCCCGCCGGAGGGGTACCCTAAGGTCGTCCTTCGGCTTCCCCGGTCATCGGCACGAACCGGACGGGGAGGACCTTCTCTTCTTTCACGGTGCCGTCGGGCTGCTTGGTCAGCACGATCAGGTCCTGATCGAAACCGCCGATCGGCAGCACCATGCGGCCGCCCGGCTTGAGCTGGGCGATCAGCGGCGGCGGCACGGCGTGCGGCGCGGCAGTGAGCAGGATGCCGTCGAACGGCGCCGCTTCGGGCCAACCCCTGTAGCCGTCGCCGATGCGCACCTGGACGTTCTCGTAGCCGAGCCGGGCGAGCGTGTCGCGCGCCCGCGCTCCCAGGTCCGCGACGATCTCGACGCTGTAGACCTGGGCGGCGACGCGCGACAGCACCGCGGCCTGGTAGCCCGAGCCGGTGCCGATCTCGAGCACCCGCGATTGTGCTGATGCTTGGGCCGGCAGGCCGAGCAGCGCGGTCATCAGCGCCACGATGTAGGGTTGCGAGATGGTCTGGCCGCCGCCGATGGGCAGCGGGTGGTCCTCATAGGCCTGACCGCGTTCGGCGGCGGGCACGAAGAGGTGGCGGGGCACCTGCTCCATCGCCGCCAGCACCCGCGCCGACGTCACCCCGCGGGAGCGGATCTGACGCTCCACCATCTGCTGGCGCAGCCGGCGCTCGCGCGGCGGATCACCGGCGCGAAGGTCTTGCTTTGCGCTCACGGCCATGGCTTGGGCGATGCCTCCAAGGCTCGGCGCCGCTCCTCTCCGTGATCCCAGGTTCCCCACGCTGGCGAGCATCCCCAGGGTGGCGAGACCCGCCAGGACGATGCGGAGGGTCCGCGCGGCACTTCCGGCCGGCTCGCCATCCTCCGCCGGTGCCGGCCGCGGGCCAGGGCGCGGGCGCGGCCGATCAGTTGCCATCCTGCACCTGGCCGGTCATGGGCGAGACCCGCACCGGGGCCACGGTCCGCTTCTCGATGCCTTGCGGGGTCTTGGTGATGACCAGGAGGTCCTGGACGCCGCCGCCGACCGGCACCACCATCTTACCTCCCACGCGCAGCTGGTCGATGAGCGGCGCCGGGATGCGCGGCGCCGCCGCCGACAGCAGGATGGCGTTGAACGGCGCCCGCTCCGGCAGTCCCCGATAGCCGTCGCCGGCCCACACCTCGACGTTGTGGTAGCCCATCACCGAGAGCGCCTTTCCGGCCTGGCTGGCGGCCACCGGGTCGATCTCGATCGAGTACACCAGGCGGGCGATGCGCGACAGCACCGCGGCGTGGTACCCGGTGCCGGTGCCGACCTCCAGCACGGAATCGCCGCGCTTGAGGTCGAGCAGCGAGGTCATCAGCGCCACCACGTACGGCTGATAGATCGTCCGGTTCGGCCCTACCTGCAAGGCGCGGTCGGCATAGGCCTCGGGGCGCATCCGCTCGGGGAGGAACATGTGCCGCGGCACCTGGTCCATCGCGGCGAGCACCTCGGGCTGACTGATGCCGCGCTGGCGCAGCTGCAAGTTGACCATGTCGCGCCTGAGGACGCGGTAGGAATCCCTGAGGCTCATCGCCGTCAGCCCAGGCATTCCCGCCGGTTGCGGCGGCCTCAGAGGATGAGGCGGACCCAGGGGTGGGGGTGGCGGCCCCGGCACCACGAAGCCGGGGGGCGGCGGCGGCACCTGCCGGGCGGCGGCATAAGCTCGCGCCTGGCGGCTGCTGATCGGCGGGGGCGGCGGCTGACGAAGAATGACGCCGCGATGGGCTTTGCGGGCGGCACGGTACGGCCGATGTGCGGCCGAGGAGGACGAGGCGGCGGCGAGCGCGACCACGCCGGCAAGCGCCATCGCAAGCGGGACCAGGGCGAGGCCGGCTGCCGCCAGCCGCCGCGCCAGCCGCTGCTGCAGATGGCGACCGCTGCCGGATGCCTTCATCGCCCCCCCTCCCCGGCAGCCGCGCGCCGGTAGACCACCTGCCCATCCACCAGCGTCAGGTCCACCGCCGCCTTCGGGATCTCCGGCGCCGGCACTGTCATCGGGTCGGCGGCGAAGACCACCAGGTCGGCGCGCTTGCCGATCTCGAGCGATCCCACTTCGCGCTCCAGGAACAACGACCAGGCGGCATCGAGAGTGAAGCCGCGCAGCGCCTCCTCGCGGCTCAGGCGCTCGCCCGGCAGCCAGCCGCCGGGCGGCTGGCCGGCCAGGTCCTGCCGAGTGACCGCCGCATAGATTCCCAGGCGCGGGTCGGCCGACTCCACCGGAAAGTCGCTCCCGAGGGCGAGGCGGCCGCCGGCGGCCAGCACCTTGCGCCAGGCATAGGCGCCCGCCAGGCGCGCCTCGCCGAGGCGGTCTCTTGCCCAGGGCATGTCGGAGGTGGCGTGGGTCGGCTGCATGGAGGCGATGATCCCGAGCCTGGCCAGGCGCTCGATATCCTGCAGCCGCAACACCTGCGCGTGCTCGAGCCGGAAGCGCCGCTCGGAGGGTGGGCCGCCGAGCGCCCGCAGCGCCCGCTCCATGGCGTCGAGCGCCACCAGCCCGCCGCGGTCGCCGATGGCATGGATCGCCACCTGGAAACCATGGGCCGCCGCCTGCCGCGCCACCGCCTCGAGGTGGGCGCCGGTCGAGACCTGCAGGCCCAGGTTGGCGGGATCGTCGCTGTACGGCTCGAGCAGGGCGGCGCCGCGGCTGCCGAGGGCGCCGTCGGCATACAGCTTGACGCCGCGCACGGTGATCCGCGCCGCGGGATCGATCTCGGGGCCGCGCTCGAACCAGCGCGCCAGCAGCGCTTCGTCGTCGCCGACGAAGAGCGCGGCGCGCAGCGGTAGGCGCCCGCCGCGGCGCAAGGCGCTGTAGGCCTCGTAGTCCTCCTCGCCGATGCCCATGTCGGTGACCGTCGTCAGGCCAAACGCCACGCAGTGGCGGGCTGCGGCGGCCAGCTGGCGCTCGCGATCGGCGGCCGTCGGGGCAGGGAGGTGGGCGAGGTCCATGGCGCGGTCGATCAACACGCCGGTCGGCTGCCCCGCCGCATCGCGCAGCAAGCGGCCGCCTTGCGGGTCGCGGGTCGCCGCATCGATGCCGAGCGCCGCCATGGCGCGGGCGTTGAGCAGCGCCGCGTGACCGTCGACGCGGGTGAGCCAGACTGGACGGTCGGGGACCGCGCGCGACAGCGTCGGGTGTTCCGGGAAGCGCTTGTCCGGCCAGAGGTTCTGGTCCCAGCCGCGGCCGAAGACCCAGTCTCCCGGGCGATGATCTCCGGCGTCGCCGCCGTGCCGGCCGGCTGCGGCGGCCTCGCGGACCCGCCGCACCACCTCCTCATAGCTCGCCGCTCCGCCCAGGTCGACCTGATCGAGTGCCGCCCCCAGGCCTTTGAGGTGCGAGTGGGCGTCGATCAGTCCCGGGGTGACGGCGCGTCCGGAGAGCTCGATCACCTGGGTCGCCGAACCGCGCAGAGCGAGAGCGCCGGCGTCGTCGCCGAGATAGACGATGCGGCCGCCGCGGACCGCGAGGCTGCCCGAGACGCGCCCGGAGGGCTCGACCGGATAGAAGACGCCGTGCACCAGGATGAGGTCGGCGCCGTCCTCCGCAGGGGATGGATGAGCGGTTGCGAGCAGGGCCCCGGCCAAGGCGAACCCGAGGGAAAACTTTGAAATCATTCCAATTTACCTCGGTCGAGCTCGCCCATTCTGCCAGCCCCAGGGTGCAAAGTCCAAGCCATTGGCGGGCCAGCGCCGAGAGCGCAGAAGCAGGGCGATTTCTGGCTTTGTCAACACTGCTCCTGCCGTTCTGGCGCGGGCCTGATTGAGCGCGGCATCCGCGGCGAGGCCGCGGCCGGGTCAAAGTCCACCGAGGTCCGCCGATGTCCGCAGTGGCGCCGGCAGCCGGGAATGCGGGTTAGACTGCCGCCCATGTCGCGCGCCGAGCTCGCTTCCCTCGACGAGATGATGGCTCGACTCGAGCGGGCGCTGGCGTCCTCGACCGCCGAAGGCACCGAGCTGGTCTGGATCGAGGCACGGCGCACGCAGGTGACCGCGGGGCGCGGACGGCGTGATGCGGCTCGCGCCGCCGGCCCCGGGGGGCGTGGGCCATGCGAACGCAACCTGCTGGTCCGCGTCCGACAGAGCGGCCGTACCGGTCTGCACCGCACCGGCGGCATCGAGCCGTCCGAGCTCGAGAACGCGGTGCGCGACGCCATGGCGCAGGCCCGGCTCGCCCCGGTCACCGCCACCGAGCCGTTGGCTGGCGCCGCGGAACGGCGCGGCGAGGCGGCCGCGGGGAGCGGCGCCCGCGAGGCGGCTGCGACGAGCGGCGGGCGCGAAACGGCCGCGGCGAGCGGCGCGCGCGAGGCGGCCGTAGCAGACCCGGCGGCCGGCCGAGATGGCCCCGGCGGCGCCGGCGTCCCCGGCAGGGGCGACGGGATCTACGATCCCGAGCTCGCCGAGCTCGAACCGGCGCGAGCGCGCACGCTGCTCGACGGCGCCGCCGAGCGCGGCGAGCTGCTCCGCCTCGCCTGGGTGGAAGGTCGGGTGGCGGTCGCCAACAGCGCCGGCCTGCGCCAGTCGGCGCAGGTGACGGCCGCCAGCTTCGAGGCCAGCTGCGGCCGCGGCCCCGGCGCCGGCAGGGCAGCCGGGGCGGCGCGCCGCCTCGACGCCCTCTACCTGCAGGACACGCTCGACCGCGCCCGCTCCCGGCACGCCGGCGACGCGCCGGCCCCCGGCGACACCGCCGCCGGAGCGGGGAGCGGTGCTCCCGAAGACCGGCGCCCCGGCGACGCCGGCCCGGGCCCGGGGTCCCAGCCGCCCGCGGCGCCGCCGGAGCCATCGGTCGCGGACGCCGTGCCGGCGGCGGGGGAAGCGGTGTTGGGACAGGGGCTGGCGGGCCTGCCGCTGCTCCTCTCCGAGCAGAGCGCCGCCGCGCTGATCGCGCTGTTGAACCGTCATGCCCTCTCGGCCGCGGCGCACCGCGACGCCGGCTCGTGCCTCCAGATCCATGGCAGGCTCGGCGAACCTCTCCTGGCCTCCTGCCTCAGCCTGCGCGACGATGGCAACGATCCGCGGGCGCTGCCGTTCCCGTTCGACCTCGACGGCTGGCCGAAGCGGCGGGTGGACCTCATCGTCGATGGCATCTTCACCACGCCGGCGGTCGATGCCCGCCTCGCCGCGGTGATCGGGCGCCAGCCGACCCCGCACGCCATGGCGCCCGACGAAGCGATCGCCGCCAATCTCCTCTTGCTGCCAGGCGACCGGGAGCCGCTGCCGGAAGCCGAGCTGCTGCGGCATGCGGACGGCGGCATCTGGATCGGCGCGCTGGAGGGCCTCGAATGCTTCGACTCGGGGCGCCTGCGCTTCCGCGCCCAGGCGCGAGGCGTCCGCCGAGTTACCGGCGGCGCCCTTGGGCCGCCACTACCGGACTTCGTCTGGGAAGACGATCTGCGGGCGGCCCTGTCGCGGGCCATGGCCCTAGGCGACCGGCCAGTGACCATCGCCACCGGAGACATGCTCTTCGGAGCAACCGCCGCGCCCCTGCTGGCGCTGCGAGCAGCCGAGTAGCCAAGCCTCTGAGAGCGCCGCAGCCTGTCTGAGTAAGCGGCGGCCAAGGGCCCAATGGCCGGCGGGGGGGAGGCTGGTCCTGGCGGCGGACCTCCCTCTCCGACCTCCCTTTGGGCGAGCCACCGCAGTCCTCGGTACCCCCCTTCCACCCATCCCGCCCAAAGGGAGGTCGGAGAGGGAGGTCCGCCGCCCGCTACCCAGCCGGGGGGGGATTCCCCGAAGGCGTCCTGCGCAGCAGCACCAGCGTCTGGTCGTCGCCCTGCGGCAGGCCGGCCGAGAAGGTGCCGGTCGCGCTCTGGATGGCCTCCAGCACCTCGGCCAGAGGACGGCCGCCGTGCTTGCGCAGCAACGCCAGCAGCCGCGCCGTGCCGAACTCCTCGTCGGCGGGCGACTCGGCCTCGGTGATGCCGTCACTGTAGATGCAGAGCAGGTCGCCGGGCTCGAGGGTGAGGCTGCGGGCCTGGAAACGGCTGCCGGCCAGCACCCCGATCGGCAGGCCGGAGGCGCCCAGCTCTTCCACCTTCAGCCCATTCGCGCTCCCCTGAGCGCCCGGGCCGAGGCCGGCGCCGTCCGCGCGGTCCGCGGAGTACCGCAGCAGCATGCCTGGATTGTGGCCGGCGTTGAGGTAGGTGAGGCGGCCGCTCGCCGGCTCGAGCTCCGCCAGCAGCAGGGTGATGAACTTGTTCGAGGTGCTCGACTCGAAGACGTGGCGGTTGAGCATCTCGAGCAGCGCCGGCCCGACGCCCACCTGGTCGAGCAGCAGATGGAGCGCCGAGTGCAGCGTCGACACCATCAACGCTGCCGGCATGCCTTTGCCCGAGACGTCACCCACCACCAGGTCGACACGGCCGTCCTGGCGCTGGAAGAGATCGTAATAGTCGCCGCCGATCTGGCGTGCCGGGCGGTTCCAGCCGAGCAGCTCGTAGCCGGGCACCTCCGGCGCGCCGCGCGGCAGGATGCGGCGCTGGATGTCGGCGGCGAGCTCCATCTCGCGCTCCAGCCGCTCCTTCTCGAGCGCCTGCAGGTGGAGGCGGGCGTTCTCGAGAGCGATCGCCGCCTGGTTGGCGAACAGGCCCAGCGTTCTCCGGTCGGAGGCGGGGAACGGGCCGACGCCGCGGCGGCTCTCCTTGTCCCCCACCGCCAGCAGCCCGCGCGGGCTGCCGTCGATGTCGATCGGCACCCCCAGCAGGTAGCGCGCCCCCGGCAACAGCTCGCTCGGCGGCGCCTGACTCTCGCCGGCCAGGAAGGCGCGCAACTTGCCGCTTTCCGACTGCGTCTCCGGGCCCTCCGGCGGACAGGGAGTGCCGCCATCGGCGACCGGCGGAGCCGCGGCCGGGTCGCCGCCGTCGAACCAGGGCGCGGCGTCGCCGCCGAACGTCCGCTGCAAGCGGTAGCGGCTCCCTTCCAGGATGTAGAGCGCGCCGCGGCGGGCGTCGAGCAGCGACACGGCGCGCAGCAGGATCTCCTCCGAGAGCTTCTCGAGGTCGAGGGTGGCCGCCACCGCCAGCCCGACGTCGTAGAGCGACTCGAGCTCGACCACGCGGTAGTTGACCTGGAACTGCTGCTCCTTGATCTCCTGGCGCAGGCGCAGGATCTTGAGCGACGAGAGAAGCAACAACGGCAGCGGACCGTGCTCGACGGCGAGCGCGCCCGCGGCGGTCTCCCGAGCCGGCTTCGCCGCCGAGCTCGATGCATCAGGCGGGCGCGGCGAGAACAGCAGGCAGCCGCCGGGGAATGCCAGCCTGCCGGTCTGGGGGCCGTCCAGAGCGGCCGCGGCCGCCGCGGCGGCAGCTTCCAGGGCCAACGGCAGACCCTCGATCTCGACCGTCTCGTGCAACCCTGGCAGCCCGGCCAGCCCCGGCAGCCCTGAGGTTCCCGGCAGCCCGGCGGAGCCGATTGACGGCGAGGCCAGCTCGAGCTCGAGCCGGCCTTCCCGTTCGAGGTAGACCGCGGCGTAGGCGGCGCCATGCGCGACCCGCCAATGGTCCAGCAGCCGCTCGAGCAAAGCGCGGTCGGCGGACTCGTCCTGACATAGCGCCAGCAGCTCCCGCCAGGCTTCCGGCGGCAGCGATACGGCACCTACGCCAGCCACCGCCACCTCAGCCTCGATACTCGCCGAGCTCGGCAACGGCGCGCTCCTCACTGTCGAAAATGGGCGCGTACTGGGCCAGGCCCATGATGTGGAAGGTCTTGTCGATGGTCGGGGTCAAGCAGCAGAAACCCAGCTTGCCGTTGATCTCGATCATCTTCTCGATGATCTCGATCAGGATGGAGATGCCGATGGAGTTGACGATCTTGGTGCCAGCCAGGTTGAGCAGCAGCACCTTGAACCCCTCGTCGATCAGCTTGTAGGCGGCGCGGGCGATCTCTTCCCCACCCTGGTTGTTGATGTACCCCTCCGTGTAGATCACCGCCAGGCCGTCGCGGCGGTCGACGGTCAGGTTCAAGCTATCGGTCATCGACGCCCCCGCTTTCATCGCAGCTTGCTCATTACGACGATTGTTCCTTCGGCCCCGGAGTGAATCTCCACCTCATCCATGAGGCCGCGGATGATCTTGAGGCCCCAGCCGCGTTTCCTCTGCGCTTTCAGCTTATCCTCGATCCGCGGTTCATCCATCAGCTCCGGCTCGAAACCCACGCCGTTGTCCCGCACCGTGATGCGCAGCTTTTCCGGGTCCTTCTCCCCCAAGACCTCGAAGGTGACGTAGACCTCGCGCTCGCTTGCCCGGCTGTGCTCGATGGCGTTGATGCAGGCCTCGACGACCGCCATCCGCACTTCGTCGATTCTATCCGGACTCATCTTCATCGACTCGGCCACGGCGGTCGCGGTCCTGCTGGCCTCGATCTCGATCTCGGGCACCATCGGCAGAGCCAGCGTGACTTCTCTCAGCACAGCGTCACCAGCCATGTCGGTGCGGTCGCGGGGGTGGGGAAGGGACGTCAATCAGAACGTCAGGTAGAGCTGCAGGGCATAGATCACGACAGGGTGCACCAGACCGTGCGCCAGCAGCCAGCCAAAGCTGGCCAAGGTCGCCGCGGACAGTAGCACTTTCACGGGCACCTGCGGGACAGCAATGTACTTGCGGACCAGATCGGGCATTCCAGTTCTCCTCATCCTCACACAACTGTCACCGCAAGGTCGCTGCCAGCTCCGATCCAGCCTCGTACCCTCACCACTAAACTCTGATGAATGAACGATATAGCACCGCCGCCGAGGACCGGGCCCGGCGTTGCAGGCCCACCGGCATGGGGCAATTTGACCCAGGTCGCGCCGCCGCCCGGCATCCTCGCGAGTGGGTGGCGGCGTTTTCACCCCTGCCGGACCCCGATTGAGGCATTTCGTCCCGCATGGGACAGAAAGTCGCGCGCCGGTCGTCCCGGCGGCCGCTCAGAACCCCTTGCGCTGCAGCGTCTTGCGATCGACGCCCAGGATCCTCGCCGCCTCGCTCTTGTTGCCGCCTGCCAGCTTGAGCACGCGGCCGATGTGCCGCCGCTCCATCGCGGCCAGGTCGAGAGGCTCCGGCGACTGCTGCGCCGGAGTCCCCAGCAGCGAGCGCACCAGCTCGGCGTCGACGTCGCGCTCGGCGAGCGAGACCGCCCCCTCGACCAGGTGCTGCAGCTCGCGGACGTTGCCCGGATAGTCGTGGGCAATGAGCAGGGCCAGCGCCTCCGAGCGGAACTGCGGCACCGGGATCCCCTCGTGACGGCAGAACTCCTCGACGAAAGTGCGCACCAGGTGGGGGATGTCCTGGCGCCGCTCGCGCAGCGGCGGCAGCTCCAGCTCGACCCCCTTCAGCCGGTAGTAGAGGTCCTCGCGGAAGCGCCCCGCGGCGACCAGCGCCTCGATGTCCTGGTGGGTGGCGGCGACCAGGCGCACGTCGATGGGGATCGGCCGCCGGCCGCCCACCCGCACCACCTCCCGCTCCTGCAGGGCGCGCAGCAGCTTCACCTGCAGCGAGACCGGCATGTCGCCGATCTCGTCCAGCATCAGGGTGCCGTGGTCGGCCAGCTCGAACTTGCCCGGGCGCGCCTGTACCCCGGTCGCCACGCCGCCTTCGATGCCGAACAGCTCGCTCTCGAGCAGCGAGTCGGGGAGCGACGCGCAGTTGACGGCGATCAACGACCCCTCGCGGCCCGACCGCAGATGCAAGAGCTTGGCGATGAGCTCCTTGCCGGTGCCGCTCTCGCCGCGCACCAGGACGTTGACCCCGCGCGGCGCCACCCGCTCGACGATCTCCAGCACCCGCCGCATCGGCGGCGCATAGGCGATGATGCGGCGACCCGCCACCTCGTCGGCAAGCCGCCCCTTGAGCGCCTTGTTCTCCTCCTCCAGGCGTTCGCGCTGGGTCTCGAGCCGCTCCACCTGGCGGGCGGCGTCCAGCGCGACGCCGGCCAGGGCGGCCACCGATTCGAGGAAGCGGCGGTCGTCGACGGTGAACGACGCATCGGTGTCGCCGCGCACCTCCTTGTCGAGCACCGCCAGGTAGCCGAGATAGACGCCGCGGTAGGCCAGCGGCGTCGCCAACAGGTGGTGATACCGCCGCCCCGCCAGATCGCCGTCGGCCCGCGCCAGCTGGCGCCCTTCCCCCAGCAGCTCGCGCCACAGCGGCGCGGCGAGCAGCGCGGCGCCGTCCGGCGCCAGCTCGGTCCAGCCGACCACCGCCACGCCGCGCGCGCCGCCATAGGCGTCGCGGGTCACCACCACCGCCGCCGCCGGATCGAGCACGGCGCAGACCCTGCCCAGCAGCTCCTCGACCAGCTCCTGCTCGGCACGCTGGGCGTGCAGCGCCAGGGCAAGGTCGTACAGGGTCTCGAGCTGCAGGATGCGCCGCTTCTCGACCAGGCTGGCATCGGTACGCATCGTCAGAAGTGTAAACCCGCGCCGCCCGGCCCCGCTTCCAGCCTTCGCCGACTCGCTCTCGCGCCGACAGCCGCGGACAAGCGTCCGAGGACGGCGACCGGCGACAGGGCGTAGGTGGCGCGAAGCGGCAGGGCCGGTCGCCGCCCGCGCCGCCCGCAGGGGGCTTGCTGCGCGGTCCGGTCGGGGCCTCGCGGCAGAGACGCCGCTTGCGGTTACCTGGCGGCGCGGCGCAGGCGGGG
>Ga0209118_1001131_pt1 | contig 12976 bp, 7 predicted proteins | sample BlaSpr_A8_Ref_M1_FD_187988 | JGI IMG/M metagenome (GOLD analysis project Ga0209118, IMG submission 187988) | Forest soil microbial communities from Thunder Bay, Ontario, Canada - Black Spruce, Ontario site 2_A8_Ref_M1 (SPAdes) (version 2) | ecosystem: Environmental > Terrestrial > Soil > Boreal...
AATGACTTGCCGGCGGTCGTTCAGCTCCCGCAAGGTCACTTCATCTGCGAAGAAGCAGCCTTCGCCATGCGCCACCGGCATTCGCAAGAGCGTCCCCTGCCCGCAACCGCGCGTGAAAAGAGAATCGGCCACCTCCACCCGCGTCGTCACCATGTCGCAGACGAAATGCAAAGATCGGTTTCGAACCAGCGCGCCCGGGAGCAAACCGATCTCGCAAAGAATCTGGAATCCATTGCAAACACCGATGACCAGCGTCCCATTTCGCGAGGCGTTCACCACGCTCTTCATGATGGGTGAAAACCGGGCGATGGCGCCGCAGCGGAGATAATCGCCGTAGGAAAAACCACCCGGCAACACGATCGCGTCGAAGCCTTCCACCGACGTTTCCTTGTGCCAGACGTATTCCGCTTGCATCCCCGGAAGGCCGTTCAACGCCGCCAGGCAATCCTGATCGCAATTCGACCCGGGAAATTGGATGACCGCGAATTTCATTTCGCGCTCTCCAGACCGTGGATCTGGAAATCCTCGATTACCGGGTTCGAAAGCAAATCTCGGCACAGCTCGTTGAGCCGCGTGTCGAGGTTCGCGACCTTATCGTCGATCTCAATCTCGAGAAATTTTCCGATCCGCACCGAGCGCACTTCGGGCATGCCGAGATGTTGCATCGCGTCCCGCACCGCCGCGCCTTGAGGATCGAGCACCGCGGCTTTGGGAGTCACAATGACGTTCACTTTCATGCCGGAATATCCGGAGTTGGATCGCGATGGACAAGCGCAATCATCGCGCTGTCTCGCGCGCCACTTCCGACGGCTTTTTGTCCTCCCGCAATCCAAGAAAAACCGGCTGGCGCAATTTTCCGTCGCGCGTCCACTCCGCGAATTTCACCTGGCAAACGAAAACCGGATTCACCCATGTGATCTTCCGCATTATCGTGGGAGTAATGCCCTGGACCCATTGCCCGCCTTGCTTCGATGGCAGGTCCGCGAATGGACAATCATCCCGCTTTTCCGCTTTCAATTTCTTGTGAAGGGAAGCGAGCAGCTTGGTGTTGAAGCCCGTCCCGACTTTCCCCGCAAAGAGCAGCCGTTTTTTTTCGTAGTAACCCACGAGCAACGCGCCGAAATGTTTCCGCGCGCCTTGCGGCGGAGTGAACCCCCCGATGACGAACTCCTGCTCGTTAAGACATTTCAGCTTGATCCACGCGCCGCTCCGCCGGTCCGGTTCGTAAACCGAGCCGCGCTGTTTGCCGATCACGCCTTCAAGTCCAAGTCGTTTCACTTCCCGGAGAAGCGCCACCGGATCTCCCCCGATCTCACCGGAGAATCGGATCGAATCCGGCGCACCTTCACAAAGTGACGCGAGCAATTCCTTCCGGCGTTCGAGCGGCAAACCGATCAGGCTTTTCCCTTCCGCCTGGAGCAGATCGAAAACGTAATAGTAGATCGGCGCCCGCCGGCCTTCCATCTCATGCGCCTGCAAGAGCTGGAACGACGATCCGCCCTTTTCATCGAGCGCCACCACTTCCCCATCGATCACGCAATCATCGACTGGGAGTGCCGCCACCGCTGCGGCCACCTCCGCAAATCTACCCGCGAGTTCGTTCCCATTCCGCGAAATCAAGTTGACCTTCTCCCCGTTCTTGACCGCGATCAGACGGATTCCATCAAACTTGAGCTCATACATCCAGTCGCCCGCAGTGGGAGGCGCTTCGAGCAGCCGTGGTTTCATCGGCGGAATGAAGCGCGGCTTTCCCGCCGGCAACTTTGCTAACTCTTTTTTGAGTAGGGATCCCGCAGCCGCGGGACTGCGCCGTCGGCGCTTGTCTTTCGACTCACTTTTTTCCCGGCGATCGTCTTTTTTTTTAAGCGCTGCCTTGATCCGGGATTTCAAGCCCGGCTTCTCCTCCTCCCGATTCGACTGCCATTCCGCATCACGTTGCGCCGCGATCTGCGCCATGGTGCGTCCAGTCTTGACTGATTGATCGTCCCGCTTCTTCGAGATCGGCCGAATGCTCTCTCCGCTTTTCAAAAGCAGCCACTGCGGCTTCCCCACGTCCATTCGCGTCCGGATCAGCGCCCATTCTCCTTTCGCCTTCTCGCCATCGAGGACCAGATGGAGCCTGCCTTCGCGCAAAGCCTTCAGCGGGTCTTCGCCGTAGACATGATAGTTGCCGCGGTCCCAAACCATGACGGTTCCGCCGCCGTACTGTCCCTGCGGAATGATTCCTTCGAAGTCCGCGTATTCCACCGGATGGTCTTCCACTTCTACCGCCAGGTGCTTTTCGCCTTTCGCCCACGGCAAACCTTTCGGCACCGCCCACGATTTCAAAACGCCATCCATCTCCAGCCGGAAATCGTAATGCAACCGGCTCGCGTCGTGTTTCTGAATAACGAAATGGCACGCGCCTTTGACCAGCTTCGGCAACGGCTTGCCGCCCTTCGGCTCCGCGGTGACCCCGAAGTTTCGCTTCTTCTTATATTCCGTTAGACCCATCGCGAGCTATTCAAGAAATAATCCGCTGCAAATGAAATCGCCACCACAGTCACGCGAACTGTAGTGGCGATCAATATAATGTGGAGGGGGCCGAAGCCTGCCCTGAGCCAGTCGAACGGGCGCCCCGACTCTTAGCGCCGCCGGCCCGATTTCTTCGCGCCGCGCTTCGGCTTCTCTCCGTCCTCCGCCTCGCTCGCTTCGACGTTGATGATCGATTCCGCAAGGCCTGTCAATTTCTTGTCGGTTTCCGCTTCCTCATTCAGCGTCCGCTGCAGAATCGAAGCCGCGTTGTCGTCGCCCAACAAGGACGCGAACGTGCGCACGACCCCGTAGCCGGCGATCTCATAATGCTCAACGCGTTGGGCCGCGCCGATGAGCGCCGCGTCCAGGACCGAATCGTCGCCATCTTCCTCGATGATCTCCTTGCCTTCCTCCACGAGGCCTTTCATCGCCTTGCAGGTCTTGCCACTGGCCTTTTCACCCAGCCCTTTGAAAATTTTCTCGAGCCGATCGACATGCACCTTCGTTTGCTCGAGATGGCTCTCGAAAGCGCGCCTCAATTCGGGCGCGGAAGCTTTCTTCGCCATTTTCGGCAGGGCCTTCACGAGCTGGTTCTCAGCGTTATAAAGGTCCTTCAGTTCATCGACGTACAAGTCTTTTAACGAATCCATTGCCATAATTAATTACTCCTTCTTTTGAATGTTGGAGGCCGGGGAATTTTCCCTCAATGCCCCGCGCGGCGTCGCATGAAGCCGGCGCAAAAAGGAAACGCAAAAGCGAACCCTTCTGCGTGTATTTTTCTACAAAATGTGGGAGGGACCTTAGCGTCCCGACAACGACTGGAAAATCGGCCTAGGCCGCTTGTTCTTCGTCCGCAGCCGGTGCCACTTCAGATGAAAGCGGCTCGCCCACCAAATATCGCGTGAAACGCCGGATCACGATGTTCTCGCCCAGCGCCGCGATCTTCGTCGCGACCAATTCCTTCACCGTCTGATCCGGATTCTTGATGAAGCCCTGCTCCAGCAGACAAACCGTGCTGTAGAATTTGTCGAGTTTCCCCGCGACGATTTTCCCCACCACATTCTCCGGCTTGCCTTTCACCTGCGACTCGAAAATGGCGCGCTCGGAGTCGACCATGTTCTGCGGTACCTCCTCGCGGCTTACGTAGAGCGGGTGCGCCGCGGCGATGTGCAAGGTGATGTCCTTCACAAACTCGCGAAAGTTCTCGTTCTTCGCCACGAAATCGGTTTCGCAGTTCACTTCCACCAGCACGCCGACTTTCCCCTGGAGATGAATATAGGAAGCGACAATTCCCTCCTTCGTCGTGCGCGCCGATTTTTTTCCGGCGCTCGCGATGCCTTTCGTGCGCAGGAGCGTCTCCGCCTTCGCCATGTCGCCACCCGACTCCGCAAGCGCGCGTTTGCAATCCATCATGCCGGCGTTGGTCTTTTCCCGGAGCTGTTTAACAAGTTGAGGATCGATTTCTGTCTTCGTTTCCATTGGAACTTGGATTTGGGATTTGGAGCTTCCGCGTTTACGCGGAGACTCCCGCCATCTCCACCTGCTCGCGCACGCGCGCCTCACCGGTCGCCGAGACGATGGCGTCGACGAGTTTTTGCAGCATCACGCGGATCGCGCGAATCGCGTCGTCGTTGCCGGCGATCGGATAGTCGATGATCTCGGGATCGGCGTTCGTGTCGACAATCGCGACCGTCGGAATTCCCAGGCGGCGCGCTTCGTTCACCGCGTTCGATTCGCGCGTCGTGTCGATGATGACCATCGCGTCAGGCAACTGCGACATTTCCAGAATCCCATCCAGATTGCGCCGCAGTTTCGCCGCTTCGCGATTCAACGCCGCGAGTTCCTGCTTGCCCATTTTTTTGTAGTCGGGCGATTCCTCGATCTGCTCGATGTACTTCAGCCGGCCAATGCTTTTCCGGATCGTGGCCAGGTTCGTGAGTGTGCCGCCGAGCCAGCGCTGGTTGACATAAAATTGTCCGCACGCCGTCGCCGCTTCCTTGACCGCTTCCTGCGCCTGCTTCTTGCAGCCGACGAAAAGAATTTTCCCGCCGCGCCGCGTCACTTCCTGGAGGAAATCGGTGGCGCGCTGGAGCTGCTTCGCCGTTTCGTCGAGGTTGATGATGTAAATCTGGTTTCGCTTCTCGAAGATGTAGGGCTTCATCTTGGGGTTCCAACGCTTGGTCTGGTGACCAAAGTGGACGCCGGCTTCGAGAAGTTCGGGCACTAATTCTATCGGTGTCGCCATAGGTAAATCGGGGCCGTCCCGCGACTGCGGGGCGGCGGACGGGGAAGATGCTCTAGCGCGTGGGCAAAGGCAAACGGAATATTATGGTTTTGCCGCGTTCGTTTTCAGTTGCTCCGCGTACCGCGCGAGGAGCCAGCACAGGTCGGAAAGACGATTCAAATATCGCAAAATCTCGGTATTGAAATTCTCTGCCCCCGTCGTGAGCGCGGCCACGCGTCGCTCCGCGCGCCGGCAAACGGTCCGCACAAAATCGAGCGCGGCGGAATCCGCCGTCTCGCCAGGAATGGCCCAGCCTTTGAACGGACGCAGCTTGTTCTTCTCCAAATCGTCCACACTCGCAGTAAGCCGCTCGACCATTGCCGCAGTCGTCAGGTGAAACCCATCTTTGACGTAGCGATCCAAATCTTCCGGCGCCGTCGCCAGCTCTCCCATCACAATGATCAGCTCCTTTTGCGCAAGCAGGATCTGATCACTCAAAAGTGGATCCGTCGCGGCCGCGCGCGCCAGCCCGAGCGCTGCACTCAATTCATCCACGCAACCGTACGCATCCACCCGCGCATTCGTCTTGCCAACACGACGCCCGTACATAAGCGACGTTTCTCCCGCATCACCAGTCTTGGTCGCGATCGACAATGTTATGATCCGTTCGGGTTCTGTTTCGGCGCAACGTCGTTCAGCGACACAATGTGCAGCGCGTCCAAAGTGTGCTGCACGTCCTCCTGATCGATCACCGAAACGACGCCCCGACCAACCGCGATGAAATCAGGATGGGGAACATCGAAACTGCGACCATCGGATAATCGAATCGTGAACGGTTGAAACGATGGGCCGAGTCGGTCCCGAATATGTTTCAGGTTCAGCATACTGATTAATCCGGCGGCCCCGTCGCCACGTCAAATAACGCGAATGACGAATCAGCGCTCTCGCCAATTCGTCATTCGACATTCGCACTTTCGTAATTCGCTTATCCCAGCGCCGGCTGCACTTCGGTTTCCTCGACGAGCGATTCGCCCATCGGCTCGCCCTTTTCCACGAGCTTGATCTCGCGCACGGCCGGGAACCCGGTGCCCGCGGGAATCAAATGACCCATGATGACGTTTTCCTTGAAGCCACGGAGCCGATCGATTTTGCCCAGCGTCGCAGCCTCCGTCAGGACGCGCGTCGTATCCTGGAACGAAGCCGCCGAGATGAAGCTGTCGGTTTCGAGCGAAGCCTTCGTGATGCCGAGCAACACCGGTGTGGCTTCGGCCGGTTTGCCGCCCTGCTCGACCACCTTCGTGTTCTCCGCTTCGAAATCGAGCCGGTCCACCTGATCGCCCCAGAGAAGCGAGGTGTCACCCGGATCGGTGATCTTCACCTTGCGCAACATCTGGCGCACGATGATCTCGATGTGCTTGTCGTTAATTTCCACGCCTTGCAGGCGGTAAACTTCCTGCACTTCGTTGACGAGGTGTTCCTGTAAATCCTGCGGCCCGCAGACCTCGAGGATTTCGTGCGGAACGACCGGACCTTCCGTGAGCTGCTGCCCTTTTTTCACGAAGTCGCCCTTGAAGACGATAATGTGTTTGGTCAGCGAAATGAGATGCTCTTCTTCCGAGCCCGTCTCCGGATCTTTCAAAATCAGTTTCCGTTTTCCGCGCACAGTGCCGCCCATTTCCACGGTGCCGTCGATCTTCGCGATCTCCGCGGCGTCTTTCGGCCGGCGCGCTTCGAACAACTCCGCCACGCGGGGCAGACCGCCCGTGATGTCCTTGGTCTTTGCGATTTTGCGCGGCGTCTTCGCCAGCAACGCGCCCGCGCGAATCTTTTGCCCTTCCTCGACGATGACGTGCGCGCCCGCGGGAATCGAATAGCTCGCCAGCACTTCCTTCTTGTCCCCAACCACGACGATTTGCGGATGCAAATCTTCCTTGTGCTCGATGATGACCGTGCCCATGAGGCCGGTCGCTTCGTCGACATCGCGCTTGATCGTCACGCCCGCGATCATGTCGCGGAATTCGATCTTGCCGCTCTTGTCGGTCAGGATCGGGACGTTGTACGGATCCCATTGCACGAAGGTCTCGCCTTTTTTTACCGCGGCGCCGTCCGCTTTCGAGACGACGGAGCCGATCACGACATTGTAGCGATCGAGCTCGCGGCCCTCGGAATTATGCACGCTGATCGAACCGTTCTTGGTCAACACGATCCAGCTTCCGTCGAGCGCCTGGACGGTGCGGAGATCGTTGAACTGAAGCGTGCCATCATTCTTCGCCTTGATGATCGGCTGCTTGAAGGTCTGGCTCGCCGTGCCGCCGATGTGGAACGTCCGCATCGTCAACTGCGTGCCGGGCTCACCGATTGATTGCGCCGCGATGATGCCCACCGCTTCGCCCAATTTCACAAACTGCCCAGTCGCCAGGTTGCGTCCGTAGCATTGCGCGCAAACGCCGCGGCCACATTCGCACGTGAGCACCGAGCGGATCTTCAAACTTTCCACGCCGACTTTCTCGATCGCTGCCGCGATGTTCTCGTCGATCAGTTGATTCGCTTTCACGACTTTCTTTTTCGTGACCGGGTCAACCACCGATTCGCAACTCACGCGCCCAATGATGCGCGTGGCGAGATCGACGACTTCTTCGTCGCCTTCATAAATTGATTTGACCGTGATGCCGTTCACCGTCCCGCAATCCATCGCGTTGATGATCACGTCCTGGGACGCGTCGACGAGTTTGCGCGTGAGATAACCGGAATCCGCGGTCTTGAGCGCGGTGTCGGCCAGACCCTTGCGGGCGCCGTGCGTTGAGATGAAATACTCGAGCACACTCAAGCCTTCCCGGAAGTTCGAGGTGATCGGCCGCTCGATGATTTCGCCCGACGGCTTCGCCATCAAACCGCGCATGCCGGCGAGCTGTTTCACCTGCTGACGATTGCCGCGCGCGCCCGAGTCCACCATCAGGAAGACCGGGTTCAGTTCCTTGCGGCCCTCATTGTGTTCGAGAGTGCGGAACATGACGTTCGAGATTTCGTCGCCGGCGTGGGTCCAGATGTCGATGATCTTGTTGTAACGCTCGCCATCCGTAATGATGCCCTTGCGATACTGCTGCTCGACGGTCTTGATCGACTTGTAAGCGTTCTGCAGTTCGGTTTCTTTTTCCTTCGGAATGATCATGTCGGAAATTCCGATGGAAATTCCGGCCTTGGTCGCTTCCGCGAATCCGAGCTCCTTCAGGCGATCGAGCGTCTCGACGGTGCCGTTTTGGCCGGCGACCTGATAACAACGCCAGATGATGTCGCTGAGCTGCTTCTTGCCCGCGGGCTTGTTGAAGAATCCCAGCTTGACCGGCCAGATGGCGTTGAAGATGACGCGACCCGCGGTCGTTTCGATCACCCTATCGTTCGCGTTGCCGTAAATGGTTTCCTTGCCGGCATCCGGGTTCTTGAAGCGAATCCGATCGTGCGTCTTCACTTTGCCATCGGCCATGGCGAACTCGACTTCGGTCGCATCCGCGAATAGCGGCAAACGCGTTTCCGCAGCCACGCCCGTGGCGCGCCGTGGATTCTGCGTGAGATAATAACAGCCAAGCGTGATGTCCTGCGACGGCGTCGTGATCGGCTTCCCGCTCGAAGGCGAGAAAATATTGTTCGGCGCGAGCATGAGCATGCGCGCTTCCATTTGCGCTTCCACTGAGAGCGGCACGTGGACCGCCATCTGGTCGCCGTCGAAGTCCGCGTTGTAAGCGGTGCAGACGAGCGGATGAATCCGGATCGCTTCGCCTTCGATTAGGAGCGGCTCGAAAGCCTGGATGGAAAGTCGGTGCAAGGTCGGCGCGCGGTTCAGCAGCACCGGGTGGCCTTTGGTCACCTCTTCGAGAATGTCCCAGACCTCGGGCGTCTGGCGCTCGATCATTTTCTTCGCGCTTCGCACGGTGTGGACGTAACCAAGATCTTTTAGCCGGCGAATGATGAACGGCTCGAACAAAACGAGCGCCATCTTTTTCGGCAGACCGCACTGATTCAGCTTCAACTCCGGCCCGATGACGATGACCGAACGGCCCGAATAATCGACGCGCTTGCCGAGCAGGTTCTGACGGAACCGTCCGCCCTTACCCTTAAGCATGTCGCTGAGCGATTTTAGCGGACGATTTCCGGCGCCCGTGACAGCGCGGCCATGACGGCCGTTGTCGAACAACGCATCGACCGCTTCCTGAAGCATGCGCTTCTCGTTGCGGATGATGACATCGGGCGTTTTGAGCTGGAGCAGATTCTTCAACCGGTTGTTGCGGTTGATGACGCGGCGATAGAGATCGTTCAGATCGGAGGTCGCGAATCGTCCGCCTTCCAGCGGAACGAGCGGACGCAAATCCGGCGGAATCACCGGCAGAACATCGAGCACCATCCAGTCAGGGCGTGCGTGCGACGACGCAAATCCCTGCACGAGTTTCAAACGCTTCGCGAGTTTCTTGCGAATCTGTTTGCTCTTCGTGTTCCCCATCGCCTCTTCGAGCTCTTTGTTGAGCTTGTTGAGGTTGATCTCCGACAAAAGTTTCTTCACCGCTTCGGCGCCCATCCCGGCGACGAATTCCTCGCCGTATTGTTCCTGCGCTTCGCGATACTCGACTTCGTTCAAGAGCTGCGTCTTGGTCAGCGGCGTCTTGCCCGGATCGATCACGATGTAATCCTCGTAATAGATCACGCGCTCGAGCTGGCGCGCGCTCATGTCGAGCATCAGGCCCAGCCGGGACGGCATACACTTGTAGAACCAGATGTGCGAGACCGGCACCGCTAGTTCGATGTGGCCCATCCGTTCGCGACGCACGCGCGCCAGCGTCACCTCGACGCCGCAACGGTCGCAGATGACGCCCTTATGCTTGATCCGCTTGTATTTTCCGCAGGAGCATTCCCAATCGCGGGTCGGCCCGAAAATCCGCTCGCAAAACAAGCCGCCTTTTTCCGGCTTGAATGTCCGGTAATTGATCGTCTCCGGATTTTTTACTTCGCCCTTGCTCCACGACCGCATCGTATCGGAGGACGCCACACCGATCGCCACTTGATCGAAGCCTACGGTGCGCTCTTCACCGACCAGTTCCCGCCAGGAATGTTCGTTCATTTATGTATTAGAGATCTTTTTGTTTGAGAAAAATTAAGCCACGTTTTCCAGGAAGGGGCTGGGCGCCTGGCCGCCGACTTTCACGTCGAGGCCTAACGACTGCATTTCCTTGATTAACACGTTGAAAGATTCCGGCGTGCCGGCTTCGAGCGAGTTGTCGCCCTTCACGATCGACTCGTAGATGCGCGTGCGACCCTGCACGTCGTCGGACTTCACCGTGAGCAATTCCTGCAGGGTGTAAGCCGCGCCGTAGGCTTCGAGCGCCCAGACTTCCATCTCGCCGAAACGCTGGCCGCCGTATTGCGCCTTGCCGCCGAGCGGCTGCTGCGTCACGAGCGAGTACGGTCCGACCGCGCGCGCGTGAATCTTGTCCGCGACCAGGTGGCCCAGCTTCATCATGTAGATGTAACCGACCACGACTTCCTGATCGAAGGTGTCGCCAGTGCGGCCGTCATAGAGACGCGCCTTGCCGGTTTCCTGCACCCAGGTAAAGCCTTCCTTTTTCTTCGCCTCGTTCAAATACTCGCGGATTTTCGCTTCCGAAATTCCATCGAACACCGGTGTCGCGACCATGAAGCCAAGCGCTTTCGCCGCCACCCCGAGGTGGGTCTCGAGAACCTGGCCGACGTTCATGCGGCTCGGCACGCCGAGCGGATTGAGCACGATTTCGACCGGCGTTCCATCAGCGAGGAACGGCATGTCTTCTTCCGGCACAATCCGCGCGACCACGCCCTTGTTGCCGTGGCGTCCCGCCATTTTATCGCCGACGCTGAGCTTGCGCTTGCTGGCGATGAAAACTTTGACCTGCTTGATGATGCCGGGATCGATGTCGTCGCCGCTTTCGACGCGGTCCATCGAGCGCTCACGCTCGAGTTCCAGCTCCGCGAACTTGTGTTCGTAGGAAGCGATGATCTCGCGGATCTTGTTCCGGATCGGGCTCGGATCGATTTCGATATGATCGTAAACGGTCGCGAGTTTGCGAAGGAGCGTCTTCGTGATCTTGCGATTAGCCGGGATGATGATTTCGCCGGTCTCGGCGTTCACCACGTCGAGCGGGATCTTTTCGCCCAGCAAAATGTTGGAGAGCGCGTCCGTTAGTTGCTCGGTCAGCTCTTCCTTCTTCTTGCGGTTCTCTTCCGTGATTGTCTTGAGCTGGCGCTTCGTCTCCGAAGGCGTCAGCTTCTCGCGCGAAACTTCGTGGCGCGATGAAACCTTCACGTCCATGACGATGCCGTAGGTGCCGGACGGAACAGTGAGCGATGTGTCCTTCACGTCGGCTGCCTTTTCACCGAAGATCGCGCGGAGCAGACGCTCTTCCGGCGCCAGTTCCGTCTCGCTCTTCGGAGTGATCTTGCCGACGAGAATGTCTCCCGGCTTCACTTCCGCGCCGACGCGGACCACGCCGTCCGGTCCGAGATTGCGCAGCGCTTCTTCGCTGACGTTCGGAATGTCGCGCGTGATTTCCTCCGGCCCGAGCTTGGTGTCGCGCGCCCCTATCTCGAATTCATCGATGTGAATCGAAGTGTAGATGTCTTCCTTCACGACCTTTTCTGAGATCATGATGGCGTCCTCGAAGTTGTAGCCGTTCCACGGCATGAATGCGACGAGCACGTTCCGGCCGAGCGCGAGTTCGCCCTTGTCGGTGTTCGGTCCGTCCGCGATGACCTGGCCGCGTTTTACGTGCTGGCCTTTCTTCACAATCGGCTTCTGGTTCACGCACGTGCCCGCATTCGAGCGCATGAATTTCCGCAGTTCGTAAACGTGAACGCCGCCTTCGACGTCGGTCTTCAACTTCTTGCGGCCCTCAGGCATGTGGCCATCCTTCGTCACGACAATCTGATCTGCCGTGACCGAGGCCACCTTGCCGGCTTCGGTTGCGATCAACACCGCGTGTGAATCGCGCGCGACTTTGCCTTCGAGTCCGGTGCCGACGAGCGGCGCTTCCGAAACGATCAACGGGACGCCCTGGCGTTGCATGTTCGAACCCATCAGCGCGCGGTTCGCATCGTCATGTTCGAGAAACGGAATCAATCCGGCCGCCACTGACACGAGCTGCTTCGGCGAGACGTCCATGTAATGGACCTTCGACGGCTCGACTTCCAAAAAGTCGCCGCGATAACGGACCGAGACCTTCTCCTGGGTAAGATGTCCCTTCGCGTCCATGATCGCGTTCGCTTGCGCGACGAGGAAATTCTCCTCGCGATCGCCCGTCAGATAATCGACCTGATCGGTCACGCGGCCCTTCTCGACCTTGCGGTAAGGCGTTTCGATAAACCCGAATTCGTTGATCCGCGCGAACGTGCTCATCGAGCTGATGAGACCGATGTTCGGACCTTCCGGCGTTTCGATCGGACAAATGCGGCCGTAATGCGACGGATGCACGTCGCGGACTTCGAATCCGGCGCGATCGCGGCTCAACCCGCCGGGCCCGAGGGCCGAGAGCCGGCGCTTGTGCGTCAACTCCGCGAGCGGATTCGTCTGGTCCATGAACTGCGAGAGCTGCGAGCGGCCGAAGAAATCGCGAATGACCGCGCTGAGCGCTTTCGGGTTGATCAACTTCTGCGGCGTCATCCCGTCGATGTTGATGTCGAACAACGTCATGCGCTCTTTCACGAGACGTTCGGTGCGCGCGAGACCCACGCGGCATTGATTGGCGAGCAATTCGCCCACCGTTCGCACGCGGCGGCTCCCGAGATGATCGATGTCGTCGAGCGTGCCTTCGCCGCGGCGCAAGCTGATCAGATATTTGATCGCGCCGATGAAATCCTTGTCCGTGACGATTCGCTCGCCGAGATCGACGTCGATCCCAAGCTTCTGATTGATCTTGTAACGGCCGACGCGCCCGAGGTCGTATTTTTTCGGATCGAAGAACAAACGCTTCAAGAGCGCCTTCGCGTTCGCGACCGTCGGCGGATCGCCGGGACGCAGCTTGCGATAAATGTCCTTCAACGCCTCTTCCTGATCGTGCGCCGGATCTTTTTTCAACGCCTTCACGACGGTGTCGTCGTTCGAAATGTCGATCACTTTGACGTCATGATGCCCGAGCGCCATGATCTGGCGGACGGTCGCGGTCGTGAGCGGCTCGAAGGCACGGGCGACCGTCGCCTCGCCGTCGAGCACGTCGGCAATGA
>Ga0209118_1001132_pt1 | contig 12969 bp, 8 predicted proteins | sample BlaSpr_A8_Ref_M1_FD_187988 | JGI IMG/M metagenome (GOLD analysis project Ga0209118, IMG submission 187988) | Forest soil microbial communities from Thunder Bay, Ontario, Canada - Black Spruce, Ontario site 2_A8_Ref_M1 (SPAdes) (version 2) | ecosystem: Environmental > Terrestrial > Soil > Boreal...
GAGGTAGTTTTACTCGAGGACGGAAAAAGCTACGCCAAAGCGGAACACGTGTTGATTGGAGCGCCGGAAGACATCGAGATAATCAGCAAGATCCTCAGCGCGTCGAGTCGACAGGAGGAAGACCCTGGTGCACCCGACTGTCTATTGGCGCGCCGGGCTAATGATTTGCTTTGGCGGCTAGCTGATGCTTTCGGCAACGCTCTTGACGAAGCGGACTCTATGCTCACCCCAAGCCACGATGGGAGGTCGATGTTGGAACGAGCAGCAACTGCGTTCCGCAGCGAAGGCCACGAGTTTTGGGAGCCATTCCTACTTTACTGTCTCGAACTCGATCCAAGCCTTACTCGGCTGCGCAAGCTCAAGATCATCCCCGTTGCTAATAATCGAATTGCGTCGGCAGACGACGGCGTTTTCCTACCGCCCTCTAGTGCAGGGATCGAAACAGCCGACGACTCCGAACAGGACGAGGTACACGGCGAACTACTGGCAGGTCTTCCGCGAGGCGTGGCAGACCGGCTCAATTTGGTAGATGTGCAATCGCTACGCGTGCGGATGCCGGAGAGCCGCCGGCTGACAGAGTTCGGAACAAGGCTTTCGCCTCCGTCCGGCGGTCTGATCCGAGCCACTCGTCTGTATGAATTGGTGAACAGCGCAATAATTCCGGCGATCGACGAACTCGCTGCAACCGAGGGCGATCTAACAGACGGCCTGCAGTTGTTGAAGTTGGCAGCGGAATTGATGCTCGACATGAAAGACGATTCGCGAACGCGAGTCTCAATAGAAAAACTCAAGGTACCTGCGGTCTCTTCAAGCGGCGCCGGGTGGAAATGGGTTCCGGCGACCGAATGCTATTTCGGTAATGGTTGGCTTGGGGGCCGGCAGGAAAAATTGCTGCACGACGTCTACGCACATCGAGATGGCGCGGTATTGATTTCCTGGCAGCAAGTTCTTGGCGTGTTAGGAGACGCGGAGCGCGACGAATGGCGACGGCTGTTGACGGTCGCCGGCGTTAACGCCCGACCGCGGATCCTATCGTCTCCAAAACGATTCCCGGCTCCGTTCTACGCTACCTGGGAGCACCTACAAATCAGTGAGCCGGTGCATTGCCCGATCAAAGCAGCGGAAGCGGAGTGGCGGCCGTATTTGGAGGTCTATCGTCAGAGAGGCACGGCAGTTCACACGGGGCAACGGTACACGATGGATCGTGTCACGTGGATCGACGGTCTCGATGAGGAGCACGCATCCGCCGTTTTGGAGATGATATCCCAGAGCCCTGCTCACTATGAGGGGGATCTGACGTGCACACTCGGCCGCGAAGGAAATACCCACGTCGACGGTACCTCCCTGCCGAGCCTGTGGGTACATTCGCTGCGCGCACATGATTGGCCAGTGATCCCCGCTAACGACGGCGTCGTTCATCCACCCTCAGAATGTTGGATTGTGCGCGGTGGCCAAGCTTCTACGCGGCAGAGGCGGTATGACCTACTTCACAGCATTACGCCATCTTGGCTGAACGCCTCGCGAATCCTGACCGCCTTAGGAGTCGAGGACCTCGACACCCCGACCATAGACGCGCTCCTTCGTGAACTCGAACGGATAGGGAGCCGCGCCAACGCGCGCGAGGAAATTGCCGGACGTGCGCTCGCGAGTCTGGCGGAGGATCTCTACGGGCGACTGCAGCGGATTGTGGGAGAAGAGGCTGCAATAAATGCTGCTCCACGCGAAGAAATCTCCCTCCTGCCGCTCCTTCGTGACGGTCAGATAATTGGATTGCCGCCAACCGAGATCACGGAAGCCTTCTACCTAGACGATCCCAACCGAGCGGCATTCATACCAGAGATCGGCTCCAAGCTCCGCTGGCCGTTCAGCCCGCGAGCCGGTGCCATTGGAATCACCCGCTGGCTCCGCAAACGACTCGGTGATCGTGCGGTGCTTTTGACGAGTGAAGCGAATGTCGAAACTGGGTTCCTCCCGCGCAGCAGGCCAGAATTGTTCCTCGACTGGCTCCGACAGAACTTTCCTGCTCACCAGCAAATCGTAACCGATCTCGGCTGCCTTATTGCGTACCAGGGCCCTCGGGAAGCCGATCCGAGCAAACCGCAATTTCGCGAGCATTGGGCAAAATTCTTCCGGGCTACCCTGACGATCGGGCAGTTCACAGCGAGCCCAGAAACGCGTGTTTTCGTTGAGATGACAGCGCGCGCTCAGGTAGACATCCAAGCGTCCGACTCCTTGTTGCCGTTGGAGATCCTAAGTGAGACGTGGCGTTTGGTGGGCAATGCCTACGAGGATGCGTGGCGGCTCTATTGCTTTCACCTCGACACCGGAGTGTTTCGCGCGGCGCAGTTTCTCAAAGAGAAGGATATCACCGACAAAGATCGAGAAGACGTTGAAACCGGAATAGGCGTCACATCGACTGAAAGGTTGCAACGTATCGAAGCAGCAGTGTTCGCAATTCGGCGTTCGCAGTTCGGGGATTCCAAAGACTATTTCTGCACGGCATGGAGTGAACATGCGACCACCGTCAATGGCCTAGCGCAGTGGCTCGGAGGGCCATTCACGAAAATTCTCCTGACCGAGCTTCTCGCCGAGCCGACAGAAGAAGCGGCATCCTGCAAGCTGCTCGGCGCCGCTAATATCCCCATATCGCAGTGGCAGGAGTGCCGGCAGCTATTAGGTCAGCCACGTTATCACTTCACCTCGACGACTCAGCTCTGGAACCAGACCAGAAACCAACTCGCCGCGACTCTGAAAGCGTCGTTCGCTCGCCTTCCTAGCTCAGAGCTTGATCTCGCACAGCCGATGATCGACTACGTTGCGGCTTTGGAGCCGCCAGCGTTGATGGTTGAGGCACCACCTGTATTCAGTGCCATTCACGAAGCGCTAATCGAGTCGAACATGCACTTCGCCACCGGTCGTACATCAAGGTCTATCGAAGTCGCGCGCAATCGTTTGGAAGCACTGCGGGAAATACCCGCAACGAAGCCGGAAGAACTACGCTTGATAAAGGAGCCGCCGGAGCGTGATGTACGAGAGTTTCGAGACGTTGCTGAGGAAGTCCGTTCTCGCCAGGCCGAGGAGCGCTTCGAGACCTACCAGACGGTGGCTGCTGCACTTGCGCCGAGCGTCGAAGAGGCGCTCGACGCAGTAGCGCTTGCCGCCTCCGGCAATTTGCCTTTCCTCCGCTGTGGCTATTGGGCCAACCGGTACTCGATCGTGCCTGTACTCCAATATGAGCTTCGGAAAGCTGCCCCCAAGACGTTCGCTTTGATGATGGAACGGGAGGCGTTCAAAAGTGACTTCACGCCTAATGAACTCCGCGGATTGTTCCCAGAATTACGAAGTCTCGACGGTGCTGATCTAGTCAAGCCGCCACGCAAATTATCGCTGTTAGACATCGACATCGATGAAACAGAACTCGACCACGATCTTGCACTCGGCAGTAACGGTTTGCTTGGGGCTGCGCTCGCGGCTGCGGCATCCGGGGGGATATGGGATGTTTCCTGGTTGACCTCCGACCGCGAAACCCTTGCTCCGGTCAAACGAAAAGAGCGCGGAACTAGAAAGCGAGGCGAACGGAAGCCGTTTCGAGAGTCAGAATCCGACAAACAGGTGAACGGGATGTTGGGCGAGATCTTCGTTTTCGAATGGCTCAAGCGGCTGAGTATCCCCGCCTTTGAGAGCCAGTGCTGGATCTCATCGAATCGCTGCCAGTATACCGGCTATGCAGAGGGAGATGATAGCGCCGGCTGCGACTTCATCGTCGAAGATGCCGACGGTCGTCTGACCGGTCGTGCAGATCACCCACTGTGTCTGATCGAAGTGAAAGCGACTACCGGCGATGGACAAACTCCATTCAAGATCACTGAGAACGAATGGCAACGGGCGACAGACGCACATTTTGGCGAGGGCGAAGAGTTCTTTATCATCCGCGTCGGCAACGTGCGGACGAAGCCGGAAATTGTGGATGTTCTTCGCGATCCGTACTTCCTGATGACCCAATCGAAATTGAGATTTGTCGGCGGCGACCTTACAGCTCAGGTCGGCTCGCGAACGAAATGAAATCCGGTAACGCATCACCACGATTATGGTTGGCGCGTCCTGCCCTCGTGCCGGACATTTATTTTTATCGTTAGCCAACGGTTCGACTGATCCCCCAGCTTTTGAACCCTCTGAGTGTCAGACAATCACCGTTTAGACGCTGCGCCCATTAGCCGTTCCCATTCTCCGAGGCTTCCCCGGAAGCCCAGCGTGCAGGCCGTCTGCCAGCTCAGCCGAGCCGCTACTTCGGTCCGTTTGCCGCTTTTGGTATCCGGCATGTTCCGGTATTGACGGCGGGAGACGAAGATATGAACGGCGAGCGGGTCGGCCTCAGCCCGCATTTCCTCTAACGCAGCCTCGGTTTCACGAAGGGCGCCGGAGAGGTTGTTCAGCGCATCCTGAAGCCGATTTGCACGCACACTGTTCACCCGAACATATAGGCGGCAAAAGATCAATTTTGTTCCCGTTCAGATTGCTCCTTGCGTCTTTCTCGACTCCCAAATCCGCTGTCCGCTAGGCGGCTGTCCGAAGGGGTGTAGCGGCGATGGCGAATGGCGTCTCCCTGGCGACCGGGAAAAGCGCAGGTTTCGCGCGATGGGCCTTCTGCGCCTGCTGTTCCATCCAAATGTCCGTGATGTAGGTCTGCAACCCTCGCATGTTGCATCGACCGCGCAGAATCCGGTCGGCGACCACGCTCAGCTCTTCGGGAGTCAACATCATCGACACGCCCATATCTGCGTGGATTCTCATAAGTCGGTTCACTATTTCGTCATGGTCCGGTGCTTGAAGTTCGATCATTGAAGACGACAACCGCATGAGCAGTTCCTCTGGCAGACACTTCTGCTCCCAGATTCTATCGGCGATGGACATTTGCTGCCAAGCCTCGTCCGGAGATCGCGACGCCTGAGCCTGATACATGTGCTGGAACGTTCCCGCGGAAATGATGAAAGTTCTCTCCCGGAGAATCTGCGCTGTTTCGAGGGACCATCCGTCCCACCGCTCCACGATTCCAGAGAGCAGTCCCATTACTTCATCCAGCAGGTGCCGCCCGTATTCTGAGTTTTGCTCCTGAGGGCGCAGCTTATCGATCTCGTCGACGAACACGATCGCGCCATCGCATCCCTGGCCTTGCAGGAATCTCGCGAGTTTCAGGGCTGTCGGCAGTTGTGCCCTGCCGCCTTGGGGCAGCCAGGAACTCATCGTTGTTTCGAAAAGCGGGATCTTGAGGCGTTTGGCCAGTGAACGGACGAGGAAACTTTTACCCGAACCGCTGGAACCGATCAGCAGAGGGTGCAGCGACGGCGTTATGCCTCCGGCGGTCAATCCAGAGCGCTTTGCCTGGTAAAGGAGTTCTAACCTCGCCGCCGCCTCTTGCTGCGATCGCGTCAAAACCGGCGGCGGCCGATGCACTACGGGTTCCGCCAGCGAGCGCACGAATGCCTCGAACCGTGGGTAATCAAATTTCGACCAAGGGCGGCCGGCACTCTGGGCGAAGCTCATCCAGTATACCGAATCGCGGGCGCCTGCTGATTCCCAATCGCGCGACCACGCGATTACAAAATTGTTTTCCAGGTTCGGATACCGCGTTGCGCAATCTTGGAGCAGCTCGCGTAGCCGGGCCACCGCCTGAGCTGACTGGTCTCCGGCGAGCAACCCAACGATTTCACAGAGCATCAGCGCGTCGCGGCGGAGCGATTCCGGCGATATTGGTGTTCGTTCAGCAAAGATCTCGAACGCCCGGCACCGCAATCCGAACATGCCCTGTGCTTTTCGGAGGAGTTGATCGACCTCTTCCTTGGTGCTGATGGCTTCGTTCGCAAGTTGCCTCGATAGATAAGACCCAAACTGATGCACCTGCCGCCCGTACCATTCGAGGGCTGCTTCAGCGTCCAAATTCCTGAATTTGAGGTAGGCGGTATTTCTCTTCATAACCTAGAGAGATACCGAGCCATTTTGAGGCGACACTCATGTCGGTACGGTCCATCTCGATTGCAGGCGGCTCGTCCATTCTGTTCGACTTCCCAAGGTCGGGACTTTCCTCGCGCGACGAGCTGGCTCGCGGAATCAGTCCTGTGAAGGACTCGAAGGTCCTAGTCAGTGAACCCGGCGCGGGTGGCGAAGGTACCTTGGCGTAGCGACCGGGTGGCTTTTTCAATCGTCGCGAGCACCTCGCGCATTAGGGGATTGGGCGGGTGCCTGTAGATCACGCCCACCTCCATCGCCTGAACACGAGGATGCAACGGAAGCCATTTGACGTTTGGCGGGCTGAGATGGCGCGCGGATTCTAATAGAAGCGCGAACCCATAACGCGCTACAACGCCCCCAAGGATGTCTGCTGGATCCTCAAACTCGGGTCCGGTTTTCAATTGAATGCCATGCGGTGCAAATAACCTTTGGAGATCCTTCATGTACTGCGGGCTGTCGGTAGCCTTGAAAGGCAGAAGAAAATCGGTCTCGAGTTGCTTGATCGGAACGTGCGGGTTTGCAGCAAAATCGTGCTTGTCGTGCACCACACATTGCAGGTCGTAGGTCACAAGACGATTGAAGCGAATTGACGAACGACTCGTGTCCAGGGGCTTTACAGTGAGGGCGCAACTGATCTCTCGTTTCCCCAACTGAGTGATGCATTCTTTCACTGACCGCTTGCAGGTGACGATCTGTTGGTTCGGAAAGACCTGGTTCAGCGCAGACAGAACAAGCGGCAGAACCTCTGTCGTTGGCGATTCCGCATAGCCAATATTGATTCTCGGTCGGCAATCGTCACCCTCGCGCCCCGCGCGGTTTAGCATCCTGTCGAAGTCCACCAGTACCGACTCGGCGTCTCGAGCGAGCCGCTCGCCAGCCTTGGTCAGCTCGATCCCCGCCGAACCCACGCGATGGAAAAGCTGCACGTTTAGATCGCCCTCAAGAGCTCGGATCGCGCGACTGATTTCGCTCTGCTTGACGTGTGCCTCTCCTTCCGCGGCGTTCATGCTTCCGGCATTCGCCGCCGCCAGAAAGTATTGCAGGTGGCGCAGATTGAATCCTTGGGCCAGCCAAGCACTGGTGACGCCCTTATACGTCCGCCGCATAGGGGTAGGCGAAGGACGCCGGGGCGCGGAGTTGAAGGTTTTGCGACGTTCTGATTATGAAAACGATTCCAGACAAACTACCGGTCACGATCAACTCCAACTCGGCCTCACCGGCAGCGGTAATCTCATATGAGAACTCCGATGTGGTCGAGCGAATTGTGCGTGAGTACCATATAGTCCCGGCCCAGGCCGAGTCCATCTTTCGCGACACGCTTCGCTTCCTGTACCTCGCCGGGGCGACGGATGCGAAGCACATCGCTCCAACGAAGAACATCGATATCGGCTGGCACGCGTTTCTGATGTTCACGCGCGACTACGCGGAGTTCTGCATGACGAACTTCGGAAAGTTCATCCATCATGCGCCGCGGCGGAGCAGCGACGCGCCGACGACAGTCAACTCGCTCGCAGTAACCTTCGAACTGGCGCGGAAGATCTTCGGGCCGGGCTTGTCAGACAACTGGGCTTACGACATCCGCTCCGCGGAGTGTCAGCCTTGCACATCGCGGTGCAGCCCTGACACCGGCGGCGGCGGCGACGAATGCACGCCGGATTCGGGCGACTGACGCCCACTGCAAACGTCATGGGGATCAAAAACAGGAAGGAGGTGAAAAATGTCAGACTGGAAAATCGTCTCCGAGGGTAGCGGCTCGGAGTTGCTGATGGGTGCGCTCACATTCGGATTATCGACACTCGATGGCCATCGCGATTACACCGTGGAGAACACCGAGACTGGGGAAACACGAACCGTCAACGCTCGGGATCCTGAGGAAGTCGGCCGAATGATCTCGCGGGGACAGTTCAGCGACTAGAGAACATTGATAAATATTGCGTCGCCCAGAGCCATGGTGGGGCTCCGGGCGATTGTATTGGAAAAGGGTTGAGTTCTAAGGCCCACAGACCGCATTAAACAGGGGTGATAAATCCGTCGGCTACCCCTCCGGCTGTTTCTTCGAAAGCGGCTCGGTCACCGGAGGAATTGTTCCCCCTGGTGGACCTTTGTCGTGTCGGAAAGTTGAAAGAGGTGGGCGAATGGATTGCGGCCGGCAAACCCCTTGACCCTCCCCTGAACGCCAAGCGCAGCCGGCGCCAGAGCCCACTCGAAGTCGCGATCGAAAAGGGATTCTTCGCTCTCGCCGAACTCCTGCTCGACGGCGGATGCGATCCCCTGGCGAACGGCAACGCTCTTTGTGATGCGGTTCGCCGCAAAGAACCGGAAATCGCCAAGCTCCTTCTCGAAAGGGGCGTTCCCGCGGATTCCGTTCATCTCTCCGAGGTTTTCGAGGCCGGCCGCGAGATGCTGGAACTGTTTCTCGCCCGTGGGATCGATCCCACGGCCGAGCGCGGCTACTACGAAGCGCTCTGCTCGAAAGTGCATCCGCTTTTGTTCGTCCTGAAAGAATTCAAGGATCGATTCCCGGATCTCCAGCGCCAGGCGGACATGGCGCTCTCCTACCATTGCGAAAAAGGGAGTCCGCGAAATGTCGGTTTGCTGCTGTGGGCGGGAGCGCGGCCAGACGCACCGGTACCCGACCCCAATTATATCGATGACGAATCCACGTCGTGCGCCATCGGCGTCGCCGTGCGGCAGGGGCGCGTCGACGTCCTGAAACAACTGAAGCCGCAGAATTATCCCGACGTTCTCAGCACCCTGTTCGCGGAAGTATGGATTCGACCATCCGTACCATTAATCGACTACCTCGCGAGTCTTGGCGCACCCGTTAACACCAAAAAGAACGGCGGCTGCGAAGCCATTGAGCACCTTTTGTGGCACATGGGGTTCCGGTCGCGCGGCGACTGCTATTCAAATCCTACGGAAGTGAAAGAAAGCCTCACCATGATCGAGCACCTATGTCGGCTTGGTGCAAAGTGGGTGCCCGACGAGGACGAATCGCTCCGGAACAGACGCGATCGGTTCCGTAAACTCGAACCTCAAAACCTGCTCGAGCTTTTCCGCATCTTCAAAGAAACCGACGCGGCGCCGGTCGAGCTGCTTGATTCGATTCTCGATTCGCCGGCGCTCAAAAAATCTCTCGGCTCGCACCTCCGCTCGATCGAGCGGCTGCTTCATCCACCACCGCCAAAAGCCGATGACGCGCCGACCGGCGCAACAGGAACGGACACCAAAGAAGTCCCGCCGCCGCCCACTGTCGCTGAAATGCGTAAGCGCGCGAAAGAGTTGCTGCTCGATGTCGTCCGTCAGGAACCTGCGCTGCATTTCACGCGAGACTCGACGGCGTCAAGCCACGACGCCAAGCCGTTGAAAAAGCGGCTCGGTATGCCGAAGGATGACGATCGAGAAGTGCAGCCGATCGTAGAACAGGCCTCGCAAGAACTGAACAGCCGGCTTCGCTCGTTTCAAACGCAGGTGGAATGGTGGGGACGGGCGAATTGCCGTGTAATCGCGACTCTGACAAAGGACACCGAATGGCCTGACGCGCTGAAAGAGGCGTGGAGTTTCTCAGAGAAACCCAACGAGGCTCTCTTGACCGATCTGGCGCTCAATCTGCGCGACCTCATCCTTTCCGGCGCCGTCGGTTCCGATTGGGTGACCGAGAAATCCATCACTTACAAAATGGGGCGGCACGGCCGCGCCCAGATGCTGTCCCCGTACTTGCAGGAACTGGAAAACAAGACCGACCTCGCTTTCAAATGGGAGGTGGAGCAGAAGCGCTGGCCGGATCCGCCGCTATATCGCATAACGCTGACCGATCGTCCCGAACCACGGTCCGAAATCGCCTCCGCTCTCAATCCGAAACTCGACGTGCGCTTCGACGAATGCCGAAAGCAGGATCTCGACGCCGTGCAACGTTTCCTCTACGACGAATTGCTCAAGGCCGAGCCAAAAGGAGACGTCCCATTTTTCCTGCTCGCGATTTCAACACGCCAGGCGCTCAGCAAATGTTTGCCTAACCTCAAATCGGGCGGGACGGCAGCGCGATTTTTTCTCGACCTGCCCATCCATGATTCGCTGACCACGTATTTTGATTTCCGCGACAACGCAAAGCGGTGGTTCGTCGCCTTTCAGCCAAAACAGGATTGGGCGACAACGCTTGCCGCGATTCGCGAGGAGGTTTCGCGTCCGGGACTGGCGGAGCAATACGGAATCTCGGCGGACGCGGCAAAGCTTCTTGGCTGGATACAAGGTCTTCCTCCCGACCGCTTCACCGGACCGTGGACTCCTATCGTGGAGGAGGCGCTGGACAAATGGATCGGCATTTCATGTCCGTGGTCGGCGGAGAATTTTCCCGCCTATTTACAGATGCTGCTCGATGAGATCAACCGACACACTGAATACGACCTGGCGCTCCAGCCCTGGCAGCAGCACGGCAAGACCAAGTCGCGGATTCGGGTTTCGAGGAAACAATCCGATCTCGACGATCTAGTGAAGCGGGTTCAGTGGCTCGCCTTCCAAAGAGGTTCACCGCTGGACGCTAATCTGGCGCGAGAGAAGATCGAGAATCTAATCGCCCCGCGAGAGTGACCGCGGGCAGGGCGGGAACGCACAGGAATTTCCTTTAGCGATTGTCCAAGCTCTTCCAACCTGCATCGCTCGTGTCTGTGCACGTCGCGGCAGCGCAATATTCCAATTTCAGAACGGGATGGAGTTCCCAGTTATTGTGTCGTTTCAGGTGGCGGCCGAGAAAATGTTCGGAATCAAACATCAGCAGTCCGGTTACACGCACTAATTGTCGCCCTCGCACGTCGATCAGCGGTTGCAGCTTCGCCCTCGAGAGATCGGGATGATCGAGTCGCACGCGTGGAGTGAATTCCGCCGTCTCGGAATCTGACTCGTTTGCCGCCAGGGTTGGTTTTTTCAGCGTCGGATCCACCAACACGATATGATTGTCCGTATCCTTGACCGCGGTGAGTCCGCAATTACAGCTCTCCTTCGAACCCGCTCTGGCGACCAACGCATAGGCCACCACCGTTATTTTGCGGCCTTCGCCAAGCCGGGTCAGCTCAGCGCGCCCGGTGGTTTGCCTGGTGAAATTTGTTGGATCCGGCAGGCCTTTCATCCACGGAATCGATTGTAAAGTCGGCGCCCTAGTGTCCGAGCGAATATTTTTTCGTCTGTTTAAGTTCGGGTCGCCGCCGCGGCCTTCATCCGGGCAATCGAGAATGCCCCCTGCCCTAGCCGAAGCATTCGCGGTAGAAGTTTTCGCGCGCGTGCGATGCTGCTGCGCGCTGACGGTTGAGTTGAAAACAAAGAATGCGAGAAAAAACGACAACAGAATTTGTTTCATAGGGTTCCCGCTTCCGCGCTTGGCGCCTCTGGCGCGACTATTCTGCAAAAATCCTCACGAACAGTAAAGTGGGAAAAATTCCTACACTTAGGAGTATAGGGCTTCCATCGCGATCTAGGTGAGCATTTCAATTTCGTCGGTGAAACGTGAGTGGTGGAGTCGGGAGTCAAAACTCCTGATTAACCGGGCGAGGAGGTGCATCTTCTCGGGGTGGACGGGGAGGCGGTAGGGGGCGTGGATTGTGGCGGTGTCGAGCGCTCGACGATCCTCCCCTGCTCACGCCCCGAAGCTTGTTGGGTTTGATCGGGCACCCATAGGCTGCATATCGGCAGTACTTGCACTCCCACGTGGTGCAATACGCAACCGGGTCCTTATACCACGGAATATTCCTCTTTCGCTTTGCATCGACTTCGGCGACGAACGTTGTGCTGAGAGGGAGAATTCGTACCTTGAGGCCGTGTAGCCGTCGGCGCGCCTCTCGGGCGTTCATATCGACCATCCCAGCAATGCGCATTTTGCGGCCAATCCATGCAGTAGTGAGATCTTTCACGTTGACGTGTCTAGCTTCGCGATTTGCCGCGTGAGATCGCATTTGCATCAAGACATGAATCGGGCTGACTTCCGTTTGGCCAATAACCACAAGATTCTCGACCGTGTGACGAAGTAGCTCGTCAACGGTAGTAATTTGAGGAGGCTTTTCCCGCTGCTTTACCAGTGCATTCTCGAGTCGCTCGCGTAGATCATTGCTGTCTGAGAGTTCCGCAAGGACTCGCAGAGGCGCGACGATTTCCTCGGCTCGACTGTCGTGTTGGGGGAATAGGCGGGCGTATGTTTCCGCGACGGCCTGAACGTTTGAAAACGCCCAGCAATGCAGTTCGTCCCGCAACGCCAACAGCCGCTTCGCAGAAAATGTCTCCTTGGGTAATCCCTGGCGAAATTCGCGCGGCATCGTCGCTGTCTCAACGCGAAGCATTCGGGTTAGAAGAATTTCGTCCGCCCCGCTAGTGTTGGTGATGACCTTGACGCCGTAAGAATTGACCTTCCGCGTCGTCCCATTTGCCATGTCCGTCAGTAACTTAATCGAAGTATGCTTATTGTAGCTAACCTTCAAAAACTGAGAAAAATCGCCGAACTGGGCCGAGTCTTTTCCATTGCGTTTTCCGATCGCTTCCAAATCGTCAAGTACCGTTAATCCGCGGGCCTCATCTACTTGGCGGGCGGCCGTGGCAGGTGAAACTTTACCGATTATGCAAGCGTTGGAGCAAAGTTGAGCCATCTGCTGGCCAATCGCGGTCTTGCCGCTACCGGCAGGCCCGCAAACGAAGATCAGCGGAACGCTGTCGAAAATCTGCTGAACGTAGGTGAGCACAACGCAGAATGCCAGGATTGTGTAGTCCTCGTCGCGCGGCAGATAGATCGCGTTCTTGAGCGCGGCCAAAATGTCTTCCAACAGACTTTTCAATGGTCGCGGCCGCGAACGCCCAGCTAAGTAGCCTTCAATCGACGGCCATCTCCAAGTGGCCCAGGGATTCACCCGTGGCGGTTCTGTAATGACGAGGTCATCGAGGCGCCACACCTGATTCGCACGTGGGGTACCCTTCGGTGCCCGTGCA
>Ga0209118_1001133_pt1 | contig 12960 bp, 14 predicted proteins | sample BlaSpr_A8_Ref_M1_FD_187988 | JGI IMG/M metagenome (GOLD analysis project Ga0209118, IMG submission 187988) | Forest soil microbial communities from Thunder Bay, Ontario, Canada - Black Spruce, Ontario site 2_A8_Ref_M1 (SPAdes) (version 2) | ecosystem: Environmental > Terrestrial > Soil > Boreal...
CAAAGCCAACTGCCACACAAACTGCCACGGCCGGGAAGCCGCGTCGCGTAACGAAAACAACACACGGGGCCTAGGGTTCCCCGCATTCAGTCTATCAAACAGCGCCTCGGGTCACGCAGCGGCTCCGCCAATTCCACCTGACTCCGATGCTATAATGCCGTTCATGGACGAAGGTTTGCCCTCACTGACTGCTGCCTCGGATGGATTGATCCACATCACCATCCCCGTCGGAATCCTGCAATGCAATTGTTCCATCATCGGCGACCCCATCACCCGCGAAGCGCTGGTCGTTGATCCCGGCGACGAAGTCAGCCGCGTGCTCGATCTTCTCGGACGCCACAAGCTCACCGTGAAAGCCATCGTCAGCACTCACGCGCATATTGATCATGTCGGCGGCCTCAGCAAACTCCACAAGTACACTGGCGCGCCGGTGATGATGCACCGCGAAGACCTTCCTTTATATCGCGCCATGGATATGCAAGCGGCGTTCCTCGGCGTGGCCCCGCCGGACCTTACTGAAGTGGATCAGATGTTGCGCGAGGGCGACATCCTGCGCTGGGGTTCCTTTGAAGCGCGCGTCCTTCATACGCCGGGCCACACGCCGGGGAGCGTCTGCCTCTACCTGCCGCACGAAGCCGGCAATCTCTCGATTCCTGCGCCGCAACTTTTTGCCGGAGACACGCTTTTTGCGGGCAGCATCGGCCGAGTAGACCTTTGGGGCGGCTCCATGGATGACATGATGGATTCTCTCAAGGGCAAGCTGATGGCGCTTCCCGACGAGACGCTGGTGCATCCCGGCCACGGACCCGGCACCACGATTGGCAGGGAGCGCGAGTCGAACCCTTTTTTGGTGGAAAGATAATGTTATGCGCTGCGATCGCTCAAAAACATTTTCTTATTGCCGCGATTCGTCTTTTGCTTTGCGAAGCTCTTCCATCACGGACTGCACCAGTTCTTTTGCATGCGCCAGCTCTTGCGTGACCATGCGAATGTCCATTGCGGGGACTCCCGAATTCCCCTGGCTCCGGCAATAAACCCCATGCTGACCGACTAGCACCAGTGCATTGGTTAATCGGTCGAGCGAAACCGCCAGCCGGCCGCGCTCCCGGCCAAACATTCGTTCGTATCGTTCCAGCTCTTCCTGATGTTCCTCAAACGCTGACATAACCCGCTTCTCCCGTGCCGCTCCATTCCGCAGCGGTCTGATCGGATGGTTGCACATCGGGCACACACAGCCGCGAGGTAACTTTACCCTACGCGGTGCCCGGAACATAATCCGCATTGGCCTCAAGAAATTGTTAGATGCTGCTCACGCAGCGCAGTTCGTGTGTGGCGCCGTTTGGAGCCAGGTTCCTAAATTAGCTTGGGACGGGACTGGCTTGGAGCATGGAAAAATGCGACGTTCTGACCTGGTGCAGCATAAAGAGAAGGAAAAGGGCGCAGTTACGCGCACCTCGCAGATCATATTCGGCGAACGGCAGCATCTTCTGCGCGTGCTGGATTCGCTCGAAGGCAGCCAGCTGCAGATTGCGCGCATGCAACAGGAGCGGCACGTGCTGGAAGAATTGATTCATGCGCGGACGCGCGAGCTGAACCACATCAACACGGCGTGGGACGAAAAGATCGGGCTGGTGCTCAGCGCAGAAGCGAAGCCGGAGATGCTGGAAAAGCTGGCGAAGCAGGCGCCGGAGGAAGATTACTATTTACTTAGATTAATAAGTGAGCATCCTCGCACAAATGGCAAGACTTTGCACAAGCTCGCAAAGCATCCCTATGGAGCGATCCGCGAGAACGTGGCGCGGCACCCCAATGCGGACGGCTCGACGCTGATGTGGCTCAGCAAGGACCGCAGCCAGCCTTTGTGGTACTTGGTCGCTTTCAATCCCAATACGCCGACGCCTCTGCAACGGCGGCTGCGCGACCGGCTGAAGCGGCTGGGCGAGAACTACGCTTCGAAGTAAGTTTGGCAAGTTGGTGGAATTTTCCTTCCTGATTTTACGATAGCGCTCAAACTGCCGTGCCGTTCGAATCCGTAGATAGTAGAATCCTTCGGAAGATTTCCTGGCGGAATCGAGCGCGGATTTCCAATGCAGATGAATGAAAAAAGCAGCGCGCTTGGGAGCGCGGTGCAATTTCTTCGCGAATACAAGTGGCGTGTGGTTGTTCTGTCCGCGCTGATGGTCATTCCATGTTTGTGGCACCGGCGCATTGAAGCCGGTGATCTCGCGAGTCATGTGTACAACGCTTGGTTGGCGCAGTTGATCGAGAAGGGGCAAGCACCTGGGCTATACATCGTTCGCCAATGGAACAACGTGCTGTGCGATTGTGCGTTGCTTCAACTCGGGAATATATTTGGCCTGGCAGCGGCTGAGAAGATTGTTGTTTCCGGATGCGTGCTGATTTTCTTCTGGGGTGTCTTCGCGCTGGTGGGCGCCGTGGCGCAGCGGGCGCCGTGGCATCTGACGCCATGCATCGCCATGCTGGCCTACGGCTACACTTTCAATATGGGATTTCTCAATTATTACGTTTCGATCGGGCTGGCGTGTTTTGGTCTGGCGTTCGCGTGGCAGGGAAAAGGCTGGAATTGGCTCGTGGTAGGCGCGTTGCTAGCGCTTGCTTTGTTGGCGCATCCGATTGGGTTTCTGTGGCTGGTTGGAACGATCGTGTACATCACATTGTGGAGGAAGGCGGGACCCGGCTGGCGTCTCTTGCTCCCGGCGACGGCGGTGGCAGGTTTTTACGCGTTTCGCTGGTATTTGGGAACTCATGCGCAATATCAGGCGGACTGGACGGAAGAGCCGTTCTACAGGCTCAATGGCGCCGACCAACTTGTCCTCTATGGAGATCGTTACCTGTTTCTTGCGTATGCGGCGCTCGCTTGGGGAATCCTTTGCTTTGGAGCGGAGATTTTTCTTCGCCGGAAAGAGAGCGGGTTCTGGAAGAGCATTCGGCTGGCGGGAGAACTGTATTTGGTGGCGTTTTGCGCGACGGCACTCTTTCCGGAGAATTTTCGAGTTTCTTTTTACGCAGGATGGATCGGCTTGCTTGTCTGGCGGCTGACGACGATTTCCGCGGTCTTCGGATTATGCGTACTGGGGTGTTTGAAGCCTCGCCGATGGCAGACGACAGGGTTTGCGGCCTGCGCCGTATTTTTCTTCGTCTTTCTCTACCAGGACACTCGGATATTGAATCGGATGGAAGCGCAGGCGGAAAAATTGTTGAGCGGGCTGCCGCCAGGCACGAAAGTCGTTACGACGATCATTGAGCCGCATGGATCCCGCATGGAATTTATCACGCACATCGTAGATCGCGCTTGCATCGGACGATGCTTCAGTTACGCGAACTACGAGCCCTCGTCAGGCCAGTTCCGGATTCGGGCCAGGGAAGGGAACCCGTTGGTTACGGCTTCGGCCGAAGATTCCGAAGACATAGAAGGCGGAGCTTACGAAGTCCAGGAAGAAGATTTGCCGCTGAAGCTGGTCTACCAATGCGATTCCCGAGATCTCACCAAATTGTGCCTGCGCGACCTTGCGGAAGGAGAAAAGACGGGCCAGTTCAGCGTTCATCCGCCGTAGTAAGCGTACAACTCGCAGAACATTAGTGTGATGGCAACAGCGAAGGCAGGGTTAGCTTCACCTCGTAGACGCTCCAGTTCCGGTCAAGACCATGATCAAGGACCTGAAGCGTCCCATTCACGTGTAGCCAACTACTCAAACAAGTGGCCGTCAAACCCAGAAAGGAAATCGCGAGGCGCTGGGATAATTTCCGATTGGTCGACCATCCGTCCGGAATGTGTCGGGCGCGAACGGCACTACTTCGTGTAGCGCGTTTCTCAGGCTCTATCCGATGCGTGTGTACTGTATGAGACATCAATCAACCGGCTCCCGCTGCACGATTATGGCTGCCGCGATTCCGAAAGCGGACATTCTGAATTTGGAGGACTACAACATGCACCGTGCAGATCGTTACGTCGCTTCACTATTCCTGACCGCTGCCCTTGCGGCGCCAGTGTCAGTGATGGCCGTCCCCGTACCTCAAGAGTCCCGCGTTCAGGTCCGCGTCTACGATAAACAACACAAGGATTATCACAACTGGGATGACAACGAAAATCGCGCCTGGGGGCAGTACCTTACGGAAAACCACAAGAGTTCTCACGAATTCTCGAAGGCGAGCAGGAGGGAGAAGTCGCAATACTGGAATTACCGCCATGCTCATCCAGATAAGAACTAGCAAAGTTACCACCTCGGACGAGCAAAAATAGGTCAACAAAAAATACGTCCCGTTCGTAACGTTACGGACGGGACGCCGGAGTGGCGCCTCTCCGTCAGTTCAGCACAAACCACGGACGAAGGATACTCTTTCTCCCCCCAAGGATCCCATAAACGATATGACGTTTATGGGGGCTACCATCGACTGTCTGGGAAGTCGGCAAACCGGAGATGTGACCATTCGTAGAACCTCGGCTCTTGTTCCCGAGTGACGGCGTACTCGGAAGCAATCCACATGCCTGATTAACGCGCAAACCGGACAAGTGGAATCTCTGACAAAAGAATCTTGTCCGGTAACCCGACTAACTGGGAGTTTGAAGCTCGGGGCACCCCTCAACTCGCGAACGCTTTGCTCGGCTGCGTCCTGCCCGGCGGGACTCCGCCGAGCAGAAAGTCGGCAAGCTCGACCTAGAGAAGTAAACTGTCGGCATGCTTCAACTTTCTGCATTTCAAATGAAACTAATCCGGGTGTACTATCACTACCCTTGGACTAGGGGGTGAAAGAATGCCCAGCTTTCCTGTCCCCAAAGGTCGCCGCTCGACGCGGGTGACGTCGAAGAGGCGCGGCAGCCTGGTTATCAATCTGGACCGCAACCAGAGGAGGCTCCCCTGCCTCCTCCTAGATTCCTCGAAAGAAGGTTTCCGGCTGCGCGGATTTTTCCACCTTAGGCGCGGCGAAGTGGTCGAACTTATCCTCGATGAAGACCCGCTCAGCTCTGAGCGCTGCAGCGTGGTCTGGGTCGGCAAAGCCGGCTCCAAGCAAGATGGTGAAGTCGGCTTGGAAACCGCCTAGGCGACCAGCAGATTGCCCTTGCGGCGTCATTTATGCCAAGCGGTGTCCTGTCAGCTCTGGAGGCTGGAAGGAGCGTTGCGAATCGATGCGCGCTGGCCGGGCAGCACGGTACAGGAACTTCCAATCAGCGAGAACTCAGCACGGAGTTTAATAGCTGACGACGGTTTTGCCCGGTCGGTGTAGCGCCTGCTAAACGCGCTTACTGTACAATTGAAATCGCCCGCGAGCGGGGCGCGGCACGATATTAGGCCAGAAGAACTGCGCGCCATCAACGCAGAAGATGACGCTATAGCCGGGGCCCTGGATCAGTTTTCATCTTGCAATTGTGGTTGATTAAGCTTACGATTCTGCCTCTGTTGTCGCCAAGTTCAGAGGCGGGGACTCGGTCATCGACAGCGTAGACCGTCACCTCCCCGAGTGGGACTCAATGAACATCGATTTTAAACCCGGAGATGTTGTTCGGTCCAAGTCTGGCGGCCAAGATATCATTATCATCAGATTGGAAGATGAGAGCGTCGCGGGTGTTACTAAAAAACTTGCGTATTGTGGTCGGTTCGACGGCCAGAATTTTCACCAGGAGACAATTCCGCTGGATATGCTGGAGTTCGTGAATCGGGAGTTCCGCTTTTAAAGCCGCTTGTCGATTCTTTCATAATGTCCTGGGAATGCGGCTTACTTGCGAGGCTTCAATTCACTCGGCCCGAACGAATCCGAGCCATGAATCTCCAAAATAATTTTTGTCGAAAATAAAAAGACGATACCAGCAGCCGCAACAGTAGCATCGGGTCCGCAGTTTTTACGGACTTACCGGACTCACCGGGCGCATGCATAAAGACACGCCGAAGCCCTCACCGTCCGCTTCTTTAAATACTGATCAACATGAATTGGGTCAAAACGCAACTGGCCGCGCACGCGAGAATAGGTCAGTTGCTTCGTCTTGGTTATCGCGTGAACGGTACGAACGCTTAGAAACAGACGGGGTGGCCAAATGGTGAGGGCAGATTCGTTCGCTTCTATCTCCGATCCCCACAACCCAGTGCCCGATTAACGCGCTTACCGGACAAGTGAAATCTCGCTGACTTCCCGGGAGTCTCGTTCTGGGAAGATTGCCGATGCCGATTGAGGAGACTCTTCCCGAGTGACGGCGCACTCGGAAACAATCCACTTGGTCGTAAAACGCGCATCTTAGGGAAGTGCGATGCGGACAAAACCTTGTGAGGAAATCCGAGCAGGGAATTGCATGTACCCTGGCAAGAAATTGCACGGGCCGTGTCTGAAATTGTGCGTGCGCGACCTTGCCGAGGGCGAAAAGACGGGCCAGCTCAGCGTTCGCCCGCCGCAGGAAACCTCTAGAGAAACGAGCCCATTCTTGCGAAAACCGGAAAATGGGACACCCCATAGAGAGATGGAGGCTATTGGGAAGGTGGGTTGACGGGATGCGTGGAAAAATATTCGTTGAGGCTGGATCTGAATTCGTTGACGCCACGCTGGACGTTGCGATTCAGAGCCGCGACAACGGCGGGGACATCTTTTCCGCTTACGGGTTCGTCGTGGGAATAATAGTGGTTCCAGACTGTGGAGGCGGTCTTGTTGTCACGCATGGTCAGCTCAAAAGTAACTCGAGCCAAAAGCGGAGACCCGGAAACTTCTTTGAAGTCATAGAGACGCCCACTGAGTACATAATCGCCCCGAGCCCCGCTGCGCAGAAAATTAACCGAGCGGTAGCGGCCGGAGGCACGCAGCTCGCGCAGCAAGACTTCCTCGATCATTTCCGTGGGTGGCTCGGCCCAGCGATGGTATTCGTAGGCGCCCATGCTCTCATTGCCGGAGCTGTAGACAATGCGATCTTCGCGGTAGAGATGCGAGGCCATCAAAGTCCCTAGCAGCAAGCTCACTGGATACGGATCGGACGGAGGGTCCGCGGCAAGATCGTTGGGAACTGTAAGCTGATAGTACTTGCTGGGCCGAGCGGCTCCGCAGCCGGCGGCGAACGCAACGCTCAGCAATAAAAATACGGCGGCGAGCTTAGGATTCATCGGCAATTTCTCCGGACGGGTTGCTCCGCGGGCCGCGCAGTGGGCGAGCAGCGCTACGTAGCCCCGGCTCATTGTTGCTCACCGGGTTTGTGATCGCGAGGGTTCGTCGCGCGGATGAGTGTATACGGACGCGTCTTGATGGTGGACGTAAATTCCGCGAGGTTCTGACTGACCTGGCGGAGGTTGCCGAGGAGTTCATCGATATTTTCAGAATTAACGTCGAGGGTTTGGTCCAGGCGGGAGGTGACATCGGTCATGTTGGTCAACGTGCGGCGAAGTTCGACCACGGCCTGGCGGACATCTGCGCGGTTCTCTCCGATCATGGAATCGATGTGATTCAAGGCCTGGTGCGCCTCCTGAGAAGTCTTGCGCAAATCCTCAAGCAGTGGTTCGAGCTTTTCGCTGACAGAGTTAACGTGCTGCAGAGTGGAGCGAATCTGCGGGCGATTTTCCTCGAGCATGCCGCGCGTATTTGCCAGAGCAGCAGAGAGATTCGCGCGATTCTGGGCGCTGAGCATATCATTGACTCTATCGACGGTGACCTTTAGCTCGATGACTCGCTCGTTCAGGTTTTTCAAAAGCTCCTGGGCACGGGGCGCGATGTCGTTGACCTGCTGGGTGATCGCGTTGAAGTCAACATACTTGTCGGCAGCGAGCCAGGAGCCATCAGGGGCAGGGGCGGCTTGCGGAGTGCCGGGAATAATTTCGAGATGATTGTCGCCAAGGGGACTCAAACTCATAATTTTGACGCGGCTGTCTGTTTTGACCGGCAAATCCGATTGCACTTTGAATGCTACGTCAAAGCGCGAGGGGTTCTGAGGGTCAATGGTCAATCGTTCGACGCTTCCGACTTTAGGTCCGCCAGAATAGCGCACGGTAGCCCCCAGCTCGAGACCGCCGGCAAACGGGAGGTACGCGTGATAGGTCTTGGTGCTATGGCCAAACACTCCGCTGATAGAGAAAACTGTGGCGATGAGCACCGCGCACGCAACGATTACAAACAAACCCACCAAAGCCTGCTCGCGCTTGGGTTCCATCAGGATCTCCTCTCCGCCGATTCACTGGGATGGCGGCGGTCCTCGGTAAGCATCTGAAGATAATCCAACTCTCGCGCAACTTCAGGCTCGGCGACACGGTCGAAAAATTGCCGGACGCGGGGCTGCGTGCTCGCGCGCATGGCGTCGGGCGTGCCGATGGCCACGATGTTGCCCTTGTCGATGAGCACCATGCGATCGGCAATGAGGTAGGCGCTGGCAAGCTCGTGAGTGACAACGATGATGGTCATGCGGAAAGCCTGCTTCAGCTCGATGATCAATTGGTCGATGCCGGCGGCGATGATGGGATCCAGCCCGGCGGAAGGCTCGTCAAAGAAAAGGATTTCGGGATCCATGGCGAGAGCGCGAGCGACGGCAGCGCGTTTCTTCATGCCGCCGCTGAGCTGGGAGGGCATGTAATATTCGAAACCCTCAAGGCCGACTTGCTCGAGCTTCAGGCGCAGCATGATCTGAATGGTGGAGTCTTCGAGCTTAGTGTGCTCGCGCAGCGGCAAGGCGACGTTTTCGCCGACCGTCATGGAACCAAACAGCGCGCCGCCCTGAAATGACATACCGATTTTTTTGCGAATCTCGTCCAATTCGGATTCCGCAATGGCCGCGATGTTTTTGCCCTTGATCCAGATCTCGCCCGAGGTGGGTTTCTCCAGACCCACGAGGGTGCGCAAAAGAGTGCTCTTGCCGGAGCCGGAGCCTCCGAGAATGACGAGGGTTTCGCCGCGCAGTACGTCGAAAGAGATGCCGTGCAGAATTTCGCGGTCCCCATAATTGACACGGAGATCGCGAAGCGAAATCAGCGCCTGGGAATCGAACAAGTCTGGTGTTTCTTCCGGCATCAAATAGTCCTGAGCGTCAGTGATCCGTAAGGAAGAAGAACAAGGCGGTGAACACGAGGTCCACAACGACCACCAGGAAAATGGACATGACAACGGCTCTGGTGGTCGAGCGGCCAACCTGTTCCGCGCCCGCGCCTGTCGACAGACCTTCAAGGCATCCGACGGCAGTGATGGTAATGCCAAACATAACGCTTTTAATCAAACCGGTAGCGATGTCGCGGAGAAAAAGCGCATTGATGGAATTAGCGATGTAGCGGTGAAGCGTAAAACCCGCCTGGGTGACGCCGAACAGCGATCCACCAAGTATGCCGAGGGTATTTGCCCAGATTGTGAGGCAGGGCAGCATAACAATCATGGCCAGGAATTTAGGCGTGACCAGGAAATGCACGGGACTGATGGCCATGGTTTCGAGGGCGTCAATCTCTTCGGTGACTTTCATCGTGCCGATCTCGGCGGCAAAGGCGGATCCGGACCGGCCGATCACCACGATCGCGGTGATCAAAGGACCAAGCTCGCGGGTCATGGAAATCGCCACTGCGGTGGATACGTAATCGATGGCGCCAAAGCGGCGGAGCTCGTAGGCAGCCTGCAAGGCAAGAATCAGGCCGATAAAAAAGGTGATGAGGGAAAGAATCGGCAGAGCTCGAACACCTACGTCCATGGCTTGAGAAAATGCGCGTTGAACGCGCAGGGGCTTACCCTGAAATGGACCGACGAATGTGTAGTAGGCCGCGCGTCCTCCGAGGGACGCGAGAGAACCGAAATACGCGAGACCGTTTGTTACCGAGCCGCCGATTTGAGAAGCGAGTTGCATATCGCACTTTGCAACCTCATGCGTTGGAAGTCGAGGGAATCAGGATGCCAGCGCCTGGTCTTCGTTGTCGTAGACCTCGAAAATCCTCAGCAGCCTTGAGAGTTGCAGGACTTCCCGGGCGGACGGGCTCAAGCCAAACAAAATAAAACGCAAACCGAGATCGCGGGAGGCCTTCAAGCCCTCCACCAGGGAAGCCACACCAGAGCTGTCGATGTACCTCACTTTACTTAAGTTCATGACGACGCGTGGCGGGCGGTTTTCTCGGACCTCATGCAAAAGGGCCTTGCGCACCTCGGGGGAGTTCGCCAGGTCAATGTCTCCGGAGACATCAAAAATTGTTGCCGTGTTGATGTAGCGCGCAAGAATTTGCACGATGTTCCTCCTTGATTCTCAGCAATTCGGCTGCGACTTCACGGGGTTGAAGTACTTAACCAACCGAAATTGATTTGTACCGCGCATGCGGCGGTACTCGACGGTGTCCATACTCTGCCGTATAAGGTGCAACCCTAAACCACCAGGCCTGATTTCGTCTAGTGGGCGGCCGCGCAGCTTGGCCGGATCAACGGCCGGACCGCGATCGCAAAGCAGAATTTCAAGCCCTTCCTCAGGTCCAACGGCACCGCGCCGCCGGATGCGGCTGCAAGTTACTTCGATAGGCTGGTCAAGCCGGCCACCGTAGCAGTGGCGCATAATATTGGTTAACGCCTCGTCGACAGCGCGGGTAACGGACCGGCATTCTGGCGCTGACAAACCCATGACTTCCGTCAGGCGCTCTAGGGCGCCACGAACCGCGGAAAGCAGCCTGGGATCGCTGTGCAACTCGAGCTTCAGGAGCAGACCATTCTTGGAGGCTGCGGCCCGCACCTCTGCGTGGGGCTTTGTATCACGCTCGCGAGCTCGACGGAAAGTTTTCATAAGCGACTGGGTGGCGCGAACTCCGTTCAAATCCGGTGCACCTGAAACGCGAGGTTGTGAAGCGAATCATAATAGAGAATTGCGCAAATTCCAAGAAGAGCCGGAGGGAGGGGATGAGGCGGCGGGAAGGGAAGCCTAGCTTTGGCCTCCCCGACTTAGAAGGTCCGGCGAGCAGGGACTGCTGTTCCAATCCGGTATCGAGAGCCGGCCATTTAACACCGATCAGACGGCCTTGCCCAGCGGAAGACAAATTGGCTCTTGAAGCCGTCCAATTTGCGGTAGAATTGGCAGCAGGTGAGAGACAATGCTACCTGTACATCTCCAGCCCGAGAGTCACGTCCCACTCTACATCCAGCTTCGCGATCAACTCCGTGCGCTCGTCCATGCAGGCGACCTGCGTCCGGGCGATCGCATTCCCGCGAGCCGGGAACTTGCCACGCTGCTGGGGGTTCATCGAACCACGGTTGCGAATGCGTATGCGGAGCTGGAATCTGAGGGACTGATTCAAGGGCACGTTGGCCGGGGGACGTTTATCAAGGGGAACGGCAACGGCTTGAAAATCACGCCGCCGGCGCCTCCAGTACTCAACGGAGGACATGGAATCCGGTGGGAGCTGCTTTTCGCGGACGAGCGCGGAGAAGAGGTTTTGAGCCGGTTGACGGCAAGCGCGCCGCAGGATTCGCTTTCGTTTGTGATGGCGCGGCCGGCGGAGGAACATTTTCCGATCGAGGAGCTGCAAAACTGCGTGAATGCGGTTTTGCGGCACGAAGCCACCGACGTACTCAACCTCGGGCCTTCCGATGGTTACGCACCGCTGAAGGAAGCATTGCGGGAGTTATTGCGGCACGAAGGACTTTCCGCGAAGGATGAGAACTTGCTCATCACCGACGGCTGCCAGCAGTCGCTGGACTTGATCAGCAAGGCGTTTGTGCGGCCCAGTGATTCGGTAATCCTGGAGAATCCGACTTATCCGGGGGCCGTGGCGATTTTTCATGGCGCCCGCGCCCGATGCCTGGCTGTGCCAATGCGCACGCAGGCGGAACCCGGAAGCGCGCTGGGACTGGACGTTGAGGCGCTGGAGGCCACGCTTGCGGCGAACCGCGTGAAGTTGATCGTGCTGACGCCGGATTTTCAAAACCCGACGGGCACCTCCATGCCGCTGGCATCGCGGCGGAAAGTTCTGGAACTGGCGGCGCGCCATCAAGTGCCGATCGTGGAAGACCACATCTACGCGCGATTGCATGCTCGCGAAGAACGCATCCCGTCGCTCAAACAACTCGACCGCTCGGACCTCGTGATCCATATCGACAGTTTCGCGAAGGTTGCCTTCCCCGGTTTGCGCGTGGGCTGGATTGTTGCGCCAGCGATTGCCATCGAGCGCTTGCGGCAGGTGAAGCAGACGACGGATCTGCACACCGATCAATTGGCGCAGGCGACGCTCGCGGAGTTTCTGCGCCGGGGACTTTTCACGAAGCACCTCGCCAAGATGCGCAAGGTCTATTCTTCACGGTTATTGGCGCTCGATGAGGCGCTGCGCAAGAACATGCCGGAGGGCACGCGGTGGACGCGGCCCGACGGCGGGATGTGCTTATGGCTGGAGCTTCCACTCGGATTCGACGCGAGTGAATTGCTGATTCACGCGAAAGAGCGAAGCCTTCTTTTTGCGCCGGGACGCTATTTCTATGTGCAGAACCCGCTGCCGAACACGCTGCGGCTGGCGTTCGCGGGCCTGGACGAAAAGCAGATCACGCGAGGGGTTGTGACACTGGCGGACTTGCTGCGGGTGGAAATGCGCAAGCGGCAACGCGGAGTGCGGCGTGCGGAGCGCAGCCGCGTTGCATTGGTTTGAAAGAACGCGGGCGAAGCGGGGGTCATTTGGACGAGACAATCAGGTTGGCGCCGAATCCGACGAATCGCTGCTTCGGCTGCGGCGGTGCAAACGACGGCGGGATGAAGCTCACGTTTGTCCAGGACAACGTGCAGAAAAGAATTGTGGGCCGGTTTGTGCTGGGAGAGCGCTATCAAGGCGGCGGCGGCATGGCGCACGGCGGAATTATCGCGACGCTGCTGGATGAAGCGATGGGCAAAGCGTGCAGGTTTCGCAACGCCCGAGCGGTGACGGCGGAACTCACGGTGGAGTACCTGAAGCCCGTGCGTGTGGATACGGAGATTGTCGTCGAAGCGTTCGAGACCGAGCAGAAGGGGAGAAACCTGTTTCACACAGGGGAGATTCGCGATGCGGCGGG
>Ga0209118_1001134_pt1 | contig 12948 bp, 9 predicted proteins | sample BlaSpr_A8_Ref_M1_FD_187988 | JGI IMG/M metagenome (GOLD analysis project Ga0209118, IMG submission 187988) | Forest soil microbial communities from Thunder Bay, Ontario, Canada - Black Spruce, Ontario site 2_A8_Ref_M1 (SPAdes) (version 2) | ecosystem: Environmental > Terrestrial > Soil > Boreal...
TACCTCAATGGCAAAGCCCAGATCGTCACCTTTCCGATGTGGGTCGATTTTGATGGCGAGCACATCCTAGTCAGCTCCCCGATGGGATCGCGCAAGGGAAAATCACTTCGTGAGCGCCCTGAGGTGTCGGTGTCGATGGTTAGCGTGAAGAATCCCTGGCACTGGCTCTCAGTGAGCGGCCGAGTCGTCGACATTCAGCCGGACGAGGGCCTCGCGTTCATCGATCGCATGTCCCAGAAGTACTCAGGCAAACCCTACGAACGCCGAACGCCTCGCGAGATATTTACGCTTGCGATCGACCGGGTGAGCTCAAGTGCGCAATGGGGGAGAGGCTAGACACCGCCGTAGGGGAGGACCTCGAAAGAAGTCACAAGAGAGTTCTGGGGGGGATCCTCGTGCGTTTCAGATCTGGAGGTGTAGGCATGACAAGCCCGACTGCTGAGGTTCGCGCATTCTTCGACGAGTTCGAACGCAACAGCGCTGAGCTCGCCATCGATCGCATCGCCGCGCAGTTCGCAGATACCTTCATGAACGCCGATCCGCAAGGAGTGATGCCGGTTCCCAAAGCGGCATTCATCGCCGCGCTGCCGCAGCGAGAGAAGATGTTCCAGGCGGCCGGCATCCGTCGGATTCGCCTTGCGGCTGTACGCGAAACTGTTCTTGACCCCATGTATATCCTGGCGTCGACCGATTGGATCGCCGAATCGATCGATGGCGCTGAGATCCCCCTCGCCTCCAGCTTCATCTTGCGACGCCAGGCCTCGTCCTTCGTTGTTGTCTTCTACCTGAATCACCAGGACATCGCAGGAGTACTGGCGGCGAGAGCTCCCAAGGCCGACACAGGCTGAGCGGGCCTCGCCTATAGAGTCGAGATCGCCTTCAACAGCTCGTCCTTGTCGAATGAGGCGCGCGGATTCGTCGCCCTCAGGACGTAGCGAATCGTCCCCTTCTTGTCGATCAGAACGGTGGCTGACCTTTGGATGAACAGCCTCTTGTCTAGCCCAAAACTCCCGTAGACAGCCCGGTCGGGGTCAGCAAGAACGGGGAATGGAAGCTTCAGTGACAGCCCCAGCTTCGTCGCCGCGGCCGCACTTCCGCCGCCAATCACCAGCACGTCGGTATCGAGAGACTTCAGCTCCTGATTGATGCGCCCCAACGAGGCGACGTGCCCGCGGCACGTCATTCAGCCAAACTCACGCATGAAGAAGATGGCAACGTTGCGCGAACGCTGGTAGTCGGCCAGCCGAACGCGTCCGCTGCTGCCCTCGAGCTCGAAATCCGGCGCGGCATCACCCACGCCGGACTCGCCGCTCGCTCTAGTGTTGTCGAGGTGGCTCAGCTACTTGCGGAGCCTGCGGTCTCGCTCTCCTTGGCTTCGACGAGCTCGCCCTCGATGTTGATCTGAATCTCGTTACTCACGATGAACCGGCCGTCCAACATTGCCTCGAAATTCATGCCGAAATCCTTGCGATTGATCTCACCCTCAGCCGCATATCCGATCCGATGACCCATGCGGGGGTCGTTGAACTCGCCGTACTTGATGACCTTGAAGGTCACTGGTTGGGTGTGGCCCTTGATCGTCAGGTCGCCGGTCAAGGTGAAGCGATCCTGTCCCGCGGGCTCGATCTTGGTGCTCTTGAAGGTCATCGTCGGATACTTCTCGATCTCGAGGAAGTTAGACGAACGCAGGTCGTTGTCCCGCGTCTCGTTGTGACTCCGGATGCTCGCCGTCTTGATCGTTGCTTCAATCGTCGACAGCTCGGGCTTCTCGGGGTGAATATCACCAGTGGCCGTCACTTCGGCAAAGTGACCGCGCACGGTCATCATTCCAAGATGCTTGGCCGAGAACTCGACCTGGGTGTGGTACGGGTCGAATGTCCATTTGCCCATCGAAATACTCCTTTGTAAATTGCGGGGCTAGAAGGGGTAGGGCCCGAAGCGGCCCCATGCGATGACCGCGGCGAGCAACCCCAGAACGGCGTTGAAGCCAACGTTCGGGTACTCGCGACGCCGGATGTGAAAGACGATCGCGCCCAGCATGAGCACGACCAGCCCCACCGCTGCCAGCGGCGTCAGCCAGGTCAGGACGTGGACGAGCGGTGGGATGATCAACGCCAGGCCCGCCAGTCCCTCGGCGATACCTGCGAACAGCCGCAGGCCGGCGGGCATTTCCAGGATGTACTTCATGCCGCCCGGCGACGGTCGAACCATGATGAAGAAATGGAAGACGAAGAAAAGTCCTAACAAAACTTGCAGGACCCACAGCGCGATGTTCATCGATTACCTCCCCAGCAACGGAACCGTTCGCAGACAGCCTTCTTGGCGCCAACCGTCAACCCAACTATAGTGAGTCCCCTCACTATGGGGAAACCCGATATTAGCCACCCCGGTGCCGTGACACCCGGAGGCCTGACAATCGATGCCTCCGGGTACCTCTACGACGCGGCCATGCGACGTGCTGTGGTCGAGACTGGCGGCGAGAGTTCCGTCGAGGTATTCGAGGCTCTGGGCGCCCTGCGGCTGGCTGCGAAGCGCATCCACGATGCGATGGAGCGCTTCGCCGAAAGCCACGGTCTCTCGGAGAGCCGCCTTCGCGTACTCACGCGCTTGTGCCACCGCCCGAGCCGCCAGCTGCCGCTGGGAGCGCTCGCCAAGGGCATGGACGTGACGCCGAGAACGATGACCGACATCATCGACGTCCTGGAACGGGACGGCTTGGTGAAGCGGGTTCACGACCCCGAGGACCGCCGCTCGGTTCAAGCCGTCATCACGGAAGCGGGCCTCGAGCGCATCAACGCAATGCGCATGGATGCAACGGCGAAGCAGGCCGCTGTCGCGGAAGGGTTCACCGGGGACCAGCTGGTCCAACTTCGTCACCTCTGCCTGCTTCTGGTCCGGAACCTCAGCACCGACCAAGAAGGGAGCTGACCTGGGTGGCGTTCATCACCCGCCTGTCGCTTCGCCTCGGAGTCGTCGTTCTTCTCGGTGTGGCGCTGCTCTTCGGAGCCGGCATCTTTGCTGCCACTCAGGTGCAGCAGGACTTGCTCCCCGACATCTCGGTGCCGGCCGTGATCGTCATCACCCCGTATCCGGGCGCTTCACCGGAGATCGTCGACCAGCAGGTGAGCGTGCCGATCGTGAACGCGATGCTGGGCGTGCCCGGGACGACCACGGTGCAGTCCACATCGAGTCAAGGCGCGTCGCTTCTGATAGTCCTGTTTAAGGACGGCACCGACCTAAAGTCGGCTGAGCAGGACGTCAACAGCGCCCTGGCGAGGATCCGCCAGCTGCTACCTCCGCAGGCCACCTCGTCGAGTGTCCAGACCTTCTCGACCAACAGCCTTCCGATCCTCGAGTACGCGATCTCCGCCAACGAGCCGCTCGGCGACCTCGCCGGCCAGCTGCGGGCGCAGGCCCTGCCAAAGCTGAAGGGCCTGAGTGGTGTTTCCTCGGTTGTTTTGACCGGCGCTCCGACCGACGAGGTGGACGTCACCGTCGATCCCGCCAAGCTGGCGGCCCACGGTTTGACGGTCACCCAGGTAGCCGCGGCGCTGCAGCAGGCGAGCATCGTGCAGTCGGTAGGCTCCCTCAAGAACGGGTCAGCGACCATTCCTCTCCAGGTCTCCGGATCGCTGACCAGCCTCGACCAGATCGGCAAAGTCACGGTCAATCCGCCCCCTGGAGCGCAGTCAGGCGGCAAGCCGGCGGCGCCCGTCACCGTCAATCAGCTGGGCACGGTGCAGGTCGCTTCTATACCTGCCGACACGATCACCCGCACCAACGGCAAGCCAAGCATCGGCCTGCAGATCGTCAAGGGTCCGAACACCAACACGGTGACCGTGGCCAACGAGGTCTGGAGTGCGCTTCCGGGGATCGAGTCGTCGATCGGCCATGGCGTGGTTATGGACCCGATCCAGGATCAGTCCACGCCGATCACCCAGGCTATCGGCAACATCCTGCGCGAGGGGTTGCTGGGCGCGGTGTTCGCGGTACTCGTGATATTCGTCTTCTTGCGCAGCGCGCGCGCGACGGTGGTCGCCGCGATCTCGATCCCGCTCTCGCTGCTGGTGGCGCTGATCGCGCTGTGGTCGCAGGGGATCACCCTCAACATCCTCACGTTGGGCGGGATGATGGTCGCCATCGGGCGCGTGGTGGACGACTCCATCGTCGTGCTCGAGAACATCAGCCGCCACGTCAGTGAAGGCGAGCGTCCGCTCGTCGCCGCGTACACGGGAGCCCGCGAGATTATCACGGCGGTCGCCTCATCCACGGCGACGACGGTGGCGGTCTTCCTGCCGATCATCTTCCTGACCGGCATCGCAGGCAGCTTCTTCCGGCCGTTCGCGCTGACCGTGGTGGTTGCGCTGCTCGCCTCGCTGGTGGTGGCTGTGACCGTGGTGCCGCTGCTTGCATCAAAGCTGCTGCCGGCGATTCGCGCCGAGGGAGCCGAGCGCCGGCTGCGCTGGAACTGGACGCAGCGCGTTTACGTGCCAGTGATCCAGTGGGCGACCGGTCATCGTCTACTGACGCTCGGCGCGGCTGTGGCTTTCTTCGCCGCTTCGATGGCGCTGATTCCCCTCTTGCGAGTGAATCTGCTCGACCAATCCTCCAGCCCAACCTTCCCAATCGCGATCACGATGCCTGTGAACTCCACGCTGTCCGAGACCGACTCCGAGACCCAAAAGGTCGAGGCTCTTATCGCGGGCAATCCCTTCATCACCTCCTACCAGGCAACCGTGGGCGGCCAAGGAGGCCCCTTTGCGGGTGCCGCCCCTGCAGATCCGAGCATTGGATCGGTTTTGGTGCTGGTTAAGAACGGGCAGTACGACAACGCCCTGGCGGGAGTCAAGCGGGCGCTGAACGCTTACCAGGGGCCGGCCAAGCTGGTGGTGGGGCAGGCCCAGAACAACGCCAACGCCAGCAGCAGTCAGATGACGGTCGATGTGCGCGCGGGCGACACCGCCACGTTGCAGGCTGCCAATGATCAGGTTGTCGCCGCACTCTCGAAGGTGCAGGGTTTGGCCGAACTCAAATCGAACCTGGTCGTTTCCAAGCCGCAGTACCAGTTGATCCCGACCGACAAGCTGGCCGCGTCGGGCCTGAATATCCAGACGCTGGCCGCCGTGGTCGCGCAGCTGATCAACGGCCAGGTAGCGACCCAGGCCAACCTACCGCAGGGAACCATGATCGTCCGCGTCCAGCTGCCGCCTGGAACCGCCGACACCGCGGCCACTCTCTCGTTGCTGCCGATCCCCACCGCGTTTGGGGTGGTGCCGTTGTCCACGATCGCGACCATTCAAGAGGTCACGGGACCGCAGACCGTCAACCGCGTCAACGGCGACCGGGACGCGACGATCACGGGCACCATCACCGCCAACGACACGCGTGCGGTCCAGACGAGCGTCACCAACGCGCTCAACGGCGTATCGCTTCCATCAGGTGCGTCGCTCTCAACGGGCGGAGTCTTTGCCCAACTCTCCACCGTGCTGACCCAATTTGCGCTCGCGCTGCTGGCGGCGATCGGGCTCGTCTACCTGATCATGGTTGCGACCTTCCGCTCCCTGCTGAAGCCGTTGGTGCTGCTGGTCTCGATTCCCTTCGCGGCAACGGGCGCCATCATCGCGCTGGTTGTCACCAACACGTCGCTATCACTGCCGGGTCTGATCGGAATCCTGATGCTCACGGGCATCGTGGTCACCAACGCCATCGTTCTTCTTGATCTCATCGAGCAGTACCGCGACCGCGGCCTCGACCTGCACGACGCCGTCATCGAAGGCGGCCGGCATCGTCTGCGCCCGATCTTGATGACCGCCTTCGCCACCATGTTGGCCTTGCTCCCGTTGGCGGTAATCGGCGGCGGCGGGGGAGTGGGCGGGGCGTTCATCAGCGGGCCACTGGCGATCGTTGTCATCGGCGGCCTGTTCACGAGCACGGTGCTCACGTTGGTTCTGGTCCCCGTCCTCTATTCGCTGGTGGCCCGCTTCGCCAGCCGGCGCTCGACGACGGATCTGGATGAACTGCTGAACGCTGCCGAAGATCGCCGATTCAAGCCTCTGGGCTACCGCGCGGGTGGCCGACTGGCGGCCGCAGGGGCCGGGGAGTATGCGTTCAGCCTGACTCTGGAGCCGGAGCCTGGCCGCCCTGGCGACCGAAACGTCCTGGAAGTCCTGACTCACAACGGGCTGACGGTAGAGCCCATCGCCGGGACCGCGAAGATGAGGATCGGCGTGCGCGCCGTTGAGGCCACCTCGCCGGCAGAAGCATCGGCGAAGGCCGTAGAGCGCGTGCGGGAGCTAGTGCCCGCAACGGGATACCGGCTCTCCGAGCCGGAACCGGCCAGCCCTGACGGCGGGGCGGCTGTGCGGTGAAGCGCGTTCTGCACTGGTTGTTGGAAATGGGCGACATTCTTCATTAGCTAAATGATCTCGGCCTCAGGAGTCGGCGAAAAGATCGACTCGAACTCGCCAGGGTCAAAAGACTATTTGGTCAGGAATTGGTCTCCGGTCCGAATTCGGGGGTGGACTCCACGTGCCCGGAGAGAGGAAACGACGTGTCGGGGCCACGGTTCGGGACCATGAGGCCTGGGTTCAAATCCCGGGTCCCCGACCAATTTCTGAATACGAATCTGACTCGCAATCCGCTCCTTACGTGACAACTCCGCTGTACTGGTGTAGCACGCATGTAGCACGCCGAAGGAGCTCCCGATGGCTTGAGCCGCTTTTTCTGCCTGACGGTGGGGGAACGGCGGTCAAGAACACATAGAGACCGCGAAACGACGTCGGCTAGAAGACTTTGGCGGGCCCCGGACTGAAGGCCCCCAGAGACATCAGTCGAACTTGGATGGCATCCCGAGCGGCGCCTTAGTGCGGCGTGCACTTGTAAAACCGCCGCGAAAGCCTTTGGGGAGCTTCCGTCGCAGGCCACCCTTTGCACGCGTCGGCCGTCCTGTCAGCAGCGAGTCGGATCGGCAGGACAGACCTGCGCTAGGTACATGAGTGTCGGCCGAATACCGGTCGCGCGACCGTCAGCTAGCGATACCTCGGGGCACCCACGGCGAGCGTATCCCGGGCAGATGACCATGCTCGACGGCGTGTAAACGGCGTCGGAACTCCACCAACCGATCCACTAACATCCCCGCACATGCCTCGCTCGACGGGAAGCAAGCGCCGCGAATCCTCTACGGCTGTGGGGCGGGTAGTGGCGCCTGACACAGACTTTACTGAGATCGGTACACAGAGGGCCACGATCGATGTTCGCCTCAGCTATCGAATCATTGAGCTGTTCTCCGAGGGTCTCTACCAGAGTCCGAACAAGGCCATCGAAGAGTTAGTTGCCAACTCATTCGACGCAGGTGCCAAGCGTGTTCAGGTCCTGCTGAGCTCAAACCTCCAGAAGCAGGACGCGACGATCACCGTCATAGACGACGGCGTCGGAATGGACGCGAGGGGCCTAAAGCTGCACTGGCTAATCGGTATAAGCAACAAGCGGAGCCTTAAGCGTCTGCCCCTTGGCCGACAGCAGATTGGGAAGTTTGGGATCGGTAAGTTAGCGACTTACGTCCTGGCGAATCGGCTAACTCACATCACCAAGTCGCATGGTCGCTATTACTCGACTTCGATGAACTTCAGTGTCATCGACAAGAGGACTGCCGTGGGGGTTGAGCCTAGGTCTCCGATCCGAATCGCCCTCCGTGAACTTAAAGAGTTAGAGGCTCGCCAGGCCCTGAGCACGTGGCTTGACGACAGGGCTGTAGACGCTTCGGGCTTCGAGCTCTTTGGAGCGAGGGCTCCCACCTCCTGGACCGTGGCAGTGATGTCACAGCTCAAGCCGAAGGTACACCAGATAAGACCAGGCTTTCTTCGCTGGGCCTTGCGCACCGCATTACCACTGCGGCCTGATTTCAAGGTCTGGCTTGGAAGCGAACTATTGATTCCAAGTAAGGCGTCCAAGGGTCTCATCAAGAAATGGGTACTCGGCAAAGACCTGGTTGATCTTCCCAAGCCCAGTCCAAAGGGAATCGTCGCCATTGAGGACCCCAGCGTCGCTGCAACAGACGAAACACGTTTCGGCATTGACGTTCTGGGGCTTGGACGCGTAACTGGCTACGCCGAGGCGTACAAGGATTTGCTCACGGGGAAGTCCGACGAAATCGGTCGCAGTTACGGATTCTTCGTCTATGTCTTTGGCCGGTTGATCAACGAACTCGATAGCCACTTTGGCATTCCAGCCGATGAGCTGCGCCACGGCACGTTTGGGCGGTTCAGAGCTGTCGTCCATATTGATGCCCTTGACGCTGAGCTGCGATCGAACCGAGAAGCGGTTAGCGAGGGCCAGCTGCTCAATACGGCTCAGGATCTCCTCAGATCCATTTTCAATTTCGCCCGACCAAGGATCGAAAGGTACGACCGCTCGGAGGAGCCAGGTTCACGACTGGCTCGAAAAGTCGCTGCAAGTCCATCGAGTCTGTCACGCAGTCCCATTGTCGACCTTGCTCGGGAGGTTCTTAAAGGTAGGGCGACGTCGCGGTACCTGTACATCCCAGAAACCAAGTCACAAACGGAACGCGACGCGCTAATTGCCAATCTTGAGAAGAGAGCGTCAGAACGCGACCAGTTCATTTCGGGCCTGACGATCGACTTTAGTGGCTCGTCATCGGACGGCCTTGCACGATTTGACGTTGCGACTAGCTCTATTCGGATCAATGCGTGGCATCCGTTCGTGGCAACATTCCACGAAGAGTTCGCAAGCAAGACGGCCGGCCAGCCGCTCGAGTTGATCGCAATGGCTGAGATCCTTGCTGAGGCCCACCTCTATGCAATCGGGGTGCCCCACGAAAAGGTGAGCGAATTCTTAAGCCTTAGGGATCAACTGCTGAGAAACCTTGCAAACGAGTCAGGTCGCCAGAGCGCATTCGGCGTGTCGATATCCCTCCTCGAGGCGCGCAACAGTCCGTCAGGTTTGGAGGACCGCCTTTGCGCCGCTTTTACAAGCCTGGGCTTCGAGACGGTTCCAATCGGCGGAAGTGGCAAGCCTGATGGTGTCGCGACCGCTTTAGTCGCCGCGGATGAGAAGGGTAACGCACGGCAATATGGAGTAAGTCTGGATGCAAAGAGCAAGAAGACAGATAAGGGAAAAGTAGCTGCAGGGACTATCAGCGTGTCACGCATCGCCCGTCACCGCGACAAATACAACTGCCAGCACGCCATCGTAGTCGGAAGGGATTTCCCGGCTAAGGCATCGTCAGCCGTGGCGACCGAGATCGACGATGACCGGCGAAAGTCTGCCGCAGCGGGTCACCCGAAGACCATCACTCTTATGACGATTGACGACTTGGCGCGATTGGTTCGCTTGAGGCCAGTCAAGCAGGTCGGTCTCATCAAAATGCAGGAACTCTTCCTGAATTGTGGACTGCCAGACGAAAGCGCTAGCTGGGTCGATCGAATTGCGCAGACCAAGGTCAAAAGGCCTCCCTATCGGAAGATAGTTGAAACCATCGAGCATCTTCAAAGGAAATTCAAGAAATCGTCCGTTCGTTATGCGGCGCTCCGTGTCGAGCTGTCGCACGCCGAACCGCCGATCGAATACGAAAATGACGGCGATCTCATTGAGCTGTGCAATGCAATGGCCCAGATGGCTCCCGGAGCGATCTTCGCAACCCAAGAGACCGTCGAGTTGGACCAGAGTGCGCAGAACGCTATCGGTGCCATCGACGCGGCAACGAAGGACATTGACGATGAGGACCGAGTGCCGAGGTCTCGGGGAAGCCACAAGTGACCGGATCCCGGCCTCGCTCAGTACTTGGTCGACTTGGACGGGGGCCCGTTCATCCGTTCCCGGCGAGAATGGCAGCGGCACTCGTTTACGACATCTTGGACGGCGCTGACCGGCCACTCACCGTGCTGGATCCCATGATGGGATCAGGAACCGTTCTCGCGATCGCGAGATCAACCGGCCATCGCTCTATCGGTGTCGACATTGATCCGCTGGCTGTCCTTATATCGCGCGTATGGACTACGGCAGTCGATTACAGCACGGTCATGTTTGCTGCCAACCAGATCCTGAAGCGTGCAGCGTTTCGTTCTCGCAGTCTTCGCCAAGCGCGGGCATACCCACCGAATGCTGATGACGAAACAAAGCGCTTCGTCCGATACTGGTTCGACCCGTACGCGCGTCGGCAGCTGGCAGCGCTTGCACTAACTATTAGGGGAACCCGCGACGACAAAACTAGGGCGGTTCTCTGGTGTGCTTTCTCTCGCCTAATCATTACCAAACAAACGGGCGCGTCTCGCGCAATGGATCTATCGCACAGTCGACCGCATCGAGTGTTTGAACGAGCGCCGCTTAAACCACTCCCTAACTTTCTGCAAGCCGTTGACCGGACTTTGGTGAACTGTATAAGCTCCACTAGCCCGCACCGCGGCCCGGCGCCCCGGGTTTACCGAGGCGACGCGCGATTTCTGCCACTCAACTCCGGAGTAGTTGACTTGGTCGTGACGTCACCGCCATACCTGAACGCAATTGACTACATGCGATGCAGCAAATTCTCTCTCGTATGGATGGGACACACCATTAAAGAGTTGCGTCAGCTGCGGGCCACGAGCATAGGTTCCGAGGTTGGGTGGAAGAGCCCGCCGACGGGGCAACGGTTCCCGCCGATTGGTCTTGAGCTCAACCCCCCGCTTCCGCCCCACGATGGTGCCATTCTTCAGCGCTACGCGAACGACATCTCGTCGGCAGTGGCCGAGGTTAGCCGTGTTCTAACCAACAAAGGGCGAGCCGTCTATGTAGTCGGTGAGAACACAATTCGGAACACCTTTATCGCTACGTCCGCTTTGGTTGAACAAGCAGCTGAATCGTCCAGTCTGGTGCTGTGTGGCCGGTCCGTGAGGGCCCTCGAAGCCAACCGTAGGTATTTGCCCCCGCCGCGTATCACTGGCAAGCGGAGCCTGGATAATCGAATTAGGCAGGAGGTGATTCTGACGTTCGAAAAGCGCGGCTAGGCGTCTCGAAGGTCCAAACCAAGACGCCGTACGGTGAATACTTCGTCACCGATGCATTCGCTATTAGCCTGGTTGGGCGACGCATGCAACGTGGTTTTGGGGAGAGGGTCCGGAGGGTACAGCCCTTTTGTCGAGGTCCCGGGTGACTCTGGGCGAGATCGGTGCACACGCAAACATATCTGCGCGGAGACTGACGAACCACGCGGAGCCAACTCTCAGATCGAAATCAGTGTTTAGCCGGCTCCTCAACAGGCGGCTTGGCAGATTAAGCTGCCACTCATCGAAGCTACTCCGGTTTTGAAAGTTCGATGAAGGCTTCCTTCCGTGAGTGGTATCCCTACACCGCAGGCGAGCTCCGCGCTATTTGGCAGTCCGCTCGCGTCGTCTTGGACACAAGTGTTCTGCTTGGGATGTACCGATACCCGCAAACAACGCTTGACGAGTTTCTAACAACGCTAGGTCTGATCGAAGACCGGCTCTGGCTACCACATCAGGTAGCGCTCGAGTACCACCGCAATCGAGAGGATCGTATACCGGAGCAGCGGGATGTACTTGAAAGACTCCTTAGAGACATCGATCGCCTCGTTGCCGATCTCGACCGGCTGGCATTTCCCGAACATCACCCAGTCCTGGACCTCGAAGCGACCAAAAAAGCGCGAGGGCACATCAAGGACGCATTTGCGGCCTTGAGTGGAGAGGTCACGGTGGCGCGAGACGCAACACCGGAACGAGCGGATCGCGATCTGATTCTGGAGATGCTCACCGCGCTTTTCGAGAACCGAGTCGGCCCGCCCCTTACCAGCGAGCAGACTCGCCAGCTGTTTTCTGAAGCGCCCAACCGATACGCTCAGAAAGTTCCACCTGGATACAAGGACGCGGAAAAGGAAGAGCCGCGTCGATACAACGATCTCGTGGTATGGCGGCAAATTCTTCAAGGGACGGCCCAAGGTCAAGATGGTCGCGGTCGGGCGACGATCTTCGTGACGAATGATCGGAAAGAGGATTGGTGGCGACGCCGCGGTGACCAACTGGTTGGGCCACGCACCGAACTGGTTCGAGAGTACATCGATATCGCCGGTGCAGATTTCGTCATGTACCCGCCTGACCAGTTCTTACAGGACGCAAAGACGTTTCTTGCCGCTGTTGTCTCGACCGAAACGATCGCCGACGTTCGCCGAGCGTCCGAGTCTTCGCTCGCTAGGGACTCCTTGCGGGCGCAGCGCATGATCCTGCCAGATACGGCAGTCCGAACTTTTGCCCTTGCACGGATTTATGAGGTGTACCGAGCCGGAAGTCTGCTCAAGGTGGAGGATCTGAATCGGGCTATTGACGATCTTGGGCCGACTTTCGCGGACAGCAACGTTTCCGTGCCTTTGTTTTGGGCCCTGCTGCGCGACGCCTATGGTCCTTTTCTGGTCCCTCACGACGCGAGTCGACGGCTCCGGGACCGAGAGATCCAGGGGGCAAGGTGGTCCGACTCGTTAGAGTCGTTTATCGAAGCGTCAGAGGCCGCCTGGCTGGCTCAGGCTCTTTACCGCCTGAGGTTTGACAGCTTCGGCGAAGAAGAGTTGTTGACCGCGTTCTTCGGCGAAAACTACGCAAACACAGCTGTCTCCACATTAAGAAGGGCGACCGAACTCGTTCAGGCTGACTTTGCAACTCACGGCTTTCGCCCTCTTTAGGCTACGTGGGCCAGGTCACCTCATTAATCTGCCTTTGGCGGATGGTGGCGATATTCCGTCCCTATCGCAAACTTCGACTTGGCGCCGGAAGTCGCCACCTCAGCGGCTACCAGCCACGGAGAGGGGCCGAGCGTTGACCGCGGCGATCGTGAAAGATCGCCGGAGTACTGGATAGCACGATCACCCCGTCCAGCTCGAAGGAGGGCAGGCGGCTGTGGCTAGCGGAAGTCTAGACTCCAGATCCACGAAAATGAAGTGTCCAACCT
>Ga0209118_1001135_pt1 | contig 12938 bp, 14 predicted proteins | sample BlaSpr_A8_Ref_M1_FD_187988 | JGI IMG/M metagenome (GOLD analysis project Ga0209118, IMG submission 187988) | Forest soil microbial communities from Thunder Bay, Ontario, Canada - Black Spruce, Ontario site 2_A8_Ref_M1 (SPAdes) (version 2) | ecosystem: Environmental > Terrestrial > Soil > Boreal...
CAAAGGTGACCAAAGCTGGAGCGAGAATCCATTCAAATTTGACGCTGGGGTCGGACCCTGCTTCGAGGGCTGCAAGGCGGGTGTGGACATCACGAAGTTGATCAACGATATATCCAACGATCTCCGTAGATTTTTTCAAGGATTAGGTTCGGGCGGATCTGGAAATAATCAACAGCCTTCCACAGGCGTGCCCAACACTGCCACGGGCAAGCTGCCATTTGATCTCGTTTGGGACATGAAAACCGGTGTGGATGCAAACAGCCTTCCACTCAATCCACGTTGGCGCTTTCAGGTTGAAAATGGCGGGCTACCCGACTTCAAAGAATTTTGCGCGAGTGCGTTCCCAGACCAGCGAAACGTCGTCAAATCGAAGCTCGCGCAGTCGTGCACCAGCCAGCCGGTGACTGTGGACCTGGCAGCGAATGGCATTCCCTGCGCCTTTGGGGGAGCTGATGAAGTCCTGGAGGGCCACCTGAATTGGGCTATCGCAACCGTGGTTGGCTCCATCCATTGGTCCGGAAAAGACTGGAATGACGACGACTTTAATCTTGAGCTGACACGTCCGGATCACGCGGCTGAGACGAACCTGAACGCCGGTACCGAGTATGGCTTGCATATCGAATTCAAGGATAGTGAAACAATTAAGAATTTCAGATCTCCTTTTTGGGTCAACTTTTACAACGGCGGTCCCTTCGACAGTCAAAGTTCCTCCCCAAACATGACCACCAGGAATTCGGTTGAGGGTAAGCCGACGGTGGTTACGGGGCTGCTTGGACTTGATGGTGTTCATGGAGGCTATACCGAATTGCATCCGGTTTTCTCCGTGGCGATACAGACAAAAGAGCAGGCCATGCAAAGTGGTATGGATAGGTCGTGGGCATTTTTCTTGCGGAATAGCGGTACAGAGGGATGCTGCAGCAGCTCGGTGCACCAGTGGGCTGGTTTGAAAAAATCGGGAGATCCCCCGGTTAGCGGGACTTGGTATTTCATGCAGTTGCCATCGCCTGCGGGAGCAACGAGTGTGAGCCTCCAAGCCGGCGCGTCGCAGGTCTGGTCGAATGACGCGAACGTGACCGGGCCGTTCTTTACGCAGGACTCGCAATGGACCTACGTTGGATTCAGGCTGCCGGATCCTGCGTCCGAAGCCGCAGTGGACGGAGAAATCTCTCTGCACTATGTCGTCCCGAACCTTACTGCGGCACCGCCGAGAATGAGCACAAGGGCCCCTGTCTTTAGGCCGCTCATCCCGCGCGGCGATGACTGGGAGGAGCTGCGAAAACGAATGCGCAATCCCGCGGACCTAAAGAGGCTTGATGAGACTCTGCGAGCCTCACAACTTGCCACCGTAAGACCACGGCCGCATACGGTTCGCCTCCCCATTGTGGCATCGGCATCGATCCCTCCGCATAGGCCTATTCTTGGACCCGGCCACAATGGTGCTTTGACCCGTGCGACAGCTGTCGCGGACCCGGCGGATGCTGCTTCGCGAGTACAACTGGACCAGAATGTGCGGAAGATCATTCCAAAGGAGATTTTGCCGATTAGGCGTAATTTCTAAAGTCAGGCTCACGGGGTGAAAGGAGACCCAGCATGAGAAAGCAGCTGGTCGAGACAAACCTGTTGGCGACTCTATTCCTGTTCGGAGTGTGTAGCGGTGTTCCGGTGAGGGCACAAGTCCCGGCCTCCAAACCAGGGGCCACTCGAGGCGAGACAAATGTTGATAAGAAAGTTGCCGCTCGAAATCCGGACACCTCGAACGTATGCAAGCAAGCGAACGCGACTCTCCCCGCACCGGTAGGGTTCACTGCGACCGACCTTCATTCAAGGACGCAAACGGGACAAGTTACTCTCAGTTGGCAGCTGGTTCCTGGTGCCAACGGCTACAAAATATTTCGTTCCTGGTCCCCGGTCTATTATGACCACATCCACGTCCACGACGCGGGCCGTGACCACAACCTACTGGCAAATATCCTAGACAATCAGGGTTGGTTGCTCACTTTTCCCGGTAATGCCAATTCCGCGTCCATTTCGGATTTGCCTTTGTTTTTTCCGGTGCACTTTCAGATCGCTGCGGTCAAGGATGTGAGTGCTGTGACGGCGGGCAGGAGCCGGACTGTTGCCTGCCAAGGAATCGAAGCATCGACTTCTATCACTCCCGCGGCCGCACCCGACGCTCCGGTTTGGGGTTTCGCGGATACGCACACTCATCAGTTCGCCAACTTGGCCACAGGGGGATACCTAATCGGCAAACCCTACGGGCCACCGGACGATGCTTTTGCCGGGGATTATGTAGGGCACGGCCTCTTCGTAGGCCAATTGCCGCACCACACTGGTGGTTACCCTCAGTTTGATGGCTGGCCAACGTGGGACACCCTGGTCCACCAGCAGATGTATGAGGATTGGCTTTACCGCTCCTTTCTCGGGGGCATGAAATTGATGGTAATGCATGGCGAGAATACGGAATCGCTTTGCATCGCACTTAGCAACGCTCAAGGACCTGAGGTCGCTCTTGAGGTGCAAGCAGCGGCCGCTGTGACTGCCGGCGCTACCGCTGGGGCCGGAGCTGGCTCCGGAATTGGATCGGCTCTCGGTTCTCTTTTCTTACCAGGCCTGGGGACCGTTCTGGGAGGAATTGCCGGTGGAGTTGCGGGAGGCGCTGTCGGAACCGGGGCAGCGGGAGCATTTTATGTGTCGGTCGACGCTCTGAGAGGAGCTGTCCAAGCCAAGATTCAGCAAAGTCAAGGATCCGTGGCGGCATGCAATGACATGGCAGTTGCGAGGCGCCAGATTCAGGGCGCCAAGGACATGGAAGCCTACCTGAACCGCCAGTGTGCGATGGGTGCTGATCCCCCGCGATGCCCCCAAAAAGGCATGGGCTGGTATCACATCGTTCAATCGGCGGAGGAAGCGAGAGCAACTATTAACCGGGGCCAAATGGCCGTAGTGCTCGGCATTGAAGTTGACCGCCTGTTTGATTGTGCCAGGTTCCCCACGGGAGACCCAAGATCGGGCGGACATTTATGTTCAATGCCCGAAGTTCGACAATCTCTCGACACATTGGTTTCGTCGGGAGTTCGACACATATTTCCGGCACACCTGGCGGATAACGCGTTTGCAGGTATGGCGATTTATCCCGGCCCGGTGACTTGGAATATCAACCATCATTTTCTAAACGGAACATGGATTGACACCTCTATGCCCGCATGCCCATCGGAGGTTTTTGGCATTTTCGAGGTATATCCAACGCCACCAAATATCCAATTTGATTTCAATAAAAATGAAGCCCCTGCCGACCTCGCCAACCTTCTTGGGGACATTGAGGGCTTGGGATTTCACCCCCAGCCACCCTTCTATCCTCCCGCCACGCCCATGCATCCTCCTCAGACTACAGGTCACTGCAATCGCGCCGGACTGTCTACTTTAGGCACGGGACTCATCAGCGCAATGATGGACCGCCACCTGATCATTGATATCGATCACATGTCGCTTAACTCCGTAAATGACACTTTCAATCTGACGTGGGCCCCAAGGAAGGATTCGCCCTATCCGGTTATCATGGGCCATACCGGGCCGCTGAATGTTGTTAAGTCTCCTCAAAATAAGAGCGAACGTTTGGCCACCGATAACAGGCTGCTGTACTTAAGGGTAAGCGGCGGAATGATTGGAGTTGGCTTGGGGGGAGGAACGACGCAGGACATCAATGAGTACACGACGCAATACGGCCAGGGAAGCTGGCGAAGGAGAATTCCGAACGATTGCAGCAACTCGTCGAAAATATGGGCGCAGGCGTATTTGTATACGGTCGACCATCTTGAAGGTCCGAATACCGCCGCAGTTGCGTTTGCCAGCGATCAGCTGTTGAATGCTTTCCTTGGTCCACGATTTGGATATGACGATCCGCAAGTTGACATCTTCAAGGAAGTGGTTCGCGGTTGTGGAGGCCAAACTACGGTTAGGAATGGAGTCCAAGTCAGGGAGAAAAGCCTGCAGGATCCTAGAACAATGGTGCAGTATCCCTTTTATGCGCAAAATCCGGGAGTCCCTATTCGTCTGGAAAGGTCTCATCTCGGAAACAAATCATGGGATTTCAATTTGGACGGCATGGCACACATTGGCATGTATCCGGATTTGCTCCAGGATGCCATTAATATCGGCCTTGAACCCTCGGACCTTGCACCGATATTCCGGTCGGCCGAAGGGTACATCAAAATGTGGGAAAAGGCAGAGAAGCCCTATGGTTCGCAAGCCCCACCTGCCACTGCAACAAGCACTCCCACCCGCAGCATCGTCCGCACTATTCCGACGGAAAAGCCGTTAGCGATCGCGCAGGCTCCAGCTGCGGTCACTTCCCTCTCAATTCCTGTGGCACATTTGCCCGCGCTGGCTGCGTCAACATGTCAAACGCTGAATGGCACTACGTGCGTTACACCCACAGCTACACGGCCACTCGAAACGAACATCACGGTGATTGTGACGGTGACGAGTGGGGGAGCCGCCATTGGCGAAGCGACGGTAAAAGTCGTCAGCCAAAACGTCTCGGCTCTTACCGGAGCAAACGGGAACACTGTCATCAGCTATCGCGCATGCGAATCGGCGGGCCCCAATCCGACCCGCATTCCTTGCGAGGCCACAATCACGAAGCCCGGGTACCAGGAACTTACAATCAAACTGCCCTAGGTTTGGAGGAACAGTCTGCAGTACCCACTGGTGTGGGCACTGGCACGCACTTAGGGGTAGAGAAATTCAATCTGGAGGCGGGCATTAAAGCTGTGCATGCACCCGCTAAAGCGGGTGAAGCGATCGCTGACGTGATCGCCAACACGGTCGCAGGGGGTGCTACTTACATGATGGCTCCCATCCAGCTCGCCCTCGCTGATATCCACGCAGGCAAGCTACGAGCTCTGGGTGTAACCACCAAGAGCCGCTCTCACTTACTACCTGAGGTACCAACCATCGCGGAGAGCGGCGTCCCCGGCTTCGATTACCCGATTTGGTATGGAGTGTGGGTGCCCGCTGGCACTCCTGCCGCAGTGGTGGACAAGTTAGCAAAGGACATCGCGCGGGTCTTGGCTGCGCCAGAACTGCGCGCTTGGCTAGAAGAGCATGGGGCCGATCGAATGAGCATGACACAGCCTGAGTTCGCGCGCTTCGTCCTGAAGGAGAGCGAAAGCGCAGAGCGCATCATCAAGGCAGCCGGAGTGAAACCTCAGTGAGCAAGCGGTTCGTCGCTTAGAGCGTCGGGGTATCGACATAAATTCCTCCCGAGTGACGCGCAAGCCGGAAGTTATCGGTTCGTCGGTCGGATTAGTGCCGACAAAACGCGCTTCTGTCCACGAACGGAGTAGTTCCCGGTTGGGAAGTCGGAAATCATTGCTGGGAGCGCCACGTCAAAGAGAGTTGGGAAGGCTGGCAATTTAACGCAAACAAAACACGTGAAAATCGGTCCGTGCGAACGGGTCAGGTAAAGTGAGCAAACCGCCACCTGCAACCTATTGGCTACCTTTATCCCAATACGCTGCCAATCGTGGCCAAACCGTCCAGAGCGAGCCGAACGTGGCCAAGAGAATCGGAGTGGCGCTGAGAAGGAGGATGGAGCCGCGGAGTTTGCAAAATCCTTTATCCCAATTTATCCCAATAACCTGCCAACCGTGCCCAAACCGTCCAGAGCGAGCCGAACGGCGTCCTTAGTTTTCAGTGAATTACCAGCGAGCCAGCGCGCAATCACCCGTTTGCTAAACCGTTTTAGGGAATAAACACCCTAACGGGGGTTCGAATCCCCCCCCTCCCCTCCGCCAGTATAAAGTATTAACTTAACATATATATTAATATATACAGCCATGAATCGGGCCAAACGCTTCTTTGTAGTTGCAAGGTCATGGCTTACCTATCTAGCTGGGTGCCCGACGCCGAACTGCATGACCTAAAGAACGAGCACTTCGGAGGCTCGTGAACGAAGCGCTCGGTCAAAAGTGACGAGCTTCAAACCCGCCACGGTTGCAAATGCCAGAAGATAGGAATCCGCCCACACTTTAGGCGAAGAAGTACCGAGCCTAGACTGCCGGCGGAATTCAGGCTCTATTGCCTCGGGTTCGGAGAGGTAGGCGACCCTGTCGTCCGCGCAAACCTTGTCCCATAGTTCCCAGGCCTCAGGCATTTTTCTCACGTCGTTTCCCATCACAGCTGCCGATGTGAGAAGCCGAAGTACTGTCAACTGCGTGAATCGGCAGAAAAAGAACTTCTCTTCTGGGGACCTTTCAAGCCACTCCCGCGCCCTCTCGGAATGAATATGTCGACCCCACAGCAGTGCCAGCCAAACATTGGCGTCAAGGAAATTCAATGTGTTCATAGATCTGTTCGTTGGTCAAATCGACTTTCGGCCCATCTGACGCGATGAGGGGAAACTTGACCCTCTTGGAACGAGGACGCTTGCCCTCGACGAGAGTGACCCGCACGCCCAAAAGGATCAATTCGCGGATCGACCGTCCTTGCGCGGCAGCTTGCTCTTTAAGCTTGCGGTAAAGGGACGCGGGGATATCGACGGTCGTCCGAATGGCTTGCTCTTTCATACACCGATTCTGCCACGAATGCCATAAATATGGAACACCACTTTTCAGTGGTCTTTCGCGGGTCCTGCCACCGCAGAAAAACTGCTTGACAAAGTGTCTGTGGAACACTTATATTAGTGTCTGTAAGACACTATTGGAGGCATGCAATGCTTACTATCCGGTTCATGAAAGCCCCTCCCACGACGTACGTTTTGCAGTTCAAGAACGGCCGGGTGCGCCGGGAAGGGCCGGGGATCTCCTTCTTCTATTACGCTCCCACGTCAACTATCGTCACCGTACCCTTGGAGAGCGCCGATGTTCCATTTGCTTTCCAAGAGAGCACGGCAGATTTTCAGTCTGTCTCCATACAAGGGCAACTTACGTACCGCGTTTCGGACCCGAAGAAACTCTCCTCGCTTCTGGATTTGAGCGTCAGCCCGTTGGGCGTGTTTCGCTCCGAGGATTATCGCAAGCTGCCAGAACGACTGGTTCACACGACGCAAACGCTCATGCGGGCAGAGACGCAAAAACTCTCGCTAGGAGAGGCATTGACGAAAAGCGGATCGTTGAGCGCTTCGGTTCTAGCTGGTCTGAAATCGTCTGAAGGCGTGGCTCAGCTTGGTGTAGAAATATTAAACCTTTCCTTACTTTCGATTCGTCCGACGCCGGAAATGGCGAAGGCCTTAGAAGCTGAAGCACGCGAGGCGCTGCAACGCCGTTCTGATGAAGCCATTTATGCTCGGCGAAACAACGCTGTCGAGCAGGAGCGACGAATCAAGGAGAGTGAACTCAACACGGAAATTGCTGTCGAGGAGAAACGGCGACAGATTCGCGAAACGCAAATGGCCGCGGACATAGCCATTGAACAGCAACGTGCCGCTCTAACGGAAAAGCGTATCGAAAACGATCGCAAAGAGGCGGATAGCCGCGCATACGCACTGGAGGCGACGCTCAAGCCCGTGCGCGACATTGACTGGAGAACCTTGATGACGCTTTCCCCGCACGGCGGTGATCCCAAGATGATGATCGCCCTGGCTTTCCAGGAAATGGCGTCAAACGCGCAAAAGATTGGTGAGCTGAATATCTCGCCGGACCTGCTGCGGAGCCTGCTTGCATCCACTACCACGAACACAGCAATCCCAACGCAGCAAAAAGGGAAGTAGTCATGCGTGAATTCGTGCGCGGCGCAAAACGGCGGGCTGGGTTTGAGAAGATCGTCCTGGTGACTCGCAAGACCCGGCTCGCCGAATTGATCGAACGATTCAACACTTTGGCACAAGCCAAGTTCTACATCGAACATGCGGGAGAGAATTTCCAGGAATACCAGCTGGAGGATGAAGCGTACAGACAGTCCGCTGACGTCGTCCGCCGGTCGATTGAGCTTGGGTTGAAAGTGCAGGAAATCGATCGAGGACTGGTGCCAACGTTTACGTTTCTGCCGGAAGATCTCGTGGTCACGTTAGGACAGGATGGGCTTGTCGCCAACACCGCGAAATATGTCGGCAGGCAGCCGGTTGTCGCTGTAAATCCGGACCCAGAAAGATTGGACGGCATCCTCCTTCCCTTCCTTCCCGGTCAAACAGGGCGCGCGCTTGAGGAAGTGATCTCTGGAAAGTGCCGCATTCGATCCGTTACTTTGGCGGAAGCGCGCCTGAATGATGGCCAGCGGCTGTTGGCGTTCAACGATCTCTTCCTTGGGGCGCAAACTCACGTTTCGGCCCGATACCGGATTCGGTTGGCCAAATCCGAGGAACCCCAATCATCCAGCGGCGTTCTCGTCTCAACCGGTGCGGGGAGCACAGGCTGGGTTTCGTCGGTATTCAATATGGCATCCGGGGTTGCAGCCTTGGCCGGTGGCCATACCGTGAAGCCGATGCGGCTGGATTGGGAGGACCGGCGTCTGCTATTTGTAGTTCGCGAGCCCTTCATCAGTCGTCATTCCAAGGCAAGTATCGTTGCCGGGATCGTCGAACACCAACAAGCCTTGGAGCTGGACTCGCTGATGCCATCAGGTGGCGTCATCTTCAGCGATGGCGTTGAGGCGGACTTCCTGCAATTCAATTCGGGCTCCAGCGTAATCGTGAGGGCGGCAGCGGAAACCGCCCAACTTGTCGTGGGGTGAAACATGGAAAGTTTGCGTGTGACCGTAGACATCGTGATCTTCACTCTGAGAGAGGGTTCGCTTCAGGCTCTCTTGGTCAAACGCGGGGTTCCTCCGTTTGAAGGTCAATATGCCATCCCGGGAGGGTTTATCCGCGGAGATGAATCACTCGAAGAGGCAGCGCTTCGCGAACTCCACGAGGAAACAGGTGTGAGAAACGAGTTTCTCGAACAACTGTACACGTTCGGCGACCCCAAGCGAGACCCAAGGGGTCGCGTGATTACAGTCGCTTATTACGCATTGATCGCCTCGGACAAATTGTCGCTGGTTGCAGGCGCGGACGCGGCTGAGGCACAATGGTTTCCGGCCAGCAGTGTTCCACCTCTTGCCTTCGACCACAAATCCATTCTGGACTACGCTCTCGAACGCCTTCGCAACAAATTGGAATACACGACCGTTGGGTTTCAGCTTCTCCCTGAAAAGTTCACGCTGGGTGAGCTGCAGGCCGTCTACGAAGCGATCCTTGGCAGGCCGTTAGATAAGCGCAACTTCCGCCGCAAGCTCGCGCTATTGAGCATCTTGAAGCCTCTACGAGAGTGGCAGCGGACCGGCCGGAAGCCAGCACAACTGTTTCGGTTCGCTGCCGCACGCTTCGAAAAGCTGAAGGATAAAGGAATCTTGTTCCCGTTTTAAAGGTCCTCACACCGTCATGAGTCTCAAGGATTCCCGCTCCCTCAAGTCTCCGCAATTGGGACCCATTCGATGCCAAGCGGCCGCAGTCTCTTGCCTCTACTTTGCTACTACTTTCAGGTTATTTGGCGTCATTTGAAGGCCGCACGAAGACTGGCGAATAGCGCAGATCAGAAACGGGTATTGAAAATAAGAGACATACCAACCCTCACCGACCCGTCACCTCCCTCTCACCAACGGAGGCTACAATCCCCCCTCTCCGCCAGAAATATAAGTGGTTGATAATACAGACTTTTTTTCTGACGATTTTCCGTGTTACTTTTTTCCGGCTGAATTTCAACGTTCTGTTCACTGAGGCAAAACTCTAAACATAGGAAAAAACAAGACTTCTGATTTTCATATTGGGGGGTTCGAAGTTTTCCTTCTCCGCAGCACTCAAACGATAAACAACATCGCCGATTCCCGTTGCACCTGCTTTTGGGCTCGTTCAAATAGCTCCTCGTTTCGTTTCGCACCGTAACGGTTCTGAAAACCCTCCTCCGTGCGTTTCCGAAGAAACGAATCCATCGTTTCGCCCTCGGGAACCGGATAACGCGGAAATTCGTAATCGAGGTCGACCAGCGTGTATTCGAGCCTTGCCGACGGTTCGCCCGTGTTCCCGGTAGCCTCCGGCAAATCCGAAAACAGTTCCACCATCTCTTCTGTCGAACGAAGATGGCGCTCGTCATTCCGTTCCAGGAGACGCCCGGCCATTTCGAGCTTTGTGTTACTACGCGAGGCACACGGTCTTGAAAGCGCAAGCCGAAATGCAAAGAACGGGCACCGGCCCCGATGAAATGCGCACGGAACAAGCAAGGGTGGATAGCAAGGGACTTTGACCGGGCGGGCCATGACGACCAAGACAAAGCACATCGCCATTTTGCCGGTCGCCGAAGATCCTGGCGGGTCCTTGCCGGCGATCGTTGTCCCCCGCCTGATGCGTATTCAGGATGCCGCCAAATACCTGAGCGCGACGACCTGGCAAGTCGAAACCTTGCTGCGTGAAAAAATCATCCCGTCCTTTGTGCTCGGGAAGCGCCGTGTGGTTGACCGGCTGGAGCTCGACCGCTACGTAGAGAGGCGAAACGCCATGGCGAGAACAGAGGGTGCGCTTCCGGAGAAAGAGGAAATCGTCGTTTCAGTAAAGAAGTGAAGAATGGTTTTTGCGAATCCATTGCTCGACGTCATGCTGCAGACTCTGCGCAATCCCGATCATCTCTTCCACTTCGCGATGAGAAATTCCTCCGCCGATGTCGTAACTGCTCACGTTTCTCTTTTTACGGAATGCGTCGAAGGCACCAATGAACTTCGAGTCTTTCCCCACGGTGAGTTCCAGCGACTGAATGACTCGGTAGTGATGACTGTCACGGCCGGCGCGGTATCCTGAGGCTGCAAGGGCGGCCGTCGCGGCCTGCAAAGCCGCGTTATAAGCGATTGCGAACCGCCAATCGTCCGACACATCCTTTGCCTGGCTGTCTTTCAGGTCGCGCGCCACAATTCCAAGCAGATTAGCGATCTCCTGCTTGCTGCTCTTATGCGCGACGAGCCAGCCGTTCTTGACCCAATCGGCGAAACTCACGCTCGTCTCCAATCACGAACAGTTTCTTTTCTTTGGCGACCGCCGACAGAAAGTGATTCTTGGCGGCGAGCTTCTCCCTAAACTCTCGCGGGCCGTACACCGTCGGGTTGACTTCCCGACCCAGCTTCGTCTCAATCTTAGCCAATGTAGAAACCACATCAGAGAAACTTATCTCGCCCACGACCATCAGATCCACGTCGCTCGACGCCTTTTCCTCGCCTCGTGCAATCGAGCCGTACACGAACGCGAGCTTAATCCGATCCTTAAGAGAAGTGAGCGCTTCGTAAAGAATGTCTCGTATTCCAGACGTCTTCGCGAGGATGCTTTTCAGCTCGACGAAAATGGGATTCTTACGATTCGCCTGGTAATAGACTTGACGACCACGACGGACATCTTGGATGAGTCCGGCCTCGCTCAATTGTCGCAGTTCGCGCTGCGTTGCCCCTATTCCTGTTTCGGCGCGACGTGTGATTTCGCGTAGATAGAACTGCTCGTCGGCATGGCCGTAAAGAAGGGCGAGGATCGACCTTCGGCTTCCGCTAAAGAGGATATTCGAGAGCGCTCCGGTACGTGTACCCATATTGGGTACAATTGTACCAATATTGGGTACATGCGGCATATCGAAATGGCAGGCCATGGCCGCCCAGGAACTGTCCGATCCGAGCGCACGGAGTGAACAAAACCGCTGCTCCCCCAGCTGAACATAACCTGCTGAAGAAACGCGTTAACGCTTGTAAAGTTGCAACACAGCAGCGGGCCGCCCATTAGGCCGGCCAACGAATGCGGTTCGAGGAGGCAATCGGCATGGCTCGGCGTCTGGTTCCTTCCTCGTTTGAGTGCGACTGTGGTCACCAGTCGCATTTCTGTGAGGGCACGGTGCGTGACATGGAAGCGGACAGCCGTCGCCGTCACAAACGGATGCTCCTACTGGATTCAGAGGCCGAGGAACACGCTATCGAGTTCGAGGGAGGAGTGGCAACTGCGGTTATTTGTCCGAAGCAGGGTCGCCGCAAAATCATGGGCTAGCGACGCCGATGACGTGGTACCGACAGTAAAATTGTCAATTCGGATGGTTGCGGGGGCCTGATTTGAACTGACGCCCTAATGGCTGGGCGGCGCTCCCGCACTTCGGTCGTAGTAGGCTCAGGAAGGAAGTCGAAGTGTGTTACTCATGTTACTTTTTTTGGGCACTCTCGATCTCCATTGGAGAGACGGGAGGGCATTGCTGAGACGGAATGACCAGAGATCCGTACGGCCGGCAGCTTACCGGCGCGGACCCAATTTCTAAGTGTGACATCATGGAAGCCGAGAAGGTCGCTGACCTCAGCGATGGTGAGCAGGCCGGTACGCGCGAGATAGTTTCTGCTCCGAACATCGCCAAATCCTGAACATGCGATGTTGGATGCAAGGCGGCAGCCAACGTACCAAACTTAAAATAGGGCGTTTATGAGGTTCTTAGGTGGTGAGTTTCCGTCAAATGTCGAAGAATCGCCAGTACGACTATCAGACGAAACCGTCAAGTTCCCTTAACCTTGAACCGATTCTTGTTGAGTTTCTCGGTCAATTCCATGAACCAGTTCGCGGTGCCGAAAAAGGGATTAAGAGCTTCAAACACTTCGTACTGGGCTTTTGTCATAAACAACTCCTCTGCGTCTGACGGGAGCATCTAAGCCCGGCTGATGGATTGCTTGTTGGCAAGTTTCGCCCTCTACAGAATCACGGATGCTTCCTCAAAATTGAGCCGAGGATTGCGTGGCTGGAGCTTGCTTGGGTCTCCATAGCCCAGGTTGCAGAGAAGATTCACTTTCCACTTGCCGTCCGGAAAGAATGCCGCATTCAATTTATCTGCGTCGAAACCTGACATCGGTCCGCAATCTAATCCCAAAGCGCGTGCGGCCAGGATGAAGTATGCGGCTTGGAGTGAACTGTTGCGGAAGGCATTCTCCTCAATGAGCGGTTTATTTCCGACAAAGTAGGAGCGGAC
>Ga0209118_1001136_pt1 | contig 12937 bp, 10 predicted proteins | sample BlaSpr_A8_Ref_M1_FD_187988 | JGI IMG/M metagenome (GOLD analysis project Ga0209118, IMG submission 187988) | Forest soil microbial communities from Thunder Bay, Ontario, Canada - Black Spruce, Ontario site 2_A8_Ref_M1 (SPAdes) (version 2) | ecosystem: Environmental > Terrestrial > Soil > Boreal...
TGACCTTGGTCCAAACCTCGGGCGGCCAACTGCTTAAAGATTCGTTCCGAGACCACCAGGTCCAGCTGGCCCGGGACGTCGGCCATGAGAGACCCAACAAGCAGCGCGTCATCGTCCACCAGGCTGTCGGCACGCACGACGATCTCGATCTTGCCGTTAAGCACGCTTCCTCGGCCTTTCACCTGAATCGGGATGTACCGTCCATCGGTCAGGCAGTGCAGAACCGCGTCGAGGCCACGGTCGAGCAGGGGCAGAAAAACGTGCAGAGCGCCCTGCGACTGCTTGATCAGGTCCGACCAGATCTCGAACTCCAGCGCCTGGCCTGGACCGCTCGTGTCACGCCGCTCTGACATTCTTAAGTAGGTTATGCGCGGTCTCTACACTGTGGGCGCATGAACCTGCGGCCCAACCTCGAAAGGCAGGTGCAGCCCCGTAAGGCCTAGTGCGTCGCAGCAAGAAGATGGAACAGTCGGGAGGCATCAAGTGAACCTGCAGCTCCTCAGCAGTCTTTGCAACGCGCCTGGCATATCGGGGTTCGAGGACGACATCCAGGCCGTCGTGACCGAGGTCCTGAAGGGGTCCTGCGACGAGGTCCGGCGCGACCGCCTCGGGAACGTCATCGGCCTGAAGAAAGCGCGCGCATCGGCGGCCGGCTCAGAGCGCGTTCCCCGCGTCGTGCTCGCCGCTCACTCCGACGAGATTGGGATGATCGTGAAGCACATCGGGCCCGAGGGATTCATCCATTTCGCGGCGGTGGGCGGCATCCAGGCGGCGGCCATCACCTCGCAGCTCGTCACCATCCATGGACGCAAACCCGTCCGCGGCGTGATCGTTCCGGTCGTGGGGACGGAGACCACGCCACCCGTCCTCGAAGAGCTGCAGATCGATCTCGGGCTCCCATACAAGGAGGTCTGCGAGCTCGTCGAGGTGGGGGACCCGATCACGTTCGCTCAAGAGCTCGTGCAGATCAATCCGAACGTCTATATGGCCAGGAACTTTGACGACCGCCTCGGGACCTATTGCCTTCTCGAGGCCATGAAGCGGGTGGGACCCACGCAGGTCGACGTCTATGCAGTCAGCACCGTCCAGGAAGAGCTCGGCGTTCGAGGCGCGCCCGTTGCGGCATTCGCGATCGAGCCGGACATCGGTATCGCCATCGACGGGAGTCTGTGCCGGGGCGCGGGGGCTTGGACCAAGCCGCAGGAGCGAACCTGTGAGCTCGGCAAGGGAACGGGCATCTACGTGATGGACCGGCTCACCATGGGCGATCGACGCCTGGTGAAGTTCCTGGTCGACCTGTGCAAGGAGCACAAGATCGCCTTCCAGCGCAACGTCGGCGGCGGCACGGACGCCTCTGCGATTCAACGCAACAAGACCGGAGCTCTCGCCACGACCATCGGCGCTCCCGTGCGCTACATGCATTCGACCGTGAGCCTTTGCCACGACGACGACGTCGAGGCCACGATCGCCCTTCTGACCACTTTCCTCGAACACGCTCACGAACTCCTCGTCTGAGCGACATGCGGATCACGCACATCGGCACGACCCCAATCCGCATCGACGTCCCCAAGGCGCCCTACAACACTGATTCCGCGGGGACGAGAGTTCACTGGGGCGGCCGCCGAAGCCGGACGACCCCCAAGCGCCCGACTCCGATGCTCGAGTACGTGCTGGTCCGGATCGATACAGATGGCGGCGTCACGGGAATTGGCGAAGCTCAGGCTGACATTGGCTTTTTCGGCAACGCCGTCGAGGCGGTCCGGGTCGCGATCGACGACTACCTCGGTCCGCAGCTAATCGGCAAGGATCCCTTCGATCGCGAGTACTTGCTCGATCTGATCGATTTTCGCGACAACGGATGCGCCCAATCGGGGATCGACATGGCGCTGCACGACCTCATCGGCAAGGCGCTTGGCGTGCCGGTCAGCGTCCTGCTCGGGGGCACCCACAAGAAGCGGATCCCCGTCGCGATCGAGGTTGCCGGCGGGCCGCCGGACGCGATGGCCAAAGAGTGCGTTGCGCTCATGGCCCGAGGCGTGCGTGCATTCAAGCCGAAGATCGGCGCCAACCCGGACGACGATGCGGCGCGGCTGAAGGCAATCCGGGATGCGGTGGGCCCCGACGTCACGATCCGCGCCGACGCCAACCAGGGCTACACGCCGAAAGAGGCGATCCGGCTCTGCCGGCTGGCGGAGCGGCTCGATGTCGGGCTCGAGCTTCTGGAGCAACCGGTCGCGGCCTGGGACCTGCAGGGAATGGCCGCGGTGAAGCGCTCGGTGGACACGCTCATCGAGGCGGACGAGAGCTGCTACACGATCCACGACGCGATGCAGATCGTCAGGCACGACGCGGCCGACGTCCTGAACATCAAGCTCGGAAAGGCCGGCGGGCTCGCCAATGCCAAGAAGATCGCAGCCATCGCGGAGGCTTCTGGGCTGCGATGTGTGCTCGGCACAGCCTTCGGGCTGGGCCCGGAGATCGCGGCCAAGCTGCACCTCGCCGCGTCCACGATGGGCGTCGTCGACGCCGTGGAGTTCACCGAGCTAAGCCTCCACGGCAACTTGCTCGAGGGCCCTCAGCGGGAGCGTCTCGCATTCCCCCTGGAGGATGGCTGCCTGCCAGTGCCGGACGGACCCGGCCTGGGGGTCGCGCTCAGCGAAGCGGACGTCGCCAAGTTCGCCCTCTGACGCCTTGATATCGATCTCAGGTTCGCTGCTCCGCGAGATGGTGCCGATGCGGGACGCCATCGACGCTGTGCGGCACGCCTACATAAAGGTGTCGGCAGGAGCGATCGAGCAGCCGACGCGACTTGCCCTGAAAGGCGGTTCCGCCCTCGCGATGCTGGCCAAAGACTCGGGGTCCGGAGCCACCGTGCTGAAGGCGCTCACCATCCGGCCCGATAACCCGAAAGCGGGCCGGCCGGCAATACAGGCTCTCGTAGTTCTGTTCGACGGAGCAACCGGCGCGCCGTCAGCCCTCATCGACGGAAGGTCGTTGACCGCGCTGCGGACGGGAGCGGCTTCCGGCGTCGGGACCGATTTGCTGGCCGCAGAAGATGCGGGGACGATGGTGATGATCGGCGCCGGCGCTCAGAGCGCTGATCAGATCCGCGCCGTGTGCGCGGTGCGCGAAATCAGGGAAGTCCGCGTCGTTTCTCGCACCGCGGAGAGCGCCCGCAACCTCATCGCTCGGATCACCTCCGAGCTGCCTGGCGTCCACTTCGTCTCGCCAGGGTCGATTGCCGAGGCGATCGGTGACGCGGACGTGATCTGCACGGCCACGCCGGCATCATCTCCGTTGTTCCGGGCAGACGACCTGCCGCCGAACGTCCACGTCAACGCAATCGGGGCGTTCACGCCCGACATGTGCGAGCTCCCGCCTGAGCTGCTGCGTGATGCACGTCTTGTCGTGGTCGATGAGATGGAGGCCGCGATGGCCGAGGCCGGAGACCTTCTGCAAGCGATCGGTCGGGGTCAGCTGAATGTGGAGAACATCAAGGAGATCGGCGCGCTCCTGAAAGATCCTCCCCCGAGGTCAGGAGGATGGACCGTGTTCAAATCCGTGGGCATCGCCGCCCAGGACCTCGAGGTCGCACAGCTGGCCGTCGCGAGAGCCAGGGAGTCCGGCCAGGGCGTCGAGGTCGCCGGGCTCTAAACGCTCAGCGCCGAAGAGCCTGCAAAAGTCCCTCTTCGCGCATGGTTTGCTCGACCGCATCGAGCTCCAGCGGTGAGGAGGCGGTGAGCACCTCGACGCCGTCCGCCGTCACCAGGACGGAGTCTTCGCAGCGGATGTAGAGCCGGTCCTCGGGAATCCAGAACATGGGGTCGACCGCGAAGACCATCCCCGGCTCCAGCTTCGAGCTCTTGTAGTCACCCACGTCGTGAACGGCCATCCCGACCGGGTGCGAGAGATGACCGGGAAAATCGAGCGCCGTCCGCGCCGCAAGCTTGTGGTGGGGTTCCTTGAACGCGGTTTTCTCGAGGATCGGGCGCATGGTCTCAGCCGCCTGCTGGCGAATCTCTTCGGGCATGGCGCCCGGCCGGATCAGGCTCAGCAGCGTCTTGTGATACTCGACGACGAACCCGTAGAGCGCGCGCTGCGTCTCCGTGTAGCGGCCGTCGACTGGCCACATCCGGCCGATGTCGCTCGTGTAATAGCGGTAGTCCGGCGCGTAGTCCATCAAGACCAGCTCGCCAGACTGCAGTGCCGAACCCAGCTGGGAGTAGTGGCCAAACCACGCGTTTTGACCTGTGGCCACGATGGCGCGATAGGCCTCGCCACGTGCTCCGCCAAGGAGGAACTTGAACGTGGCCATGGCGGCCAGCTCGTACTCCCAAACTCCTGGTGCGGTGCATCGCATCGCTTCCGTCGTCGCCTCCGCCGTCAGCCGGGCCGCCTCGCGCATCAGCTCCTGCTCGCGCGGGCTCTTGATCAGCCGGAGCCGGTCGAGGATTGGGGACAGGTCGCCGACCACGAGCTGAGGCAGCCGCGCGCGGATCAACGAAACGAGGTGAGCTTCGCGGCTGATGCGCCCGTCCCAGGAGTCGGCTGCCGCGCTTGCCGCCGCCATCGTCATCTCATAGCGGCTCTGCGCCTCTCCCTCCGCGGGGCTCATCGGGACGAGGATTTGAGGACGTCCAGGACGGTATGTGCGCATGGCGAGGTCATCGGCCAGCGCCTCGCCTGGCCTGACGTGGTCGACACCGACCACGTCCTTCACGCTCTCGGCATCGTCGGCGCACATCACGATGCCTTCGTTGCGTTCGATCTCGGGGTTGCGGTGCGGGAGGTAGAGGACCGAACGCGCTGAGCCGCCCTCGATCACCAGGTAGGTGTGCGGGACCTCGACGCCGGACAGGTAGTACATCTCATTGGTCTGCCGGAACAGTCCGGACGATCCCGGCCGGCCGGCTCCCTGCACCACAGCCAGTGAGCCTTCTCCCATGGCCGTCGCAACGGCGCGCCTGCGCGCCTGGAGCTCTTCCCGGCTGAAATCGCCCTGGTAGCGAAATCCTGGTTCGGAAATCATGCAACCGTCACGCTATGGGAACCAGGTATCGAGGCGATGAGGCGCTTCGTGTACTCGTGGCGAGGGGCGTCCAGGACTTCGTCCACCGGCCCTTCCTCGACGATCTCGCCCCGGTAGAGAACGTAGATGCGGTCGACGATCTGACGGACCACGGCCAGGTCGTGCGTGATGAATAGATAGCTGAGTCCGAGCTCAGTCCTCAACCGGCGCAGCAGTGTGAGGACTTGCGCCTGGACGGAAACGTCAAGGGCGGACAGGGGTTCGTCGCACACCAGCAGCTGCGGTTCGGCGGTCAGCGCTCGTGCGATCGCGACGCGCTGGCGCTCACCTCCAGAAAGCGTGGCCGGCAGCCGGCGGGTGTAGTCCGCCGGCAACCCGACGCTGCGCAGCAGCTCCGTAATCCGTGGCTTCAGGTCGTGTTCCTGTGCGCCGTAGAGTCGCAGGCACTCGCTGAGCGCGTCGCCCACTCGCTGGCGAGGATCCAGGGACGAGAACGGGTCCTGGAAGACCATCTGCACGACGCGGCGTGCACGGCGATCGATGGTCTGGTGGGAAGGTGCAAAGACCGTGTAGCCGCCGGCTGTGATCACGCCGTCGGTGGGTTTCTCGAGTCCGACCAGGCATCGCGCGATGGTGGTCTTTCCACTGCCCGACTCACCTACCAATCCCACCGCCTCGCCATGGCCGACGTTCAAGGTCACCCCGCTCACCGCGCGTACAGGCCGTCCCTGCCGGCCGCGGAAAACCATCGACAGCCCGGTGATCGATACCAACGGCTCGCTGTCCAGCTTCATCGTCTCCGGCAACGCTTTTTGCTGGATCAGGGCCCTCTCGTAGCGCAGGTCGTCGCGGATCGCATCCAACCGGATGCACGCGGTCTCTCTGCCGCCGACGGAAGCCAGCACCGGTTCGCCATTCAAACACTCGGGCGCGGCCCAGCGGCACCGGGCGGCGAAGCGGCACTGCCCGGCGACGTCATCCGGTGCCGGAACCCCGCCCTCGATCACGCGCAGCTCACGCAGCCTTCTGTCCGCCGGAGGCTCCGACTGTAGAAGGCCCAGCGTGTACGGATGGAGAGGCTCCGCCTCGAGCTCCGCGGACGAAGCCACTTCCAGGACAGCTCCGGCGTAGAGGACGTAGATCCGGTCGCAGACGGAGAACGCGACCCGGAGGTCATGGGTGATGAGCACCAGGCTCATCCGCCTCTTGATCTGGATCGAACGCAGGAGGTCGAGGATCTCAGCCTGAGTGGTGACATCGAGAGCTGTCGATGGTTCGTCCGCAATCAGAAGATCCGGGTCGCGCGCGAGCGCGGCCGCCAGGGCAACGCGCTGCCTCATTCCGCCGGAAAGCTGAAACGGATATCGGTATGCAACGTCGGGATCCGTGATGCCGAGCTCCGCCAGTCGCGCCTGCGCCTGCCGCCAGGCCTCGGTGCGTGATATGTGCCCGGGCCCGGCTCGCATGCCTTCGGTGATGTGCTTGCCGCAGGCGAGCAGCGGATTCAGCATCGTGAACGGATCCTGGAACATGAGCGTCAGGCGCGCGCCCCTGTAGCTGCGCATCTCCCGTTCTGAAAGCGCGCCAAGGTCCTGCCCGTCGTAATGGATGCTGCCGCCTCCGACCTCCACTCCGGCCGGCAGGAGCCGCATCACTGTCTTGGCCAGGATCGACTTGCCGCTGCCCGACTCTCCGACGATTCCCACGGTCTCCCCCCGTCCCACCACGAGGTCGACGCCCGAAAGAATCGTGCGAGGCGTGCCGCGCCCCGAGTAGCTCACGGCGAGGTTTCGAACCTCGAGGAGGGGCCGGGCTCTTGAATCCAACCTGCTACCGAATGAACCTTCCGCGGCCGGCGTAGCGGTCGAAGATCCAGTCTCCGATCAGGTTGACCGAGACCGCGAGCAAGACGATGGCGGCCGCCGGCGCGAGGGACCCCAGGGGGTTGGTGAACAGGATGGCTTCGTTGTCCGACAGCATGGTGCCCCATTCCGGCGTGCCGGGTTGTGCGCCAAGGCCGAGAAACGCGAGTCCGGACAGCGCGACCAGCGCCAGGGCGAAGTCGAGGGCGAAGTCGGCGACGAGAATCGCGGAGATGTTCGGCAGGATGTGCATGAACATGATCCGCCAGCGTGGAATTCCGAGAATGCGGGCCGCTTCGATGTACGGCAGAGATTTCTGATCGAGCGCCGCTCCCCGCACGATCCTGATGTCGCCCTGCACGTTCAGGATCGACAGGACCAGGATGGCCATCCAGTAGCCGCCTCCGCCGAGCGAGACGATGACGATCGCGATCAGAAGGCCTGGCAGCGCCAGCATGATGTCGACGACCCTGAGCGTGAGGTTGTCGACGGCTCCACCAAGGTATGCCGCACCGACGCCCAAAAGCGACGAGACGACCAGTCCGCTGGCCGCGATGATCAACGGCCCGACCACGGCGGAGCGCGCTCCCGCGATGACTCGCGCGAAAACGTCTCGGCCGAGGGTGTCCGTGCCGAGCCAGTGTGCGGCCCCCGGCTTGGCCGCGATCAGGTAGAGGTTCTGGGCGTTGGGCGAGACCGGCCACAGCCACTCGCCGACCGCGGCCAGCACCATGAGAATGGTCACCACGATCAGCGCGATGCCGACGCTCGCCGGCACCGAACGGATAAGCCACAAGGTGAGCCCGAAGCGGCGATCGGTCTGAGCCGGGCGGATCGCGGAGGTTACGGCCATCAGCTCGCGCTCCGCTCGAATCCAACCCGCGGATCGATGACGACGTACAGGGCGTCAATGAAGAGGTTGGCGAGCACCACCCAGATCGCCAGCACCAGCACGAGGCCCTGGATCATCGGAATGTCGTTGCCCTTCACCGAAGAGACGAGGAGGCCACCGAGACCGGGGAGGCCGAAGATCGTCTCCACGAAGACGGTGCCGGTCAGGAGACCGATCAGAAGGAGGCCCGCCGCGGTCACCACTGGGATCAAAGCGTTGCGAAGGAGGTAGACGAGCATGATCCTCAGCTCGGAAACTCCACGGGCTCGGGCGAAGGCGATGTGATCCCGATCGATGATGTCCAGCATCGACGCTCGCGTGATCTTGGTGACGAAAGCGAGCGGACCAATCGCCAGCGAGACGGTCGGCAGCACCATGTGCCACAAACGGTCGGGCGGGTAGTCTGTGCCGACACCAAAGAGCGGGAACCACCCCAACAGCTCGGCGAACACGTAGAGGATCACGAGCGCGAGGATGAAATGGGGCGTGCTGCTGCCCAGGACGGCGATCCCGACCACGCCTCGGTCGCGGGCCCGCCCTTGCCTGGTCGCCGCCAGGATTCCGAGCGGGATGCCGATGATGAGGGCGAGCAGCAGGCCGCCGAGGTTCAGCTCGACTGTGAGCGGCAGGCGGGTCATGATCGCGTAGCTGACGGGCTGGCTCGTGAGGATGGATCGTCCGAGGTCGCCGTGAATGACGTTGCCCAGCCAGGCCAGGTACTGGACGTACAGGGGGTCGTTCAGGTGGTACTTCGCCTGCAGCGCCTCAACGGTCGCCGTGTCCGTGGGGTGGCCGGCTAGCACGACCGCGACGACGCCGCCCGGCACCAGGGAGGCAAGCAGGAAGACCGCCAGCGTGACCAGGAACGTCACTGGAACCAACATGAGCAAGCGGCGCCCGAAGTAAAAGACGAGGGCCCGTCCTCTCACCGTCCAAAGAACCTCGCGTCAAAACAAAAGCTCGAGGCGCGTCGCGCGCCCCGAGCTCTCGTGGTTATTCGCTTGAAGCTGCTCAGCTGGTGTGGATCGCCTCTACGAAGCTGTGGCTCCAGCTGAACGCGTTGATCGGCCCAACCGTCCAACCCTTCTTGATCGCGACCTGGTTGTTCTCCCACAGGATGGGGATGATAGGCACCTGCTGCGACGCCAACTGCTGGATCTGAAGATCGAGCGTTGCCGCCTTGGTCGGATTGGTCTCGGTCAATGCCTGCTGGATGAGCGTGTCGATTTGCGAGTCCTTCAAGTTGGACGAGTTGTTGCCGTTCTTGACCGCCTGGTCTCCCTTGAAGTAGAGCCAGAGCAGCTCGGTCGCATCCGGGACGTCGGGCAGGTTGCCGATCACCTGCACGCCCAGGTGCGGCCCGTGGTCGAGGATGACCTGGAAGCGGGGGCCGCCAGGCATCACGTTCAGCGTCACGTTGACTCCTATCTGAGCCCATGTCTGCTTGATGGACTGTGAGATGGCGCTGGCACGGGCGCTGCCGGCCGGCACGTTCAGCGTGAAGTTGAATCCGTTGGGAACCTTCGACAGTGCCAGTTCGGCCTTCGCTTTGGTGATGTCAAACGGGAAGGTGGCGATCGATGCATAACCCGACGTGACCGTGGCGTCCGGAAGGATGCCGCCGAACAGGGCCGGGTCGTCCAGGGCGGTGGAGGCCTTTGCCTTCCCGGCGGTTATGCCCTGCGCAATGCCCGCGCGGTCTGTCGCGTAGTAGAGAGCCCGGCGCACGTGGATGTCGTCGAACGGCGGGTCCTGCATGTCAAGGGTGAGGCCGCGCCAGATGTACGCCGGCATGTTCGAGATCGTGGCCGCGGCGGTCCACTGGTCGAACGCCGCCGGTGGGGGGTTCCAGGCGCCCTGGATGTCGCCATGCTGCATGGCGAGCAGCCGGGTGTTGTCGTCCGGAATGATCTGGAAGACCACCGAGTCGAAGATTGGCTTGGTTCCCCAGTAGTTCGGGTTCCGAGCCAGCGTGATGTGCGAGTCGGAGACGAACTCCTTGACCATGTACGGCCCCGATCCGATTGGCGGATGCTGCGGCGTCCCGTACGAGGCAAGGTTGGCCGTGACGTCCTTCTGTTCATAGATGTAGAAGCCCATGTGCGTGGGCAGCCACTTCCACAACGTGTCCGGCTGCTTGAGCTTGACGGTGATGTTGTTGCCGGACGCGGTCACCGAGTTGACGTTCCCGAAGAGTGTCGACTCCTGAGAACCGTATTTCGGGTCGGTCTGAAGCTGCAGCGAGAAGATCACGTCGGCAGGTGTGACCGCGTTGCCGTCAGAGAACTTGGCGCCGCTCCTGAGGGTATAGACGTAGGTCGTGTCATCGGGCGCGTTCCAGGACTGCGCGAGGCTCGGCACGAGCTTGCCATCGCCGGTGTAGACGAGGAGGTTGTCCTGGATCAATCCCATGATTGCCGAATCCGGTGCGCTGAAGTTCGTAGGGGCGAAGAGTGTTGCCGGAGTGGATGAGAGACCCCATGTCAGCAGCGCGACGGTCGCGGTGGTCGTGGGCTGATTCGAGGCGCATGCCGTGAGCGCGATTGCCGCGGCCGTGGAGCACGCAAGTACCCACCAGATGGACCTGCGGCCGCTCCGCCTGAGTTGTCCGGGTCGAAGCATTGAGAACCCTCCTCGTTGGGTCAGTTGTTTGGAGCCGCCTACTGGACAGCTAACCTGCTTGTCTGACAAGCTTATGGATCGACATGGATCGTGTCAACCGAGCAGCCCCGCCAAAACAGTCCTCCGCGCCGCCTGGCGCGCTTTCCCTCACAAGTGCCGGATCCATCTCGAGCCAGACGCTCGCGACCCAGCTGAGCCGCCGGCTGATGCTGAGCATCCTGCGGGGGGACCTGGAGGCGGGCTCGCCTCTGCCATCCGAGAAGGAGCTCGCGCGCCAGTTCGACGTCAGCAGGCCCGTGGTCCGAGAGGCCGTCAAGGAGGTCGAGATGCTCGGCCTGGTCCAGCGACGGCAGGGACGCCTAACGCGGATTGCGCCTTCGGAAGAGTGGCGGCATCTTTCACCAGAGCTTCTGACGGCACGAACCGAAGCCGGAGCCGTTGAGGACCTGCTCCTCGAGCTGCTCGAATTACGAAGGATGGTCGAGCTGGAGGCTGCCGCCCTGGCTGCGCGTCGTGCGAGCGACGATGACCTCCAATCGATGCTCGGCTACCTTCGGATGATGGACGCCGAGCTCGACGACTTCGCAACTTTCGCTCAGCACGACATCGCCTTTCACGACGCCATCCTCACCGCGACCGGCAACAACCTGCTGGGTCCTCTGTACAAGCAGCTGCGTCCGCTGATCGAATTCGGCCGGCGTATCAGCGCTCAGGTCCGAAAAGGAGGGCGCGCCGAGTCCCAACGTGGCCATCGGGCGGTCTATGAGGCAATCCTTGCCCAGGATCCGGTGCGGGCCCGCGAGGCGATGAACGACCACCTCAGCTGGACCGGCACCCTCGAGCTCGCTGAGCGAGAACGCCGGCTGGATCGCCCTCGTCGGACGAGCCCTCCCCGCAAGCTGGCCCAGGGCAGCTCGCGGCCATAGTCGTAGCGTCGTTCAAGTGATCGTCGATTCGCACCAGCATTTCTGGGACCCAGAGCGTGGCCACTATCCGTGGATGACCGGTCCGCTTGAGGTCATTCGGCGTCGGTTCGAGCCCGCCGACCTCGCCCCGTCGTTGCGCGAGTGCGACGTCGATTTGACTGTCCTGGTGCAAACGTGGTCCAGCCTGGACGAGACGCGCGACTTCCTTCGTCTCGCGGCATCCACCGATTTCGTGGCCGGTGTCGTCGGTTGGGTCGACTTGACGGATCCGGGAGTCGATAAGGTCATCGGCGAGCTGCGTTTATCGGAGCATGGCGCACTGTTGGTCGGACTGCGCCACCAGGTCCACGACGAGGAGGATCCAGGATGGGTGCTCCGGCCTGATGTTGAGAGGGGCATCGCCGCAGTGGGCAAAGCCGGTCTTGTTTACGATCTCTTGGTCCGATCGCGAGAATTGCCCGCAGCTCTCGAGCTTGTGAGCCGGCATCCCGACATGACTTTCGTGATCGACCACATCGCCAAGCCGGACATCGCGCAGGGCGGGACTGCCGGCTGGGCCGACCTCATGGAGCCTTTTGGCGAGCACGCCAACGTGCACTGCAAGCTCTCGGGCATGGTGACCGAGGCCGGCTGGAGCACCTGGCGGCCCGAAGACCTCGAGCCGTACGTGCGACAGGTTCTCGACTGGTTTGGCGCCCGGCGAGTGATGTTCGGATCGGACTGGCCTGTATGCCTTTTGGCAGGTTCATACCGCCGCGTGTTCGATGCTCTCCAGTACTGCATTCGCCGCCTGCCTGCCTCGGATCGCGAGCGGGTGATGGGGCACAATGCGGTCGAGATCTACCACCTCGAGTCGCGGCGCTAGGCGGTGCTGGCAAGCCAGGTCGTGCTGCGAGAGCCTCGGCTGGTCGAGGTAGAAACGTCGCCGCAGCTGCAAGGCACGTCCGGCGAAGTTTTGGTCAGGCTTCGCCTGGCGGGCGTTTGTGGCACGGACCTTGCGGCTTACCGCGGCACATCACCTCTGGTGACGTATCCGCGCATACCTGGTCACGAGCTCCTGGTCGACGTTCTGGAGTCACCGGATCGTCCGGAGCTCGAGGGCGGTCGCGCGGTCATCGAGCCCCTGTTCAACTGCGGTGTGTGTTTCGCGTGCCGTGCGGGCCGGTACAACGCGTGCTCGTCATTGAAGCTGTTTGGCGTGCACATCGACGGCGGGTTGCGGAACCGCGCCTGGATCCGAGCAGACCGCGTCCATCCGGTGCCTCGGGGGCTTCTAGACGAAACGGCTGTGCTGGCCGAGCCCACGGCGGTGGCCTACCGGGCGGTGCAGAGGGCCGACGTCGAGGCGGGGACGTTCGCGGTGGTTTTCGGCGCCGGTCCGATCGGCTTGCTCATCACGCAGCTGCTGATTCGCGTCCATGGGTGCCGGGTGCTCGTCATCGATCGGGACGAATGGAGGCTCGGCGTTGCAGCTGAGCTGGGCGCTGTGACCCGCCCCTCGGGCCCGGATCTCGCCGAATGGCTGTCGGGTGAGACGTCAGGAGCGATGGCGCCTCGGATTTTCGAAGCCACCGGCAACCCGGACTGCACTCTTCAGACCGCGCAG
>Ga0209118_1001137_pt1 | contig 12931 bp, 13 predicted proteins | sample BlaSpr_A8_Ref_M1_FD_187988 | JGI IMG/M metagenome (GOLD analysis project Ga0209118, IMG submission 187988) | Forest soil microbial communities from Thunder Bay, Ontario, Canada - Black Spruce, Ontario site 2_A8_Ref_M1 (SPAdes) (version 2) | ecosystem: Environmental > Terrestrial > Soil > Boreal...
ACGCAGCGCCCGTGGTCAACAGAACGGCCGCGCCGATTCCCGTGACTACAGATCTTATTAGTGTGCTCATGGTGATACTCCTTTGGACGATTGTTGACGCTTCTCTTTTCAACCGACACTGCTTGGCGTCGGTTGCCGATAAGTTGCAGTTTGCGTCCAGGCAACTACCGGAAAATGTCACGACACGGATCAAAAATTACAGGTGAAACCTTGACCGGACGTAGGGACAGTTACGCTCACGACAGGATTTGCGCGCGCGGTAGTTGCGCGCCTTTAGCCCGGTCGTCAAAAAGGCGGGGCGCTCATAGACGGATCCATCTCGTATTACACGTTCATATCAGCCACCTCACGTCGCGGATACACCGCAGGCAAGATCCGGGATGTACAGAGCGCCTCCGCCCCCAAACCATTGTAGATCCGCGGCGGAGTGAATTTCATGGAATTGGGGAGCTTTACGCAACGCTTGTCGATCGACGCTCGAAAGGTTGGTGACTTCGGCAGAACAATTGCCGGATGGGCCCAGTCCTCGCGCGGTTCGGCGTGCATCCTGACTGCGTCCGTCACTCGGCCTGAGTCAACGCCAAGCCGTCGGACCTGACTCGCCGGCAAACGCCGCGTGGTTGATCAAGATCAAAGCGCCCGTCAACGTCAGCCAGTAGTCTTGCGGACAGACGGACGTACAGAGGAGAGAACGTGAGCCACGCGGCAACCGACATCATTCATTCCGAGCACCGCTCGATGGCTGCAGTATTGCACGGTCTGCTTTATTTCAGCCGTCGCATCAACGCGGGACGGCCCGCACCTGATTATAAAGTGTTGCGGCATATGCTCTACTACATAGACGTCTTTCCGGAGCGTTTCCACCATCCGAAGGAAGACGAGTACCTCTTCGCGAAGCTGCGGCACCGTACGCGCGACGCCGAGGACATCGTCTCTCGGCTGGAGAAAGACCACGCACGCGGCGAAGATAAGATCCGCGCCCTTATGCAGGGGGTGATCCGCATGGAGTGCGGAGGCGGCGCTTACGGCAAGGAATTCGCCGCGCTGGTGGAAGACTACGCGCAGTTTCACTGGCGGCACATGGGGCTCGAGGAGGACATCATTCTGCCACTCGCGGACAGGACGCTGACCGAAGAGGACTGGGGCGAAATCGATGCGGCATTCTCCGGCAATGCGGATCCGCTGGTGGGCATCGAGGCCAAGAATGGTTTCGACGAGCTGTTCAGACGCATCGTCACCTTGGCACCGCCGCCGATCGGTGTCGGCCCCGAGACTGCAATTTCGGAATGAGTTAGTCCACGCGGTTTATCCGACAACGGCAAACGCATGCCAGCAATATTGAACCGCTCGACCGGCGGATTCGTATCAGCGTGGGCTGACCATGCTCGCTCCGTCCTGCTGATCCTCTGTAACTGGCGCCGGGCAGGGGAGATTCCTGCGTTTGCAGTGGAGCGCGTGCCAGCCGTGCTGTTTGCCTTGAGCCCGCGCGGGAAATTCTCGATCTCCAGGCGTACCTGAGCACCCCCTGCCTATGAAGATCAGGTTGGCTGCGATGCAAAGCGAGATGGGAAAGCGCCGAGCGGTCCAGTCGCCCGCCGGAGACAGCGCGGTCACGATCCCTCAATGAGTGCAGGCAAGCGGTCCGGTCAGAAAACGCCGAGCAGGGCGAGGCCGAACATGAGACGGTCGATCCACATAAACGATGTGTTGGCTAATTCGGCTGCACCTATGTTTCCAGCGTGCGCGCAGCGGGACGCTCGCCCGACAATCTTCGATGGGACGGCCGTTCTCCTCGATCACCTTCGAGTACTGCGCTCGCTGTTCATGCAGGCGCGGGTTGAGTTTGGTCGAGAGATATCGGGCGAAATCGGACTCAGAAAAAGCGACTTCGATGGCCTCGATGGAAGATTGAATTACACATCAAGGCCTGGATCACGGCGCAACGCAGCAGGTTGTCGGCGCTTAGTTCGATTGCCACGCATGACCGGCATCACGCCCCGGTCCAAGGCGTCGTAGTAGTTCCTTCAGGGTGAGCAGGTTCTGGCAGTGAGCGGAACCGACGCCGATGGCGAAGACGCTGAAGGCAAGCAAGTCGCGCTCCGCGTTGAGTCAATAGCCCTGGAAGTTTGCGATGCAAATGGCCCGGTCCTTGCGCCACAATCAGCGACTCAAAGTGAGCACAAGGTAGCCAAAATAAAGCGCCCCGTTCACCAGCAACTTCCACAGCCGCAGTCCGTTCGCGCCCGCGCTCGCTCTAAGCCACGCAGCGGCCAATATGGTGACCAGGACGCCGCTGAGTACCTCAATCCGCGGGGCCCAGGGGGTAAGCATGATGCCGATGGCAGGTAGGAGCGTTCCCTGGAATACCATCGCACCCGTTATGTTGCCAAAGGCGAGCGTGTCTTTGCGCCGTCGAATCCACACGATGCTATTGACCTTCTCGGGCAACTCGGTCGCAATAGGAATAATAAGGAGCGACAGCAACAAGGGGGAGATTCCGAGGATCTCGGAGACTCCTTCCACGCCATGAATAAAGCCCTTGGCTCCTAAGACCAGCAAGGCCAATCCCATACCCAGCTGAAGCAGGATGATGTAGATGTTCTCGGGAAGACCGAGTCGCGAAAGAAACGTTCGCTTGCCGGCCTCGGTTCCGTGACCGTCACCGACCAGCTTCTGCGATGCACGCACGGTGAGAAGGATGTAGAGGAAGTACGTCAACACAAGCATCAGGCTCAGCGCGCTGCGCAGATAGCGGGCGCTTTCCGGGACGAACATCGCCGCCGCCGCCATTGCGAAGGCAACCAGGAAGAAGTGAAGGTCCCGCAGGAACCCCGACCGCTCCGGGTGGACCCGGCCCCGCAAGCCTCTGCTGCGCAGGACAGCAAACGCCATCAGGCACGTCGAAAGAGTCGAGAGCATCAAGGGCGCGCCGAGGATGGCCCCCACGCCGACTTCCTCGTTTACCTGCCCATTCGCCGTCCCAGCAAAGATCGCGAGCAGCGGCACCATGGTTTCCGGTAGCGCGGTGCCAACGGCGGCAAAGAGAGACCCCGTTACCCCCTCCGAAATCTTAAGCGTCGCGCCCAGGTGCTCCAGGGCGTTGGTGAAGAGTTGTGAGGCAACTAGGATGACGAACAGCATCCCGATGAGTTGCAAAACAAGGCTATACATCGCATCCACCGGCCTCAGCCATACGGTATCCAGCGCGCGCCTCCGGGTTGACTGGACCGTTATGCGTCAACGTCTGCATTCAGCGTGCCCTCCCAAGATCGGATGCGCAGTCGATTGAACGACGATGTAACCTCGAAAGGCCCTCGGTGACGTGACGCTGGCCTACGCGATAAGGTTGGCATTGGCGAACCCAATCACAGTCGAAGCTCCATGAAGAGCGCGCTCGAGCGATATCTATCACCCGCGCTGACCGCGTGATATTCCCGCATGCTGTTCTTGCCATAGCGGTCAATGTCGACAAAGCCAATCGACCGATACAAGGTATGGGCTTCGGTAAGAACCTTGAGGCTTTCCAGGCGGATAGTTGTGTAGCCGAGGTGTCGAGCATCGGCTACGAGACGCTCGACCAGCGACCGCGCGGCACCAAGACCCCTCGCTCCAGGCTGCACATACATCCGTTGAATCTCGCCGACTGTCGGTTCCAAGGCCTTCAGGCAACCAACGCCGACGTATGCGCCTCGATAGCAGACCAGATAGAACCTCCCGGCCGGCGGGTAGAACTTCGATTCGTCACCGATATCGGAGGCGAGCATGGCCTCGACATCGAAGGAAAGACCGTAGTTCTCGGCAGCGGTTTCATTGATCCACTGAAGGTACTCGCGTAACAAGGCCCGGGCGGCCTCGCGTGTGGCGGGGCTGGAGACATCGATCAATTGGACAGCATCTGTGCTCATGACGGCTCGCAGTTGTAGCGCCTTACGAATGAAAGGCACTCCGGCGTCCAGATGAACGGCGGTGAAGCCGCGCGGCATCGATGTGCCATGATAGTAATCAACCGCGTTCGCGGGCTGCTCGACTAGTTTGGCGTTGTGTTGCCGCAGAACGCCAACACCGTGCGCGTAGGCCATCAACAACCCCAAACGGAAAAGGGGCAAGTTCCGTTGCGATTATGCATGGGCTGGATCAGCGCATGACTGAATATGACGCGCACGCTCAAGGCCACCGCATCAGAGCGCCCAGCGCGCCCGCCGGCTTTGGGGTACACGACGGATCGGCTCCATCACGGCGAGCCCGGATGTTGCATCAGAACGCGTTGATGCTGAAACAGCTACCCTGTTGTTTAGATTTAGAGCGTGCCGGGACAGCACCTCCCCCGGACTATGCTTCGCCCATCGATCTTCCCTGCAGCACCGCATCCCCGCGCGTGTCGTGATCGTTCACGTCTTGATAACCCTAGCAGATCCCCTACACGCGCTGCCGCAGCAAACTCCCTCGACTGTGCGCACAGCGCCGACCAACACGCGGATCTCCAATCGCCTTCGTCGCCTGGGAATCCCAACCATAAGTTACCTTTCAAAGTCCCGTGTGCCGTACAACCTAAGACCCAGAAGGTAAGTCGCATCCGGGTGTCGGGATATGTTCCGCCCGCTGCCCAGGCCGGAAAATCAAGATGCGCCGCCGTAGGTTGCGTCGGAACAGAGTTCTGGTTAACCGGATTTCGAAGGTGCGCAATTCCAGATGCTCAGTGGTGAGGAAATTTCACGATGACTAATTTCGCATGCGGCCATTTCCGCTCGGCGTCGAAAGGGGACTGAACCAAAGCGATGGTGATTCCCGGGTATTGGGATATGGTCTGCAGCAGGTGACTTCCAACCACATCGGTATACCGCTCATGCCCGTCCTTCACCTCCGTCCGCTTGCCGAATAGCGCGTCTGCCTCATCGAAGAACAGGATGGCATCATCAGCCGTTGCCCTCGCAAACGTCTCGCGCAGGTTCTTCTCGGTTTCCCCTATGTACTTTTCCGCCACTGCGCCTAAGTCGATGTGCTGGAGCGGTCTGCCCAGCTCGGACGCCATTTCCTCCGCCGCCGATCGAAGTTCAGGCCGCGGCATCCCGGTGAGAACCAGCAGGGTGGATTGCGTGCGTGCGCGCTCTTCGCGAAACGAATCCATCATCTGGCTAAACTCCAGGCTTTTGTGATGCACGATCAGTGGATGCATCTCCATATTCGTTACCTCCTAAGACTCACGACGCCATCATCCGGAGTGTGTTGCTCACCGTCCGTAGAGACGCGCAGCTTACTCCACATTCCCTCGATTTCTGTTTGCTTGGCATCCGACGTCAGCGCCCACGTACGGCGCGTTGAGAGGTCGTTTTCTGCGCATCTCAATGCAATTTCTTCGGGGGGACTTTCTCTACAGCCGCACTCCGTCCGAGATGAGGAGCGTTAGCGACATTACCGCGGATTCGCAAACAGTCATGGGTACCCCCCCCACGGCTCTACCGCCTGGAGGCAAGACGATATTGACGCCCGCACCGCTCCGCCATCTTAGCGCAAGTCCTTTCACTTTTGCTGATCTACAGATCCTTCTTGCTGAAGGCTCTATTGAAAACTCATCACACCGGTTTAAACCCGCGTCACATCCGGGGGGCCGGTGACAGAAGCTATCTTCGACAGTCGTGAAGGCGTGTGAAAACTCATCGCGAAAGCGAAGAAGAAGTCAGACCTCGCACAGTGTCCACAGGCCGTGCACAGCCGCAAGGTACACGCGTCGCGCGCCAACGCGCTTACCGCGCGCGCTGCGGACGCAGCGCCCATCTTCTTTCCTGCTGATCCACGAACCCTGCGACAGTGTCCGGGCGATTCTCTGTCACAATTTTCCGGCTCCTGGCAAGTGGGCACCATGTCTATTCAGCGGGCGCGCCAGCCGGATCGTGTTCACGTTGATTTCTTCAATACAAAATAGGCCGACTCAGGGCGAAACTTTTGCCAGAGGGTCGTCGCGTGATAGCGGACATTCCAACTGAGCAGAGTGCATGCCAAAGCGTCGAGCCGGACGAGCGGTGCGTAGTTGTATACGCGGAGTTTCAACATGTCGCCCAGTTTCGGGATAGCGCGAAACGCGCAATAGCCCTGATGACTGATTGACAGGCCATTGCTTTTCAGAATTGCCCTGAATAGGTCGAGCGGCAGTCCGCGTTCACGCTTCGTCAAGCCGGGCCTCGGCTGACGCCAGTCCCCCATCGACACGATGGGTTCGCGAATCAGCGCAAATCCTCCGGGCTCGAGACAGCGGGATATTTCGCTGACCACATAAGAAACATTCGGAATGTGATGGAGCACACCGAAACACGTGATCAAGTCAAACTCGCCGTCGCTGAAAGGCAGCGTTCCTGTATCGGCAGGTTTGAGATACGTACAGGGCACACCGAACACGTTCGTCCGGACGAACGCGTCGGACGGATCGATGATGGTAAGTCGGTCAATGCGATTGGCTATCGGGAAGAACTCACCACCAAAGCAGCTTCCGAAGCCGAGGACCTTGCGGAACCGGGTGCTTTCGGGCAAATGGCGAAAACCATGAAAAATATTCAGCGCGTTGTATTCGTACTCGTTTTCGTCGAGATCTTTCGCGCCGAGGTCGGCGTAGCCTTCCCGTTCATCGTCGAACCAATCGCGGATTTGGTTCGCATCGAAATCCTCTCCGTAAAGCTTTTCCCCTGCCAAACATATGCCAATATCGTTCATCTTGGTTTCAATATGACTATGCTTGGCGTAGCCGTCGTGATGCGTCGCAAGGACTTGAGCTAAGCAGATTTATCTAAGGTTGAGACCATTAAGGCTGTCACAGGACTACGCTAGAATCGCTCGCCGCCCGATTCGATAAGCGATTCGTAAGTGACCCGCACGAAGCAACCAAAACTTTATTATCCTTGCTAAACATTTACTAAATATTTCTATCCAGCTTCGCTGGTGCTAGCTAGCTAGTCGCCGGCAAAACATTCGATCCAACTTCTGCTGACTAGTATTCGCCTTGAGATGACACTTACCTTGGTTCTGGGTGGCAGATTTCTCTTGACCGATCCCGATGCGCGATCCGTGAACCGCAAGACGGGGATTGTCGGCTGCAACGGACACACGGCGGCGGCTGCGAAACACCCCCTGAGGGTCGCGCACGAGGCGACCAACGTCGGAGCATACCCTCGCTCCGCGAAGGCATCTTAAAGTCGAGCTCGAGCCGTCGCATCCGCAGATAAAAGGACCCTGACTGGTCGACACATGGCGACGTCTTTTAACTTCAGTCTGGACCGGCAGCAGGCGGCGGCGTATGCGTCATGTCTTCTTAGCAATGGCGTACACAACGTTTGCCTCAACTGAATGAATCCCCGACTCGCGTATGTATTTCAGGTTGGCCGCGCGGACATGTTCGCGATCAGCGGCGGCGAGTTGCTCAAACGTACCTCGATAGCCTGAGCCGAGGACTGCCGACCACCAAGCATCAGGTGTCGGGACCGGGTGTGTACCGGCCTCAGCGTTCACCCCTGCTCGATCAACTCCCGCTTTACGCAAGAGCGCGCGGACCGATGGAGGGTCACTTATGCGATCCCAGGGGTTGAAGCCTTTGTACAGGTCCGGTCTCACTTCGCGAACGGCGTTCCAAAATGCCGTGCTCCCCGGCTCGAAGAAGCGGGGCCCCCATGTGGTGATGGCGAGCTTGCCCCCGGGACGCACGACTTCCCAGAGCCCGCGGACCGCCGCCGGCATATCCGGGATGAAGAAAATGCCGAACACGCAAACAACCGCATCGAATGGCGACATCGACCGTTGCAGGTCAAGCATGTCCCCGATTCGGAACTCGGTGTTGTGCAGTCCGCGGGCACCGGCCTTGGCACGCGCCAACTCGAGCAACTTCCCCGCAAGGTCGACGCCGAGAACAAAGCCCTCCGGCCCCACCGTCTCCGCCGCCGCGATTGCAGACGCTCCGCTACCGCAACACACGTCCAAGACCCGTGCACCAGGTGGCAGGCGCAGCCGGTCGATTGTCCTGCGACCGAAGCACTCCCAGAAGGAGTTTGGCGGCGCGTCATAGAGATCAGCCGCCGCGTTGTAGGTGGCAGTTGCGCGAGTCTTGGCCTCGTGCGCAGCAGACATAGTTACCTCGTGCCGCAGAACAGGCTGTGCATATTGCAGCGAGCGTCCCAATTCATCAAGGATCGCTGCCGGGAAATCATGCGTCGCCGCCTTGCAGAATGGAGTGAAGTGCCCAATTCACATTTCGCATTTCCGTGAATTCCTTGCCGTGACAAGTGGTGGTCCTGCGCAGTTTGCCAATGCGCAAAATTGTCAGCGTTGACCTGACAAGGCCGGACTGACTCCGACCGGCCATCGACCTCGGCTTCGGAGGAAAGAGAATCTGTGGATAACTTGATCACCGAAAGCTAGTGACAGTTTCCGAAGTCTACCAGCGGCGCTCGTTGGCTTGCCTATGGATTGAGCGCATCCAGGCCGCGCTCAGTTGCGACACAGGTGGCCTGCCAGGCTGGCCCGCGGGAAGTCCTCACTGCCGGTGTCACATACACGCAATGTTCACTAGTAGCCTCTCCACTTGAAAGGTAACGGCAGGAACCGATCGACGATGTCGTGCAAAAAGGGCTGGCGCAAGGGTGAGCCTCACTTTAGACGAGGTCGTAAACGGCATGCAGACCACAATCGAGCACGCGTTCCGCCGCCTCTGCATAAACATCGCACCCGGGATTCGCTGACTTGAGCCGTCCAAACTCAGCGCGTCTCACTCACCGACCGGCATTGTTTTGCGATGGGGTCTCGAGTATGTTTCACAGCAGTCGTCGGGAGGTAACCATGGAGCACGCCGGACCGCCGCGCCAGGCTAGTGAGCGAATCAACGGTATCACCTACGATACCGCGGCGGCGGAGTGCGTCGCCCAATCGACCACACACCTAGGGAGCGAAGGCAAGACCTACCGAGAAGAGTCGCTTTACCTTGGCGATGAAGGCACTGGTTCGTGGTGGAATGTCGCGCCGACGTGCTCTCACCGCGAATTGTCGCGCTTAGCGACAACAATGCGCTGCAGTGGTGCCGCAAACATGGCGTAACCCGCGCAGTGATGGCCGAGCACTTTCCGCTCACTGTACAGTTCCAACCCAACAACGAACTGTTCGACTTGCTCGTCTGCAAGTGGGGCGCGCCGCGAAGCTAGCCGGCCCTGAATCGGACCGGTGACACAAGCCTGATCACACCCGAGTAGGATGAGCCATGGCCGATTGCACAGTCATCCGGGTCTCCGACCTGCACCTGAGCCGGACACAGGGTGCTTCTTCAATGCCAATTGGCGATGACGGCTTCACCTAATGCTCACCAATTCGTCAACGCCTCCGAGCTACGAGCCTGCGACCAAGACACGCTCAAGGGCCGCGGCCGGTACCGATATCTGCGAGACATCCCGGTCGAAGCCGTTCGCGAGATCATGAGGCGGCACGCTATCGACTATTGACGCGCATCCCGCCGTGCCTGGCTCCGCAGCCGGCGCGGTTCGTCTTCCCATTCCTTTCCCTTTATCCTTCGCAATGACGGACCGAGACAGCCGCGGCCGCGACGATTGTCCGGACATGCATGCGCCGGGGGCGGATCTTCCAGAGGAAGCACGCGCCGGCAGATGTAGAGCCACACATGACGAGACGAGGGCGCTCGGCCGGGGACATCTCCACGGGCGAGGCAGCTACCAAGTAGACCAGCCTTCGCTATTTTCGGCTCCCTGAGCACTTCTCTCTAATGCCCGGGCCCGGAGCCGATCTGCGCTGCGCCGTAAAAATCAATAAGCTGTTCGGGCGGCCGGCGCGAACCGCGCGAGTCTTTTAGGCTATACTCTTCAAACTGCGATGGCCTTCTAGGCGCTCAGCAGCATAAAGCAACCACGCTCCTGCGGTCAGTCGTAAGGAGTTCTCCCGCTGTTTGCACACCTTTCGCTTATTGATCGTTTTGTTGGAAATTTCATTGGCATGCTATCCGGCAATGTACGCCACTCGTTCGTTTTACCCACATCCGCAAGGAGCAACGCATGACTGCTATCAGGAAGGCCCGCAAGTATATCGCCGCCAATTCCACGAGCGAATCGACCCGAACGCTGACTCGATTGATTCTCGCGCTGGAGGCAGATGAGGCATTCTTGCTGCGCGATCTCTACAAGCTCGATTACAACACCTTCCTGCTTGCGCTCGATGTGATCAAGGATTGGCGCCTGGACCGCTACTACACCGGCAAGGGACTGCTGCTGCTCGACCCGACACTGCCGCTGACTGAGGCAAAGCACTAAGTCTTAGGCACGATGCGGCGCTTCGACCAGACTGATTACCGCCTCAGGCGAGGTGACACGGCGCGAGCGAGCCGACGATAAGGCCAGGCGTTCCCCATCCCGGTACGCCGCATGAGTCGGGATTGTTCCGCCTGGACCCTTGTCATCGTGACGCGGCGGCAGCTTTTGCGCCTGTGCCGATCGGGCCGACTGACGCTCGGTGCGGGTCGAGTGCCTGCTCGTTCGGTCGCATCGGATGCCATCCCGCTTCGACCCACGCCGTAAAATTCTCCCCTGGGCTCCTAACATGACCGCGCGGCCGCAGAGCGACGGTGCAACTGTGAGAAACGACTGGCCAGCATGTTCTATTTTTCACACCACCGCCCCAGCGCAATCGGTCCCCGACCCAGAGACGTAGCGCCGCTTCGTTCATGACGATCGCACGGACGACCACGCTGGTGTTAGTAGGCACATACTGACCCGGTTTTGGTTGGTAGGGGACGCCCGGAGAGTGGCGGCTCCGACCGCCGCCCTCCGGTTGCTGACCAGTTGGCCGTGAAGCCGTTCATCGAAGCCGTTGCGGCCTCATTGGCCGCGTAGGGCCCTCAGCCACGGGGTAACGGCGGAAGTCCCCGGCGCCTGACAACTGCTGCTGCAGAACACCTCATCTGGTCGCGCGCCCTCAGACCGAAGATGCGTCACTAGGTCCCGCTGCAACAAGCTCCATTGTTGGCCACGCCAAGCCAAGGAACCCCGCGCGCAGCGCGGACTTCGGAAACCGTTAATTTGCTTTGGATGTTCGGTCATCACCCAATATCGCCGCAGGACGTTTCCCGAGTTTCGCCGATGCCCTCGCTGCTCGCCCGGCCGCGAAGTTGCCGCGCCGGGCAGCGCCAGTTCAGCGAGCGCCGCTGCAGGAGCAGCTTTGAAATGAACGTGAAAGGTGTGCGCGAGTTTGCCGCCCGGCGCGGAGAAAGCATAGTGGTGGAAGTCGACGAGCGAACGGTCGACGTGCACGTTCGCCGGGTCCGCATAGCGCTCGGACAGCTCGGCTGCGAGGACCGACTGCAGCCCGTCCGCAGTGCCGGATATTGCCTCACCCATTCCCTGGAGCGCTGCTGAGTATCCTGAGCCACCAGTCCCACCTGCCCGCGAGGCGCGTCACGCGCTGATTCTTCCGTGCCTGACTGACCCGCGGTTGCATTCTCTGCCGGCGCGCGGACGGCAACGATCCGCCGCCGTATCCGCGACCATCCCTTCGGTCCGACAGCTCGCCGTGCGTGAAAGCGCCATTCTGAGCGACGAGCGGTGCAGACCTGTGGGCGCGTCCGTTTCCTCGACGAAACAGGGAGTATTTTTGCTACAGGTCCGGCAGGTAACTCCTCAGAAACAGCAGTGCACTGCCCGGCTGACCCTGAACCGGAAAGACGGTCAGACTGGCTCAGACAAAGGAGGTTCAAGGAGGCTCATAACCTCATCGGCATTGGAAGGGTGCTAGTCGCTAGTAGCGCATGGCTCAGAAGGAGCGCTATTCGCCGCATTGAACGCCCATCAAGCGGGCGCACGTCGCACCTGCCGAAAGACAATCTGCTGACTAGGAAATCCACGGCATTCCCGTCACACTTCCGTAGCAGAAAACCGTCTATACTGTATTACAGTTAACAGAAGGCGCGGCCCGCGAAGCGTAGTCTCCTTCGTAGCCGCCGATATTGAGGTCCATCATGAACCAGCCACAAGCCGTATTTTCCATCGAAGATCGAGGTCTGCGCCTTGCCTCGTCACTGGACAGCGCCGCCTTTCACGGTCTCGAACATCCCACGGGGGACGCCTACCAGGATGAAGCAAGGCACGAGCAAATCGCCATCCTGGCAACAACCTGTGGCTTTCTGGCAATTATTGCCGGGTCACTGAGCGCGTTCTGTTACCTCGCGTGAGGGAATTTCCCTGATCGCCTGCTACGGCAATTACAAGTTCCGCAGCAACCTCTTCAATCGCTCAAGATATAGGCCTCGGTCCCGCGCCGCGCGACGTAGCCAGGAGTGGTTGCTGCGTTTCTACGAGAATAGAAACCGGTTTGTCCGAAAGCAGCGGATTTGAAATGCGACCCGAGGCGCCTTGAACCCTGGTTGTTGTTCAGGCTGGACTTGTTTTGGACCGGGGACGATCCTCCGCAACCCCAGTCGAAGGCGTTCTTGCCTAGCGATGCTTGACGATCGGGATGGACACAAACAAGACAAAGAGACGCCGCCCGGACTGGCGGAGCGGGCAGCGCGTGGACGAGCGGAAATCCGCTCTGGGCGCTGTCTCGGTGACCCGAGGAGAAGAAGTGTCCAAATGCGGGCGCCCGCACAACAAGCTAATCCTTTTGTGTTACACAATTGCTTCAGGCGCTGCGCGATCCAGGTCCTCTTACTCGAAAATCGAATAGGGCGCCGCAGTTGATCCGCGTCCTGCTAATCGAGTGACTCAATGAGTGGGCTCGGCACCGGCGCGCCCCTGGCGGGGCCGCAAAAGTCGGCCGGCGATGCCAACAGCGCTAAATACGCGCCGGCGTTCTCGCGTGTCGTCTAGCCTGGATTTCCACGCGACTGAATTCACCTAACACCAGCGCGATTTTCGATCGGTTTTACGCGCTCATGCGTAGCGTGTGATTTTCCCACCAAGGC
>Ga0209118_1001138_pt1 | contig 12931 bp, 9 predicted proteins | sample BlaSpr_A8_Ref_M1_FD_187988 | JGI IMG/M metagenome (GOLD analysis project Ga0209118, IMG submission 187988) | Forest soil microbial communities from Thunder Bay, Ontario, Canada - Black Spruce, Ontario site 2_A8_Ref_M1 (SPAdes) (version 2) | ecosystem: Environmental > Terrestrial > Soil > Boreal...
CCAGCGTGAAGCGCAGAGGCGAAGGGAGGGCCTTCAGGATCGCAAGCGTTTGCGCAGGCGTGATCACGATGGCCTTGTAGTCGGTCTTCGAGCGCGTCTCAACGTGCAGAACAGGATTCTTCGGGACACGCTCATGAAGGATGCCGACCTTGTAGATGCGGCTCATGACACCCCGCATCTTCGAGACCGTCGTCCAGGCAAGACCGCCCGACTCAACGAGCGACTTCAGCCACCGCTGAATATCGAGCGGCTTGATGTCTTCCGCGATTTCGTTTCCGAAACGCGGGACGAGATAGGCGCGCACGACATGCTCAACGTGACTGGTGGTGTTATCCGATTTCGGGCGCACCGAATCCGCACCGAAATCGGCTTTGAGATAATGCTCCGCAAGAAAATCAAAACGGGTGCGGCCGGGCAGGCGGCTGTCGTTGATTTTGACGGAGAGTCCGAGCCGATCCGCCTCGCGCTGTGCGGCTGGTTCGGGCGAGGACCAGCTGGACCCGCTCCTCGCGAGGGAGAGGCGCCATTAGCGGCGAAACCCTCGCTCTACTTAGTCGCGGCCTTCAGCCTGGCGTTTTCCCTGCATCACAGTTTTACGAGGCACCACTCCTCACTCCAAGGCAACCGCGACATTTGCCGCGACGGTCCTTGTGCCTCTACGATAAACCCATCAGAAAAATTGGCTCCAATCCCGTGCTCGGGATCGTAGAGGCCCGGCTCCACCGAGAAACACATCCCTGAGTCCAGCATGGTGTAATCACCCAGCGCCAAGTACGGCGGCTGATGCCCTTCCCACCCCTGCCCATGAGCCGGGCGGTGATAAATATACGGAGCCACTCCCTGCGCCACCTGGTATTTGTGGATCTTGTACGCCACTGTCGAGCATGTCACACCCGCGATGGATTCTTCCTTCTGCATCAGGCAGCAATCTCTGCTCACGGTCCAGATTTTCTTCATCTGGTCCGTCACTGGATGAATGAACATCGCGCGATAAAGCTCTCCGCCGCAGCCTGCAATATTCACCACGCCTTCAATCTGAATCGCCTGCCCTCGCGCCACCTTGTTGTGCTGAAATTGATTCGGGTGGGGATACCCCGTTGACCTTCCCGTGCGGCAGCCCACTTCGATCTCAATTCCCACTGCGGTGTGCGGTGCGCCATCACGTTTGATGTCCGCCATGACCAGGTCCGTGCCGTATTTCGTCGCTGCGCTGGCAATGTCGTAGTCCGTCAAATCGGTGCCCCGTTGCAGCACCATGTCCCGCGCAAACGCGTGCATCTCGTTGAAATAATTGTACGCACGCCGCATCAGCGCCAATTCCTCCGGCGTCTTGTGCACGCGCATGTTCATGCACGCTTCTTCTACCGACCCCATCTCTCTCCCAAGCACGTTGACCACTTTCCTCTGCTTAGACGGCGCAAACTCCGTATCTGCGGCCAGCTTTTTCTCCGCATATCCACGCTTCTTCAGCGCCTTTAGCACCCATTCAAACAGGTCCACCTTCGCGCCCATCTGCACTTTTCCCTCTTGAGGGAAAGCGCCTTCCGCGTGGTGCCAGTCAAAGTACGACTCGCCATCGTTGTACCACCACGTCTTCACCAGGTCGCGATCCAACGCCGCATAGAACCACACCGGTTCCTGCTTCACCGGCAAGAACACATTCACCAGGCGTTCCGTATGGGTGTGCCACAGCCCGGTGAAATAAATAATGTTCCATCGATCGGTTAGCAGAATTCCCTCGTAGCCGTCTTCCGCCAGCTTTCCTCGCAGGTTTTGCGCGCGTTGTTTGTGCCATTCCAGTGGCAAGCGATCAAATGTCGCTGCCTTCAGAGTGTCCTCCGGCAGAAACAGCCTCGCTGACTTAACACCCACCGCCGCGCCCGTCACATTTCTCTCTGCTGCGGCCGCTCCCACGCTCGATGCGGCCACCGCTGCCCCAGTCGTCGCAAGAAATTCTCTTCGGCTGATCATCGCTCTCCTCCTCGCGCAATCGATGACGCGAATAACACAATTCCGCATTATATGGAAAGAAGAAATCAGATTGGGGCCAACGTTTCCCACGTAAATACGGACTTGTCCCTCGCTAAAACTCTGGCCGACCGCAGAATCAACATCTTACAATAATATTTCCAATCGTTGATCTCGTATAACTTTGTGCCATGTTCAGCCAGCTTTTCCTCTGCAGTGAGCAATGTAACGACCGTGCCACGTCGATCGAGTTTCACAGGGACGCTCTTGAAACTGCATAATATCGCCGATCAGGAAGACGGGATTATTGGCGAGAACAGGAGTTTCCATCGCGGACCCAGATTGCAATTTGCTTCTCCCTTTGCGTCCAAGAGGACGTGTAGCAATTCGGAAACTATCCAGAAACGGGATCTGGGAAATGAATGTGGATTTGTTTCGGAGTTCGTGGACTTTTCCAACCCACAACTCAGCCCACAAGAACTTCCGTCTTATATGACTTCCGCATAGTTTGGCAGTCCCCGCGGTCTTGTAAGTTCAGAGCTCCTGACATACCCCTTTGAAAGATGGTCAATAAATTCGGTTTGGTCCTCTCCGGGTGCGCACCGAAACCTGTCCGCTTTTTGAAGTTTCAGTAGTAATGCTCGGGATTCCGGCGCTCGGGACGATCGACGAAAAGCCGCACAAGGTTGCGGCCGCGCCTCATTCGGAGCCGCAACTGGTCTGTCTTTTCGCCTCTCCGGGTGCGCACCAAAACCTGTCCGCTTTTTGAAGTTTCTATCGCGAGCTCTGGCGCATGCTAGCCCACTATGAATCCGTCTCCCCAGCAACCAGAACTTTTGTCTGTTCCTGCTCCCCTTCCTGGGAGCGCCATGGTGAACCCTCACGTTTGCGTCCAGACCGAGGGAAGTCAACGAGTGATCTTGGTCCATGGCATCGTCTTTTCCCATTACTCCACCCAAGATCGCGCCGCCGAAGCCTACGCCATGGTCACGCTTTTCCACCCAGGCCCACCATTCAAATCACCAGTAAATACGCGGCTATTCTCACTTTTCCCCTTTTCGGGGATCTCCCTCATGAAACCGTTTTGTCAACCGTTTGTCAACTTCCGTTTGTCAACTTCATGGTTAGCCGGATGCTATTCCACTCAGGGCGTTCCGAGGCGGCGCAACTCTTATAACCAGCCAGGGTGAGCTTGGTTCTCCGAAATGACTCGACAACAAGAACAAAAGGCTGGAGAGGCTCGACAGCCAGGGAATGGCGGGGATTTCTCATGGGAGGCTTCGGTCCGCAAGGGCAAGCAGCCGAGGCTACAAGTTCCAGGCAATTTCCGGATTGGCGCGATCGAGGTGATGTCCTCTTACACGCGGATATTGGAATCGGTTATCAAACGCACCGCACGACAGCGGTGTGGAGAAGCATCTCCATGAGAACCATCCGATCCATCCACATGTTTGGCACCCCAGATTGAGTTGGTGGAGTTTGCACAAATCGGGGAGAGACCACGTCCATATCCCAGGATGCAGAGGGGGGAATCACCAAGAGTCTTAGCGCTGCTAACCGCAGGCATGTCCCAGATCAACAGGTGCGCTCGTCGTATAATCTCTCTCTCAGACGTCCGACAGCGAGTAGGATTCCGTGGAGGAGCGCCTGCGGCCGGGGTGGACATCCTGGAATGTAAACGTCCACGGGTAGAACGTTGTCAACGCCTCCAAGAGACGCGTAGTTCTTGCCAAAGATGCCGCCACTGATGCCGCAAGCGCCAACCGCGACGACGAGTCTCGGTTCGGGCATGGCTTGGTAGGTCTTCAATAGGGCCAGTTCCATGTTCCGCGTGACAGGCCCGGTGACCAGGATCATGTCGGCGTGACGCGGAGAGGCAACAAATTGAATGCCGAAGCGTTCAAGATCGTAGACCGGATTGTTCAGGGCAATGATCTCGAGTTCGCAACCGTTGCAGGAACCGGCATCCACTTGTCGAATGGCGAGGGAGCGCCTTAGGAGTTTGTGGATCTTTTCGCGCGCTTTCTGTCCAACGCTCTCGACACTTGCTTCCACGTTTCCGGAGCCCTTCCGCACTGGTGCTAGTTGCCGATGCGTGCCGTCGGCATTCAGGGTGTATTCGGCGGTTAGGATGAGGTTACGGCGACCCTCACTAGCCAGCTCAAATTCTTGGGTGATTTGCACGGCCTGATCGACGGACGCTTCCGCACACAAGCCGCAGAAGATGCACAGACCGTAATCGATCGTGACTCGCCGCGTTTCACTCTCATCGCAGACGGAAATCGCTCCGGTTGGGCAGACTTCCGCAGCGGGCCGCGCATCCGTCCATTTCTCGAAGTCGAAGTGCGGCCGCCCGCGAAAGCGGTCGGAGAGTTGTGCCGGCTCGTTAGGATAGTTCGTGGTTACGATGCCGGTCGCGATCGTTTTCTGCAGGATCTTGAACATGGGCTAGCGATCCGTTCCCGAATAGGAAAGATTGAAACTCTTATTGATAACCGGAAAGTCCGCAATGATGTTTCCTTGTACTGCCTCCACCAGGGCGGGCCAGTTGCTGAGGGAGGGGTCCTTGATCTTGCAACGTTCGAGGTGATTGTTGGGACCGGTACGAATCCAATGGATGATTTCGCCACGCCATCCCTCGACGGCGCTGAGCGCGCAACGGTCCGCGGGAATGGGCGGGATTTGCGCACGAAACTCTCCGTGCAGGCTCTCCTCGGCGGCGCTTCGGATGATGCCCAGAGATTCCTTGACCTCGTCGACCCGGACCTGCATTCGGTGGTTCACGTCGCCAACCTGATAAACAGGCACGTGGAAGGAGTAGCGGCCATAGGCCGCATACGGGTGATCGCGCCGAACGTCGAGATCCACTCCTGAGGCGCGTCCGGCGACACCCACGATTCCCAAATCCTTTGCCTTTTCCGGGCGTAGGAGTCCGGTCTGTTCCAAACGGTCGCGAGTGGATTCGGAGGAGTCAATCAGCGCGACGAGATCCTGAAATTCACTCGCGAAAGCGTCGATTTCGGCGCGGAGCGAGACCAGTTGTACGGCATCCCAGCCCCTTCGGACGCCGCCGACGCAGACCATGCCCCGCAAGAGACGATTGCCCGTCAACTTTTCGTTTAGGCCGACGAGCATTTCCTTCAAACGGCTGGCGTGCGCATTGGCGACGACGAATCCGACATCGGTCGCAATGGCTCCGATATCGGCAACATGATTGCAAATTCGTTCGAGCTCCAGAAGGATCGTTCGCACGACCAGAGCACGCAACGGAACTTCCATCTGCGCCGCGCGTTCAACGGCCTGGCAAAAAGCCGTGCCATGGGAAAAACTCGAATCCCCGGAGATGCTCTCCGCGAGAAACACGGCTTTCGGTATGGTCAGTTTCTCAAAGAGCTTTTCGGTCCCTTTATGGGTATAGAACATGCGAAGCTGCAAATACAGGATCGGCTCACCAGCCACCGCGAAATTAAAATGGCCGGGCTCGATGGTTCCGGCGTGCACCGGCCCTACCGGCACTTGAAAGACGCCTTCACCCAAAGCGGGACGATAGATGTGGCGCTCCCCCTCGAACGGCGGCAGTACGGTCTCAAGCGGAAAGTCCTTGCGCAAAGGATGAACATCCGGCCAGTTGTCATGCAAGGCGACCCTGCGAGGATTGGGGTGTCCGACGGCTTTCAAGCCAAACCAATCCTGGATTTCGCGCTCCTGCCAGTTCACGGCCGGGAGTTTGGCTGACAGCGATGGAAACGCGGGATGGTCGGCACGCACGGGAGCCCTCACAATCAGATACCGAGGGTCGCCCTTGCGTTCCAATACGTAGTAGTTGAAGAAGACACCGTCCGCGGAACGGCGGTCCTCGGCGAACACCATAACCAGTCTGGCTTCGAACTCTGTTCGGAGGTATTCGACGAGCGCGCGAACGTCCGAATCACCGACGAGAAGATAGACTTCCTCTTCGCGTTCCGCAGACATCGATTGAATTTGCGCGCCAAATTTCTGTTGAAGAGACTCAAAGAATCCGGAAATTGGTTGCGTCATCGTCCGCTCGTCACAATGCCCGCTGCGCCCTGAATGAGCCGGAACAAGGGAGCGGGTATCCAGAAGCCCATGACAATAATCACCAGAGCGAGGCCGACGACCGAGGACTTTTTCCAGCGGCAGGTGTCGGCTGGAGGAAGACCCGGGTCCGGGCCAAGCACCAGGTTGGCAATGTGGATGAGGAATCCAGAGAAAATCGCCACGAGAAACGCGACGAAGAGAACGGCCAGAACGAGATAGCCAGCGCTGAACGCTGCGCGGAGAATGGTGAACTCGCTCAGGAACAAACTGAAGGGCGGCACCCCGGTGACGGCAAAGGTCGCCAGGAGGAAGGCGGCTCCGCTGAGGGGCATCGAATGGATCAACCCACCTTTGGCCTCGCGGAATAGATCCGTCTTCCTGTGTTGCTGGACATTGCCGGCGCAGAAGAAAAGCAGGGGCTTGGTGATCGAATGAAAGGTCATGTGCAGAAACATGCCTAGGACGCCCAAGGGCCCTCCGAAGCCCAGCGCAAGCACCATGATCCCGCTGTGGTCGATGCTCGAATAGGCCAGCATCCGCCGGAAGTTCTTCTGAACGAGGATGAACGGGAGGGCTACTCCCATGGAAAGCAGTCCGAAAAGAATCAAGAGATGAGAAGCAAACCCCGGCCCTAGGCATTTGGAACTTAGAATGTAGAACCTCACGAGACCGTAGAGAGCGCAGTTGAGGACACCCGCTGCGAGCATCGCTGCCCCCGGAATCGGTGCTTCGCTGTAGGCATCCGGTTTCCAGGTGTGCATCGGAGCGATGCCGGCCTTCGTTCCGTAGCCCAGCAAAATCAGAATGAAAGCCAGCCGCATGGTCGGCTTATCAAACTGGGCAGCATTTCCAACGAGGACAGACCAGTTCAGGCCGGCAAGCGTGTCCGTTCCGAGAGCCCGATGAGCGGAGTAGTAGGTCAGGATCGTGCCGAACAGGGCCATGGAGAGGCCCACGCCCCCGATGATGGCGTACTTCCAGGCAGCTTCCAGAGACGTTTCGCGCCCGTAAAACATGACCAGGAACACCGACGCCAATGTGGTTCCCTCGATCGCCACCCAAAGTATGCCGAGGTTGTTGGCGAGAGCCACCAAGATCATGGAGAAAACGAACAGGGGGGTAAGGGAGTAGTACTCTCGCAACTTGGGCACGGCAAGCAGGGGGCGCAGTTCTTCCTGCTTCTGGAAAATCCCGTTTCTCTCATCGTGACGGAAATAGCCGACAGCATATATGGAACATACGAGTGCTACGAAACTGGTCAAGAGAACAACCAACGCGCTGAGGGCGTCCGCGTAGAAGAAATCATTCCAAAGCGAAACGGGGCCAGTTCGAAGCACCTTAACGCCCAGTGCGGCAGCCAGGCACAGCAGAACGGCGAAAGCAGCGAGATTGACCGCCTCCATGAGGGGCCGTCGTCGAAGAAAGAAGGCCAGCGGGCCGGCGGCAAGAGGAACGATCAGGAGCCAGAGCAAAATCATAGGTTTTCCTATTCCCGCAACTTCCGAAGCCTGCTGACGTCCATGGAATCGAATGCCTCGCGGATGCGGAAGACGAGAATCCCGAGAACCATGACCGCCACGAGAACATCAAAAAATATGCCGAGTTCAACGACCAACGGCATTCCGTACGTCAACGAGATCGCCGCCAGGAAGAGCCCATTCTCCAGGGAAAGCAGCCCGAGAACCTGCGTCAGGGCCTTGCGGCGATTTAGCATGGTGAAGAAACCGATCAGGAACAGCGCGATTGCCACGGCGAGAGTGTTATGTCCTAGGGCTCGAACCGAAGTCTCTTCCGGATGGTAGAAGGACTGCGCAACAACGTAGCCCACCAGCGTCAGGCAGCCCGCGATGAGAATCGACAGCGGAGCGTTGATCAGCGGCTCAATCTCCCGTCGGATTTCGATTCTTTTCACAAGACGCTCCAGAAACCAAGGAAGCAGTCCCGCCTTCAAAATGAGCGTCAGCACTGCGGCGACATATATGTGGCTGGCGTGGTTGAAGTACGCGATGATGCCGGCGATCGCCGCTAAGAGGAACGACTGGACCGCGAAGATGCGAATGCTCGAAACCAACCAGCGCTGCCCGACCGCGGCGATTTGGAGCACGAGGACCAGTGCCGCCATTAGGGTGATGATTCTGTCGCCGAACTCGGGATCTTGGAGGAAGGTCATGCAAAGCCTCAAAATAGGAATGTGGAAATGAGCGCGAGCGCTCCAAAGATGAACGAAACCATGAGCAGTTCCGGCACGCGAAAGAACCGCAATTTCGCGTTGGTGGTTTCCACCAGAACGATGAGACACGCCAGCAGAAACATCTTGGTAAGGTAGTAGAGCAGGCCGAGACCAAGTCCTCGAGCCGTCCAGTCAGAACTCAAGCCGAACGGAAAGAAAGTGTTGACCACCAGCGTCATCAGCACAAGTTGCTTGATGGAAGCGCCCCATTCCAGTAGAGCGAGGTAGGGTCCGGAATACTCCAGGATCATGGCTTCGTGAATCATGGTTAATTCGAGATGGGTCGCCGGGTTGTCCACGGGGATACGGCCGGTTTCCGCAATGAGCACGATAAACAGCGCGGCAAATGCCAGCATCTGCGACGGCGCCAGAAACTTCCAACTTTGGCTCACGGCAACCTTGGCCATTTCGCTTAGGTTTGTGGAACTCGCTGCCAAGGCCACCGTGAAAATCGCGAGCATCATGGTAGGCTCGGCGATCGCCGAAATCGTCATTTCCCGGCTGCTGCCGAGCCCGCCGAATGAGCTGCCTGCGTCGAGCCCGCCAAGGGCCAGGAAAAAACGCCCGAGAGCCAAGAGATAGACGACCGCGAGAACACCACCGAACAGGCTGAGCGGGGCGTCTGTGGCGACCATCGGAATCATGAGCCCTACAAGGGCGGCCGTCGCAAAGACGATGTAGGGAGTCGCGGGGAATATCCACGACGCAGTCTCGGGAATGACCATTCCCTTGCGCAACAACTTGAAGATGTCGCGGTAGGTTTGGAGGATATTCGGCCCGCGACGGTTCTGCAGTCTGGCCTTCAGAGTCTTGATGATGCCGCTGAGGAGCGGAGCAACGAGCAATACCAGCGCCAACTGCAAACCAGCTTTGGCTAACATGCCGCTCACGGGCGAACTCCAAAGAGCAAGAGTAAGACGAGGGTTACGAAGATGTAGGCCAAGTAAGCATGAATGCTCCCGCCTTGAATGGCGCGCATTCTGGTGGCGAAGCGCAGCAGAAGATCTTTGAGAGGCACGTACAGGCGTTTCTCGAACGTCGGCTCGATCTCACTCTCGAAACGGATCTCTTTCGGATAATACGGGGAGACGTCGAAGACGGCCTGAATCTCACGGCGCGGCTGGTACAACGCCGAGAAGATCATCCGCAAGGGTTTTGAGAAGGCGGTGGCTGTGAACTCGTTCTCCGCCGAGAGGCCGGGCAAGCCGCAGTCCCACGTTGGCCCGCGCCGCCGCGCGAACCGCTTCGCGCCGATCAATACCAGAAGCGTGGCGGGGAGCACTAAGACCAGTAGTGCTATTCCGATGACCGCCGTGGATACCGTCCCCCCGTGATGCACGCCCACCGAAAGCACCAATCCACTTCCCGTGATGAGATTGGCGCCGACCCTTTGTCCGAGGAGCTGCTCCGTCAGCGCATCGAATACCGGGAGAAACCAGGTAGCGCCGATACCCAAGGCTACGCAGGAAATGGCCAGCCAGCCCATGCCAACGAGCATGGAGCGGGGGACTTCGTGGGCGTTGCGGGACTCAGCGCTGCGCGGCAGGGCAAGGAACGTAATCGCGAAGGCCTTCACAAAACAAGTCGCAGCCAGAGCTCCTGTCAACGCGAGCATGGAGCCTGCGAGCGGGAACAGGATTCGCGTCAAGCCTCCCGTCGCGCCAAATCCGGCAAGGAGGCTCTGGTACGTGAGCCACTCGCTGACAAATCCGTTGAGTGGGGGCAGCCCGGAAATGGCGACCGCTCCGATCAGGAAACAGAAAGCTGTGGCTGGCATCGGACGGATCAGACCACCCAATTTCTCCATATTTCGCGTCCCCGTGGAATGCAGCACCGACCCTGCTCCCAGGAACAAAAGACACTTGAAGATGGCGTGATTGACGGTGTGAAACATCGCGGCAATCAGAGCCACCGCCGCAAGCTGCGGATGTCCCGCAACGCGGAAAACCAAAGCGGCGCCAAGGCCGATGAGGATAATCCCGATATTCTCAATGCTGTGGTAAGCCAACAGGCGTTTCAGATCATGCTCCATCAGGGCATACAAGACACCGAGAACGGCGGAAGCCACGCCCACGATGAGCACCAGCAAACCGGCCCATGAGGGCAGCACCCCCAGTCCATCCAAGAACATGCGCGCCATGCCATAGATGCCTGCCTTGAGCACAATTCCGGAAAGCAGCGCCGAGATGTTGCTGGGCGCGACCGGGTGAGCGGCAGGAAGCCAGATATGAAACGGAATGACACCCGCCTTAATGCCGAAGCCCAGGAAGAACAACACAAAGGCGACGGATTGCTGGCTGCTGGACAAATGTACGGCGGCGGTTCGGAAGCTCGCGAAGTCCCCACTGCCGCTGACTTGCATCAAGAGAGCGAAACCGAGCAGCAAGCACCCAGCATCGATATGGGCCATCACGATGTAGAGCAACCCGGCTCGCCGGGTTTCTCGGTCCTCGTGGTAAAACGTGACGAGCCCGTACGCAACCAGCGCCATCACCTCCCACGCGATCAGGAACAAGAAGGCATTGGCGGCAGTGAAAACGATCGTCAAGCTGAGAAACAACAGATGGAATAGGAAGCCGAAGACGCCAATGTTCCTCTTACCCTCGAAGTCTTTTAAATAACTGAACGAGTAGATGGAAACTGCACCTGCGAGGATCGCCAGAGTCAAGTTGAAGAAGCCAGCCAGAGCGTCGTAGTCGAAGCTGTATGCAATCAGTGAAATTCCTGAGGAGACCGACCAGCGGACCGGCGTGCCTTGCAGAATGCCGAATACTGCAGCGAGACCTCCGAAGACGGCGCCTGCCAAGCCGCTGCCGCAACAGATGTAGCGGCAGAGCGCCGGCTTTCGCCAAGCCGCAAGACTAGCAAGGGCGCCGGCCGAGAAGGCCGCAGCGCTGAGTGTGAAGATGGCGCCAACCGGAAGCGTGTTCATGCCTTGCCCATGATGACTAGATGACGGAACTTTCGAACGACATCGTTGAGGGGCTCCCCATTCTTCGGACCGAAATTTAGCCTTCTTAAGGTGGATCGCTGCCTGCAATACATTGTAGATAGATCCTTGTTGTTGGGCCTGTGGGAACTGTGAAAAAGCCGAGCGTCTTTTGCGAGGCTCTTTTCAAGCTGCTGTGGGTATCCGCGCTCTTTGCGGATTTCCATCAGCAGCGTCAGTTTCCACAGGCCCTCTTTTCTTTATTTTTTGCTACTTTTTTCTTTCTTCGTGCCTCGCTCTAGTTTTCCACAGAGAAATTTCGTGCCAGCATCGCCCAGGAACGACGATCGCCAACTCGGTCGACCCACAGCATACGCCGCTTTCTCCCTCCTCAAACGCATTTCACTTTCCCGAAGTAGATCGCCGCTGGCGTCTGATAGCCCAACGACTGATGCGGGCGTTCGTGATTGTAAAAAGTGAAATAACGTTTGAGGTTGGAGACTGCTTCCAGCACGTCGACGTAATCCTTCAGATAAACCTCTTCGTATTTCACCGTCCGCCATAATCGTTCGATGAAAATGTTGTCGATCGCTCGTCCACGTCCGTCCATGCTGATCGTGATGTCCTGCTCCTCGAGTCGGTTCGTAAAAACCTCGCTGGTGAACTGCGCCCCTTGGTCGGTATTGAAGATCTCCGGCCGCGTCGTCGTCAATGCCCAGTCCAGTGCCGCCACGCAAAAGGCGCTCTCCAACGAAATCGATACTTCCCACGCCAGCACATAGCGGCTGAACCAATCCATGATCGCCACCAGATAAACAAATCCCCGCCGCAGCCGGATGTAGGTGATATCGCTGGCCCAAACGTGGTCGGGCCGATCGATCTTGAGGCTGCCCAGCCGATACGGATAGATCTTGTGTCCGGTCCCGGGAACCGACAGCCGGGGCTTCGGATATATCGCTTCCAGCCCCATCTGCCGCATCAGCCGGCGTACCCGTTTCGCATTCACAGCGTGTCCTTGCTCGCCGAGCCACCAACCCATCTTCCGGATTCCGTAAAACGGCGTCCGGGTGTATTGCTCGTCGATCAATCGCATCAATCTCAAGTTCTCGGCCGTCTCCGGTTCCGCCTCGTAATACCACCCCGACCGCGAAACCCCCGTCAATCGGCACTGCTGCCGTATGCTCAGTTCTTTGTGCGCTGAAATCCATCCCTGCCTCTGCTCTAACGCGATAGGCCGGACTTTTTTTTAAGCCAGTCCAGCTCTACCTGCAACTGTCCAATCTGCTGGTACAACTCCGCCTTTAACGCTTCCTCGCTCGTGTCCGGCTGCGACCGCCGATCCGCAAACAGTTCCGGCGCTCCTTGAATCGCTTGCCGCTTCCAGTTCGTCACTTGGCTGGGATGCACCCCGTAATGCGAAGCGATTTCCTGAATGGTCTTCTGTTCCTTGATCGCCTCCAGCGCGATTCGTGCTTTCATTTCCGCGCTGAAGCTCCGCCGTTGCCTCGATTTCATTTCTGCCCCGTTTCCGAGGCAGCGATTTTACACCTTATTGACTGGTCCGAATTTTGGGGAACACTTCACGAGCGCGAACGCAGTCTTTTCGAGAGACCTCACGACTGCCCTACGTTTCTCAGGGTTTCCATAGAGTTGTTGCCAGAAACTTTCCATTGTTGGAGACCATCTGAGCAAAGCTAACAGAGCAGCCAGAAGTTGTGGGACGCAGCCACTGGCCGACAACTCAG